>Ga0134122_10000179_pt1 | contig 38193 bp, 32 predicted proteins | sample KB302_FD_96461 | JGI IMG/M metagenome (GOLD analysis project Ga0134122, IMG submission 96461) | Terrestrial soil microbial communities without Nitrogen fertilizer from Kellogg Biological Station, Michigan, USA - KB3-0-2 | ecosystem: Environmental > Terrestrial > Soil > Unclassified ... | reverse complement strand
TCGGTGTCATCCAGCGAAACACCCATGGTGCGTTCCGTCGCCGACAGTTCCAGCAGCCCGGCGAAGACGGTGGCCACCTCGTCGACCGCGGCCGTGAGCCTCTCGAACAGCTTGGCCCGTCGCGCCTGCAACCGGCCGACCGTGTTCTTGATCGACTCCGTCGCATGCTCGCCATGGCCGGATACCCTCTTGGCCGCCGAGATCGCCGCGTCCAGCGCGTCCACCGCCGCGGCCACCTGCAACACCGAAGGGCGGGCCGCGTCAGCCGCCGCAACCGCGTCTTCGGCCTTGGACTGCACGACACCCGACAGAGCCTCGGTCCGCAATGCCCGCAAAGACCGCACATGGCCGTCGAGCAGGGTGATCAGCCGGTGCTGCCGGGTGCCTGGCCGCAGCTGCGCCCGCACCTTCTCCCGTGACCGCGTGAAGGCGCCGACCGTCGCCGCCGTGCCGAGCATCACGCCCGCGGTGGCGACCGACAGCGGGATCGACCCGTCGACTGCCCACACGGCGCCGCCGCCGAACGCCGAAAGTAGCAGTGCCCGTGGCTCGCGAACTCCCGCCCGTAGCCGCGTGCCAAATCGATTGCCTGCCATCAGAAGTTCGACAGCACGTTGGTGAATACGGAGTCGATGGTCAGCGGGTCGGTCGCGTCGTAGGCCGCAGCGCGAGACGCCTCCGAGATGCGCTCGAGGCTGGCCAGGTCGGCGTCCGCCCCGTAGGCGATCGTGAAGATGCGTACGCCGCCCTCCGCTGCCAGACCCCCCAGCTGGCGGACCAGGCCGTCGAGATCGGTGTCGTCCGGGTACTCGTTGCGACCATCCGTCATGACGACGATCGCGCTGATCGTCTCCGCACTCGCGGATTTACGAAGCGCTTCGGACGCCTTCCGGGTCACGGCGTACAGCGGTGTACCGCCGGACGGGATGAGCTGCTGGATGCGATTGCTCAGCTCCTCGCGCTGCTGGCCGAGCGGCTTGACGGGGAGGTACTGCCAGTACACCTGCTGCTGGTCCGGGAAGACCCACAACCCGACCTCGTCGGCGTCCGACAGCTGCGCCAGGCTCTTCACCGCGGCGGCCTGGGCCAGTTCGAGTCTGGTCTTGCCTGCGCCCGCCGACTGTCCCATCGACCCGGATACGTCCAGCACCAGCAGTATGCGCGCCTTCTTGCGCAGTTCCCCCCATGCGTCGCGGACCGAGGAAAGGACCGGTGGGCTCGGCGGGGCCAGTGTGGGGACGCCGATGTCCTCGCGCAGATATTCGCCGGCGCTGACGGCCTTACCCGGGCGGCCGTCGTAGGAGCGGAACCCCGCGTCGGTGAACATCTCCTGCTGCGCGGGCTCACGGAGGAAGGCCAGATAGTCCTTGGCGCCCGCCTGTTTGCCAGCATCAGACCAGGGCGCGTGAAGGACGGCAAAGGGGTTGTCGCTGTTGAGCGTTCCCTCCTTGGGATAGACCGCGACCAGCGGCACCTTCGGTTCGCCGTGGCGGCCCTTCGTTTCCAGACCGCCGGTGGGATTGCCCTCGTTGTAGTCCACGACGGACTTCTCCTCGACGGCCACTGCGCCGACATAGCCGAGTGCCGTCCCCGCGTCGTCGGCGCGCTGCAGGTTCGTGAGGAAGGTCAGCGCGGTGTCGCCGTAGTGGGTGACCGACTGTTCCACACCGGCGACGAACTCGCGCACGTGCGGATCCTTCAGCGTGTCCAGGGTCAGGTCGCTGGAGGTGCCGGTCGCGGCCACGAACATTCCGACTGTGGCCGATAGGCCCGATGTGGACACATTGGGATTGGTCTTGCCCAGTTTGAACCTGCCCCACTCGGGGTGGCCCTTGGACGCCCAGCCGCCGGGATCCTTGGCGAGGTTCAACAGGTCCGACCAGCCGATCGCCGCATCAGGCCAGCCCAGCGCCTTGGCCATCGGCTCGGGCATCGCGAGGACGATCGGCGTGGCGACCACCGACTCGGCTTGCGCCGGCAGGATGTCCGGCCGGTCATGCGACGACCGGTCCTGGCGAAGCAACTGCAGCCAGGTGGACGCCGCGGGCGACCACGCATCCGGCGCCGGGCCCCATGCCGGATCCCAGCTGGACTCGGCGAGCCGCGACTCGGCTAGACCGGAAGCCATTGCGCTGACTGTGATTCCGTAGCAGCTGCCGTTCACATGACGATCAGAGGCGTTGTATCGCTTGGCGACCTCACCCATCAAGTCGGCCTTCTCGACAGAAGCTGTGACCACCACCGTGGCACAGCCCGGTCGCGGATTGTCGTCGCGTCGGTTCCACCAGTAAGCCACGCCGACGACCATCAGCCCCGCGATCGCGGCGGCCACCAGTGCCTTTCCGTTGCTCGCCATTTCATGCCCCCTTTTAATCGTGTGCAGATGATCGCGCGGCCGCCACCGGTGAGAAACGGAAACGGCGTCTGACGCCGAATTCCTTGCACTATCCTCAGATTCGCGGAGCTGAGGCTAACGGCTCCTGCCGGCAACGGCGGCTAACGAACCCGGCGCACAGCCCGCACAACGTTGCAAGGAGAACAGTCGCGCTCACCACGATGGCCACGCTGAATACGAATCAACTCAGAATGGCGCCGAGGAGAGTCACCACGTCCAGGAAGTCATTCCCCATGTGCCGGAACGTGAGCCACGGCTGGTAAGGGCCGTAGACCTCACCGTCGACCTCGACGTGGTAATCGCCTTCTTCCGCAACATTGACGATCCACACCCGCACCCACATGTCTTCTGCCGTAAAGTATTTCGTGCGACGGCTTTCAGTCGTCGCGGGCTGCGGCAATCCACCTGAACCGGAAATCCGTATCGACAGCGGCGGCACCGGCTGTCCGTCAAGGGACCCCACTGAACGCAGGGTGAGGTCCACCTCGCCAGCAGGCAGATGCAGGGTGGCCGAGCCGGGGATCGGCACTTCGCCGTACGGATCTTCGCGTACGACGAACGGGAGAGCGTACACCCGATCAATGCGAGAACCGCGAACCCGATTGCCAACCTGCGCCCGGTGATCCAGGGCTTCACGTCGTGTAAGGGCCGGTGTCTCTCGCCGAGATGGCGCTGTGCACAGCGTCGATCACCCGCCGCATGCCGATGATGGGTGGTGTGGCGAGCTCAACGAGATCCTCCAACTCCGAGTAGTGCCGGTAAGCCTCGTCGAAGCTGAACACGGTCGGCAGTTGGCCGAGAGCCCCGATCAGTCCGACCGCCAACGCGCGCTCGTCGGCGGGGCGGCCACCGATCGCGTTGCGCAGCGCGGTGGTCACCTCGGATGCCAGACCCCAGACGAGATCGTCATCGTGCAACCGAAGACGGTGCGCGGGAATGATGCCGAGCACCCGCCGGCGTTGCACCCATAGCCAACCGTCCGCTTCGAGCTGGGAGCGGACGGCCCCGGGAGCCTCTCGCTGGTGGCGGGCGACCGCGTACGTCCAGTCTTCCGAGTCGTTCTCGCTGATCTCATCGAGGGCTGCCCGGAGCAACGGATCATTGGGCCGCGTGGCCCCGACTGGTCGGGGCCTGTCTTCTTCGGTCGTCAGATGGCCGGTCAGGTACAGGTCGGCGAGCATCGCGGTGCGCAACGCCAGGCCGAACCGCCAACGGTCATTGCCGTCGAGCCGGCGTCGAAACCGGTCGTAGGCCAACAAGAAGAGTTGGCCATGCAGCGTCTGTGGCAGCTCGACACGCACTCCGCCGTCGGCAGCATCCTCGATCGACCTCGGAATCATCACTCAGCCCCCCCAAATTCCGTCCTGGGGCAAATGATCGGCTCGATCACCGCAGGCGCGGAACACGATCCGCTTGAATCGCGAACTTTCTTGCACGATCCACAGATTCACGGTCAACCGTGCAGCTCTCGATACGCGCCGACGGCGCCCGGATGCAGCGGTATCAGGCCAGTCTGGATCATCGAAGGCGCGGCGAGGTACTGCAGCCCCCGGACATAGGGAGGCACCAGTTGCGGTGCGTCGGTGGCGAGTACGTCCACGACGGCGGCGACCAGCTCAGCGGCGATGTCATGACGGCACAGCAGCAGGTCGGGCACCCCGATTGACCGTATGCCGGGTGGCACATACCCGCCGGTGGGCACGCTGCGGACGATGTACGGGTAGCCGGCTAGATCGCTCATCGGCGCCACCAGCGAGCTGATATCGAGTATCCGCAGCGGCAGTTCGGCGTTGAGGTCGGCTATCGCAGGCGTCGGAACGCCCCCCGACCACACCAGCGCGTCCAGACTGCCGTCGGCGAGCCGCGCGAGCGCATCCTTCAGGCGGAATGTTGCCATGTCCACCCGACCGCGGAGGCCAGCCGCCTCGAACAGCACCCCGCTCGTCGCGGCGGCGCCGGATCGGGCTGCACCAAAGGAGACTCGCATGCCCTGAAGGTCTGAAAGCCGTTTCGCCGCGGCGGAATCGCGCACGATCACCTGCAGATAGTTCTCGTACACCCGCGCCACCGCCTGTGGCGCGGTAACCGCGGGATCGGTGGCTCGATCCCGCTCGGCGACGTCGGCAAGAGCCAGGCCCATATCGACGTCCCCGGAGCGCAAGCCCGCCAGATTCTCGACAGTGCCCTCGGTGGCGAGGACGTCGACGGTGATGCCCGGATAGCGGGTCTGGACCCGTTTCGCCAGAATCTCCGCGAACGCCAGGTACATCCCGCCCGGATCGCCCGCGGCGAGGCGAAGGTGGCCACCGGGGTCAGTGCGGAGACAGCCTGCGGCCAGCGCCGCCGCCGCGCCGACGATGAATGCGCGACGACTCAGGTCGCCAGATCTATTGCGCGTCATGTTGTTTCACTCGCCACTGGAAGGCGGTACCGGATGAGGAGGCCGCCTTCGGGGGCCTTATCCACCGTGATCGTGCCGCCGTGACCCGCGGCGATCTCTGCAGCGATCGCCAACCCCAGGCCGGTTCCGGCGCCGTCGTCCTGTCTTCGCCAGAATCGGGTAGCCGCCCTCGCCAGATCCTCGTCGGGCAACCCGGCGCCGTCGTCGCTGACGACGAGTTCGACAGCCTCGGCGGTCTGCTCGGTCGACACGGTAACCGTGGTGCCCTGACCGGCGTAGCGCATCGCGTTCTCCAGCGCCACGTCGAGCAACTGTTCCACGTCATGGCGAGCGAGTTGCGCCGCAGGCCCTGGATGAGTCGAGCGGTTGACCAGTTGCTGGTCCTGGCCGTCGAGGATCGGTTGCCAGTACGCCACGCGCTCCTCGATCACGTCCGCAAGGTCCGTGGACTCCGCCGCTGCGGTGGACAGGCCGACCTTGCGGCTGCCGCTGACCTGCTCCGCGCGTGCCAGGCGTAGCAGCTGTTCCAGCAGGTTCTCGAAGCGGTCCAGCTCGGCAGTCATCGAGCTGTACGTCGGCCACCCGTCCTCGGCCACATAATCCTCGAGGGTGTCCGCGCGCAGGCGAACGGCAGCGAGCGGATTGCGCAACTGGTGCGACGCATCGGCGACCAGCCGCCGTTGACGGTCGAGGGAAGCCCGCACCACCTGTGACATCGTGTTGAACGCCGAGGTGAAATGGCGCAGTTCGGGCGGCCCCGCCACATCGGCGGGCGGCCCGGCGATCCCTTCGGTCATTTCGGCGACCGCGCGCTCCAGCCCGTTGAGCGGCCGCAGCACCCACTTCGTCAGCGCTCGAGCGACCACCGCGGCCAGGACGAGGAACGCGAGACAGCCGACCGCCACCCAGAGCCAGCCCTTCGCGACGTCGCGCGCTGCGACCGTCGGATTGACAGCCAAGACCACGGCGCCGACCAGCTCACCATCGTTGCGGACACCCGCGGTGGCGAGAAGCCGGCCCTGGTCCCAAGGGAGAACCGGTGCCCAGCGTGACGCCGGTGCGTCGACGAGAGCGTGGGTCGCGGCCGCCGCGACGCTTCCGTCGGCGGTATCGAGTCCCCGCGAAGCCAGGGTTCGCCCATCGGAATCGATGATGAGCAGGCCTTCCCCGTACACGTCGTAATAGCGGTCGACCAGACGCTGCAATGGGCTGTCCGGCATGGCGGCAGCGTCGGCCAGTGCAGCGAGCTGTCGGTCCCGTTCGGCCGCGAGTTCAGCGGTTCGGCGGTCCGCCAAACTGAGCGCCAGAGGGACTGCGAGTGCTGCCACCGCCAGAAGCAACAGGACGACGAGGATGGCGCGAACTCGCAGGCCCATCAGGCGTCCAGCCGAAAACCGAACCCGCGCACCGTGTGGAGCGGAAGCCCGGTGAGCTTGGCCCTGATCTGCCCGATGAAGAAGTCCAACGACCTGGACCGGCCAACCACCGCGGTGCCCCAGACCTCGAGCATGAGTTCCTCGCGGCTGACCGCCTCACCTTGCCGGGCGGCGAGGGTGGCCAGAATCTGGAACTCGGTCTTGGTCAGCGATTGCAGGGTTCCTGCCATGCTGACCTCTCGGCGCTCGTGGTCGATTGTGACGGGACCGGCCATCACCGGACCGGACGACGACACGGAAGGATCACCGCCGACGCGGCGGACGCGTCGCATGACGGCCTCAATCCTCGCCAGCAGCACGGCTTTACGGACCGGTTTGACCAGATAGTCGTCAGCCCCCGCGCGTAGACCCAGCACCACCGCGCCGTCGCTGTCCCTGGCCGTCATGATGATCACCGGCACCGTCGACGCCCGCCGAAGCGTGCGCAGTACGTCGAGGCCGTCCATATCGGGCAATCCCAGGTCCAACAAAACCAGGTCGCAGCCCTTGACGCGATGGAGGGCGTCGGCGCCCCGACCGGTCCGGATGACGGACGCGCCGGCGTGGCCGAGAAGCTCAGCCAGCGCCGACGCGACCCCCTCGTCATCCTCGACTAGCAGCACCTGCATGGCGCTGATGCTAAGCAGGGTCGGCCACGACCTCATCGACTTTGGCCTGTTCTCGCTCGCCCGCACCGAGCTCGCGCGTCTCCCGCTCCAACTGCGAGCGGCGTGACGGCTCACCCATGAAGACGTAGACCAACAATGAGATCAACCCGCAACCGGCTACGTAGAAGAAGAACCAACTCTCGTGGCCGATGGTCTTCAGTCCCAGCGCGACGTACTCCGTGGTGCCACCGAAGATCGCGACAGTGAGCGCGTATGGCAGTCCAACACCGAGCGCGCGGATGCGGGCGGGAAAGAGCTCAGCCTTGACCACGGCATTGATCGACGTGTATCCGGAGACAATGATCAGGCCGAGCATCATCAGGCCGAAGGCGGGCAGCGCGGAGTGTGCCTGCGAAACCGCGGTGAGCAGCGGGACAGTGCACAGCGTCGCACCGACGCCGAAGGCGATGAGAAGTGGTCGCCGCCCGATCCGATCCGATAGCGCGCCGAACGCAGGCTGAATGCACACGAAGATCAGCAGCGCGACGAAGTTGATCCACGTCACCTGCTCCTTCGGCAGGCCTGCGGTGTTGATCATGAACTTCTGCATGTATGTGGTGAACGTGTAGAACGCGATGGTGCCGCCGAGCGTGAGACCCACTACCGTCAAGCACTCGCGCGGATAGGAGAGCAAGACCCTGAGGCTGCCGCGTTCGGTGTTCTCGGTGCTCTCGCTGACGGCGAGTTTGTAGTTTTCCGATTCGTCCATGGTGCGCCGCAGCCACATCACCGTCACGGCGGCCGCCGCTCCGATGATGAATGCGATCCGCCAGCCCCAGGCATGCATCTGCGCAGGCGTGAGGAACTGCTGCAAGATGATCTGCACACCGAGTGCGAGCAGTTGGCCGCTGGTCAATGTCACGTATTGGAATGAGGAGTAGAAGCCGCGCCGGTGTGGCGTGGCGACTTCGCTCAAATACGTTGCAGAGGTGCCGTATTCGCCTCCGAGCGACAGGCCCTGCAGCAGCCGCAGTGCGACCAGCAGGATGGGTGCCAGCGCGCCGATCTGGGCATACCCCGGCAGGATGGCGATGCCGAGAGAACCGATGCCCATCAGGGTCACGGAAAGCGTCAATGCCGCGCGTCGCCCGAATCGGTCGGCGTACCTACCGAACATCCAGCCGCCGAGCGGGCGGACGAGAAAGCCGACCGCGAAGATGCCTGCGGTGTTCAGCAATTGCGCCGTCTGATTCCCTGATGGGAAGAACACGCTCGCGAAGTAGATGCTGAACGCCGCGTAGGCGTACCAGTCGTACCACTCGATCAAGTTGCCGAGCGATCCGCGAATCACGTTGCCGGCCACCGATCTCGTGGCCTGCGCCTTGCCTTCGCTCTGTTGACCCAAATTCATGTTCGTTGACTCCCTTGTCGCCTGTTGGTGCGCTCATCATGTGAGTGCGGCCACAGCCGGGGAAGAGGAATCCGCCCTCTTGCGGCCCTTTCTTGCACAATCCACAGATTCATGCGCTCAGTAGGCGGCCTGGCGCGGCGACAGTAGTTGCGGCACAGAGTGATAGCCACTACGGTGCCGGGCGAAATCTGTGAATCGTGCGAGGAAACAGCACGACACGGCCCTTTTCCCTTCCCGTGCTGTTGCGTTCTTCACATCATGGCTGCAACGACGGCACGGAGGGGGGCCAAGATGCAGTCGATACAACAGGCGACACGCGAAGCAGCGTGCGGCCACGAAACAATCCACCGATTCCACGTCGAGTCCGCGGACGTCGGCACCCTTGGCTTCGTCGACGGAGGCAAACTACTCGAATGGATCGACGAAGCGGCCCACGCCACCGCCGCGCAGTGGTGTGGTCGGCGCTGCGTCACCGCCTCGGTCGGCAATGTTCACCTCGACCGGCCCATCAGCGTCGGGGAACTCGTGGAGGTCCAGGCCAGCCTCGTCTATACCGGGTGCTGCAGCATGCACATCCTTGTCACCATCTGCGCGAGCGACCTGAGCCAGGCCTATCCCGTTCAAACCTCGCAGTGCTCAATCATTTTCGTCGCTGTCGATGAGAGCGGCCACCCCGTCGAGGTTCCCCGGTGGACACCGGTCACGATGCTCGAACTGCAACGGCAACGCCAAGCGCGGGTCCGGATGCGGACGCGCAAACGCATCGATGACGCCATGGACGCGGAAAGCTACACCGCGGAGGGCACCGCTTCCTCCGCCGCGCTGCGCCTCGTCGCCACCGACAAGATCGACGGCGGCGGCGTCCTGCGGTGGATCGACGAAGTTGCCAACGTGTGCGGAGCCGATTGGGCTGGCGCCCAAGCCATCACGTCCTATGTCGCCGGGATCTGCTTCTACCGCCCCATCGTCATCGGCGACGCCATCGAGGTCACCGCGCGAGTCATCCACACGGGACGGCGCAGCATCCACATCAGCGTCCGCGTCACCAAAGCAGACGCAACCCTTGTCGCACGTGGACTCACGGTCGTCGTCGCACTCGACGAGCGCGGCCGGGCCAAACCTGTCCCGCAGTGGCAGCCCGCCTCCGGAGAAGACCATCGACTCGATCAGCACGCCCGGCACATGATCGAGCTACGGCAACTGCTCGAACCCTTCACCACTGCGATCGCGTTCCACGAAGCGGGCTGACGGAAACGGTGTGACTTCTCCGACGGCTGGAAGCCGTCGGCTTCTTTTACGCTGCAGTTGCGGCGTGTAGGGCCAGTCCAGCCCTGAGTATGTTACGTGCGGCGTGTTCGTCTGCGGGTGCGCGATGTGAGCATCGTGTGCAGGAGAATTCCGCTTGGGTGACACGATTCTCGGGTGCTGCGTGACCGCAGCACTCACACCTGTTGGAGGTGTGCCGGGGGTTTATCTCGATCCAGGTGCGCCCAGCTTCTTCCGCTTTGGCGCGCAGTATCGAGACGAACTGACCCCAGCCAGCGTCACTGATTGATCGGTTGAGCCCGGACTTCGCCCGAGCTCCGTTAGGTAAAAACCCACGGGGGTTGTCCGGATCGGGCACGGGTTTGGCCCGGCGCAGCATGTTCGCGATCGTGAGGTCTTCCACCACCAGCAGGTCATAGCGTGAAGCCAGGGCGCGGGCCTGTTTGTGGTGAAAGTCTTTGCGCCGGTTGGCGATCTTGCGATGCCGTGCTGCCACCGTTTCCCGTCGACCCGCACAATTCCTTGAACCACATTTGGCCCGGGCGAGCCGTTGCTGGGCCACCTCTAACCAGCCGGCCTCCTGACGTGCCCACCGGGGATTGGCGACGGTGGTGCCATCGGAGAGCGTCGCGTACGTCACCACTCCCACGTCGACACCGGCACGGGCGCCGGTGGCCGGCAACGGGTTAGTCGGCACGTCATCGCAGGACAAGACCAACACCCAGCGTCGACCCTGCCGCTTGACCTGCAGTGTCTTCACCCGACCCCGCGCCTCGCGATGCACATGCACTTTCACCTGGCCGATGCCGTGCAGATACACCCGCCGTTGATCGGGCAGCCAGCGGGCACCGTCACCGTCTTTGGGCCACTCCACACTGTGGAAACGGGCGTTGCCCTTGAACCGCGGATACCCCGGTGTCTGCCCAGCCTTGACGCGGCGGAAGAACTCGGCGAACGCCTTGTTCAACCGTCGCAACGTGGCCTGCTGCGATGGGAACGACCACACCGCTTGATCCGGGCGCGCCGACCGGATGGCCGTCAGCTGTGCCGACTGATCGCCGTAATTAATCCGAGTTTGGCTGTGCGCCCAAGCGTCCCGGCGTTCCTGCAGGGCAGCGTTGTACAGCTCCCGATGCGCATCCACACACGCCGCCAACGCGACATGCTGACGCGCCGTCGGACGTAGCCGGAACACATAGGCGCGTCGCATCAAGCCACCCCATCCCACTGATGCTCGATGTCGCGGCGCACCGTCAACTCCGAGACCTAAGCCACCGAGGCGGCGAAAATACGACGGCGACCACAACGCCCTGGCGAACCGCCGCAGGTAAAGAAACTCAGCGCCCAGCACCCGCGCGGTGCGGCCCTTGAACGCCCGCACCACCCACGCCGGCGCGTCGGCGGGTCCGACCCGCACGAACAGACGCACGTGATCGGGCATGACTTCCCTGGCCACGACCTCCCAGCCGTGCTCGGCGGCGATCTGCTCCAGCAGTTCACCCCAGCGGGCCGCTGCGCTCCCGCCTAGAACCCGCCGCCGATACTTCGCACACCACACCAGGTGCAGCCCCAGCGAGCACACCCCTTCGGGGGTGTGGCGAAACCGACGCTCCGACATGTCACGCACATTACGAGACGACACCGACACTCACCTCCACACGCTGGTCACCAGCCCCGATCCAGACCGGCGGCCAAAACCGCCGATCCCCTTGGGACGCACTGATGGACAACCCGGTCGTCGTGCTGCATAGATGAACCATGACAACCAACCAGCCTCGGGTATGGCTCATCACCGGCGCGAGTTCGGGCTTCGGGCGAGCGATCGCGGAGTGCGCGCTGGCTGCGGGCGATATCGTCGTCGCCGCTGCGCGACGCACGGACGCACTCGCGGACCTGGTGGCGTCGGCACCCGAACGCGTCACCGCACTGGCGCTCGACGTCACGGACGCCGACCGCATCCGCGTCGCCGTTGCTGAGGTGCTCGACCAACACGGCCGGATCGATGTGTTGGTGAACAACGCAGGCCGCGGCGCGATCGGCGCCGCGGAGGAGACCAGCGACAGCGAGCTGCGCGCCCTGATGGATCTGCATTTCTTCGGCCCGGCCGCGCTGACGCGTGCCGCGCTGCCCGGCATGCGTGAGCGGGGTGGCGGCGCGATCGTCCAAATGAGCAGCATGGGCGGACGTTTCACGTTTCCCGGTGTCGGTGCCTACTCCGCGACGAAGTTTGCGCTCGAGGGGTGGTCGGAGGCGCTGGCCAAAGAGGTCGAGCGGTTCGGCATCCGGGTCCTCATCGTCGAGCCTGGTGCATTCCGAACCTCGTTCAACGGGCCCGGCGCTCTGCTGATGTCGAAACCCATCGCCGCCTATGACGACCAGATCGAACCGCTGCGCACCGGCATGCCGGACGATGACGGCAAGCAGCCCGGCGATCCGGCCAAGGCGGCCGCGGCGATCCTGCTGGCGCTGGATTCCGAGGACCCCCCGCTGCGGCTGGCGCTGGGTAACGACGCCGTCGACGCCATATCCGAAGCTTTGACTGACGCCAAGGCAGAACTCGCCGCGTGGGAGCGGGTCGGTCGGTCCGCGGTGTTCGACTAGCGCCCGGCCAGCAACAGCATCGCCCACGCCGCGATGGACTGCGCGTCGGTGATGACGCCGTCGCGGATCATCTGCTCCAGCTGCGCGCGGGAGAACCACTCGCTGTGCATGTCCTGTTCCTCGTGCTCGCGGTCATGCTCACCCTCGGTGAGCTCCGTCGCCAGGAAGACCCGGCCGCGTTGGCTGCTCATCCCTGGCGCGACGTCGAGCATGCCCAGCAGCTCCATCGAGGCGGCCCGCAGCCCGGTCTCCTCCCGCAACTCGCGGTTGGCCAGCTCGATGGGATCCAGATCTCCGCGGCCCGGCGCGGTGCCCTGCGGAAACTCCCACCGCCGCATGCCCAGCGGATAGCGGAACTGCTCGACCAGATGAACGCGGTCGCCGTCACACGGGATCACCAGGGCGTAGGTGGGCTTGTCGATCACCGAGTAGATGCCGGTGCTGCCGTCAGCGCGCCGGATGTCGTCCTCCCGCAGGATCAGCCAGTCGTTCCGGTACACCTCGCGCGACCCCGTCCGCTGGATGTCTGTCACGCGCCAAGTATGCCCAGCCAGATCCAGCCCGCCAGCCTTGTTGCCGTTCCGCGATGGGCGCGCGCGGACCGCGCCCGACAGGCACGGCAGGTTGGACCCGCGCGACGATGCGCAACGCCCGGACTGGGTGCGCGACCGTCTCAGCCGTGTTTTCCGGGTCATACGGGGTGGTGACGGCGTGATGAACGGTGGCGGCGGGTAGCGTCGCTGCCGTGCTACTGGCGTCGCTGAACCCCGCCGCCGTCGCAGGCGGCGTCGACATCGGCGACGCCGTGCGCATCGGCGACGCCACGCTGAGCCGTAGTGATCTCGTCGGCGCAGCAACGTCGGTGGCCGAGCGGGTGGCCGCCGCCGACCGGGTGGCCGTACTGGCGACCCCGACCCCGGTGACCGTGTTGGCGATCGCCGGAGCGCTGATCGCGGGGGTACCTGTCGTCCCCGTGCCCGCCGACGTCGGCGCCGCAGAACGCGCGCACATGCTCGACGACTCAGGCGCACAGGCGTGGCTGGGGGAGAAGCCGCAAGGTACCGACGACCTGCCGCACATCCCGGTGCGACTGCACGCCCGGTCGTGGCATCGCTATCCGGAGCCGCATCCGGACGCGACCGCGTTGATCATCTACACCTCGGGCACCACCGGCCCGCCCAAGGGCGTGGTGCTGAGCAGGCGCGCGGTCGCCGCCGACATCGACATGCTCGCCGAGGCCTGGCAGTGGACCCCGGACGACACCCTGGTGCACGGGCTTCCGCTGTACCACGTGCACGGGCTTGTGCTGGGGTTGCTCGGGTCACTGCGGATCGGAAATCGTTTTGTGCACACCGGGAAACCGTCTCCCACCGCCTATGCGGCAGCGGGTGGCTCGATGTACTTCGGCGTGCCGACGGTGTGGACGCGCGTCGTGCAGGACGCCGACGCGGCGCGCGCGCTCGCGTCGGCTCGACTGCTTGTGTCGGGCAGCGCGCCGCTCCCGGTGCCGGTGTTCGACGGGCTGGCCCGACTGACCGGACATGAACCGGTCGAGCGTTACGGCGCCACCGAGTCGCTGATCACGCTGTCCACCCGCGCTGACGGCGAGCGCAGGCCCGGCTCCGTGGGGTTGCCGTTGACCGGTGTGCAGACCCGGCTGGTCGACGAGGACGGCTCCGCGGTGCCTCGCGACGGGGAATCCATTGGGCGCCTGCAGATTCAGAGCCCGACGATGTTCGAGGGCTACCTCAACAAGCCGGACGCCACCGCCGAGGCATTCGACGGGGACTGGTATCGCACCGGCGACGTCGCGACGATCGACGGTGACCGCATGCACCGAATCGTCGGCCGCGAGTCGGTCGACCTGATCAAGACCGGCGGCTTCCGGGTAGGGGCGGGCGAGATCGAAACCGTACTGCTCGGCCACGCCGGCGTCGACGAGGCCGCGGTGATCGGGGTTCCAGACGACGATCTCGGCCAGCGGATCGTCGCGTTCGTCGTCGGTGACGCCGACCCGCAGGCGTTGATTGACTTTGTTGCGCAACAGCTTTCGGCACACAAGCGACCGCGGGAGGTGCGACTGGTGGACAGTCTGCCGCGCAACGCGATGGGCAAGGTGCTGAAGAAGGAGTTGACCGAATGGCCCGAAGACGAACGCGAGTGAGGATCGCAGCGAGGAACGAGCGAGGACCGGAGCGAGCGGGAGTCGAGAAATGAGTCTGACGTTCGACGAGATCTGCATCGACGCCCACGACGCCGAGGCACTCGGTGCCTGGTGGTCGAAGGTGCTGGGTTGGCGGCACTATGTCGACAAGGACGGCGACGTGGTGCTCGAGGCCCCACCCGGCGCCGGACCCAAATGGCTATTCATCGAGGTGCCCGACGACAAGGTCGTCAAGAACCGCATCCATCTCGACTTCCGGCCAGAGGACCAACAGGCCGAAGTGGGCCGCCTGATCGGTTTGGGCGCCCGGCACGTCGACATCGGTCAGGGCGAGCAGACCTGGGTGGTGCTTGCCGACCCGGAAGGCAACGAATTCTGCATCCTCGCGGCCGACGATTAATGGCCCTGCCACCACCGCGAGTTGGGGGTATTCCCCCTCGCAAAGCTGGGGGCACCCCCACCCCGCGTGCAAGGGAGAGTGTGTCTGCACAGCGACACGCCGCATTTCATGCGCAGTTTGCGGACGCTCGTCGGTTGCTCGTCGCAGCAGCGGCATTGCTTGTGGGTGGCTGTGCGACCGTGGTGCCGATAGAACCCGTGTCGACGACCGAGCCGACGGCTCCGCCTGCGCCGCTCACGATCGGTCCGGCGGCCACCGACACCTACGGCGGGTGGATTCCCGACGGCCAGACGCCGAGCCCGTTCGACGTGTCGAATCCGGCGTTGGCCCAGCTCGATCCGGCCCTGCTCAACGCGGTCCAGGAGGCGGCCCGCGTGGCGGCGCACGATGGCATCGACCTGAGGATCACCTCCGGGTGGCGGTCAAAAGGGTTCCAGGAGAAGCTGTTCGATGACGCCGTCCGCACCTATGGCAGCGCGGACATAGCGAGACAGTTCGTCGCATCGCCGGAGGTGTCGAAACACGTTGTCGGCCAGGCGGTGGATGTCGCGCCGGTCGATGCCGACAAGTGGCTGATCCGCAACGGCGCCCAGTTCGGCCTGTGCCAGATCTACGCGAACGAGTTGTGGCACTTCGAGTTGGCGGTCGATGCGCAGGGCAACTGCCCGCCGTTGCGACCCAATGCGGCGGGTTAAGCCGCCCCCCGTACGGGAAAGCTCTTGCGAGCCAACAGGACAACCGCTAAGCCGAGACCGATCAGTGCGGCGCTGACCCACGGTAGCGACCACAGCCCAGCCGTTTGGAGCAGCCCGGCGCCGATGGCCGCTCCGCCCGCAATGCCCACGTTGGCCGTCGCATTGATCCAGGCACCGGCGCGTTCGGGCGGCATTGCATGTGTGCGGACCGCGCACGTTTGGTAGATCGACGGCACACCGCCGAAGCCTGCGCTCCAAACCGCCGTCGCGACAATCACTGCCGCGAGAGTCGGCCAGGTGCTGCCGAGCACGACGACCGCTCCCATCATCACCGCCAGAACGGCGACCGCCGTCCGTCGCGGGTTTCGGTCAAGCCCCCGGCCGGCGTACCACAGGCCGAGAAGCCCGCAGGCACCGCATGCGAGCAGGATCGGGCCGACGAACGCCGGGACGACTCCGCTGGTCAGCAACAACAGGCTGATGAACGTGTAGGCCGTGAACTGCCCGAGGAACACCAACATGTTCGACGTCGCGACCGCGATAAGCGGTCGGCGACCGCCACGCTCGGAACGTCGTGACACCGGTTCGGCCTGCACCGCTGGGAGCAGCCTGCTCACGAGGATGAACGTGAGTATCGACAACGCGGCCAACACGGCGAACGACACCCGCCATCCGGCCGCGGTACCCAATGACGTCAGCAGCGGTACGCCGAGGACCAGACCGGCCGACGCGCCACTGCCTGCGAGCGCCAGCGCGCGGCCGACGTGTGCCCGCGATACGAGTCGGGGGGCGTATCCGATGACCAACGAGAAGAACAGCGCGTGCGTCACCCCGCCAACGGTCCGTCCCACCGCGACAACGGCGAATGCCGGTGCGGCGGCCACCAGTGCGTTGCTGACCGCATAGCCGGCCAACGTCGTCAGCAACAAGGGCTTGCGGGCGAACCGGGTAGTGGCGACCGTCAGCGGCACCGCGAGGGCCGCAACCATCACGGCATACAGGCTGACCAACAGCCCGGTGGCCGAATTCGGCACACCGAACGTCGCGCCGAGGCCCGGCAGCAGACCCACCGGCAACATCTCGGTGCTCACCGCAAGGCACGACGCCAACGCCAACGACAGCAGTCCCGGCAGGCTCCCGCGAAGCCCTTGTGCCGGAACGTGGTCAGCGGCCAGTGTCACGTGCGCTGAATATACTCGCGTAACGAGCATATTCAAGTGGAATACTACGGGCGATGGCACAGGATCCGCGGCAACCCGCACAGGTGCGCTGGTTGAGCGCCGCTCAGCTGATCGGGGTGGTGCGGTCCGCGCCGGGTATCACTCGGGCGGCGGCCGCGCAGCGCCTCGGTATCGGCAGCGGTGGCGCCACTGAACTGGTAGGGCGGATGCGGCAGGCGCGACTGCTCGACGAGACACCGGCCCCAGCGCAGGGACGTGGCAGGCCGACGACGGTGCTGGGTCCCCATGTGGACGGCCCACTGGTGCTCGCCATGGACCTACGGGCGGCGGACTGGCGCCTGGCTTTGGCCGGCATCGACGGCGTGCCACGGGTGGTGGCCGAGGGTGCATATGCAGGCGAACAGTTGGGTCCTGTCATTGCTCAACTGGCAGATGCGATCGGCGCGATCTACCGACGGAAGTCCAAGCGGCTCAGGTCAATTGCGGTTTCGGTTGCGGGCACCGTCAGCGGCGCAAGGCTGGTCCAGTTCACCTCTCGCGGCTGGAATGACGTCGACCTATCGGTACTGACTGCAAAGATTCCCGCTCGCGCAGGCATCCGCCTGTTGCTCGGTAACGACGCCACGCTGGCCGGACTGGCCGAAGCGCGCACCGGCGCGGCCCGCTCAGCCGCCACCGCGCTGTACTTGATCGTGGCGCAAGGCATCGGCGGCACATTGGTGGTCAATGGGGAGCCGCTCACCGGCGCCCACGGCGCGGCGGGCGAGTACGGCCACATCCCCTTCGGTGACCCGAAGCTGGTCTGCCCGTGTGGTGCGTCCGGTTGCTGGGATATGACCGTCGACGGACGAGCCTTGGCCCGGTACCGGGGCGACAAGCCACCCGCCGACCCCGTCGGCTACGTGCACGACGTCGTCGGCAAGCGGGATGCCGCAACGCGTCGGGCGTTTGAAGCCGTGGCGGCATCGCTTGGCCGCGGCACCGGTGGCCTGGTGAATCTGCACGACCCCGAGGTCGTCACCCTTGGCGGGGTTGCGGCGATGCTGAGAGCCGCCGCGCCTAACGCGTTCGATGACGCTTACCGCGACGGCCTGATGGCTTTTCGCAAGCATTCGCCGCCGCCGGTCCGCGACGCCCAGCATGGTGAGGACGGACCGCTACACGGCGCGGTCGCGCTGGCGCTGGACCACGTCACCACCGCCGCCGGATTGGCGGATTGGGTTGGCAGGCAGCGCGTTTGACGGGTCAGCCGCGGGCGATCTTTTCGATCAGGTCCGCGGCGAGCACGCGTCCCGGTGAGGACTGCAGCCGCTTCGACGCGGCGGCGAGGCGCGTCGCCAGCTGCTTGTCACCGCTGAGCCGGTCGATCGTGCCGTGCAGCTCGTCGTCGGTGAACTCGTAAGTGGAAAGCCTTACCCCGTAGCCACATTCGTCGATCCGCTGTGCGTTATCGTATTGATCCCAGAACAACGGCAGCGCAATCGTCGGCACCCCGAATGTGAAAGCCTCGCCGACGGTGTTGTTGCCGCCGTGCGTGATCATCACGTCACATTGCGGCACGATCGCGGTCTGCGGCACGAACTGCTCGCCCCACATCCGCTCGCCGAGCGTGAGCTGGTCGTGCAGTGGTCCCATCGAGACGATCACGCGGTGCGGTGTCTGGTTCAGCGAGTCGATCACCCGCTGCATCAACGGCACATCCATGCAGCCGAGGCTGCCCAGCGAGAGGTACACCAGTTTGCCTTCTGCGCCGACCTTCTCGGTCACGTCGAAGGCACCGTCCGAGTTGCGGGTGGAGGTGTCAACGCGCTGCCACGTCGCACCCAGTGGCCGTGAGCGCTGGTAGTCGAGTTCGGCGGGATACATGTAAAGGTTCAGATACGGCGATTCGTACTGGAATTCGCCGTCCGGCAACGGTGGCGCGCCGCACTGCTCGTGGAATGCCGACGACCGCCCGACGAGGGGATCGGTCAGCCGGCGATACTCCACCCAGAAGTCGTCCCACCCGGTGCGGTCACGTGACGGGTAGCCGGAGAACACCGGCGGGATGTCGGGGTCGGTGACCTCCAACGGATTGGCCGACACCACGCGGATCCACGGACACCCGGCCAGCGACACGGACGGGAAGCTGGCCACGCAGTCGTGCACGATCGCGTCGGGCCGCAGTTCGGCCCAGATCTCGGTCAGCCGATCGTGCGAATACTCGGCGCCGTCGACGAATTCGGCCCAAATGGGCGCGGTCACCGTCTCCAGCTGTTCGATGGTCGGCCTGCGGAACTGCGGTGATGTTTCGCGGACGAACTCCGCCCAACCGCCGCCGACGGCCTCATCGCCCTCGGGCGGCGGCGCCATCCGCATCAACCGCTCCTCGAACCCGCGTGAGGCGAGCTCGCCCTCGAAGGACTCCTCGATGACGAAGACGGCGCGGATACCCCGCTCCCGCAGATGATTTCCGAGGGCGACCAGGTTGTTGGTCGGCCCCCACGCGCCGGGCTCCGGGAACAGTGCGACGGCCGGCTGGCTGCTCATCATCGCAACTTACGCCGTCATCGCGCGCCCCGTCAGCCGCGAGCGACCCCAAAATGCACGCCGTTGCCCGCGTGTCGACGTACAGACGCGGTCGCTCGCGGGTGCGGATACCAGCTCGCGGCAACGGCAACCTAGTTCTGGTGCAGGGCTTCGTTGAGGGTGATGCCCGTGCCGTCGCGCTTGACGACCTCAACCGCGCCGGAGATCGAGTTGCGGCGGAACAGCAGGTTGTTGGCGCCGGACAGCTCGCGTGCCTTGACGGTCTCGCCGTCGGCGGTCTGCACCTTCGTCCCGGCGGTCACATAGAGACCTGCCTCAACGACACAATCGTCGCCGAGCGAAATGCCCAGCCCGGCGTTGGCCCCCAGCAGGCAGCGCTTGCCCACCGAGATGACCTGGGTGCCGCCGCCCGACAGCGTGCCCATGATCGACGCGCCCCCGCCGACGTCCGAGCCGTCGCCGACGACCACACCTGCCGAGATGCGGCCCTCGACCATGGAGCTGCCCAGCGTCCCGGCGTTGAAGTTGACGAACCCCTCGTGCATGACGGTGGTGCCGGACGCCAGGTGGGCGCCCAGCCGCACCCGGTCGGCGTCGGCGACGCGCACGCCCGACGGCACCACGTAGTCGACCATCCGCGGGAACTTGTCGATGCCGTAGACGGTGACCGGTCCGCGGCGGCGCAGCCGGGCCCTCACGACCTCGAAGCCCTCCACCGCGCACGGCCCGTGGTTGGTCCACACCACGTTGGTGAGCACGCCGAAGAAGCCGTCGGCATTGAGCCCGTGCGGGGGGACCAGCCGGTGCGAAAGCAGGTGCAGCCGCAGGTACGCGTCGTAGCCGTCGGTGACCTTGTCCTCGAGGGACGCGATCGTCGTGCGCACCGCCACCGTCTCGACGTCGCGGTCCTCGTCGCGGCCGGTCAGCTCGGCCAGCTCGCCGGGCACCTCGGCGACCGATAGGCGCACGGTGCCGGTGGGGCCGTCGGCGGCGAGTTCGGGTTGTGGGAACCACGTGTCGAGTACGGATCCGTCGGCGGCGATCGTCGCCAGGCCGACGCCTGCAGCAGATGTCACGGCGCTAAGACTAACGTCAAGCCTGTGGGCCTGGATCTACGTGGCGACCCCGTCGCGCTGACCGCGGCGCTGGTGGACATCCCCAGCGAATCGCGGCACGAGCAGCGCATCGCCGACGAGATCGAGGCCGCCCTGCGCGAGCAGACCACCGGCTTCGAGGTCGTGCGCAACGGCAATGCCGTGCTCGCCCGCACGAATCTGGGCCTGCCGTCGCGGGTGCTGCTGGCCGGCCACACCGACACCGTCCCGATCGCCGACAACGTTCCCAGCATGCGTGACGGCGGCGAACTGCATGGCTGCGGCACCTCGGACATGAAGTCCGGGGACGCGGTGTTCCTGCACCTGGCCGCGACGGTCGCGAACCCGGCGCACGACCTCACGCTGGTGATGTACGACTGCGAGGAGATCGAATCGGCCGCCAACGGCCTGGGCCGCATCGAACGTGAGCTGGCCGACTGGCTGCACGCCGACGTCGCCATTCTCGGTGAGCCGTCGGGCGGGTTCATCGAGGCCGGTTGTCAGGGCACACTGCGGGTCGTTGTCAGCGCCGCGGGAACACGCGCTCACTCCGCGCGATCCTGGTTGGGCGACAACGCGATTCACAAGCTCGGCGAGGTGCTGCCCCGGTTGAAGACGTACCAGGCGCGCGAGGTCGACATCGACGGCTGCACGTACCGCGAGGGGCTGTCGGCGGTCCGCATCGACGGCGGGGTCGCAGGCAACGTCATCCCTGATGCGGCGTCGGTGACCGTGAACTTCCGGTTTGCTCCGGACCGCAGCGTCGAGCAGGCGCTCGAGCACGTCCGCGAGGTCTTCGACGGGCTGGATGTCCGGATGGAATTGACCGACTCCGCTCCCGGTGCGCTGCCCGGGCTGACCGAGCCTGCCGCCGCCGCGCTCGTCGACGCCGCAGGCGGGCAGGTGCGCGCCAAGTACGGGTGGACCGACGTCGCGCGCTTTGCCGCGCTGGGCATCCCAGCGGTCAACTACGGACCCGGCGACCCCAACCTCGCGCACCGCGTCGACGAGCGCGTCGAGGTCGCCAAGATCACCGCCGCCGCGGACATGCTGCGGGGTTACCTAACGGGTAACGCGGTCTAGCGCAGCCTTCTCGCGACACCTGCGGTCCCCGGGGCGGAAATCCGATGCGCGTCGGCCGTCTTGTCGCTGAGCGGGATCTGCGCCACCATCTGTTGCACGCCAGGCCCGTAGGTGAATATGCCGGGCGTCTGGTCGGGCGACGAAATCTTCGCTACCACATCATTTCTCAGGTCCGAGTAGCTTCGCCGGAAGTTGCCGTTGTCCCACACCTCGAGGAATGCACCGGTGAATGCGCCGTTGACGGGACCGTCCATCGACGTCTGGCTGTCGCGGCATCCGGAAATGAGTAGGACGGCGGCTTTGGCATCGGTCGGCCGCGCGCAGGGCTCCCACCAGGTGCGCTGCGCGTCATATGCCGCCTTGTTGGCTTTGAACTCGGCTTCGGTCACCTCGAGCGGCGCCTGTTTCGAATTCGGCCCCGGCGCTCGGAGAACTTCTGCTCGCCGAATGTCGCGGCTCCGAACGATCTGTCGCGTGACCGTCTCGCTGTGACAGCTGTCAGACATGACGAAGATCCGTACCCCCGGTGCGAACGTGCACAGGGCGCCGAACAACGAGTCGTCGACGAGCTCACTGTCATAAAGAACCCAGGTTTCGTCGAGCCGGTCGGATTCGTCGCCGTCTTCGTCGGGTACCTGGCCGCCGTGTCCCGAGTACGTGAGGAAGAAGAAGTCGCCTTCTGTGAGCTCTGCGGCGGCCGCATCCAGATGGGCGCGCACCGTCTCGGTGGTGGCGTCCGCGTTGAGCAGCATTTGCGGTTCGAAGCCGCGGCTGACCGCGACGTCGTGCATCGCGTTGGCGTCGTTCACACAACCTGACAGTGCCCCGTCCCATCCGCCGTATTTCGTCGGATCCACGAAGTTCATCCCGATGTGAAGTGACCGGCGTTTGGCCATGATGTCTCCTTTTCGTCCAGATGAATTCTCATCCGCCGGGAGACGGCGTGGCGTGAGTAATGCACTACTCGAATTAACCGTCCGTCCGAGCCGCCACCCATGAACTTCGACTCTCACGACATGGTCCGCGCGATGCGGCTACTGCTGGTCGCTGGGCACGACCGTGACGTCTACGACACGATCCGAGACGACATCGGCCATTGCCCGCATTGCTTGGACCGTCTCGTCGATGGGCTGGCCTGGGTCGCGCTGTCCTGCGGCGGCCTCGGTTCCGATGCGCACTTTGCAGGGCCGCGCGGTGGCTGGCTGATCCCATTGTCGCCGGTGCTGGAGCGTGGCTTGCCGGAGCCGCCGCGGTGGCTGCCGCCGGGAGGTCGCGGCGATGTGGGAGCTAATTGCGCCGCAGGTGGACGAGCTCGGGGCGATGAAGCCGCAGGATGGCCTGATGTTGGCGGCACTATGCGAGATCGCGGCCACCTATTCCGGCGCGGTGGTGGAGCTTTGTGCGCAGGGCCGGTTGTTGACCAACCCGAGAACCGGCTGCGTGCAACGGAACCCGTGGTGCCGGTGGTGGAGACTGCGCGCCGGGATTCGTTGCGGTTTGCGCGGGCGCTCGCGTTCACGCCGTTGGCCGAGACGGCTGTTGGGGAAGCTGCCGACGGGCGACAACGATGAGGACGACCCGATCGCCTCCGCGGGGAAGTCGTGACGACTCCCCAAACGCCGAGTGGTCTGGGTTGGAGGCGACGATGCCTTGATCGACGGCGCCGTGGGCCAGGTCGGGGCAGTGCCAGCGGGCCGGCAGCTGGCCCGACGTCGCGGGAAACTCGCAACCACTAAGCCCAGGCGGCTAGTCGAGCGCCTCAACCCGTCTTCTGGTATACGAGCCAGCGCATCTCGATAGGGCATTCCTCGCGCTTCAGTTCGAACACGTCGAGGCCAGTAACCCAATCGGCGTACCAGCCCGTGGGCGGCCAAGCACCTTCGGGCAGGTGAGCTTTCTCGTACTCATACACGGAGTCGTCGGCAACCAGCTCAAGGGGTAGTTCGGCTGCCGCAGTCGACGTTTCGGACCGCGTAAAGATGCTCGTGTACATCTGCTCCGCGAGTTCGCTCGCGGCCTTATCTGGTGTGTAGCCCGGGTTCGCTAGGAAGGTGTTGAACACCAAGCGTCCGCCAGGAGCGAGACAATCGGCGGCGAGCTCGAACAGGCTTCGCAGCTCCTGCGTCGTCCGGAATTCCGGCACCACCTCGGAGAGCAGAATCAGTCGATAGTCCTGCCGTAGATCATCCCTGGTCGCGAAGATGTCACGCTGGATGACGCGCACGTCGAGTGATTCCCTTTCGGCGTCGGAGCGAATCATGTCTGCGAACTTCGGGGTCAACTCGACCACGTCGACCGGGTGCCCACGTCGCGCCAAGGCCAGGGCGTTGCGCCCAGTTCCTGCGCCAATATCGAGCACCCGATGCGTTCTGGGATCGTCTACCTCGTTTGCTAGCGCCCACACCCGAGCATCCGGTTCGGTACCAAACAGTGGCGGCTCGCGGGTGGCAATCCAATCGTGATAGGTGTCGTCGATCGTCTTCCATTGGGGTTTTATGTTGTAGTTCATGACCGTTCCGACGGGGGAGTCGTACGAAATGGTGATGGTCGAACGCGGGGAGGCCGCGCAGGCCAACTCCAACTGGCTCTTTAGCGCCGCCCTGAGATGAGCAAGGTCTTCGACCGTAAACCCGCTGCCCACAGCCGTGAAAAGGCTCTCACACATCGTCACGTATTCGTCAACCATGCTCGGAACGGCGGGCATCGTGATCTGCCCGGTGACCACCGATCGGCGTAACAACCGCCGGGTCATGGATTCGCGCACCAGCGTCAGATCGACCGATGAGGTCCTGCTCGGCTCCACAGCGAGCGCACTCAGCTTCGTCAGCGAGGCCGGCGGCTGCTGATCCGGAAGGCGGTTGTTACTTGGCGAATGCGGCTGGCGTTCTGGCTCGATGCCCGGCGAGACTGGCAAGAGCGCGCTCGCGACGCGCGGCATGAAGCGGTCGCGGATCTCGATCGCGAGGCGCTCGACGTCCGGGGCCAGGGGATACATGTGCCGGTACTGCAGCACCTGCTTGCCGATCAGGCCGAGGCGCTCCGCAAACGGCGGGAGTCGCAATGGGTCCAGCAGCGGCTCGTTGAAGGGCGGCTTGTCGCCGCGCTGGAACTCGAACGCCGCGCTTGTTCGAGGCTCCCTCGCGCGGCGGCTCGCGCGGGCGCCCCAATGGAGGATGGCCTGATTCCACGCGAGGAAGCTGCCGGCGCGGGCGGGCAGGGCGCGGATATTCTGCAATTGCTCGACCTTGGTGTTATCGGGTCCGTCCCAGACGCGGCGCCGGAAGCGCTCGTCGTGCTGGGCGGGCAGCACGTAGATGCAGCCGTTGAGCGGTGTCGCGTCGGTAAACGGCAGCCACACCGTGAGCGAATGCGGCGAGTTGTCGGGGTCGAGGGTTAGCTGTGTGCGGTCGCGGTGCGGCCCGAAGCCGGCTTCCTGCTCCGACGGGGTCACGTGCCAGACCCAGAAGTCGGGGAGCGCGAAATAGCCCTTCCCGAGCGCGGCCTCAATGAAGCGCGAGACGCCTTGGAACGCGAGCCAGAATTCGTCGTAGACGAAGGCAAAAGCGAGCGGAATGCCCGCCCTGTGCAACGTGGCAATGCAGTCTCGGAGCGGCTCGAACACGGACTTCCCCAGAACGCCTGGCACGTTCACGTAGCCCTCGAGGCGGAGGTCTCCGACGAGGTCGTTTACGTTACCGATTTCGAACGCCGGCCGGCCGAGTTCGCCTTCCACGTGCAGTGCGGGGCAGAGCGCCCGCCAGTGCTCGAGGCGCTCGACGTCTAAGGGGGTGAGTGTGGTCGCGGACACGCGCCTAGCGTGCCTTCTCCGTGCTTGTTTTGACAAGGAGCTGTGTCTTGGGATCCTTGGGATCGGCTGCTTTGTTCGCCACCACCGCGGTGGCGTCGGAGTCGCGCAGCGCCTCAGGATCCGCAACCTCGAAATTGATTATGAGTTCCTGTCTACTCCACTCCACCGACACGTTTGCTGGCCAACGAATTCGCGGATCACACGCACATCGATGGGTAAGTCCAGCTTTCGCCACGTGCGATAGGCCGTCAGTACCACGGGAGGAACGCTCGCCCGGCAGCATCGATCGCCGAGCGACAATGACCGCCCGCCGCGGATCCGTCTGGGGAAACCACCATCCCGGGTTGTGTCCGCAGCACGCGGCCCGCAATTTCCAACGTTCATCGAAGCGCCGGTCGGCGTGCAGGTGCCGACCTGTTGGCCGGTCTTGGGGCCGGTGACACCACGATGCGCATTGTCGCAATCCAAAGCGCTCGGTGTCACGAGAGGCGATATCGCCGTGCCTGGTCGACCTGTACGACAGGCCGTACGACAACCAGCCTCAATCGGTGGCTGCCTGCGGACGCGTCCCGATGTCGGAGAACCGGCGTGACCAGCCAGAACAGGACAAGATACACACCGGCGGCCCGGGTGCCGATATCGTCGAGATCCGGTCCTGAGAGGGGGACTCAGGCTTAGCTGCTCACGAGAGGCGGCCCACAATCGCCGCGACAACAGCCGTCGGCAGACCTAGCACCACCAGAATCAGGCCCGGCAGCGCGGCCAGAACTATCCGGACGTCTCCGGCGAGACCGAGCAATCCAGCACCGACCGTAAACAGGATCGCGGCCCAAAAAAGATTCTGCTCACAGGCGTCCGGCGAAAATCGGCATTTGCACGACGTACAACACCGGCGTTACACAGAATTAACCGTTTGACTGTGCGCCTACCCTGGACACCGGCAATAGTTGCGACGCGAAGGTGGTCCGAAGACATGCTGGGAGACGACATCTCCGGGTGACCCGGAGATCTGCCGTCCTTCCCTGTTCGGTCTCGACGAGAGATGTCGCATGTCTTCCATCGTTTGTTCAAATCTGTCCTTTTCCTGGCCTGACGACACCCCGCAGTTCACCGACCTGTCATTCGCCGTCGGCGATGGCCGCACCGGCCTGGTCGCACCGAACGGGGCGGGCAAGAGCACCCTACTTAAGCTGATCGCAGGCGAGTACAGGCCCAGTTCGGGTTCGGTGACCGTCGAAGGCGCCGTCGGCTACCTGCCGCAAACGCTGCCGTTCGTCGCTGACCGCACGGTGGCCGACGTGCTGGGTCTGGCGGCGGCCCTGGCCGCCCTCGAGGCGTTGGATGCCGGCGACGCCGGTGATGACGTCTTCGCCGCGATCGGCGACGACTGGGACATCGAGGAACGCACCCGTGCACAGTTGGACCGTCTCGGCCTTGGCCACATCGCCTTTGATCGACGGCTCGGTTCGTTGTCCGGCGGCGAAGTGGTGTCGCTCGGGTTGGCCGCGCAGTTGTTGAAGCGGCCCGATGTCCTGCTGCTCGACGAGCCGACCAACAACCTCGACGCGGATACGCGGCATCGCCTCTACGACGCGCTGGATGACTATCCGGGATGTCTGATGCTGGTCAGCCACGATCGCGTGCTGCTGGACCGGATGGACCGCATCGCCGAGCTGTATCGCGGCGAAATGCTGTTCTACGGCGGCAATTTCAGCATGTACCAGCAGGCCGTGCAAGCGACCCGACAGGTCGCGGAAGCAAACCTGCGCAACGCCGAGCAACAGCTGAGGCGCGAAAAGCGGCAACGGCAGGAGGCCCGCGAACGGACTGCCCGGCGGTCGAGCGCCGCGGCGCGCAACCTGAAGAATGCCGGGCTGCCGAGAATCGTCGCAGGCAAGCTGAAAAGGGACGCGCAGGAGTCGGCAGGCAGGTCCGATGACGTACACGCCAAACGGGTGAACGAGGCGCGGGTACAACTCGACGAGGCAGAACGTGCGCTTCGCGACGACGACACCATCGTGCTCGACATGCCCGGCACCAACGTGCCCGCGGGGCGCACCGTGTTTCGGGGCGACGGCCTTCGGGTCAGCCGTGGTGGGCGGAAGCTGTTCGCCGACAACGGCATTGACCTGACAATTCGCGGCCCCGAGCGTATCGCCCTCACCGGTGCCAACGGTGCGGGCAAGTCGACGCTGCTGCGCGTCATCGCCGGTGACGTCCAGCCGGATGCGGGCACGCCGGTCCGGTCCGATGGCCGCATCGCGTACCTGTCGCAGCGCCTGGACCTGCTCGACCCGGATCGCACCGTTGCGCAGAGCCTGGCTGCGTTCGCGCCGAGCCTGACGCAGACCCGCCGCATGCATCTGCTCGCCCAGTTCCTGTTCAGCGGCAATCGGATTCACCTTCCGGTGGCTGCGCTGTCGGGAGGCGAGCGGCTTCGCGCCACACTGGCGTGCGTACTCTTCGCCGAACCCGCGCCCCAGTTGCTGCTGCTCGACGAGCCGACCAACAACCTGGATCTGGTCAGCGTCAGCCAGCTCGAGGCCGCGCTCAATGCATACGAAGGTGCGTTCGTCATCGTCAGTCACGACGAACGGTTCCTCGATGAGGTAGGGATCCAGCGCCGGCTCCGGCTATCGCAGGGCCGGTTGGAGTCGGCGAATTCGCCCTAATCGGCCACGCGATTGGCGAACCGACAGCAATCGCCAGGACGGTAAATTTGTATGCCATGGCGATACAGCCTGATTCGAGTCCGTACGGCTCGCAGACGGTGACGGGCCCCGGCTGGCCGAACGTCGACGAGGAGATGTTGGCGGCCGCGGCCGCGACGTATGAGGCGTTGGCCGCAAAAATCACCGGATCGATCGTGCCCCAGCAGCAGGGCCAGCTGATGAAGCTCGCGGACGTCTGGGAGGGTGCCGGGTCACTGGCGGCGACCGGCGAGGCCACCACGATCATCGGCGGTCACGAGGCCAACGCCGCACACGCAGCCGCGATCGCGGAGAAGCTGCGCGCCATGGAGGCCACCGTGGTCAAAGCCAAGATGCTGGCGAACACGATCGCGCAGGAGGTCCAGCACGAGTGTGAGGCGATCGCGGCGATGCCCTTCAGCAATGCCCAGGAGCTGGTGCAGAGCCGCATCAAGATGGGGCTGTCCCAGAACATCGCCAACGTGACGACCCATACGACCGAACTCGCCAACACTCTCGGCGTGCCCCCGAACATTCCCTTCGCCGGTGCCGCCCCGTCTGTGCCCGGCGGGAAAGAGGCGAAGGACACCAGCGAAGAGGCCTCGAAACAGACCGCGCAGGGATCCCGGCAGGCGATGCAGATGAGCCAGATGGGCTCCATGGCCGCACAGCTCCCCATGCAGCTCGGCCAGGCGGTGATGGCTGTGCCTCAACAGATGGGCCAACAGCTGCAGCAATTGTCCCAGCCGCTACAACAGCTGACGTCGATGTTCGGCCAGGGTGGCAGGGCGGATTCACTGGGCAGCGCAGGCCTGCCGTTCTCCTCGTTCTCGAACCATCCGCTGGCAGGCGGCTCCGATGCCGGCGGTGGCTCGGGCATGGTGCGGGCGGCGTCACTGCCCGGCTCCGGCGGGAGTCCCCTGCAGACGCCGCAGATGGCCAAGCTGACGGGCACCAAACCCGTGAGCACCGCGCCCGCAGAGGGAGCAATGGCCGGATCTACTGCAACCGGCGGGGTCGCCCCGATGGCCGCCGCGGCTGGCGGCATGGGCGGCATGGCACCGATGATGGGGCAGCGCGGTGAAAGTGGCGGCACCGGTGCAAGCTTGGCGGTCCCCGCACCGCTCCAACACGACCTCGACGAAGGCGACGACGATGACTGGTGATCACAGGGGAGAAAAGCGATGACCATGCCGCTGAAGAAGCCCGAAGGCATCAGCTGGAACGCGGCATCCGTCGAGCTTCCCGAGATACCGATGCTTCCCGCCGGCCAGGATGCGCTGAGCGCGACCATCTCGGCAGTGCTTCCGACACTGGCCGCGCCGCTGGCAGCCAATGTCGCGACGCTGCAGGCGAAAGAGACGATGTTCTCAGGCAAGTTGGGCGCCGCACAGGCGGCCTACCAGAACTCCGATGACGCCGGCTCGCAGTCCGTCGGCCAAATCGTCGGCATACTCGGCCAAGTGGGCCAGCAGGCCGGGCAGATAGGGCAGATGGCGGGTGCGCCTGCACAGGCGATCGGCGGGCAGACCGGCGTGTTCGGTCAGCTCATCCAACAAGCGCTGCAGGGAGCTCAGGGCGGCAAAGGCGGCCAATCCCTCGGCGGTCAGGATGTCGGCGGGGCAGCGGGCAGTGGCGCCTCGAGTCCGGCGGAGGCAGCCGCGCCAGCGCCGGTGCGCGACAACGCCGTTGACGCCAAGGACGAACGAGCGACCCAGGCGCACGAACCCCAGCGGGAGGAGCGTGAACCGCTGCACCGTGCCGAAGCCAATGACCGCGCGATGGCAGGACCGTCTGCATCCGATGACAAGCATGGCCCGGCCCCGGTGAAATCGCCTGAGCATCAACAGCATCGCGGCGAAGGCGATCTCGGCCGCAGGTTGTGACCCGATTCAGTCGGACTGCGGACGGGTCTGTGCCGGCTCGGCACGCCGGGGCGGTAGGTCGGGCGCTCTGCCGGCATCGGCCGTGTCGCCCGCCGCGGCATGATCACCCTGCGCGTCTGGGAACCGCTCCTCGGGCACGATGCCCGGCCCGGCGCGGTCGCTGCGAGCGATGGGGTCGCCAGGCGCCTTGTCGACGGACGACCCGGCCGCCTGCGACACCTGTTGAGCAAGTTGCTGCGCGCCCTGCATGACTTGTTGCGGAATCTGTTGCAGCCCTTGGGCCATTCCTTGCAGCGGTTGCGCGATGGACTGCGCCGTCTGGCCGAGCTGCTGCCCCACCTGGCTGACCATCTGGCCCACCATTTCGGCGCCGCCGCCCGCGCCTGCCGAACCAGCACCGGCGGCCCCCGCCGCGCCCGTTGATCCTGCCGCACCCGCTGCTCCGGACGCGTTCGCGTCTTGTATCGCCTCGGCCGCGGCCCTGAGCGTGGCGGCGCCCTTCTGGTCGCCGTGTTCGTACATCTGCGCGGCCTTCTGCAGTAGCTCCGAAATGGTCTGCGCGGACGTCGATGTGGCCTGCAGCGTGCCGTGCCTGCGGTCCAGTACCTGGCTCAGGGCGCCGCTGACGGCCGACGCGATCGGCCCGTGCGTGCTCTCCACCCCGAGCGCTTCTGGCGCGGCCGTCCCCAGCAACTGAGACAGCGCGCCAACGACCCCGTCATGGATCTGGGCGTAGGACCGTACGCCGTCAGGCTGGACATACAGGGGGTCAGTCATCTGCAATCTCCGTGGCTCACGCTCGGCAAATCAATCCTATGGCCGCACGCCCACCGTACGTGACACGAATTTCCTGGTCGGGCCCCGCGTCAGCCATGGCTGGTGCTACCAGCAGCGACGGGCCAGCCCGGCCGTGTCGACGTTGTTCTTGTCGATGGCGGGCGCCGTCCGCACTAGGCGCTCGCAGCCTGGGCTGCCGCAGCGGCCGCCGAGCGCTTCATGCCGATCGCATCGAACTGCGCCGACACGTCGTTGAGGGCGGCCGCGTCCTTTGCGACCAACGCCCGCGCGTGCTGAAGCGCCAATTGACCCAATACGCAATCGACTTCGCCACTGAGCCGCGCGATGCCATCGGCCGCGCGGATGTCGCCCAGTCGCGCCGCGTCGAGCAACGCGCGCAGCGCGACCGCCGACTGGCCGCCGCGTTCGGCAGTGCGCGCGGCGTCGCGGGCCGCCGCGATCGCTCCGTGGTCGTCGCGTCGCGCCGACCTCGTCCAGGCACGCGCCAGCGCCAGTTCGGGCGCGAACAACATCGACTTCAGACCATGCCGAGATTCGGCCCGCGACAAGACCTTTCCTGCCTCGGCCGTCTCACCCAGCTGCCCAAGCGCCTGCGCCAGCAGCATCCACGCCAGCGGACCCCACGAATACCCGGTCGGCGCCAACGCCGCCGCGGCCCCACGCAACAGCGACATCGCCGACTCGAGCTCACCCTTGACGATCAACACGTCGGCCACCAACACCTCACCGATCGCGCGGCCCGGCTGCTGCAGCTGGGCAAAGTCGGTGAGCTGCTGGCCCAGCGCCTGGGCACGGTCCAGTTCACCGGCCATCACCAGCGCCGTCGTCTGACCGAAGCCGCTGGTGAACCGCAACAGACCGGGATGCCCTGCCGCGATCGCGCGCTCGGCCAGCGCGTCGACCTCATCGAAGCGGCCCATCCGCGCCGAGCTCAGCGCCGCTGCGGCCGCCGCCCACCCGATCGCGGTGTCGTCAGCCGCGGGCGACGCGAGCACCTCGTCGGCGATCTGTTTGGCGCGGCTGGGGCTGCCCGCGTTCATTGTGAACGTCGCAGCCAACGCGTCGAGAGTCGTCTGCGCGGCAGGCGTCGACACCCGTCCGCGCGTTGTCCGCAGGAACGCGGTCGCGCGCTCGGGTTCGCTCAGCATCCAGAACTGATTGGCCGCACGCGGCAGCGCCCACGCCATCAACTCGGTCTCGGACAGTGTCGACGGGTCCACGTTCGCGAGCACCGCGTCGGCTTCTCGGCCGCGGCCCTGCCACGCCAGCGCATAGGCCAGGGTCAGTCGGATCGGCAGCTGCGGTGACCGCTCGACGGCGGCCCGGCCCAAGCGTTCACTGAGTTCGAGATCGCCCAGCTGCAGCGACTCCTCGGCCGCCGCGGCCAGCTCGGCCACCGGCCGCGGGCTGTCGCTGTCCAGCGAGAGCACGGCGAGCCGCAACCGGTCCACCACTCCGCGCGGCCCCGAGGCGGCCAGCCGATTCACCAGCTCTGTGCGCAGCCGGCGTAGCTCGGGTCCGCCGAGCGCGTCACGGACCGCGTCGACGAACAGCGGGTGCGCCGGACGGACGCGATCCCCTTCGATCGCGACGGCACCAGCCGCCTCGGCGTCGGTGACGGCGTCGCGGCCCGCCAGCGCACAGGCATCGGCGAGCGACAGCGGATCCTCGACCGCCAGGTACTCCAGCACCCGGTGCGCCGGGCCTGGCAGCGCCGCGACGAACTCCTCTACCAGCGTGGCCTGTCTGTTGTCGTCGTGGCCCGGCGGCTCGATGCCGACCCGCGCCAGCAGATCGTCCCGCCACAGCGCCGAAATCTCATCGGCGACAGGCCCGTTCGGTGCGACCGTGACGATCATCTTCACCGTGCCGCTGACCGCCAACTGGTAGACGAGCGCTGCGGACAGCTTGTCCAGCAGATGCGCGTCGTCGACGATCAACAGTCTGCCGTCACCCAGCGCCTCCCGCGCAGTACGCAGCACGGCCGCGGCCTTACCCGTGTCGGGCACCTCGATCAGGTGGTTGAAGGCGGAGAACGGAACCGCAGGAGTCGTCGCCGTGACCCAGTCGACGCGATCGAACTGCGACGCCAGCCGCTGTGCCGCAGCGCGTGCCAACCACGTCTTGCCGACGCCCGCCGAACCGACCAGCACCGTCCCGGTCTGCTCGCGGACGCCCGTTTCGAGCAGTTCCAATGCCGGTTCGTGCGATGAGGTAACCCACTCAACAGGCACCGCGCGAGTGTATGGCTACGTTGTGCGTGTGTCCCCAGAACCCAACCGCGAATGGGCGGTCTGTGTGTACTGCGCGTCCGGGCCAAGGCATCCGGCGCTGTTGTCCTTGGCGGTGCGGGTCGGAGAAGCGATCGCAGAACGCGGCTGGACGCTGGTGTCCGGCGGCGGCAACGTCTCCGCCATGGGCGCACTGGCCAGCGCGGCCCGTGCGCGTGGCGGAAGGACCGTCGGCGTCATCCCGAAGGCGCTGGTGCACCGGGAGGTTGCCGACACCGAAGCCGACGAGCTCGTCGTCACCGACACCATGCGGGAGCGGAAGCAGGTGATGGAGGACCGCGCCGACGCGTTCATCGCGCTGCCCGGCGGCATCGGCACCCTCGAGGAGTTCTTCGAAGCCTGGACTGCGGGCTATCTGGGTATGCACGACAAGCCGGTGGTCATGCTCGATCCGATCGGGCATTACGACGGCCTGCTGGCCTGGCTGCACGGGCTGGTCGACAGCGGCTACGTCGCCGAGAGTGCGCTGGCTCGGTTGGTCGTGGTCGACGACGTCGACGCTGCGATGGCGGCGTGCACACCGGGTGACAGTGGTCACTAGGGTGTTGCGCACAGACGAATATCGGAGGGGATGTACCGCATGACCGATCAGAGATCGGGGACCCGCAGCAGCGTCGGGCTGCTCGACATCGCCACCCATGTGCCGCGTCTGCTGATGGATCTGCCGACCATCTTGACCGGTGTGATCACCGGATTCGGGGCCCGGCCGTCGGCGAAGACGTCCATCGGCAAGGTTTTTCAGGATCGGGCGGCGCGCTACGCCGACAAGATGTTCATCAAGTTCGGCGACGAGCGGATCACCTACCGCCAGGCCAACGAGACGGTCAACCGCTACGCGGCCGTACTGGCCGCCCGCGGTGTCGGACACGGCGATGTCGTCGGCATCATGCTGCGCAACTCACCGGAGTCGGTGCTGCTGATGCTGGCCACGGTCAAGTGCGGTGCGATCGCGGGAATGATCAACTTTCACCAGCGCGGCGACGTGCTCAAGCACAGCTTCGGGCTGCTCGAAGCCAAGGCCATCGTCGCCGAGACGGACTTCGTCGAGCCGATCACCGAATGCGGCACCGACACCACCGGGCTGATCACGGTCGACGAACTACAGCGGCTGGCCGCGACCGCGCCAACCGGCAACCCGGCGACGACCGCGGCCGTGCTGGCCAAGGACAAGGCCTTCTACATCTTCACGTCCGGCACCACCGGGATGCCGAAGGCCAGCGTGATGACGCACTACCGGTGGCTGCGCGCGCTGGCCGGGTTCGGCGGCCTCGGCATGAGGTTGACCAGCAACGACACCCTGTACTGCTGCCTGCCGCTGTACCACAACAACGCCTTGACAGTCGCGTTGTCCTCGGTGCTGAACTCGGGCGCGACGCTGGCGCTCGGCAAGTCGTTCTCGGCGTCGAAGTTCTGGGACGAGATCATCCGCTACGACGCCACCGCGTTCATCTACATCGGCGAGATCTGCGCCTACCTGCTCAACCAGCCGCCCAAGCCGACCGACCGTCAGCACAAGGTGCGGGTGATCGCGGGTAACGGGCTGCGCCCGGCGATCTGGGACGAGTTCACCGAGCGGTTCGGCATCGACCGGGTCTGTGAGTTCTACGCGGCCAGTGAGGGAAACACCGCGTTCGTCAACGTTCTCAACGTCGACAAGACCACGGGGATCTGCCCGACGCCAGTTGCGTTCGTGGAGTATGACGGCGACACCGGCGAACCTCTGCGCGGCGAGGACGGCCGGGTGCGCAAGGTCCGCAACGGCGAGCCGGGACTACTGCTGTCGAAGGTGAGCAGCATGCAGCCGTTCGACGGCTACACCGACAAGAAGGCCAGTGAAAAGAAGTTGGTGCGCAACGCTTTTCGCGATGGCGACGTCTGGTTCAACACCGGCGACCTGATGCGATCGCAAGGCTTCGGGCATGCGGCGTTCACCGATCGGCTCGGCGACACGTTCCGGTGGAAGGGTGAGAACGTCGCCACCACCGAGGTCGAGGCTGCCCTTGCCACCGATCAGCAGATCGAGGAGGGCACGGTCTTCGGTGTCGAGGTGCCGGGCACGGGCGGCCGCGCGGGCATGGCGGCGATTCAGCTCAAGGAGGGCGAGCAGTTCGACGGCAAGGCGTTGGCCAAGGCGGCCTACGGGCGGCTGCCGGGCTACGCCGTGCCGCTGTTCGTCCGTGTCGTAGGGGACCTGGCGCACACGTCCACCTTCAAGAACCTGAAAGTCGACCTGCGCAAGGAGGGCTACGGCTCGGACGTCAAGGATCCGATCTACGTGCTGGCCGGCCGCGACGAGGGCTATGTGCCGTTCTACGACGAGTACCCAAAAGAGGTCACCGACGGAAAGAAGCCCAAGAACTAGCGATTTGGGCGCGCTAACGCCCGCTGAGCGACCGTAGGCGCGCCGAAATCACTGGGCCAGGCACTATGGAAGGCGTGTTGCCGACCTTCTGCGGCCGCCCGGTGGCCGGCGATCGCGCCTTGATCATGGCGATCGTGAACCGGACACCGGACTCGTTCTACGACCGCGGCGCCACCTTCACCGACAAGGCAGCCAAGGCGGCGGCCCACCGGGTGATCGAAGAGGGCGCCGATGTCGTTGACGTGGGTGGCGTCAAGGCCGGACCAGGCGACACAGTCGGCGTCGACGAGGAGATCGCCCGCGTCGTGCCGTTCATCGAGTGGCTGCGCGACACCTTTCCCGACCAGCTGATCAGCGTCGATACCTGGCGCGCAGAGGTGGCCAAGCAGGCCTGCGCAGCCGGAGCCGACCTGATCAACGACACCTGGGGCGGTCATGACCAGGCACTTCCCGAGGTCGCAGCTGAGTTCGGGGCCGGCTTGGTGTGCTCGCACACCGGCGGTGCAGCGCCGCGGACACGACCGTTCCGGGTCAACTACGGCACCTCGGAGCGGGGCGTCGTCGACGACGTGATCGCAGAAGTGACGGCCGCAGCCGAACGCGCGGTGGCCCTCGGGGTGGCGCGTGACTCGGTGTTAATCGACCCGACCCACGATTTTGGCAAGAACACTTATCACGGTCTTAGTTTGTTGCGCCACGTAAAAGACCTTGTAAAAACTGGATGGCCGGTCCTGATGGCACTCAGCAACAAAGATTTCGTCGGGGAGACTCTGGGTGTGGGTCTGAGCGAACGCCTCGAAGGCACCCTGGCCGCGACCGCCTTGGCCGCCGCGGACGGGGCCGCCATGTTCCGGGTGCATGAGGTCGGGCCCACGCGGCGCGTGCTCGAAATGGTCGCGTCGATCCAGGGCGTGCGTTCGCCGACGCGCACGGTGAGGGGACTGGCATGACACTGACACCAGAGCTGCCCGGGACGGACGTCGTCATCGGGAGATGGCTGACCGACCACAGCTGGAACCGGCCGACATGGACCATCGCCGAACTGGAGGCCGCGAAGGCCGGACGCACCATCTCGGTGGTGCTGCCCGCCCTCAATGAGGAAGAAACCGTCGGAAGCGTCGTCGAGACCATCACCCCGCTGCTTGGCGGGCTGGTCGACGAGCTCATCGTGCTGGACTCCGGCTCCACCGACGACACCGAGATCAGGGCAGTTGCGGCCGGTGCGCGAGTGATCAGCCGTGAGACGGCGCTTCCCGAAGTGGAGCCGCAAGCCGGCAAGGGTGAGGTGCTGTGGCGGTCGCTGGCCGCGGCCACCGGCGACATCATCGTGTTCGTCGACTCCGACCTGATCGACCCTGACCCGACGTTCGTGCCCAAGCTGGTCGGCCCGTTGCTCACCACCGAGGGCGTCCACCTGGTCAAGGGCTTCTACCGGCGGCCGCTCAGGGTCAGCGGCAGGGAGGACGCCAACGGCGGAGGCCGGGTCACCGAGCTGGTCGCGCGCCCGCTGCTCGCGTCGTTGCGACCCGAGCTGAGCTGCCTGCTGCAGCCGCTGGGCGGCGAATACGCCGGCACCCGCGAGCTGCTGACCTCGGTGCCGTTCGCGCCAGGCTACGGCGTGGAGATCGGGCTGTTGATCGACACCTACGACCGCCTGGGCCTGGACGCGATCGCCCAGGTCAACCTCGGTGTGCGCACGCACCGCAACAGGCCCTTGACCGAACTCGCGTCGATGAGTCGGCAGGTCATCGCCACGCTGCTGTCGCGCTGCGGCGTTCCGGACTCCGGTGTGGCGCTGACACAGTTCTTCGCCGACGGCGACGACTACACGCCGCGGACCTCCTCGGTCTCGCTGGAGGACCGCCCGCCGATGATCTCGTTGCGCCCGCGCGGGTAGCACTTTCGGTACTCCCCCGCGAGCGGGTGGGCCCCCAGCTTGCGAGGGGAGTGCCCCCAGTCGGACTCGTCGGGCAATATCGACAGCGTGACCTTGGTTCTGCTGTACCTGGTAGTGCTGATCCTGGTGGCCATCGTGCTGTTCGGGCTCGGCAGCGTGCTGTTCGGCCGAGGGGAGCCGTTGCCGCCGTTGCCGCGCAACACCACCGCCACGGTCTTGCCGGCCTCGGGCGTCACCGGCACCGACGTCGACGCCGTCAAGTTCACCCAGACACTGCGTGGCTACAAGACCAGTGAGGTCGACTGGGTGCTCGACCGTCTCGGCCAGGAGCTCGACCTGTTGCGCGGCCAGCTGGCCGCGGTGCGCGCGGCCCACGGCCTCGACGACGACACGAACGAAGCCGACCAGCTGGCGGAGGGCGGCGCCCACGCGCTGCCCTCTGACAGGGACGACGCGTGACCGTCGAAGACGACGGCCGCATCCGGTGCGGATGGATCGACCAAACACGTTTGACCCCAGACGATTTCGTCCTCTACCGGGACTACCACGACACCGAGTGGGGCCAGCCGCTGCGCAACTCCGCTGCCCTGTTCGAACGGATCAGCCTCGAGGCGTTCCAGAGCGGCCTGTCGTGGCTGATCATCCTGCGCAAGCGGGAGAACTTCCGTCGCGCATTCCACGGGTTCGATGTCGAACGCATCGCCCGCTACACCAAACGCGACTTCGATCGGCTGATGGCCGACACCGGGATAGTGCGCAACCGTCTGAAGATCGAAGCCACCATCGCCAACGCGCGTGCGGTCGCCGATCTCGACGTCGACCTCGCTGAGTTGCTGTGGTCGTTCGCGCCGCCGCCCCGTCCGCGACCCGCCGACCTCTCCCATGTCCCTGCGGTGACTCCGGAGTCCACCGCGATGGCCAAGGAACTGAAGCGCCGCGGCTTCCGATTCGTCGGACCCACGACGGCATACGCGTTGATGCAGGCCACGGGAATGGTCGACGACCACATCGCCGACTGCTGGGTTCCCGCGATCAGAGCCGCATCCTAACGACGGTCATAGCCGGGTCTTTGCACACCTAGCGCCACGGATAGGGAACAATGGGGAAAGATCAACAGCCCGAGCGGGCCAGCTCATGTGGAGGGAGCACTCGATGGCGGCGATGAAGCCCCGGACCGGCGACGGTCCACTGGAAGCAACCAAGGAGGGGCGCGGCATC
>Ga0134122_10000178_pt1 | contig 38259 bp, 35 predicted proteins | sample KB302_FD_96461 | JGI IMG/M metagenome (GOLD analysis project Ga0134122, IMG submission 96461) | Terrestrial soil microbial communities without Nitrogen fertilizer from Kellogg Biological Station, Michigan, USA - KB3-0-2 | ecosystem: Environmental > Terrestrial > Soil > Unclassified ... | reverse complement strand
CTATCAGCGGAATTGCTCACGGTGTCACCTCAACTGCCCTCAACTGACTGTACCCGCCCCGAATAACAGGACAAACTTGATGCATCGGTTCGTTCTTGAGCGCGGAAACGGAGATCCTTTGCTCCAATACGTGTGGCGGATCAGGCTCTGCCGAGCCCTGGGAACCCGTCATGACAGATGTTTAGATAGCGAGCCGGCCCTCGCCATCCATGCCCCGTAATGGGGAGACTTGGCCGCTGGCGACGCAGGACTGTTCGCCCGGCGCCGATTTCCCCGCCCCGCCCGGGGGGGTATCGGTCAGCGCCTTGCTGCTTTTCCTGTGCGCTCTAGGGTATCAAGCACTGGCGCAGCGCATCACATGCGGCGTGCGTTCGATTGTGAGCTCCGAGCTTTGCCTGTGCCTTTTTTATGTGGCTGCGGACCGTCTCTTCACCAAGGCCCAGCGCTTTAGCGATTTCGGAGGACTGTTGGCCCATCGACACCATGCGCAAGACAGCAAGCTCGCGAGGGGTTAGGCGGGGTGACGTTCCAATCCTATCGACGTCTGGGACTGTGAGCTGCTCAAGCCGAAGCGCAGCGACGGCGGCGGCGGCACATATAGGTATTCGTGCGGGCGCGGGGAGAATATTTGACAGCTCCCGGCGGGACCAGAAGGCAACCACCCACATGCCGCCCACACCGTAGGTCAGCCCATCTCGCATTCCGTATTTGAGGCCCAGCTCGGTGGACCATCGGTCGGCCCCTATCGGCTCAAGCTGCCGGGTGGTTTCGGTCCAGGTGAAGGATGCAAGACTAGACCTTGCGAGGAAAATCATTGGCGTGAAATGGCTCTTTGCCAGCGCCGCGTATTCTTCCCACCAACCGCATGGGGCGCTTTTGTGCAGGAAGCCCGACTTCCCGAGCTGGATGGTCTCCACGCCCGCAGATTTGACAGAGAAGCGTGCCGCTGCCAGCACATTCAGTGGCAAGTCCGTTGAAGAGACGACGTGCAGCCCGTCGAGTACCTCGGCTGGCGTCCGCAGCTCATCGACGCGGTTCGCGAAATCGACCAATGCCCTGTAGATGGCAGAGAGCGATCCGTCGGGCATCGAATTGATCAATGCGCGTGAGGTCATCAGCGTAAACACAGGGTTGAAGCGCAAGCCCTCAGGGTTAGGATGTATCAACTTTGGAGCGATCCAATATCAGGACAAACCCGCAAGCGTTGCCGACAAGCTCACGGATCCCGATGACCCACACCGGAATGTGTGCCATAAGAGCATAAATTCAATATTTTGGAGCCCCTGTGCCACTATGTCTGAGAGATCAAGACGAAGAGGTGGCAGAGTGCTCGTCGGCTACGCGCGGACATCGACCTTCGATCAAATCGCAGGGTTTGAGGCTCAGCGCAGAGATCTAGAGGCGGCAGGCTGCAAGAAGATCTTCGCCGAGCAGGTCAGCAGCGTTGCCGAACGCGAGCAACTCAAGGCCGCCATTGATTACCTCGGAGGGGATGATGTTCTCGTCGCCACGAAGCTCGACCGGCTGGCCCGCTCAATGCGCCACCTCGTCGATATTGTAGACCGGGTCAAACAAAGGAACGCCCACCTCCGCATCCTCGGTATGAACCTCGACACGGAAACCGCAACCGGCAAAATGATGCTGCAGGTGCTCGGCGCGGTCGCGGAACATGAACGAGCGTCCATGCTGGAGAGGCAGCGCGAGGGAATCGCTAAGGCGAAGGCCGAAGGAAAATACAAGGGTCGAGCGCGAACCGCCATGGCCAAGGCTGGCGACGTGGAGAAACTCCTGGCCGCTGGTGTGAACCCGACCGAGGTCGCCCGCAAGCTCGGGATCGGAAGGTCGAGCGTGTACCGGGCGATGCGGGAGCGGAAAATTAAGCGCGTAGCTGGCGTCGTCCCTGCATAAACCGGTCGCCGCGCATCGTTGTGTCCCCGGGAGCTACCCAGTGTTTGGGCAGCTACTTCGCACAGGCAGCAGGGCAGACGTACAGGGAAGTCAAAAAGCCTGTCACCAGGATCGAATGACAACGGCGCAATTGCAGGCCGCCGAGAGAGACGAACCGCACTGACTGGCCAGCGGGACACGGTGCGTCTCGGACACGCCATGCGCCGCTGCGGGGCGGACTGACAATACAGGTGCCAAACCCCTCTGTGCAATACATCACCCCTGCTTGGGGAAACATAACGGAGGACACGCCGGTGATGAGCACCAGGGCGACAGTGCCGCCGAATAAGATCCATCCCATTCGATCCTGACTACGCATCTGCGTTCTGCGATCACCGGGCAGGACTAACGCGAAACCGCGAAGGTATAGCGCGACAATCTGGGTGATACGCTCTCTCACCTTGATTGTCGGCGCCACCCTCATGGTCATCCGAGGCTGGTGCCTCGGGTCTGATGAGAGCGGTCCTCATCGGTATGTGGCCGGGCTCGTGCGCAAACACGAGGCCCCGTGTCGTCACCACTGGTAAGAGGGCTCACCGCGATCTCCTCGAAATCTTGAAGAACGCTACGGGCGACGTCTACAATCATCAGCATCCAACTCCCGGTCGTCGGAACCCAGATAGCGGTCATCATCGATAGACTAACCGCTGCGGCTGTCAGGGCCTTGCCTGCGCTTTCCGAACGTCATCTTCCATACCGCCAGAGCCTCGCCTCAGGCGCAGGCTTTGGGCCCGGACTTCCACTGCTGTGCTTTCCTGATGTTCACATGGCACAGCACCCAGGGGAAGAAGGCCCTCACGTGGAGAACTTCGGCCCTGGGTTGGGGGTCTTGTTGCTGCAAGGGGTTCCCAGGCTCTCTGGCAGGCGCTTGGGGGCCCACCTGTTTGCGTCCCCTCGTTGATCGCCTGCGATGGACCTGCCAGCCCACGCGTTGATCGTTGGGCATCGTCAGCCTCATCGGATCCGTCGGGTGGAACAACATCCCTCCTGACAGTGAGCCGCCACGCGCTCATCCCGCGCGGCACGCACGAGGCTCTGCGCGGTGTTCGTGAAGCGGCGGCGACGTTGTGAGGCAGTGGCGCAGCCTATCTTCGCGTGGGTGGATTAGCGTGGCATCACCCTCATCTTGGCGCTGGTATTGGCACTTGCCCGTGTGTGGTTCTGGCCTCGCGACCGCGACTGCGGCGTCTGCCAAGCGCTCACCCCGCGACATTCACGTGGCATTAACTCGCGGTCTGGTTGGCTAAGCGTGTCGTTTTAGGCGGTTGGTGTAGGCGCTGGTGCCGCCAGCATTTGGGATTGGGTCGACTGGACTGGCATTAGCACGGTGCTGTTGCTGGTCGTGCTGCTCGCGCTGTTGTGGGTGTGGTGGTACCGCGATCGCGATTGAAAATGCCATTGGGAGCAGACGGCGTCTATACTGCGGGTCCCTTTCGTGACGGAACTCCCTCAGCGTTACCAACTCGCTCCGGCCGTTGCGGCGGGCGCCGGGTGGGGCCTCGGCCCTGATGGTGGTGCAGCCGGCAACTTGGAGCGCGGCGCGTTGGGTCGAGAGCTCTCAGTTGACGCTACTGGGACTCGGCCGATGGTTCGAGACGGATTGGTGTTGCACCACCCTAACGGAGAAAACACCACCCCCAACCCATGCATTAGAGAAACATTTCCAGGGTGCAGGTGATGCCCCCTGGCGCAAACGCGACCTGCGATTCTTCAAAGCTGGCCCCGATCAGCCGCGAACCGAAGCCCTTTTGGCTCGGTTCCCGAACCGGCGGGCCGCCGCGCTCCTCCCAGCAAAAGTGTAGTCGCGCGCCAACGGAGGTCTGGTTGACGGTCCAATCTACGCGTACCTGGCCGGTCGCATTTGAAAGTGCGCCGTACTTGACGGCGTTGGTCGCAAGCTCGTGGAGCGCCATGGTCATGACCAGCGCCTGACTCGCAGCCAGCTGCACATGGGGCCCGACAATGGTAATGCGTTCTTTCTGGAATGGCTCAAGTGCGCGGCGCACGACATCGCGCAGTGGCGCACGGTCCCAATGATCTTGGGTCAGGACATCATGCGCGTTGCTCAGCGCGTGGAGGCGCGCAATGAACGCTTCGCGCTCCGCCGTGGTTACGCTATGCAGGCTTTGCGAGGCCATAGCCTGCACCGTGGCGAGCGTATTTTTTACTCGGTGCTGAAGCTCGCTAACGAGCATGCGCTGGGCTCGCTCCGCCTTATTACGTGCGGTGACGTCAGTCGTGAAGCACCGCGTGTGGACGAATAGGTCGTTATCCCACTGCACGCTTGAATCGATGACGACATCGCAGACCGCCCCGTCCTTGCGGCGCATTTGCGATGCGTAGTTGCTCACAACCTCGCCCGCCGACAACCGCTTCAGTAAATCGGCGATTGCGGCTTGGTCGACATGGAACTCCGAAATATGTCTGCCCACGTACTCGTCGCGGTCGTAACCGAGCATCTCAAGTTCGCGGCGGTTGGCTCTGAGAATGATGCCGTCCGGGCCTACCCAATGAAGGGCAACCGACGCGTTCTCGAAGAAATCCGAGAGATCCTGGTTGAGCCGTTTGCGCTCGGTAATGTCCCGCGCAATCTTCGATGCGGCGATGATCCGCCCGCGAGCGTCCTTAACTGGCGAGACAGTCAACGAAACCTCGATCAGACGTCCATCCTTGCGCCGCCGTACCGTCTCATAGTGGCCGACGCGTTCTCCGCGCCTGATCCGTTCTAGAATCCTCGTTTCTTCGTAGTGGCGGTCTGCGGGAATGAGCAGCGTGACGGGCTTGCCTATGACTTCGTGCCCTGGGTAACCGAAGACGTGCTCCGCCCCGCCGTTCCAGCTCGTGATGACGCCGTCCAGGGTCTTGCCCACGATCGCGTCATCCGAGGACTCGACGATGGCAGCAAGCCGCGAGCTGGCTTCCTCCGCCTGTTTGCGTGCTGTGATGTCGTGGAAAGACAGCAGAATCCGGCGCTCGAATTGGTTCGGTAAAGATAAGAGATAAGCATCAAGAATAAACGTGCGCCGACCCCCTTCTGGGAAGATGTGATCGATCTCAACGGGCTGGAACGAGCTGCCGCCAATAAGCATCTTATCCAGCTCCGTGCGCAGCCGAGCCGTGTCGAAAGCGCCTTGCCCGAGTTCGTAAAGAGAGGCCCCTTGGATCTGATCGCGGGAGGCACGAAATATCGCGTAAAAAGCACGGTTACCCGATTGCACCCGCTGGTCAGGACCTAAGACGAGGAGCGGATCAGCGACGGTGTTGAGGACCGCCTTGGTGTACTCTCGTTCGTAGATCGCCTGATCAATGCTTGCGCGGAACGCAGTCACATTGGTGAAGGTCAGCACCGCGCCATTAATCTGGCGGCCGTTTGCATAAGGAGCGATGCGGACGACGAACGACTTGTCAGCGTCACGGAAATCAACCCGACACCCCGAGCCGCCGGCGATGATTTCTTCACACCGTTCTTTCAGGCGGCGCATAGCGTTTAAGGCGGGCACTTCGCAGGGGGGCAGGCCGATATGCGTTGGCGCAAAGCCAAGCACAATCGCCGCCGCCTGATTGAACAACGCGACCGTAAAGTCGCGCCGGATGACGACGATAGGCACTTCCACGGCATCGAAAATATCGGTCAGCTCAATGGCCGACGAGTCGGGCGCGGCGCCATCCCCGTCCGATCGCTGCAAACCGATCGGGGCCGGTTGGGTGGTCATCCGCTCAACTCAGCGGCATAAAGGCCGCGGCTTCGTTGCAGGACGGGATCGGCGACGGTCGGCAGAACCTGGCGCAAGGCCAGGAGCAGAGCCTGGGCACGCGGCATATTAAAGGGTGCCTGGTACTGGGAGAGCAGCCGACTTTCGAGGACGCGAGCCTCGTCTGGCCCCACAGTCTCGCGAAGTGCAGCAGCGACGGCCCGCTCCAGCCGCGCATAATCTTCCACCGGAATCAGATGAGAGTGGTTCTCTCCGAGTCTGGGCAACAGGTGAGCATGCACGTGGCCGTCGAAGTTATCCATGAGAAAGGAGCAGAAGATTGCGATGTCGTGCTTGTGAGCGAGCTGGTCGAAGAGGTCCTCGAGACTCATGCTGGCGGCGGCGTCACCACGCTCCCACAGAACATTGACCATCTCGCCCCACCAGCGCACCTTTGGGTAGCCTGAGCGTGCCTGTCCGATGACGTCAGCAGCGAGACCGAGGAATATAGGGGCCTCTGGCATGGCGTTCCGCATGAAGCGAGGCAGGAGTTCGTCGGCGTCAACGACCTTTAGCTGTCCACGCTTCTGCGCCGCTTCCACGTCCACGCCTTCTCCCTCTAGCCGTGGGCGGATGGCGTTCCAGTGGTTGAGCGTCGGCACCAGAATGATGCCCTCTCCGTTCGCGAGCGCGGCCCCTGCGAACCGGCAGACGGCGCGATTGAGGAAGTCCTGATCCTGATAGAGCTGGACGATGTGATCGCGCGGAGCCGCATCCGACACCACGCGAACCCATGGCTCACGGTCTATGGCACCGTCCGCTTCAGATCCAAACTCGCGCTCCATGACATCGTCCCTCGTCGAGCAACGGAAGCTGCGCCTGGCGGGCGCTCGTCATTGCCGCTGGGTAACCTGGCTTGCAGCCGAACGGCATAGTCGCAACCTGGAAGACTAACGCACGAGCCGACGCGCCACCAGGGCCGTGCGGATGACCAGCCGGCCGATGCGGTAACCGTTGCCGTGCTGGGAGAGCAGGAGCAGCGGTAAGGGGGCTACCCCGCAGGCCCAGTGCCCCGCCGGGCGCCCTCGAACGTAACGATGGGGGCGCCGGTAATCCCTGGAGCCTACCACACCCGGGTGGTCTTGAATGTATGGCAGATTACCAAGCGTAATGAGGCTTCCAGTACCGTATCACCACAACGCATCTGGGGCGTTTGTGCGGGACTGGTGAGGCTGCCGCGTAGGCGATCTTGCACGGGGGGTGCACACACCCGTCGCTCAAGCTGGCTTCACGTCTCCAGCATTGAGGTTAAGCGCGGAGATCTCTGGTTCAGACAGACCTCTGACGACCGACATCTCCCGGTCTTTGTCCTCCGTCTCGGCCAAGTGCTCTCTGGTCGCCTCGATGGCTTTGATGGGTGCGGCGATGGCCACATTGAAGTATCGAAATTCGGGCGGCCCCAAACCCAGGCGTCCCACCCACCGGGACCGCGCATCCTCAGAAGGCTGGGCTGGGATCGTCAGCTGTACGACCCAGCCTGCGGGCGTTGCTTTGTCGGTCATGCAGCAGGACTTGGGGTATTCCGCCCCACCAAGTCAAGCGTATTCACGATGCAAACTGCCCAATCCATGGCGCGGCATCGCTTTTTGAAGCTTATATGACCTGGGCTACCTCTCCAGGCTTCAGGCGCAGCAAAACAGTTACAGCCCGCTGGGAGAGCATGGTCACAGCTTCGACGTGTGCTAGATCGGCGCCAACAACACGCCGCCTAACCGCATTTACTGCTTCCACTCTGTTGCGTACCGCGACGTGGTATCGCTTAGTTCCAGAGGGGTTGCTAACTTCTACGATCCAACCGAAAGCCTGTCCGCTCATGAGTGCAGCGTGACACTGTTCGCGGCGACCTTCAACCCTGACAACGCCGGCTAAGGAGCCTTATTTTCACTGGCCGCCGATGTCGAACCCAGCCTCCCCTAAAGTCAATTGTCGGCTGCTGGTTGCGACAGGTATTCGGTTTCGCGCTTGGCTCAAGACCGTTAGGCAAGGGCATTGCCTTCCCGGCCACACCCGGCTGGGCGAGCGAGCATAAGGCTCAGCAAGCCTCACCAAGTCTTAAAAACCATTCAATTCATGGACCGCTTGCTGTACGCGTGCGGCGTAGTCCATGGCGTCAATCGGTGTAAGCGCGCCGCACTCGTGTTTGTGAAACGCGGTATCACCCTCATTGCGAAGATCGTTGAGCAACAGCCACATGCGCCGGCTTATTACTGGCGTCTTCCTTGCCCGGGAGTCCTGCAGAACGCGTAGGTTGAGGATCATGCTGCTCCTCGGCACTAAGCGATGCCGGCGAACGACGTTTGCAACCGCAAGACCCAGCGCATAGCGCGCTTCGATCATTACGGTGCGGGATGCATCTGCCATCACCAGGATCTTCTTAAGCTGGGGCGCGGTTGGATCGTGCGTTGCCAAGAGCTTGAGGCCTGATGAAGCAATTGAGGATCGTTGAAGTTTTCTAGAACATAGAAGAGAGCCCGGCAACCGTTGTTGTTCAAGCTTGCCGGGCGCTTAGTCTTCGCTGCTGGGGTTGCGTGGCGACGCCCTGTGATCGACGTCTTGGCAGCCGCCGGCGCCTCTCCTGGGTGCAGAGCAAACCCAGCTGCTTGCCCCGCTCGATGAGGCGCTCGATGGATCGGCGAGTGCACCCGAGGAGCTTGGCCAAGCGGAAAGGGCCCAGCACGCGCCCTCGTCGGTATCGGCGAGGGCACGCACCACCGCCAACAAGCCAAGGCGCGCACCTTCGCGCGGGGGTTCGGCCGGCAGTAACGGATGGCGGCCAGGAGCAGCGCGTTGCGGTTGTGGAGTAGACGATCGAAGCCGCGCAGCTGACCTGCGAGTTGGAGCTGGTCAGGGCGAACACAACGCAACAACGGAACAGGAGAGTATAGCGGTGCTAACAGACTTGTGCCGCGGAGCCGTGCGGCGTGACCCGCTAAGGCGACGCGCCGAGGCGCTTTAAGGCGTCGCGGCTCTCTTTCAAGTTCGGGTCTATCGCGAGAGCTCGCCGGAAGTCTGCAATGGCGTCCTCGGGGCGGCCTAGCGTCTCGTAGATGAGGCCGCGTGTCCCCAGTGTCGGAGCATCGTCCGGCCGCAGCTGCAGCGAGTGTTCTGCGTCCGGCAACCCTTGCGCTGCCTTGCCAGTCTTGAAGTAGGACCATGCCCGGTTGTTGTAGGCACTTGGGTGCGCCGGGTCGAACTCGATGGCCGCGCTGAAGTCGGGGATGGCGTGTTCGAAGTCGCCGTTGTCGAGGTAGGCGGTGCCGCGGTTGTAGTAGGCTTCCGCGTAGCCCGGCTTGATCTTTATGGCTTTGGTGTAGTCGGCCATGGCGCGGTCGTAATCGCCCTTGCCGACGTAGGCACTGCCGCGGTTCATGTAGGGCTCGGCGTACCGTGGGTTGAGTGCTATGGCGCCGTTGTAGTCGGCGATGGCCCGCCTGTAGTCCAGCTTGCAGGAGTAAGCGACGCCGCGGTTGTTATAGTAGGCGGGATCGCCGGGGCGGATCTCGATGGCCCTGTCATAGTCGGCGATGGCGAGGTCGCAGTGGGCGTTGCGGCGATAGGCGATGCCGCGGCTGTTGTAGGCTTCAACCTCACGCGGATTGATGCCGACGGCCGTGGTGAAGTCGGCGATGGCGCGTTCCTGGTCGCCGCTGTTGCTGTAGGCGATGCCGCGATTGACGTAGGCCCATGCCGCCTTCTTGTCTTGACGGATGAATTCGGAACAGGCGCTGATGCGCAGCTCGTCATGCGTGTCTCGTACGCAGTCCTGCCGCGTGTCCGCCCGCGTCGAGGTCGTGACCATCACAAAGGCAACACAGACGAGTTGCGCCCTCGACATCGCCAAGCCTCCTCTATAGCTGCCTCGGTACCAGGCCGAGGTCTAGCTGCCTTGCGCGCCTTATTGATGGAGGTAAGTGGCGCGCGACGATGGCAGAGGTGACGGCTGTGGAGCGAGAGCCGCAGCGCGATCTGCGCCAACTGTTTTGACGGGAGAGGCGCAGCGCGCCGGCGTGCGCTTTCAATTCCCGCGCGTGCCCGCCGCGTCTTGGAGTGTCTCCCCCGGGCCCCCCAAAGCGATCCGGCCAGGGCGAACCGGCGGCCGCAAAATCGAACCGGCAAAAGCCGAGGAAAATCCATACGACGAAAAGTGGGATGTCGATGATGCAGCAGATTGGCACAGGCTGGTCTGTCCTTGGGAGGGCACTACTGCGAGTGCAAACGTGGACAAGCCAAAGTGCCGGACTGGTTTTTATGGTCGCTTATTGTGATCGGACTGATGCTAACGGCGTTGGTTCTATTGGTCCTAAAGTTCCTGAGCAATGACGAGGGCCAAGATCGCGACGACGGGGGCGAGCGTTGAAGGCGGCGGGTGAAGTCGTGGTTGGAGGCGATGCTAACCCTTGCCGCCAAGGATTTTCCCCTCGGGCCCGCGCTAAACACGCAGGTTGCCTCCACTCGAGGAAAGTCGAAAGCGGCGATGACAGCCAACGCGCGCGACAGATGCAAGCGCACGCCGACTGCCTCTGGGGCAGAGACGCTCCCTGGTCAATGGCGTGCAAGGCATGAGGAGCATGCCGCGAGCACGACTTTCAGGCGCCGACCGGCGGTCGGGTGAGAGCTGGACGGAGGCGTTCGCCCAGGCCAAAGAGGAGTTCGCCTACAGACGGGTTTGCGGCTGCGCGCCGGCCGCTCAAAGGCTGGCGCGCTCGGCGCTCAAGGCGGGCACTTGAGCGACTGCACAGGTGTGGAGGGCAAAAAGAAGGGCTCCTATGACCGAGCAACTCACTGGCGCTGCGCACGGTCCGGCTGCGCAACTTCCACTTAGTTCCTCCCAACCCGCCTGATCTTCGGTGGCGCTGTTTCATCTAGGCTCTTCAGGGCAACATTGGCAGGCGCCAGCCCACGTGCGCTTTCGATCGCGACTTCCGCCGACTTGATGCAGATCGGGATGCGTTCGGGTTTAAATGTTTGCTTGATCTCGAACACGCCGTTGTTGTCACGCACGGTGACGTTAGCCGCACCCTGCGCAAGCTTCTCAACCTCGACCTTGCCACCGAGGCGCACGAGATCACTCTGTTTCAGCTTATAGCTGACCGCGCCAGCCTTCACCGTCTCTCGCACCAGGAAATATCTGCTGCCGGGCTTGGGTTTCATGCTGGCTTCGAAAAGCTCGACGATCTTGTCGGCGACCGCATCGTCAATCACCTCGCCGACCATGTCCTCGGCGGTGATCTCGACGGTTACGGCCTTCTTGTAGTCGGCCGAGCCAGAGGCCGTCAGTCCCGGAAGGACTTTCTTCAGCAGATCATAGGAGAGGCCGGCATTGGCCTGTTGTGTGTCGGAGAGCTGGTAGTTTGAGATCTTTACGTCGCGTTTGTAGGCGCCGCGCGCCGTGATGGCTGGCACCGTTGTAAAGTCTTTGACGCGGAAATAGGTGCCGTCCTTGTCAAGTCGGTAGATGGAACCGACCGGATCGAAGCCGTTTGGCACCAACGGGCACTGGTAACCCTTGGGGACACCCGGTACGAAATCGTTGGTGATCGCCGTGGCGGTGGGCTTGATCGAGGCGGTATCAATGCCGTTTACGTCGCCCGCGCAGCCTACCAGAAGGATGCCGACACAGCCGAGGCTCCAGTGCCTGTGGCCGCAAACAACTGCCCGCATGTTGGTCTCGCTCCCGCCCCGTTGATTCAAAGTCGTAGCAGCGGGTCTACAGACCCACAATGTACGCACACCGATTTTCACCAATGGCGCTCACCCCAGGAAGTTGTCCGGCCTCGGAGGTGTGGGCTGTTGGCCACAGGCCTGCTGAGGGACGGGCAGCGCGCCCCGTCTATGCAAGAGGTGGTGGGGACGGTTGGGTTGATGGGCTCCGCATCGACCCGTTCGAGCGCGCCGGGCCAAGCTCAATGGGAGAAGGGTAGCCTTACCCCACGGCTCAAATTGGTGACCGCCGTCGTTGCCAAGATCCGAAAACGCACCCCGCTCTGGCGCGCCGTGCCGGGGCTGCTGAGCGTCGCGCATGGGTAGCGGCGCGGAAGCTCGCCATTTTCACCGTGACGGTACTATTGAGCGAGTCGCGCGCAAAATCCAGGTGCATTGCGGCTCGCCGGACCCTACACTTTCCTGCAGGTACACGGGGAGTGATACACTGGATCGTCCTTATCTCTCGACCCTGGCACCACCCGGTGTGTTCTACTACCGGCCGATTAGAGGACATCGTTGCGGCACGGTGCTTGACCTTTGGCGTTATGGCCGGTAGCCGCGTCAAGCCGCGGGACCCGTGACCATCCCCTTGCCTGGGACGGATGACGGCGAGGCGAGAAGACGAGGCGCTCGCGTGCACGCCCGGTGAGGCCCCCTTGAGCATCGAGGATTTGCCAAGGCAGATCACGACCGCCTGGAGCACCAAGCTCAGGATGCTTCGCAGCGGTGCTCGGGCGGGGCCGATGATCGCCTCGACCCATTTCAGAGGCGCCCTCGGCGTCCTCGCCCTCCTGATCGCCTACTTGGCGCTGGAATGGGCCAGTTTCATCCATGAGCACAAGGGCATACCGGTGACACCGTGGAACCCGGCGCTTGGGCTCGTCTTCGCGGTGATGCTGCTGAACGGCATGGGTTACGGGCTTGTCTTGTTTGCTGGTGTGGTGATCGCGGAAGTTTTCCTTGTGCGCACGCAGCTGCCGTGGGCCATCGTTTTGGCCATGGCCGCATTGCTGGCTGGCAGTTTCGCCGCGGCGGCTGCGGCGACACGGCGCTATTTCCACTTCGATTACCGCCTCAACCACGTACGCGACATTCTCATCCTGCTCGCGGCAGGCACAGTCGCTGCCGCGATATCGACCGCTCTCCTGAGCGCGCTGTTGCTCGCCGCCGACGAGTTGACGACGGGCGACCTCGCGCAATCGTCGCTGCCGCTGTTTGTTGGCGATATCATGGGTATCGCCGTCATTACCCCCCTTGTCTTGCGCCTTTCCCTGCGCGGGCCCGATTTGGCTTCACGCACCTTGATTGAGGCCTTCCCAGAGTTGATCCTCTACGTGATCGTGGTCGGTTGCACGTTGTGGCTGAGCGTGAGCGTCGGCACCGGAGCCAACTACAAATTTCTTTCGCTACTATTCCTCCCCGTCGTTGCCGCGGCGCTCCGCTACGGTATCGATGGCTCCTGCGCGGCTCTGGCCGCAACGCAACTCGGCCTCGTCGTGCTACTGCACCGATCGGGGCACGACGCGGCGGCCTTCACCGAGTTTCAGGTGGTCATGCTGGCGCTTACGACAGCCGGGCTGGTCATTGGCGTTGTCGTCAGTGAGCGGCAGCGCGCCGATCTGGCCGCCAACGAAGCAGAGGCGCGGCTCAAGGAAATGCAGGCGCAAGCGGCGCGAGCCGCGCGTATGAATGTGGTGAGCGGCATGGCGTCGGCCCTGGCGCACGAGATCAACCAACCTATGACAGCCGCCCGGGCCCTGGCGCGTTCCGTGCAGCAGATTCTGCGGTCGCCGGCAGCTGATACGGGCCGCGCCGACGGCAATCTTGCCGTTCTCATCGCCCAGATCGACCACGCCTCCGACGTCGTGCGTCGCATGCGGGAATTTCTGCGCCGCGGCCAACCGAGGTTCAGCACACTCGACATTGGCGACGTTCTCGACGATGCCCTGATGCTAGCCGGGCCGGATGCGGCAGCCAAGCAGATCGCCATCGAGCTTGTCGTCGCTGCGGTGTTGCCGCCGATTTTTGGCGATCGCGTTCAACTTCAGCAGGTGGTCCTTAATTTGATCCACAACGCGGTAGAGGCGATTGCGGAAACCGGCCGCACTGACGGCCGCATCGGCGTGAGTGCGCAGCTGTCGGTTGGCAATCCCGGTATTGAGATCGGCGTTGTCGACAATGGTGTCGGCGCACCGGCAGGGCGGCTACTGTTCGAACCTCAAACCTCGCACAAGAAGGACGGGTTGGGCCTCGGCCTGTCGATCTGCGCCTCCATCATCGAGGCGCACGGCGGGCGCATCTGGCTTCACTCCAGTGTGCAGGGTGCCACCGAGCTGCGGTTCTCGCTGCCACTGCAAACGCCAGGGCCCAACACGCCATGACGATGGCTACCGTCTATATCATCGATGACCAGCAAGCCGTGCGCGACGCGCTGGCCGAGATGTTGCGCCTGTTCGGCTACAGCGTTGAAAGCTTCCCCTCCGCCGCTGCCTTCCTGGCGCGGGTCTCGGCCGCGCCCGCAGGCTGCATCGTTGCCGACGTGCGCATGCCCGGCATGGATGGCATCGAGCTGGTGCGCGAGCTGGCGCGCCGTCGCGTCGCCCTGCCGGTGGTGTTGATTTCCGGTCATGCGGACGTGCCGATGGCGGTTGCAGCGATCAAGGCTGGGGCCGAAGACTTCATCGAAAAGCCGATCGACGACGCGCATCTTCTTGCAGCCATCAATAGGTGTTTCGCCCGTGCCCTCGATAGCTTGTCGCGAGACCAGTCTCTCGACGATCTGCGCCAGCGTTTCGAGCGACTGACGCCGCGTGAGACGGAGGTGATGGACCTCGTGGCCGAGGGCTTTACTAGTCAGGCAATTGCACTCAGGCTCGGCATCAGCCAGCGCACCGTCGAGAGCTATCGCGTGCAAATCATGGAGAAGATGCAGGCCGAGAGCGTTGCCGTGCTCGTGCGCCGGGCCATTCGCCTGGGCCGCATTGCCCCGTAGAAATACTACCCGAGTGTTACGAATAAACGGTTGCGACCGGCGGAGCTAGCCTTGCGGGCATGCGGCGACTTCGCAGCATGCCCTTGCAGAGGCGGTCGACAATGCCAAGCCCGAGGACGTTTGCTTATCGGCGCGCTGACGCAGACACGTCAGGCGGGCGTTGCTTCCTGATGGTGCTTGCCACCGCGGTCGCCGCCGGATGGCTGATGCTGGCGGCCCAGGTGCCGACGCCGCTCATTTTGCCCGCCCTCAGCGTGGGCATGGTATTGGCCGGCTTCATCTTGGCGGCCACCCTTTATGTTTCGGGTTGGCGCCTCGGCAGCACGCTTTCGGCGCCATGGGAGATTGCCTGCGCCCTGGTCTTTCTCGGCTTCGCCGCCGGCATCCTCAGCGATGGGACCGAAGCCGTTGCGGTGTGGGACGAGCTCTCTTCCGGGTTGGCACAGAGGTCGCACTTGTGACCTGGCAACGTGAAGCAGCTCGCAGCCATGCCTGGCGCGCCCGTCGGGCGATGGATCGCCTTTGACAATGAGGGGCTGCGCTAGCGCGTTCGTGAAAACAATCGCGGTGGTTGGCCGCGCCGCATAAACCCTCACCAGGACTAGCGATGGAGACGATGTATTCCGAGCTGATTGCGCTTGCGCAAGTGATCGTGATCGACCTCGTGTTGGCAGGCGACAACGCCATTGTGGTCGGGCTTGCCGCCTCGCGGGTGGCACCCGAGCTGCGGGCGAAAGTCATTTTCTGGGGGATTGCCGGTGCCGTTGTACTTCGTATCACTTTTGCGGCGCTGACGGTACAGATCCTCGCCGTCGTCGGCCTGACCCTTGCCGGTGGCATCCTTCTGCTGTGGGTGTGCTGGAAAATGTATCGCGAGCTGAGACACGGTCCAAGGCCCGCCTCTGCGGGTGCCGCCGCTGTCGCGGAGGCCGACGGCGCGGCCGTAGCCAGGCCCGGGTTTCGGGCCGCGCTGGTCCAAATCATCGCCGCCGATGTTTCGATGTCGCTCGATAATGTGCTAGCCGTTGCAGGTGCCGCCAAGGGGCACACGTGGGTGCTCGTTGTCGGTCTCGGCATTGCCGTCGTGCTCATGGCCGTTGCCGCCAACTACATCGCCAAGCTGCTGGCACGCTTCCCCTGGATCACCTGGATCGGGCTGCTGATCATCCTTTACGTCGCGCTGGATATGATGTGGCGTGGCTCCCTTGAGCTCGCCTGCACTTATGGCTCAGCCGCGGTTTGCGGCGAAGGTTTGATCGCGATCGTCGGCGAGTATTGGCGTTGAGCGCGGACGCCGCCGAACGCGCCAGCGAGGCTGCCGTTAGCGCTCACGGGCGCTGGGTAGGCGCCGCAAGTCTCGCGTGCGAGAGGGAGTGTTGGCGCCGTAGGCGGCGGACGCCGACCGTTTGGGCTTTCGCTCCGCCACCATCCAGCCCAACAGCAGCGCGGCGCTGGACAGCGTGAAGGTCGCGATCAGCAATAGAAAAAAGCTAAAGGGGCCCATCTCGAAAGCTCCCGGGATTGCCGCACGGAGCAGCAGGTGGGGTAGGCACGAGCGATACGGATCACCAAAAAGGGTGAGACCGACGCCGAACCGGTTGCATTGGGACTGTTGTTCGCCGCCAGGGCGAGGTCCGCACCCAACAATCCAGAAATACGTCAGCTAACGGAGTAAAATCGCCGGCCGCCGGTGTTGGGGTTTTTCCGGATGTTGCGCCGCCCCGATCCGGCGCAGCGTAGTTGGCGGGGGCGACCACGGCTTCGAGGCGACCCATGACACAGTTGGCGATCAACCAGGCTCTCGCCAGGTCTTCTGACGACCTGCACGTGCGATTGGCGGAATTTGCGCACGGCGGCAGCGAATTGAGGCGGGCGGAGGATGTGCTCAATGCCTTGCACACGGTTTCCACCTCGAGCCTGCCGCTGAACGTTCTGGGTGCGATGCGGTTGCCGGTCAAATCTTTGGACTGGGACACCATCGAGCTTGGAAAGTCCGTCTTCCTGCACCATGAAGTTCCGGATGGCTGGTGGCGAGAGCACAAGGTGCTCGCGAAATCGCACTTCACACCCGCGATCTTTCTAGCCAGGTCGAGCCTGGCCTCGTTTACCTGGACGGAACTTACGCGCTGGTTCGATCCGATCGGCGCAGACCGTTGGTCGGTCGAGCTGGCTCTCAAGTACGGCATGCGCGACGGCTTGACCTACGGCGTTGGCGGTCGTTGGATCCTCCTGTTTTGGTCGCGCAAGGAGCTGTCGCATATCCTGACGCCGCCGGATCGCATTTTGATTGCCGCCGCGGCCAGTTTCGCTGCCCTTCGCCTTGAGCAGTTGGTTGATGCGGACGTGGATAGGATTGGATCGCTGCCGAAATTGACCGCTCGGGAGTTGGCCGCGCTGCGCATGGTATCGGTGGGCAGACAGACCGGCGAAATCGCCAAGCAGCTTGCGATTGGGGAAGAGACGGTGCGCAGTCACCTGAAAAAAGCACAAGCCAAGCTCGACGCCCTCAATCGCTCGCATGCGGCGTGCGAAGCGTTGCGTTTGCACTTGATCCCCTAACGCGAACGAAGGACGTCGACACCATCCCGGCGCGCAAACGCCCCGTTCGGGGTCGGGCGAAGCGGTTGGCATTCGTTAACATAGCAACGGCAGGGTGAAACGAAACACCGCGCCGCCTTCATGGCGATTTTCCGCCCAGATCTTGCCCCCATAGGTCTCGACGATGGTCCGGGCGATGGACAAGCCGAGCCCGGTGCCATGGGCCTTGGTGGTATAGAAGGTATCAAAGATTTCGCTGAGTTGGTGCTCGGGAATGCCGGTTCCCGAATCGCTGACCGATACCTGCACGCCGTTCTCGCCAACTGAAGCCGTTTGAATGGTGATGGCGCGATCCCCGTGAGGGGCATCGGTCATGGCGTCCATGCCATTGGTGGCCAGGTTCAAAATCACCTGCTGCAGGTGAATCGGGTCGGCCCGTACGGTAAAGGCCTGCTGTTTGCCATTGACGCGCAAGGCAACGTTTCGCTTTCTCGATTCGGGCGCAAGGATGCGCACGGCATTGGCAATGACCTTGTTGAGGTCGAATTCCTGCAACTCGGTCTCGCTCCTGCGCTTTACCAATTTTCGCAAGTGCTGGACGATGTCCACGGCGTGCTTGTCGGCTTCGCAAATATCGGCAAGCAGCCCTCTCACCCTGGCTGTTTCGGGGGCGCCTGGCTCCAGCAGGCGCTCCGCCGTCGCCGCGCTGAGCATGATTGCTTCCAGCGGTTGGCTCAGCTCGTGCGCAAAAGACGCCGACAACGCCCCTGCTTCGGCAGATCGGTTCAGATGTATGACCTCTGCCAAACGGTTGCGGGCATCGACCTCGGCACTCCGACGTCCATGACGTTCGAGCAGCAGCCATGTGATCATGGCCCCTTGAATGGCGAGAGCGATTAACACCGCCGCCAGCTGCCAACGGTAGTGTTCCCAGGCCGTGGGTTCACGGAAATGCACGCTGCTGCCAGGCGGTAGCTTGCTCTCGCTGATGTTCCATCGATTGAGCTCACGCCAGTCATACACGGGCGCCTGCAGTCCCAAAGCCGGCGTCTTGATGCTGGCCGGGGTTTCGCCATTTAGAATACGGGTTGCGACCGCCGCGGCCTGTCGACCGGCCTCTTGTGTGGAGACGTGCGGGCCACCGACGATGCCGTGGCCGAAATTGACGTCGGCATAGCCAAAGATCGGTGCATTTGCGGCCCCGCGAAGCCTTGCAAATACCCGGTCCTCCTCGTGTGGCACACCGTGTGCATCCACGCGAACACCAGCGTAAAATATCACTGAGTGTTGGGGTCGCGTCGCCGCACGCCTTGTCATTTCTTCCAGGGAGATCTCGTTCCACCATTCGAAGGACGCGCGATTTGCGAACGCCTGCGATGCGCGGCGCAGTTCATCAACCCAGAAACGTTCCAGCGGTGAGTTGCCAATGGCAAAGGCGATATTGCGGGTGTCCGGCAGCAGCTGGAAAACATTTTCCATAAGCTTCGATAAATCTAGCGTGGTCGCGACCGCCGTATCATTCGAGGTCAGCGCAGCCGTGCTAATAAAGCGTTGGTCGGCTCCAGTGATCAGCAGCGGCGTAGAGGCGAACACTTGCGTGCGATAGCGCTGCACAAAGCGGGCGGCCGGCGCGCCCATGGTCACGACGAGGTTGAGGTCACGCCCGGCAAAGAGGGAGCGCAGATAGTCGACAAACGGGACTTCGTCGGGAGCCTGTGCGAGACGTGCGGTCTCCAGAGACGCCTCGTAGAGATCAATCGCGTTCGGTGACTGCTTGATTAGCTCCTCGCGGAATCGGCCCGAGACGGCGCTCCACGGCGCAAAGTGCGGGCCATAGGAGTGCAGCAAAAGCACGCGCCGCGGCTCGCCGGCGGCCGCCTGCAGCGCTGTAGAGAGGAGGAGAGCTGCCGCCGCCACCCCAACTCGGCAACACGATTTCATCCCCAAAAGATCCCCCGCGGATCGGCGAGAAGGCCGTACGAAGTGTGCCTAGCATCTGGTATCGGAAGGCGGAAATAGGGGAAAACCCCTGTGATTAACCAGTATTACGACGGCAGCGGTTTTTTTTAGCGCCGCAAAGACCGGCGCTGGGCTCGCGTTGAGGGGGTGGCGTTGCTCGGGCTTCAATAGTGACTCGGGGCGCGCAATAGTGGGCACGACCCATAGCCAGTTTTCGTCTCGTCCGGGAGCGGGCCGTTTGGGCTTTCGGCCCGGAGCACGTCGCGTCGCAAACCTCGATTTGACACTGGCGCGTCCGCCCCACCCGACGCCTGGAGAGGATCGGGCGCTTGCGAAGCGCCGGTGAGCTCATCGGGACGCCGTGGTGGCCCGCTGCTCCTCCTCCATGAGCGTGGCACGCGGCGCGCAGCGGCAGGCGCGCGCCTTCTGCAAGATGACGGCGCGATGCCCGTTCATCAAATGCAACGTCATCTCGAGCTGTCGCAGCAATGCGGTGGCCCGGCCGGTGCTGCGGTCCTCATGTTCGAGGACGCGAATCTGCGTCTTCTGGCGCTTAATGCGTTCGCGCACCTCGACGATGAGCCGGTTGGTCTGTGCAAGCTTTCGGTATCTATCGCCGATCCAGGCGAGGCGACGGCTCCGCCTGTCGGCGGTGTGGCCGCTGAGGCGATCAACGAGCAGCTGATAGTAGGCTTGCGACATGGCCCCCACTCCATCCCAAATCTAACTGCCGGCTCGGGGCAGAACCAGCGGGTCGACGCTCATGGCCGCCATGTCGCGCTGTAGACAATCCTAGCATGGAGGGGCCGAGGGTGCATCATCGCCGCGGGGGGTGGGCAGCGCTTCTGGTTAACGGGAGTTGGACCATCCCGTCGAGTTCCTTCATGAGCATGGCGCGATATTGGATCTTCGCCTGCAAAGAGCGCTCAAACACCCTTAACAGCTCTTCGGGGGCGCCGCATCCGCGCCGGTCTTTGTTCGCGACCCGCGCCCGCTGCACCGCAACGCGATCGCGTCCTTCGGCGATGCGTCGGTTGAACTTTGCAAGCTCACGGTAGGTGGCATGTTTTTGCATGTGACCCCCCGTCCGGCAATCGGGTGTGCGTCCTAGCATCGACCCCGGCCCAGCTCATCGGACCAAGGTCCCTAGCAATCTACGCGGGCGGCTGCAGCCTAATCTTTGCTGTGAAGCTTTTGACGATTGCGGTAGCCGAGCTTTTTGCGCGGACGGTTGGCTCGCGGCCGCGCTGTCCCAGCGAAAAACCTCTGGCGCGCCGGATCGGTCGCCATCGGGTCCCGGGCCGAACCGTCAGCACAGCCGTATCGTTGTCATTGGCGAAGGCGGCGCTCGTCAACGCTCGCTGCGCAGTCGCCGTAACGCCATCTTGAATGGCCACCGCCTCGTTTCGATCCTTGTTTCGATCCTTGGGGCGCGAGCATGACAAGAAGCGCCGCCTCCGGTCAGCCGGCGATGGCTTGGATCGCACGGCATCCGGCGAGCGCCTCTCGGCGGTTGGGAAGGCGCGCGCGCCCGTTAGTATGCGGCAACTGTGCCATCAGTCTGTGATCAAGATCACAGCCAGCGGACACGCGCACGCCTAGCATTAGCATGGCTATCGGGGCGTGGGCGCGTGCTACGTCTGGCGTAGGGGTGCGTGCAAGGACGGTCCGCTTTCCCCGCGGGGAACACCCGATAGCCACCCAAACCGCCTTCCGGCAGGACGTAATTATCCTTTGCGTCCGATGGGGTTATTGACCTGTGAGACCCAAGAAGGCCTCGGTTCTCGTGACGGGCGGCGGGGCCCACCTGCCCGTGAGCGCGTCCGACTTGGGCGCATAGAGCCGCATAGTCAGACTGAACGGACCCTTCGGCGCCGGCAGCCAGTTGGCCTCCTTGTCCTTGCCTGGGTTCTCGTTTTGCAGATAGAGGGTCAAGGACCCATCCGGGTCGTACTTGAATGGCATCCAACTGCTGAGCGCGAAGCGGTTGAGGGGGTTGGCGACCTGGTAGCCCTCCGGATCGTAAAGCGTGACCGACCAGAAGGCCTCGACCGGCGGCAGCGAGCTGCCATCGAAGTGGATGGCATACTTGTTGGCCCCGTCGAGTGGCCTTCCCGTTTGATCGCCGAGGTTGGCGGGATAAATCGCATCCTCGGGCAGGTTGGCGCCGAGGCCCAATTTCGCAATGATTGCGCGTTTTAAATAATAGTTGCCATAGACACCCATGGTATCGGTGTTCATCGACCAGTGGTTTGCGACGCGCGCGAGCGTCGGCAGCTTCCAGTCCATCAGTCGTTGCGCGTTGGCCGGTGCAGCCTCGAGTGCTGCTCGCACGGCGGCAGGGGCTTTGTCGAAATTGAAGCTTTTACCCGGCTCGATGCCGATGCGCTGCATCCGCGCAAGGATGGGTTCATCCGTGAGATGAGGGCGATTGGCCTTCAGCACTTCGGTCGCGTAGGCGAAGTACTGGTCGGCGGCCATGGCCTCGACTTGAGCCTTGGGTGGGGTCTTCATATCGACGCCAGCGTCGGTCGCTCGTTCGATCGACCTTGGGGGCCTGCCCCACTCGGAGAGCGGCGTTACCTTGAAGCCCGCCTGAATTTCATGGACCGCGTCATAGTCCTGTGGTCCGTCCGTTTTGGTCCGGCCGATGATCCACACGTGGGACGTGGGTGCATTGATGCGCTGGGTATCCTTGGGGAGCCGAAACTCCTCGATCAGTCTGTCACGCAGGTCTGGCCTCCAGCCTGCCGGTGCGACCAGGAAATGCTGGGCTTGCGTTCCCGTGGTGCGCCAGCCCGGGGAGGCAAATACGTCCGTCCACATGTCGAGCAGGGGCAGCAGGTAATAACGCCCGGCCGTGTCCGGCACGGAGACCACGAGGGGCTCCTTGCTGAGATCCAGCCACGCACTCGAATAGAGGGTGTCAAAGTTCGGCCGAACGACGACTTTGTCGGTGGCCGACGGATAGGCTGGAACGTTGTTGAAGGTATTTGGTGGACCAGAGCCGAGTTTGTCACCTGGCGCAAGGTTGGTCATTTGCCGGCGGGTGAGATCCATGGTCACCAGCGGATAGAAATACAGATAGGCGTCGACGGCGATGGCCTTCGCCTCCTGCTCGCTGAGCGGGGCGGTCTGCGCCGTAGCCGGGTGATTTGCCAGGGCGCCAACCAGCAGGGCGGCGCAAAGGGTCCGTGTTAGGGACCAGGTTGGGACTGGGATTGAAAGGTGTGATACCAGAATGGCATTGCCGGCAGGCATGAGTGTGCTCCTCGACCATGGCGCTGCGCCTGAGGCTTACCGGCACCGTCAGGTGGGCATATCCGGCTTAATACCGATATTGCAGACTGCCGCCCCCCAAACTCCAGCTCGCAACGTTGAGGCACGCAGCGGCTGTCGCATTCGGTGTTGGCGGGGTCAGGTGGGCGCACTCACCTTCGAGCGCCATGTTGCGGACACGTCGGCGCAATCTCAATTGGCCGCTTTCCGGCGCCCGGGATAGTCGTCGAGGCCGCCTCGGAACGGCTGCGTCAGCATGTGATCAAGGCGCTGCTCGCGCGGGTCTCGAAACTGCTCGATGCCGATCGTCATGGCAAGGTGACCCGCCTCGGGTTGGGCGCGATAGGTCCCGAAGAGCCGATCCCACCAGGGCAAGTTGAAGCCATAGTTGCTGTTTGTCTCCCGAGCGGCGATCGAGTGGTGGACCCGATGCATGTCGGGCGTCACCATCACCCAACGCAGGGCGCGGTCAAACCGAGCGGGAAGCTCAACGTTGCCGTGATTGAACAGCGAGGTGGCGTTGAGCAGAATTTCGAAACTGAGGACGGCAAGGGCCGGCGTGCCGAGCGCTAGGACCACCACCAGCTTGATCGCCATCGATAGCAGTATCTCGATCGGGTGAAAGCGCACGCCGGTCGTGACGTCGAACTCGAGATCGGCGTGATGCATGCGGTGAAAGCGCCATAGCGCCGGCACCGCGTGAAACAGAACATGCTGGAGATAGATGGCCAGATCGAGTAGGACAACGCCGACCGGCACGGCCACCCAGGCCGGCAGGCCCAAGGCGTTGAAGAGTCCCCAGCCGCGCGCTTCGGCCAGTAGAGCCAAGGCGATGGCTCCGATCGGGAAGACGAGGCGCACAAGGAAGGTATCCAGGACGACCACGGCAATATTCGAGGGCCAACGGGCGGTGCGTGCGATCCGTTGCTTTCGCCGCGGTGTTACTAGCTCCCAGAGAGCCATGCCGACTAGAACGCCGGCGAAGGCGGCAAGGCGCAGGATCTCGCTTGAGGAGAGAGTGTTCATGGGGGGCGCGCGCATCAGCCGGACGGACTACACCATTGGTCAATACTTTGCCCAAGATTTTCCCGACTTTGTACCGATTTACAGCCCACCGCCGCCAGGTGATGGTGATGGTCTCCTAGGGCGCCCGCGTTGGACGGAACTCGGGCGCACAAGGCGAGCCCCAGGGTGGCCTCCTCCGCCCTGGGGGTTTGCCGGGGACCTGGGGTTTGCCGCGGCCGGGCACCGAGGGTGCCGCGCGCTCCTCAGCTCAGCAAAATGGTGGGGCGAACCAGTGCCGGCGTTGGCGCGCTTTTGCCGAAGGCTCGTGGCTAGCGATGGCGCGGCCAGCTCATGAGCTCATCGAGCAGATGGCTCGATATTGCATCCATGAATCGCAGCGAGCGCTCCAGCACCCGCAAGCGGCCTTCGGCGTCGGTAGGCTGGATGACCCCCTTGGGTTCCGAGCACGCGCGCCTCGCGATGCGCCCGTTGAAGCTCGCAAGGCGTCGATAAGAAGCGGTTTGGAGCCTGCAAAAGCGCCGTCCTATCGTCGGGAGGCGAGACTAGCATCTGGGTTTGTACTGGCTCGCCACGACACCGATCTTCGTTAGCGTGGGAGAGACGGCGGGGGCCGAGCCGGCATCAAGCGCCACCTATTGGTTTGCGGGTGGCTACAACTCCTCGCCGCCTGAGCGCGGCCCCGACGGGAAGCTGGGTGGCGGGGCGCGCGTCACTCTTCCGCGTGGGTCTTGATGGTCCTATCGGGATGATGCGCCTCTATCGGGACGATGAGCCCCTATCGGGACGATGAGCCCCTATTGGGACGATGAGCCATGGGATCGCCGATTTCGCCCTGGCTCTGCCTGCAGGGCCAACATCCATAGTCTCCGGTCGCCGACTGCGAACTTTTCCTGATGGTTGCCTTGGGCCCGCGGGGGTACACGAGCAGGTGTGGAGTGGAATAGCGCAGGGCCACACGTCGATCCTAGGTCACCCTCCCCCCGTCACCAGGATCGGATACATTGCGACCTTCCCTCAGTCGCGATCGATTTTCCGTGTGGCCCTGCTCTTTCATGACCTGGACTTAACCGAACTCGGGCGCTTGCTTGGCTCGCGCTTGGCGGTTTTTCGCATCCTGTGCAGCCAAACGATCGAGCATATCCACCCAGTGCTGAGGGATCGGTTCGGCTAAAACCTGAGCGTAGAGGTCGCGCAGGGCGCCACGGATCAAGTTGTGAATGGACGCCTTGCGCACCTGGCGTCTCCCATGTTGGAGCTCTTGTCGTGTGCGGAGATAACGGCCTTGCGCTTTGTCTGTTCCGCACCCTAGCATGACCGCGACGCGAACGAGCCGGCTTCCCAGGCCAAGCTCCCGGTGCTCGCGTTAGCTCCCGGACGTGCATGGCGGCCGCAATGGCGATCCCGCACGGGTTCGTGAGAACGGGCCATCTAACAGACGCGAGGAAGATCCCCTGGGGATGCTGAGATACGGCCGAGGCCCACGGTCGTCAGCATCGAGAGCGGCCGCGAGCTGCTAACGGATCAGCCACAGGAGCCACAACCAACCGGCGATCAGCAGGACAATCAGCAAGGCGGCCAGACGGTCTCGCCGCATTGTGGGCGGTCGACGGTGGTCGGGGTCGCTTTCGTCCCCAATTGGCATGTGGCGTCTGGCTGGCGACGGTTTGGCTCGTTGTAGGCGGGAGGCGCGCGCCGGACAACATTGATATCGATTTGTCCCTAACACCGCCGCGCCGCCTGCGCGCCTGCGGCAAGGAACGGATCGCCTACATCCTAACCCCAAACGACGGACCGGCCGGCGCGGCCAGTCTCGTCTCTCCTTGTGCTGCCTTCGCGTTGTGGTGATCTTCGTGCCAAGCATGAGGTGCTGGCCCTCGGGCTTGATCGGCCCCACGGCCCTCTCCTCCTTTCGTTGTGTGCGCCCCCCGAGCTTCGATGTGTCCCCTACCACTTGCTTTGCCGTTTGGGCATCGTCCCTGGGCGGGGACCGTCCCAACACCTATGTCAAGGTTCGCCCGCGCGCCGCCAAGACGATCGCGGCGCTTGCTCGCTGATCCTCATGAGCGGTCGCTGAGGCCCGCTTTGCGCATGCCCTCCAGGAAACGCTCCATCAACGCGGGCGTTTGGTAGGGCACGTTGGCTTTGATCCACGCAACCGACAATTGGGGTTGTTGGTCTTGGACCGTGGCGAGCAAGGTTCGCGCTTCATCGAGACGCCCGGCCTGGGCCAGGCTTGCACAGTGCAATCGGTGCGCGCCCTGAAAGCCCGGGCGCAATTGCGCGGCTTGCTGCGTGAAGCGGACAGCTTCCGTGTAGCGTCCGGCCGTGTAGTGGGCCACGGCGATGGTGCCGAGAGACAGCGCCGTCATCGGATCGAACGGGCTCATTCTGATGGCAACTTCGGCGCGCTCGATCGCCTCACCGTGCTGACCTGCAAAGGCTAACGCATGGCCGAGATGCGCGTTCGCCGCCGCCGAATTGGGATTGAGGTCGAGCGCGCGGCGAAAGGACCCGATCGCCTCTTCGGTGCGGCGTTCCATGAGCGCCCAATAGCCGAGGGCGATGTGCGCCCAGGGGTCATGCTCATCAAGCGCGATGGCGCGATTGGCGTGTTGGCGTGGCAAGAACCCTTGGGCGCGATCGATCCACCCCATGTGCGCGGCGAACGCCCCACAAAATGCCAGCAGACTTTGTGCCGGCGCATAATCCGGGAAGGTCTCGACGGCGCGCTGGAGCATGTCGATGGCCGTGGCGTAGTCTGGACTCGTCAGGCGCCAGACGTGTGTTTGCGCCCGTGCCACGAGCTCCCAGGCGCCGAGATCCTCTGCCGACCGCGACAGAGCCCGCACACCCTCGGCTGCCAGCAGATGCGGTTCGAGGGCGGCGGCCACACTGCGGGTAATCTCGTCTTGCACGGCAAATATGTCGCCGAGTTCCCGATCGTAACGTTCGGCCCAGTGATGCCCGCCGCTCGTCGCATCAATCAGCTGCGCGCTAATGCGCAGCCGGTGCCCGGCGCGGCGTACGCTGCCTTCGAGCACGTAGCGGACGCCAAGCTCGCGCGAGACCTGCTTCACGTCCACGCTGCGGTGTTTGTAGACGAAGGTCGAGTTGCGGGCGATCACGAACAGCCAGCGGATGCGGGCGAGTCCGGTGATGAGATCTTCCGAGATGCCGTCAGCAAAGTATTCTTGCTCGGGATCGCCGCTCATGTTGAGGAACGGCAGCACGGCGATCGAGGGCCGATCGGGGAGCGGCAGCGCCCGGGCTTCGGGCGCGAAGGCAGCCTCGGGCGGTGGCGCCGATGCCATCTCGGCGATGAAGCGGTAGCCGCGTCGGTGCAGCGTCTCGATATACCGGGGATGGCGTGCATTGTCTCGCAGCGCTTTGCGAAGCTCCTGGATGCAGGTCACCAGGGCCGCATCGCCAACCGCAACGCCCGGCCAAAGCGCCCCGAACAATGCCTCTTTGCTGATGACCTTGCCGGGCCGTTCGGCGAGGAAGGTGAGCAAGGCAAGCGCCTTTGGGGTAAGCCGTATCTCGCGGGCACCGGACATCAGTCCGCCCTGCGGCTCAAGACGATATCGCCCGAACGTGAGGGTTCGATCCAACATCATTTTCTCCACCGCCAAGGTAGCATGAGGCGCCCATAGAAATCCCATCTCTCGCTTATGACTTTCCCCCGGTTGGAGCCCAGTGTTCGCTGCGAGGAGGCCGCGCAAGTGCGGCGGAAGCGACCCCAACGCCGTGATTAGACGATGGCAGAGGGCGCGCTTGCCACCCACGGTGCTCGCCAAGGACGACGCGCATGGGAGCTCAAGATGATTAAGACGACGTTGATTGCAGTCGCCACCTTGGCGATCGGGGTTGGGCTTGCCCAACCGGCTTCCCCCCAAGGAGAGGCGCAAAAACTAGGGTCGGTGCATTTCGAAACCTCGTGCAGCCCGCAAGCGCAAAAGCTGTTCGATCAGGGCATGCTTTACCAACATTCGTTCTGGTATCGCGCCTCACAGAAGGTCTTCGAGGACACGTTGAAGGCCGACCCCGAATGCGGCATTGCCTATTGGGGCATTGCCCTCAGTCTCCTGCTCAACCCCCACATTCCGCCGCCGGCAAAGAACCTCGCCGAAGGTGCCGCGGCGCTCGCCAAGGCTGAGCGCAGCGGCGTCAAGACCCAGCGCGAACGCGACTATCTGCAAGCGCTCGGTGCCATGTATGCCAACCACGAAAAGGTCGACCACCGCACGCGTCTTCTCGCCTACGCCAACGCCATGGAGCAGCTAGCGCAACGCTATGGCAATGATGAGGAGGCGCAAATCCACTACGCGCTTGCGCTCAACACGTCGGCCTCGCCCGCCGATAAGACCTACGCCAATCAGCTCAAGGGTGCGGCGATCCTGGAGCCGATCTTCAAGCGGCAACCCCAGCATCCCGGTGTGGCGCACTACCTGATCCACCTTTATGACTATCCGCCGATCGCCGAGAAGGGCCTGGAGGCGGCCCGCCTCTATGCCAAAATCGCCCCGGCCGCGGCGCACGCCCAACACATGCCGTCGCACATTTTTACGCGCGTGGGTCAGTGGCGCGAGTCGATTGCATCCAACATCGAGGCGGCGCGGGTCGCCAAGCTGGCCGGGGATTGGCATGACCAGCTGCACTCGATGGACTACCTGGTCTATGCCTACTTGCAGCTCGGCCAGGACGCCAAGGCCAACGCCGTCCTCGCCGACATGGGGACGGTGAGCGGCTTCACCGAGACATTCCTGCCCGGACCCTATGCGCTGGCGGTGGCACCGGCACGCTATGCCATCGAGCGCGGCGACTGGAAGACGGCGGCGGCGCTTCAGGTGCGTTCCAGTCCGCTGCCTCACGTGCAGGCGATTACACACTTTGCGCGCGCACTCGGTGCCGCGCGCGCGGGCGATCCCGACGCCGCGACGGTCGACATCAATAAGCTTGCTGAATTGCGCGACAAGTTGCGCGATGCCAAGGATGCCTATTGGTCCGAGCAGGTCGACATTCAGCTCCGGGTCGCCTCCGCCGTTCTGCTCGCCGCCGCGGGCAAATTCGACGAAGCGCTGACCGCCCTGGCTGCGGCTGCCGATGCGGAGGACAAGACCGAAAAGCACCCGGTGACGCCTGGCGTACCCAAACCGGCCCGCGAATTGTACGGGGCCATGCTGCTCGAACGCGGCAGGGCCAACGACGCCCTCGCCGCCTTTGAAGCGACCTTGAAGAAAGAGCCAAATCGGCTCAGTGCCTATGTGGGCGCCGCCAGGGCCGCCGCACAGCTCGACGACAAGCCGCGGGCACGAGCCTACTACGAGAAGGTCGTTGCCATTGCTGGGGAGGCCGATGAGGCGCGCGCCGACGTTGCCGATGCGCGCGCCTTCTTGAAGAGGCTGTGATCTCAGTGCGCGTCCCGTTACACCCTGGTGTGATAGCGCTTGGGGTATTCGCCCTCTCAGGCGTGCTGGCGGCGCCGTCCCGTGCCCAGTCTCTCGACGTCGTGGGCTACGCGGGCATGCTCGGTGAGTGGGAGGTGACCGCCACCATCACGCCGAGGTCGTCGTGGTGGACGAAGGAATTCTCAGGCCCCCTGACGATGCGGCACGTTGGGCTCTGCACGCAGAGCGGCCCGGAGGAAAAGACCGGCGAATTGCGCCTTCAGCTCTGGGCCTCCCGTTTGTACGGGACGCTGGCGGTTGCCGGCGATGCCTGCACGTTCAGCGCACGCTGGTCGGATGCCTATAAGGGCGTGTTGACGTGCGCCGGCGGCCGCACCACTCCCCTGACGCTTTGGCTCAGAGACCCCAAGCCTGGATCTTAGCAGGCCCGTCGCAAGCTTGAGGGGGCAAGCCAGGTCGTGCGCGGTTGAGCTAGGCTCGCGTGCCTCCGGTGCTCGGCCCGGCCGCCGAGGGTCATGCGCCCCGCTTGAGCGCTTCTGCAGCAATGGTTGAAAAGCTCAACAAAACAGCGCCGTGACCAGCCGAGTTCGGGGCGGCGCGGCAGCCGCATTTCGCAGGCGCGAAGCGACCAGCGCAATTCTGTGAAGAATGCCAACGCCGTTGTAGCTATTGCGCCGCAGGCGCGCTAAATTGATCAGCTTGCTTCCTTTCAGCATTCAGAGTGCCTCGGTGATGTCAGACGAGCTGCAAGAACCAACCACCCCGCAGTCGCTGCTCATGGCCGCCGGGACGCTGGCCATGTGCGCGACCCTGTTGCTGCTGATCGCTTCGTTCTGGTGATCGCCCGCCGACCCGCCGAGCACCCCCCGGGCCTTTCCCCGTGTTCCCGCTAGAGCCTTGACCTTGACGGGTTCTGCCTGGGGTTGGAGCGTAGGACAAGGCGTTGGCGGTTTCGGTTCACGCGGGTTGAACGCCTCAGGGGGCTCGGGTGCCCCGCCGCGGGGCCGTCCTGGCGGGCGGCCTACGGTCTAACCCTGATGTCCTTCACTGCCGTGTCGACGCAAACTTTGCTTTCCTTGGCAGCGCTGTTTGTCTCGCAACGGCAGTGCGGCCGAGGGCGGCTCCCAGGCTAGTGCTAGGCCTGGCCTGGGGGCGTCTGCCCTACAGGGGAACCCCGGAGCCAGCGGCAAAGGCCGGGCGGGGGGCCCGCGGCGGCGACGTGGGCGCAGCCTAGGCTCAGGAGCCCAGCGCCCGGTGGAACTGTCCTCGCGACATCCATTGCCCTAATGACGCCGTTCCGCTTCCCCCGCAGCGGCGGCAACGATGGGCCCGGTCTCTCCTCCGGGCGTCCATTGCGAAGCCCCTGGTTCCTAGGTCCGGGGGTGGGTGGAAGCGAAGCCAGAGCCTAAGCCCGAGCCCGAGCCTGAGCCTGAGCCTGAGCTTGAGATGGTGGGCCAGCCCCTCTGCCGCTTTTGCATGGTGCACCCTTGCGGGCTTCCTGCGCTCTTTCGGCATCCTTCGGACCTTGGATCCTCGCAAGCTGGGTCCGCGCAAACGCGTGGGATTTCGACGTCGGGCGAAGCCTCGACGGCCGAAACTTGGCGCCCGGGCGCGGAACGGCGCGGGCCCTGCCGGCATGACGGCCGGTCGGCCGACCGCATCGGCCGAGGCGAACGCAAGGGCGCGCGCGGGCGCGCCCGCACGTCGGGGCTAAGCCGGCAGCGGACAGCCAAATCGCCGACGTCGTGGGGGGCAAGGAGGGTCGCCCGCCCGCGGCTTTGCGCTGTCCTTGCCGCTATGAGCAAGACCGCGCTCCGCCCCTCTGTCCTCCTCTGCCTTCTGGGTCGCTTGCTGCGGCCGCCCCGGCCGGAGGCAACGATGGCAGTGTGGCGCGCGAGGGGAATTTTTCGCACGCCTCCCTAAAGTGGCCGCATGCGTGCTGTTTGCTGGACAACCCCGGCGCTCGAGACTTAGTCTTTTCCCAGGCAATCGAGCCGACAGCGGCGCCGATCTCTCGAGCCGCCGCATCGGCACATAGGTGAAGCCATGACATCGCCCAAACGGACACCGCAGGAGCTGCTAAGCAGCTGGGTTGTGGCGCGATCCTCGGCGGCGGCGGCCGATTGGTTCCTCGGCCAAATCGAGCGACTCAAGTCGACTCCAAGTGATAAAGACATTTACCTGGCGCTGGGCTATGCCACGCGCAAGCTCGGCAAGGGCGACCTTGAGCTGAAAGCCGAGGAGCGCGCCGCCGCGGCCGCCGCTCGTCCCTATTGGGACCCATCCGATTGGAGCGTCGATCAGGCCGCGCGCATTGTCTTCGTGCTGGCAGGCCATTCGCGCGACAGCAAGGCATTCAAGACGCGGCTGGAAACGCTCTTCAATACTGCGGACGTGTGGGAGCTGATTGCCTTCTATCGCGGGCTGCCGCTCTATCCCAATGCGGCGGAGCACGTGGCGCGTGCGCGCGAAGGCACCCGCAGCGCCATGCAGCCGATTTTCGAGGCGGTTGCCCACCGCAATCCCTTCCCGATGGAGCAGTTCGACGAGAATGCCTGGAACCACATGGTGCTGAAGGCCTTGTTCATCGGCAGTAAGCTGGCGCCGATTCTTGGCCTCGACGAACGCGCCAACCCGCGCCTCATGCGCATGCTGTGTGACTATGCCCACGAGCGCTGGGCGGCCCAGCGACCAGTGTCACCCGAGCTGTGGCGCTGCGTCGGACCGCATGCCGATGCGGCCGCCCTGGAGGATCTCGGGCGCGTCCTGGCCACCGGCGCAAAACTCGAGCGCCACGCCGCGGCGCTGGCGCTTGCCGCGGCGCGCAATCCAGAGGCCGAGCGGCGATTGCGCGGGGTTCCCGATCTCGATGCGGCCGTGCGAGCCGGGACCATTCGCTGGATCGATATTGCGCGCGACTAGCGCCAACCGGAGCCATCTCATGTTCTTAGATTCCCATACGCATATGGTTTCCCGCACCACCGACGACTATGAGCGCATGGCCTCGGCTGGCGTCGTTGCCTGCATCGAGCCCGCCTTCTGGCTCGGCCAGCCGCGCACCAATGTCGGCAGTTATATCGACTACCTTTCCTTGATCTGCGGTTTTGAGCGCTTTCGGGCCGGTCAGTTTGGCCTGCGTCACTACTGCACCGTTGGTCTCAATCCGAAGGAGGCCAACAACGAGGAACTCGCCGAGGCGGTGCTGGAGATCCTGCCGCGCTACGCCTTGAAGGAGGGCGTGGTCGCCATCGGTGAATTGGGCTACGACGAGCAAACCGCGCTCGAGGACAAATACTTCCGGGCGCAACTGGAGCTCGCCAAAGAGCTGACCCTGCCGGTGATGATCCACACGCCCCATCGCGACAAGCGACAGGGCACGCTTCGGTCGATGGCTGTAGCGCTCGAACACAAGCTCGATCCGAGCTTCGTGGTGATCGATCACAATAACGAGGAGACCGTTCGCGAGGTCCTCGAGCGCGGCTTCTGGGCGGCCTTCTCGATCTACCCCTTCACCAAGATGGGCAACGAGCGCATGGTTGAGATCGTGCGCGCCTACGGCGCCGAGCGCATCTTCTGCGACAGCGCCTGCGACTGGGGGGTGTCCGATCCCCTAGCGGTGCCGAAAACGGCGGAGCTGATGCGGCGCGGCGGCATTTCCGAAGACGCGATCGAGAAAGTGACCTACCTCAATCCCCTTGCGGCCTATGGCAAGAGCGGCCAGATCAAGCAAGACGACTGGCTCAATCCGCCCCCCATCGATCAGCGCACCTTGTACATGGGCAATTCCGTGCTGCGCGGCGGCCAAGCCCCGAAGGTTGGCGCGGCGGCGAGAGCGGATAGCACCGCTCTCGGTGATCTCAAGATCGTCTAGGTTCGAACTCGGCGCCCTCGGCCAGGGAGGCCACCTCGGCCCAGTAGTCCCGGACGTAGATGCCGAACCATGCCGAATAACGTTCCGCCTTGGCGGTGACGTCCTCGCGCAGCGCCGCGGGGGTCACCCAATCGTAGCCATCGGCTTCCTGCGGGTCGGCGCGAATGGGCCCCTCGTAGGTACCGGCAAAAACGTGCACGACCTCGTGTTCGATCATCGCATTATCGAGCCTGGCACGATAGGTTGTGGTGAAGAGGGGCGTGAGCGCGCAAACAATGCCCATTTCATTGCCCAATCGCCGCTGTGCGGCCTGAAGCGTCGTTTCGCCGGGCCGGGGGTGACTGCAACAGGTGTTGGTCCACAGTCCACCCGAGTGATACTTGCCGATATGGCGCTTCTGCAGCAGGAGGCGGCCGCGGCGATCCGCAATCTGCACGGATATCGCCCGGTGCAACCGCCCCTCGCGATGTACGGCAAGCTTCGCCGCCGTACCAATTTCCCGATCGGCGGCGTCGACCAGGATCACGAGCTCGTTGGCGTCGGGGATTGTCATGGACACAGGGTATCAGGCGCCGAAAACGTGGGCCAGCACGAGGGACTTGAATGCTGCGGCCGGCACCGCACCGGGGGGCAGCAGGGCGGGATCGTTCGAGATCACCACCGGGCAATCCGCCGCATCTGCATTGATCAGTCCATGCGAGCCCTTCACCAGGGAGGTGCCGCGAATGGGGGTTACGTCGAGCAAGTTTCGGAAACCGAGCTTGCGAGCCAGGATCCGCTGCGCGATTTTGAGCTTGGGCAGCGGCAGGGCCGGATCCAAGAACAATTCCATGGGGTCGTAACCGGGCTTGCGATGGATATCGACCGTTCTGGCGTAATCGGGGGCCTTGGCATCCTCAAGCCACCAATAGTAGCTGAACCAGCGGTCGGGCCTGGCGAGGGCCACCAGTTCGCCGGAGCGGTGATGATCGAGACCCCGGGCGCGCTTGCCGGCCTCGTCCAACACCTCGGCGACGCCATCGAGGCCTTCAAGTAAGGATTTTACCGTGCCCGGGTCGACCCCATGTTGCAGATAAATGTGGGCCAATTGGTGATCGGCAAGCGCGAAGGCGCGCGAGGCGCCGGGATCGACGACCTCCCGACCCATCTCCATGCGAAAGCGAAGGAGGCCCGCCTCCCGCAGCGCACGATTGATGTGGACCGCGCCCCGGACCGGCACGATGCCGTATTCCGAGACGATGATCACCTTGTCGCCGTCGCGCTTGGCCGCTTCGATCAGCGTGCCGGCTAGTTCGTCGACTTCGCGCAGATCTTGGCGGAGACGCGCATCGGTGGGGTCTGGTCCCCATTTCTGCAGCCCATAGTCCAGATGCGGCAGATAGCACAGCGTCAGGGTTGGGCGCCGCGTCTTGCGCACATAAAGGGTGGCCTCGGTGATCCAGCGGCTCGAGGTGATGCTCGTTGCCGGACCCCAAAACGTGAAAAGCGGAAAGTCGCCCAGCCTTGCATTGAGCTCATCGCGTAGTTCGGGGGGCTCGGCGTAGTGGTCAGGAACCTTGCGGCCGTCCGCCGGATACATTGGCCGCGGCGTGGCGCTGAAATCCACGCTCGAATACATATTGTACCACCAGAACATATTGGCGCAGCTGAAGGCGGGATCGCGTCGCTTGCCGGCCTCCCACACCTTTTCCCCGGCGATGAGGCGGTTGGATTGGCGCCAAAGCCATACCTCGGCCTGGTCCCGAAAATACCATCCGTTCGCGACCGCCCCGTGGCCGTCGGGTGCCAGGCCGGTCAGCAAGGTCGACTGCACCGTGCAGGTGACTGCCGGTAGTACGGTATCGAGTGTGCGCAGACCCGTTGCGGCAAGGCGCGATAGATGCGGCGTATCTGGTCCCAGCAGCCGACGGGTTAAGCCGACCACCAGGAGAACCAAGGTATTGTGCATCCGATTTCCTTTGCGGCGCGACGAGATTGCGGCCGCCCACATCGACCAACGTCGCGCCCGCCGACTTGGTAGACCAACCGTTCGACCCGTCTTGACATCACTGAAAGATGATCGTCTGGTCGACTGTTCTTTGGCAAGCTATGGATTGTAGGTATCGGATAGGGATCGCGTCGATGACGGTCGCGAACATGACGTCCTCGGTTTATCTGCAGCGCTTTGCCGTCAACTACGAATACCCCGTGCATTTTACCAATGGCCTGTTGGATCCCGCCAATACCATTCTCAGAGATACGCTGACCCGCCTCGAGCCCGCGCGGCGTCATCGCTGCCTGGTGTTCGTGGACGATGGCTTCCTGGCCGCGCGTCCCCACCTTTCGGCCGACATCGAGGCCTACGCCAGGGCGCATGCGTCCGCGCTCGAGCTCGTAGTCGCCCCGATTACTGTTTCGGGCGGCGAAAAGATCAAGAACGAGCTATTCCATATCGAGTGGATGATGGGCCTGATCCAGCAGCACCAGATCGATCGGCATTCCTTCGTGATTGCGATCGGTGGTGGCGCCGTCCTCGACGCTGTCGGCCTGGCTGCCGCCACCAGCCATCGCGGCATTCGCCACATCCGGGTGCCGACCACCGTCCTGTCGCAAAATGACTCCGGCGTTGGCGTCAAGAACGGCGTCAATTTGAAAGGCAGCAAGAATTTCATTGGCACGTTTGCCCCACCCTTCGCCGTTCTGAACGACCTTGATTTCATTGCCGACCTGCCGGCAAGGGAAAAGACGGCCGGGATGGCGGAGGCCGTCAAGGTTGCCCTGATCCGCGATGCAGCCTTCTTCGGTTGGCTCGAACGGCATGTCGACGCCCTGACCCTGTTCGAACCCGCGGTCATGGCGACCATGATTCGGCGCTGTGCCGAGCTTCACATGCATCAAATCGCCCATGCCGGCGATCCCTTCGAGTGCGGCAGCGCCCGGCCGTTGGACTTCGGGCATTGGGCGGCGCACAAAATTGAATCGCTGACCCGTAATCATGTCCGCCACGGCGAGGCCGTCGCCATTGGTATTGCGCTCGACACGCGCTATTCGGTGCTCGCCGGCTTGCTGGAGCCCGGGCTTGAAGATCGGGTGGCAGCCTTGCTCGAGTTGCTCGGCTTCGACCTATGGCATCCCGTGCTCGAAGCGCGCACCAGCGATGGTAGCCAGCCGCTGCTTAAGGGGTTAAGCGAGTTCCGCGAGCACCTCGGCGGCGAATTGACGATTACGCTGCTCGAAGACATTGGGCGCGGCATCGAGGTGCACGAGATGGATGAAGAGCACGTGCGCGAGGCAATCGGCTGGCTCAAGTCACGGCGGACAGCGGCATGAAGCTCGGCAAGGCTGCAGGCGGCGCGCATCTCACCTACTGCACCAACATTCACCGGGGCGAGACCTGGGCCGACACGCGCGCGGCCCTCGAAAAGTATCTGCCCGAGGTGAAGCGCCAGACTTCGCCGACGGCGGTGATGGGGGTGGGGCTGAGGTTGTCCAACGTCGCCTCCGAGACGCTCACCGAGCAAACCGGCGAGTTGTCCCAATTCAAGGCATTCCTGGCCGAGCACGGACTTTATGTCTTCACCATCAACGGTTTTCCCTATGGCCCCTTTCACGGCACGCGCGTGAAGGAGGAGGTGTACCAGCCGGATTGGCGGTTCGCCGAACGGCTCGCCTACTCGAACCGTCTCGCGGATTTGTTGCTCGAGCTCCTGCCCGCAGACGGCGAGCTCGACGGCAGCATCAGCACGGTGCCGGCAACATTCAGGCCCATCGGTGCCACCGCCGGCGCCCTGGCGCAGATCCAGGACAATCTGCTGCGGCACGCCGCCCACCTGGCGGGTGCGCGCGAACGCACGGGACGGACCATAACGCTCGCCCTCGAACCGGAACCGATGTGCTATCTGGAGACGAGCGACGAATTGGTGCCGTTTCTCGAACAACAGATTTTTGCCCGCGATGCGGTGGCTCGGTTTTGTGGCCTCACGGGCTACGCCACCGCCGAGGCCGAGGCCGCGCTTCGGCGGCACGTCGGCATCTGCTACGATGTCTGTCACGCAGCCGTCGAATTCGAGGACCCGGCCGCCAGCATCGCGCGCCTCAGGAGCGCCGGCATTGGCATTTTCAAGCTGCAGCTCTCGGCCGCCTTGAGGGTGTCAAGGGTTGATCGCGAAACCGTGGCGCAGCTCAAGCGCTTCGATGAGGGTGTGTATTTGCACCAAGTGGTGGAGCGCCGCGCCAACGCTGCGCTGGTGCGCTACCTCGACCTCGCCCCCGCCTTCGCTGAAATCGAGCGCGCCTACGGCAGCGAGTGGCGCGTGCATTGCCATGTGCCGATATTCATGGACAAGCTCCCGCATCTCGACACCACGCAGGATTTCCTGCGCGATATTCTTGGCCTTCACATGCGCTCGGCCATTAGCCCTCACCTCGAAGTCGAGACCTATACCTTCGACGTCCTGCCAGAGGAGCTGCGTCGCGTCGATGTGGCCACCGCCGTGGCGCGTGAGCTTGATTGGGTCAAGGCTCAGCTCAAGGCATGACCGCCGCAATCGCCCTACAACTCGGCCGCGTTTCCAATCTGCCGACGATTTGGAGCAATGTGCTTGCCGGTACCGTGTTGGCCGGCGGGCAGCCCTGGCGCCCGGCAACGCTGCTGGTGATGCTTGCGGTGTCGCTGCTTTATGTCGGGGGCATGTACCTGAATGACGCCTTCGATCGCGAGATCGACGCGCGCGAACGGCCAAGCCGGCCAATTCCGGCAGGCCTCGTGGCGGCAAATACCGTGTTCGCGGCCGGCTTCGGCATGCTGCTTGCGGGCATTACGGTCGCCATGATGGCGGCGGTCATCACCGGTCCCGACGCCGTGTGGCGCCCTGTGCTCGCCAGCGTCGCGCTTGCCGGGGCCATCGTCTTTTATGACTGGAACCATAAGGGCAGCGCGCTCAGTCCCTTCTATATGGGATTGTGCCGTGTGCTGGCCTATCTGACCGCCGGCTACGCGGCGGTAGCAACGCCGGCGGTTGCCTTGTTTGCGGCCGCCCTCATCAGCCTTTGCTACCTGATAGGCCTCACCTACATTGCCAAGCAGGAGGCGCACGACCGGATCGGTAATCTGTGGCCCTTGCTGTTTCTCGCCGCCCCGATCGTGTACGCAGTAACGCAGATCACCCATGCACCCGTTGCGGTTAGCGTGGTTGCCGCGGCATTGGTAGTGTGGATCTTGCAAGCACTATCCTATTTAAGACGCCGCGGTCCGGGTGACGTGCCGCGTGCGGTGGTGAGTTTGATCGCCGGCATCTCTTTGGTCGACGCCTTATTTCTCGCCTCCGCCGGGGCCTTGTTGGCCGCCGCGGCAGCCATCGGCTGCTTCATCGCCACGCTTCTGACACAGCGCTGGGTCAGTGGTACCTGAGCACCCCAGTCATTCTGGGTGCACTGCGAGAAGAACCGTTGCCCAGGGGGTAGCCGCTATCGACACGAAGACAACGGACGACTAGGCTATCTCGTGGTCGGGGACGGCTTCTAGCGCCATCCAAACTTGAGACCATCTTTGCAAAGCATTGGGAGGAATAAGCATGCGCTTCATGGTGAAGTATGCCTGCATGGCGGCCGCCGCGGTGGCAGCCCTGGCGGCGCCCGCCAGCGCCGACGTGAAGGTGAAACTGCAGGAGGTTGCGGGGGGCTTGATTCACCCCCTGGCGATGGTATCGATTCCGGACGGCACCGGCCGCATGGCGTTGATCGAGCAGCACGGGAACGTCCGCATCATCGACAATAAGGGACGTCTGTTGCCCGAGGCGTTTCTCG
>Ga0134122_10000177_pt1 | contig 38282 bp, 31 predicted proteins | sample KB302_FD_96461 | JGI IMG/M metagenome (GOLD analysis project Ga0134122, IMG submission 96461) | Terrestrial soil microbial communities without Nitrogen fertilizer from Kellogg Biological Station, Michigan, USA - KB3-0-2 | ecosystem: Environmental > Terrestrial > Soil > Unclassified ... | reverse complement strand
TCACGCGCCGCACGCGCCACCAACTCACGCGCCGCACGCGCCACCAACTCACGCGCCGCACGCGCCACCAACTCACGCGCCGCACGCGCCACCAACTCACGCGCCGCACGCGCCACCAACTCATGCGCTGCACGCGGTGCCAACCAGCGGGCCACCGCTCGGAGACACTTCGCTGACCAGCGCGCGCGTCGTGATCGCTCCATCGCTCGCAGCGCGAGCCACGTTCGCCGCCGCCCCATCCGGATGCCTCAAGATCCTCGTCGAGGACCTCCCCTCCTTCCGCCAGCTCCACGCCGACCTCGACGTCGCCGCGCTCGCGCACCCGGACTGTCGCTTCCTTCGCCGCTACCGCGCGCCGGCGCGGCTCGTCGCGCGGCAGGAAGCCGAGCGCGTCCTCGCCGATGCGCTCCTGGTGCGCGGGCGCTACGCCGCGGAACAGCGCTCCGGCGCCGGGAAGCCCATCCTTCCGCTCCCGCTCCCGCGCGTGGAGCTCGCGCGCGCAACCCACGCCCCTGGCGCCCGCCGGCGCGTGCTCCTCGTCGGGCTCGCCACCGCGCGCAACGGCTCCATGGAAGCGCTGCAAGCGTCGGGCGACTGGGAATTGCTGGTCCGCCCCGGCGAGGGAATGGAACCCGCGGACCTCCTCTCGCGCCCCAACGTGCGTGCCGCACGCCCCTCCGAGATCGCCACCCTGGAAGGGATCGACCTGGTGATCGCCCCCGCCTGGTGCGAGTCGCACCCCGAAGAGCTCCGCCGCGCGGCCGCCGCGCGCGTCCCCGCGGTCGCCACACACCGGGCCGCCGGCTGGCTGGACGTCACCGAGATCCCTCCCGGCAATCCCTCCGTCCTCCGTGCCGCAGCCGAACGGGCCCGCCCTCCCGAACCAGGGGCCACCGATCCCGCCGCCGCGCTTCAGTCGTTGATCCGCGGAGAGGCGGACCGCAGGATGCTCGCCGTTCCCCTGGAAGGGTGATCCATGACGCTCGTCGCCGCCGCCGCCACCGCCGCCCTGATCGCCACCGCCGCCGCCCCGGAGACGATCACGCTCGCGGCGCTCACCCCCACCTCTGGCGAGAACGCCGCGGCGCTGCTGGATGGCAAGCCCGAGACCGGCTGGTCACCCATCGGCGATCCGCGCGCCGAAGGCATCCTCTTCCGCTTCGAGAAGAACACCGCCCTCAACACCGTCCAGGTCCAGGCCTGCCCCGGCGCGGAGGAGATGAGGCTGGTGCCGACCTGGAACGGCGCGATGTCCGGCTTGAACTTCATCAAGCCAGGGAAAGTGACGTCGTTCTCCGCCCCGGAGGGGTCGAGCAACGCCATCCGCTCCATATTCCTCCGCTTCATCGCCCCGACCACCAGAGGGTGCCTCGCCGAGGTCACCTTCTGGCGGCATGGCCAGCGGCTGGACGTGCGGGCGCCCCGGTCGGTGCCGGGGAAGATCACCGCCTCCTCCATCCTCACCCCCAAGGACGCCTACCACCCCGCGTATCTCTTCGACGGCCGCCTCGACTTCGGCTGGGTGGAGGGCGTGGACGGTCCCGGCGTCGGCGAGAGCGTCACCGTCGCCTTCGATCAGCCGGTGACGGTGAACGCCATCGATCTCTGGAACGGCTACCAGCGCTCCACGGACCACTTCAAGAAGAACGCCCGAGCCAAGCGCATCTCCTTCGGGCCGGGCGCCCAGGCCGCGGCGCTGGAGGTGGCGGACAAGATGGGCGAGCAGACGCTGGCGCTCCCCGCGCCGGTCACCGGGGGCACTTTCACGCTCAAGGTGCTCGACGCGATCAAGGGCAGCGTCTACCAGGACCTCGTCCTCTCCGAGCTCCGCTTCCGGGACGCCGCCGGCCCGTTCACCGTCGCCACGCCCGACCTCGCCCAGCGGCAGGCGGCGCTGCGCAAGTCGCTCGGCGGCACGCCCCTGGGCGAGGTCGTGGATCGATTCCTCTCCGCCTCGTGCCCCTCCGAAGACGACCAGCGCGAGCTCAAGCTCCGGAGCAACAACACGTTCGTCTCGTACGAGGCGCTGACCATCTCCGAGGACTCGAATTCCTCCCAGGTGTTCGACGGCGTCTGGATCCTGCGCACGCAGGGCGCGCCCTGGGCGGAGTTGGAGCTCTTCGGCCGCAGGCATCAGGTGGAGTCGAGCTGGGCGCCGTACTCTGAGGAGACCGAGAAGACCACCGACCGTATCGCCGGCGGGAAGATCGAGGTCGCCCGGGTGGCTGACCTGGGGCCGGACGCCTTCTGGAAGCTGATGAAGGAGTGGCGCGGCAAGGGGGCCAAGGGCCGCGTCGACTGCCTCTTCCAGGGCAACCCGGAGGAGAGATTCCAGCAACTCCTCTCCAGCGGCGCGGTCGTCGTCCGCGGCACGGCGATCACCGACGTCCTCTCGATTCCCCACTAACGCCCGCGGTTCCGCAGCAGCGACGCCGGCCGTACCTTCGATGGATTCCGCCAGTCGCGCAGCCGCTCGCGCAGGTCATCGTCGCCCTCCACCTTGGCCCGCGCGACGAACACTTCCCAGACGTCCTCCCGCACGTACGCGTACTCCGGATCGAGCGGCACCGGCGCCGGCTCCCGCGCCCACGCCATCCACTCCCCCGGCCGGATCCCCCACGCCACCCGCCCCACCTGCTTCCGGTCCAGCTCCGGCTCGGGGGCCCAGGCCATCGCGTCCGCGCCGGTGAGGTGCGTGTAGAGGAACGACATCCCCTGGTGGGCGATGAGCAGCGGCGGCAGCGGGCGCGGCACCGCCTCCGCCACGCGCCGGTAACGCGCGTACGGCGGATCCGCGGAGGCGTCGAATCCGGCCGGCGCCGCGAACAGCAATCCGAGGACCGCCGCCACGGCCGCCGCCGCTCGCAGCGCCGCGGCGAACGGCGGCGAGTCGGCATGACCAGGCGCTTGGGGCCCCCGAACGCGGGCGGCGGCCAGGAGCGGCACGCCGAACAGCGGCGAGAGCAACGCCAGGCGGTACCCCAGGTCGAGCGCGTCCGCCCGCCAGGCCGGGACCACGCACGCGAGCGCCGGAAGCCCCAGCGTCCAGAGCGCGATCCGCCTCTCGCGCCACCACCCGGCTCGGCGCTCGCGCCACCACGCGACCGCCGCGGCGGCCAGGGCGATCCACGGCACCGCCAGCTCGACGATCTGCGCCGGCCGCGCCCTCCGGACGAACGCGGGCACGCCGCCCGGCCAGCCGAATTGCTCCGTGACGCGCGGCAGGTCCGCGGGGTGGAGGAGGTTCGGCAACGCCAGTGACAGCGCCGCGAACGCGGCGAGCGCCCCGGCCACACCCACCATGAACCACGCACCGGACCCGCGCGGCGCGCCCGGCGGACGAGCCTGGTCGTTCCCGGCCACGAGTCGTCGCGGCCCACGCACCGCCGCCATCGCGGCCGGGAGGGCGATGGGAAGCCACAGCACGGCGCCGGTGCGATGCGCCGTGGCGGCCAGCAACACCGCGACGAACCCGACTCCGAGCGCCACCGCCCCACGCGACGGCCGGACCGCGATGGCCGCCACCACCAGCAGCGGCGCGGCGGCGCCCAGGTTCTTGGGGAACTCCGCGGCCAGCGTGGTGAGGCTGGGCGACGCCGCCGCCCAGATCGCCAGCGCCCACGCCCCGGCCCGCGTCCGCGCCAGCCCCGCCCCGAGCGCCCACGCCGCCGGCACGCACAGCGCGGCGAGCAGCGCCCCGGTCACCTTCGTCCCCAGCACCGGGTCGCCCACCGCGCCCGCGACGACCGCGCACAGCCGCAGCACCCAGCTCCCGTCCGGCACCTTCAACGCCCCGGTGCGGACCCACTGCTCCACCTGGACCACGTAGTAGTAGCCGTCGGTGCCGCACGGCTCCGCGCTCCGGGTCAGCGCCCACAGGCGCGCGGCGAACGCGCCCGCCGCCAGCGCCGCGACGAGCCCCCCCTGAGCCCAGGGGATGCGACCAGAGGCCGCCTCATCAGCGTCCCCTGAGACCGGGGGCTCCACGGACCTGCGCCCCATGGCTCCACCACCGCTCGGCGCGCTCAGCCGGTGACCTTCACCACCTCGAATTCCTGCGCCGCCCGCAGCCATCCCTGGAACCGCTCCTCCGGAGAGCGCTGATCCACCTGCTCGAGCGGGACCCGCCGCGCCAGCTCCGTCAGCTCCGGCTGGCTGTCGCGCCCCACCGTCGCCACCGCGTCGGTCTTCTCGATCCGCATCGGCTCCAGCTTCGGCGGCGGCAGCAGGCCGCCCTCGCCCGGCGGGCGGATCGCGGCGGAGAAGTCGGGCGCGGAGGCCATCCGGGCGGTGAGCGGCGGCAGCCCGAAGCGGCACGCCATCGTCGCCGCCACCGAGACGTGCTCCAGCACCTCGGAGTGGACGGCGCCGGCGCGCACCCGCGGGCCGATGAGCAGCGTGGGGACGCGGAACCCCAGCTGGGTGAAGTCGCGCCGGACGTCCACCACGCGCGGCGGCGCCACGTGGTCGAAGAAGCCGCCGTGCTCGTCGTACGTCACCACCAGCAGCGTGCGCGCCCAGCTGGGGCTGTCGCCCAGCGCGCGGGCCACGGTGCCGATGAACGCCTGCCCCAGCGAGACGTGGTGCGGCGGGTGGTCGTCGCTGGAGAAGAAGTCCGGCTCCACCATGGCGAAGGACGGCAGATCGCCCTTGCGCGCGTCGGCGAAGAACTGCTCCAGCGTCCGCGCGGAGACGCCCGCGTTGGCCATGGTCTTGCCGATGAACGCCCCCGAGAACCAGGGGAGCAGCCCGGCGCGGTAGTAGCGCGCCTCCACCCCGCCCTGCCGCATCAGGTCCCAGATGGTGACCGCCCCCGGATCCAGGTTGGGCCAGTAGGCGCGGTGCGCCCACGAGGTGGCAGCGTGCAGGTAGAAGCGGTTGGGCCAGGTGGGGCCCATCACCGACGAGAACCAGTGGTCGCAGACGGTGTACTGGTCCGCCAGCGCGTAGAGGATGGGGAGGCGCTCGCGGTCGAAGTAGCCGATGGCCTGGCGCGGGGCCTCGCAGAACGCGCTTCGGGCGGAGCGGACGAACGCGTCCAGCCGGCCACCGTCGAACTGCGCGTGGGACGCCTCCCAGCTGTGCGGCGGGTTGATGGTGCGGTCCACGTTCAGCCGCGCCGACGCCACCATCCTCCCGTCGGAGTCCGGGTTCAGCTCCTCGCCCCGCAGCCCTTCCACCGCCGCGCGCGACGGGTAGTCCGGGTCCCACGCCAGCGCGCCCAGGTAGTGGTCGAAGGACCGGTTCTCCATCATCACCACCACCAGGTGGTCGACGCCCTCCAGCCGCGCGCGCGCGTCCGCCCGCTCCTCGCCGAAGCTCAGCCGCAGCCCGGGTGTGAGCGCCCCGCACCCGGAGAGCGCCAGCGCGGAGGCGCCGGCGCCCGCGCCGAGGCGCAGCAGTTGTCGCCGGTCCAGCGTCCAGGGTTCGCGGTCCTCATCGCGGCGGGGCGGGCGCTTCATGGGTCAGAGGCGAGTATGCCCCGAATGCGGTCACCGGCGGAGCGGGCGAGCGGGCGCGCCTCCATCGCTCGGCGGCCCGGCCGTGCCGCGGGCGTGGCCACTACCGCGCACGAATGGTCCTCGTCTACGGTCTGCCGGTCTTTCATTGCATTCCCCAGGGAGGGTCACCGTGAATCGCATCGTTGGCTTCAGCGCCGCCGTCCTCTTCTTCCTCGCGTGCTCGGGTCCGCAGGGGCCTCAAGGGCCGGATGGTCCCCAGGGCCTTCAAGGCCCCGCCGGCCCGGTCGGCGCCACGGGGGCCGCCGGACCACAGGGCCTCCCCGGCGACTGGGGGATGGTCCCCCACCCGTACTTCGACCAGGACATGACCGGATTCAACCTGTTCCAGGGGACGGGGAGCACGGCCGTCTCCACCGCTCCGCTGGCGGGAGGGAAGATCTTCACCAACGCCGTCAACGACGCGCCGTGGGTGAGCTCCACCGCGCGCATCCCCGCCAATCCGCACTGGACCTACGAGGTGCGCGGCTCCTTCCGGCGCCAGAACCTCAACGGCTCCGCGGGCGGCATCTACCTCGCGGTCCGGATGTTCGACGACACCGGGGCGGACATCACCGGCGACGGCACCTGGTGGTTCTACCCGGCGAGCAACGTCGCCCTCACCGACACCAACTGGCACACCTACTCCGCCAGGTTCGGCAGCGGCACCGGCCGGGCCCTCCCCGCGGCCGCGCGGTTCATGACGGTGGGCGCCATCCTCAACTACGACGGCGCGGTGGCCGGCAACCGCAACTACGAGGTCACCGCCCTGCAGATCGCCCCCGCCGGCCGCCCGCCCATCTTCGCCACCGACAACCGCCCGGGCTGCCCGCCGGTGGGCTCGACCGCCGGGGTGACCGTGATCGTCACCACCGGCCCCGTCGTCCTCGACCGCGCGGCCTACGTCCACGTCGAGGCGAACACCATCAGCCTCAGCACGGGCCGCCGCGACGTGGGCCTGTTCGTGGATGGAGCCAACCTGACGGTCCAACTGGTGCGCACGGAGGTCCGGGACTGGGCACCGCACCAGATCCAGTGGACCGGCCTGCTGGCGGCCGGCACGCACGTCATCGAGCTGCGGGCCAACAGCAACCTGGCAAGCCCGGACGGCTTCGGCTGCACCGGGGGCTACGGCCACCTCACCGTCACCTTCCAGGACTGACCCCCGGGCGGTCCCGATCCGGCCCCCGGCGTGGCAGGATGCGCACCGGGGGGCCGGAAAACGTGGGAACGCAGACCATCCAGCCGGCGGCGGGGAGACCGGAGATCCCGGGCTACGAGCTGCTGGACGCGCTGGGACACGGCCCGCTGGGCGTCGTCTTCCGGGCGCGCACCGCCGCGGGTGGCTCGGCCGCGGTCAAGGTCTTCAACCCGGTGGTGCGGTGGCGGCCCGACTTCGCCTCCATCTTCGAGCAGGACACCGGCATCGCCGCCTCGCTCCGCCACGCCAACGTCGTCGGGCTCCAGCACCGGGGGCGCGCGGGCGAGGACTACTTCGTCGCCTACGAGCTGATGCCCGGCCGCTCGCTCCGGGAGAAGATCCGCGCCGGGCCCATGGGCGTGCGCCAGGCGCTGCGGGTGGGGGTGGACGTGGCGCGCGCGCTCGACCACGCGCACCAGCGGCGGATGCTCCACCGGGGGCTGAAGCCGGAGAACGTGTTCCTGACGACGGCCGGGATGGCTCGGGTGAGCGACTTCGGCCAGGCCCGGCTGGCCGGCCAGGAGCTGCAGGTGGGCCGCTACTCCCCGCCCGAGCAGCGGCGGATGACGCCGCAGAAGGACGGGCGCGCGGACCTGTGGGCGGCGGCGTTCATCCTCTACGAGCTGATCACCTGCCAGGCGCCGCTCACCCCGCTGCAGCCGATGGCCGCCCGGGTGGCGGGCGCGGACGACCGGCTGGACGCGTTCTTCCAGCGCGCCTTCGCCCTCAACCCGGAGGAGCGCTTCCTCCGCGCGGGGGAGATGGTGAGCGCCCTCACCGAGCTTCTGGAGCGCGACGGGCCTTCCGCCTCCGGCGCGCACGACAGCCCGGTGGTGGTGACGGTGGAGAAGAACGTGGCCTACGCCTACGTGCGCCCGTGCACGGCGGAGGCGCTGGAGCTGGGGCTGAAGCTGGTGGAGCAGTCCCTGCAGGCGGGGACCGGGCGGTGGAAGCTGGCCTACGACCTGAGCGCCGTGCCGTCCATGGGCACGATGGAGAACGTGGCGCTGATCAACCTCCACGAGCGCTGCCGCGAGCGGCTGGAGGCGGTGTACTTCCACTCCCCCATCGCGCACGTGCGCGGCAGCGCGATGGTGGTGGGCGGTTCGGTGCAGGGGCTGCCGTTCCGCGTGTTCGACAGCGCGGAGTCGCTCCGGCGGGGCTTGCAGGAACCCAGGCCGTGAAGCGCCCGCTCTCCAAGCGCCTGGCCACGTGGATCCTCCGCACCATCACCGGGCTCCTGTGGGGGTTGCCGGCGGGCCTGATGCCGGTGCTGGTGGACCGGCTGGGCGCCCTCGGGGCGCTGCGGTGGATGGTGCGGAACCTGCCCAGGTACGAGCGGATGCTGAAGGACATGGGGCCGGTGCGCGGGCACCTGGTGGCCACCTTCATCTCCATGCTCAACGGCTGCTACTACTGCGCCTACGCGCACGCCCGCTCCTTCGAGCTGCACTTCTTCAGGGCGCGCCAGGTCCTGTTCCCGCTGGACGAGCACCAGATGGTGGACCTGATCGTCCTGCCGGACCACGAGGTGAAGGCCCGGCTGGAGTCGGCCTTCCAGAGCGCGCGGCTGCCGGAGGGGCCGCCGCTGTTCACCCGCCTGGTGCAGATGAAGTACGGCGGCGTGGCGGAGCCGGCCGGCCCCGAGGACGGCCACCTCCGCCACGCCATCCAGATGTTCGAGGTGCTCAACTTCTGCGGCATCAGCACCGCGGTCCCGCTGGACGGCGCCCACGACCCCATCAACAAGGACTCGGACCTCAAGGCGCGCTACGCGCAGGCCCGCCTGGAGGGCCGCCCGCTCGCGCAGGAGCAGGCGGCGCCCGGAGAGCCCTCGTCAGGGTGAGCCGGCCGCGCCGCGCGGGGCGGGGAAGCCGCGCTTGCGCATCAGCGCGCCGATGCCCGGGTCTCGTCCGCGGAAGGCGCGGTACCCGTCCGCCGGGTCCACCGTGTCGCCCACCTGGAACACGTGGTCGCGCAGCCGGGCGGCGACCTCCTTGTCGTACGGCCCCTTCCCTTCGGCGAACGCCTCGTACGCGTCGGCGCTGAGCGTGTCCGACCACAGGTAGCTGTAGTAGCCGGCCGAGTACCCGTCGCCCCCGAAGACGTGGGTGAACTGCGGCGTCCGGTGGCGCATCACGATCTCCCGCGGCATCCCCAGCTCCGCCAGCGTCTTCTTCTCGAACGCGTCGGGATCGATCCGCTCGCTTCCGGCCAGGTGGAGCTTCATGTCCACCAGCGCCGCGGAGAGGTACTCCACGGTGGCGAAGCCCTGGTTGAAGGTGGAGGCCCTCTGGATCCGCTGCACCAGCGCCGCCGGGATGGGCTGGCCGGTCTGGTCGTGCAGCGCGAAGCGGTTGAGCACCTCCGGGGTGGGGAGCCAGCGCTCCAGCAGCTGCGAGGGGAACTCCACGTAGTCGCGGGGCACCGACGTCCCCGCGAGCGACGGGTAGCTCACCGAGCTGGACAGCCCGTGCAGCGCATGGCCGAACTCGTGGAAGAGCGTCGTCGCGTCGTCCCAGCTCACCAGCACCGGGCCGCCCCCGGTCTTCACGAAGTTGGCGTTGTTGGAGACGATGGTGGGGACCTCGCCCTGGAACCGCTCCTGGGCGCGGTAGGCGTTCATCCACGCGCCGGAGCGCTTCCCCGGGCGCGCGTACGGGTCGAAGAACCACAGGCCCACGTGCTTGCCGGTGGCGCGGTCCTTCACCTGCCAGACGCGGACGTCGGGGTGGTAGACGGGCACGTCGGTGACGGGCGTGAAGCTGAAGTTGAACAGCTCGCCGGCCACCCAGAACATCCCCTCGCGCAGCTTCTCCAGCTGCAGGTACGGCTTCACCTCGTTCTGGTCCAGGTCGTAGGTCGCCTTGCGGACCTTCTCCGCGTAGTAGCGGTAGTCCCACGGCTCGATCGGGCCCTTCATCCCCTCCTTGGCGGCGATGGCCTGCATCGCCGCGACCTCTTCCTTGACGCGCCCCACCGCGGCCGGCCACACCGACTGCATCAGCTGCATGGCGCGCTCGGGCGTCCTGGCCATGGCGTTCTCCAACCGCCAGTGGGCGTGCGTCGCGTAGCCGAGGAGCTTGGCCCGCTCGGCGCGGAGGGCGAGGATCTCGGTGATCAGCGGCTTGTTGTCGTGCGCGCCCGGGTGGTCCCCGCGGCTGACGAAGCTGCGGAAGACCTTCTCGCGCAGGTCGCGCCGCTGGGAGAAGGTGAGGAACGGCTCCACCGCGGAGCGGGTGTTGGTGATCGCCCACTGGCCCGGGTGCTTGTGCGCCTCCGCCGCGGCCCTGGCGCCCACGCGCACCGACTCCGGCAACCCGGCCAGGTCCGCCTCCGAGCCGAGGTAGAGGACGTCGCCCTCCTCGTCCGCGAGCACGTTCAGCCCGAAGTCCGTGTACAGCGCGGCGAGCCGCTGGTTGATCTCCGTGAGGCGCTTCTTGGCGGCCTTGTCGAGCCGGGCGCCGTCGCGGACGAGGTCCGTGTACTTCCGCCACACCAGCCGCTGCTGCTCCGGGGTGAGGCCGCTCCTCTCCCGCGCCTGGTAGATCACCTCTACCCGGTGGAAGAGCTTCTCGTTCTGCGAGACCTCGTCGCCGAACGCGGCCAGCTTGGGCGCCGCCTCCCGCTCCACCGCCTGGAAGTCCGGCGAGGCGAGCGTGCTGGAGAACACGTTGTAGATGGACACCACGGACTGGAGCTGCTGGCCGGCGGCCTCCATCCGGGCGATGGTGTTCTCGAAGGTGGGGGCGTCCGGGTTCTCCGCGATCCGGTTCACCTCCTCGCGGGTCCGCTGTAGCGCCGCGTCAAGGCCGGGGCGGAAGTGCTCCACGCGGACGTCGGCGAAGGGCGGGACGCCGCCGTAGGGGCCGGTCCACGGGCGGAGCAGCGGGTTGTCGGGCGGCATGGGCTTGGGCGCCGCCGCGGGTTCCTTGGCCATCGGGGCCTCCTGGGAAACGGTGGAGCAGGCGCTCAGGGCCATGGCCGCGAGCGCGGTGGAGACGAGACGCGTCATTTTCTGGATACCTCGATCAGCCGTGGGCTGGGGAATCCAGCTCCAGGTTTCACCCGCTGCACGGACAGCCGGGGGCGCACATTGTTGCACCAAATTCCGCCGCCGCTGGCCAGGCCCGGCGACCGCTCATCCTCCCGGAGCGCCGCTCATCACTCCTCGGCGGCCGCTCGTCCGGACGGCGGTACTTCATGGGTCCTCACGCAGCCAGGAGGTACCCGCCATGTGCCGTTCCACCCCCCACCTCGCCGTCGCCGTGGCCATCGCGGTGGCCGTCGCCGCCGCGCTCTCCGCCGGCTGCGCGGGCCCGTCCGGCAGCGCCGGTCCCGCCGGCCCGGCCCGCCCCCGGATCACCTTCATCCGCGGCGCCCGGGTGTTCGACGGGGAGAAGCTCCTGGGGCCGACCAACGTCGTGCTGCGCGACGGCCTCATCGCCGCGATGGGCGAGGCGGCGGACCAGACCGTGGCGCCGCCGGGCGCGGACGTCGTCGACGGCCGGGACCGCACCCTCCTTCCCGGGCTGATCGACGCCCACACCCACATCTGGAACGCGGCGCAGCTGCGGCAGGCGGCGGCGCTGGGCGTCACCACCGAGCTGGACCTGATGAGCGACTGGAAGCTGATGGCCACGCTCAAGGCGAAGGCGAAGGAGGATCCGTCGATGGCAGACCTCCGCTCGGCGGGGAACCCGGCCACCTCGCCCAAGGGGCACGGCACGGAGTACGGCCTGCCCATCGCCACCCTGGAGCGCCCCGAGCAGGCGGAGGCGTTCGTGATGGAGCGGATCAAGGAGGGGTCGGATTACCTCAAGATCGTCTACGAGCCCGGCCGCGAGCAGATGACCAGCCTCGACCGCGCGACGCTGGAGGCGTGCGTGGCGGCCGCGCACCGCCATGGGTTGCTGGCGGTGGTGCACATCTCCAAGCTCGAGGCCGCGCGCGAGGCGCTGGCCGCCGGGGCGGATGGGCTGGCGCACGCCCCCGTCGACCGCATCGCGACCGGGGAATTCGTCTCGCTGGCGGCTTCCAGGGGCGCCTTCGTCATCCCCACCCTCACCGTCAACGCGATGGTCTTCGGCAAGTCGCGCGGGCCGGCCATCCTCGCGGACGCGGCGCTGGCGCCCTACCTGCCTCCCTCCGCCCGCGAGCTGCTGAAGGCGGCGATGCGCTGGCAGCCGGAAGGGAGCCTGGAGAACGCCCAGCGCACGGTGGCGCTGCTGGCGGCGCGCGGCGTCCCCATCCTGGCGGGGACGGACGCGCCCAACCCCGGCACCGCGCACGGCGCCTCCATGCACGAGGAGCTGAAGCTGCTGGTGGACTCCGGGCTCTCGCCCGCGGACGCGCTGGCGGCGGCGACCTCCCGGCCGGCGGCGCGCTTCCACCTCGCCGACCGCGGCCGCATCGCGCTCGGCCTCCGCGCGGACGTGGTGCTCGTCCAGGGCGACCCGACCTCGGACATCTCCGCCACCCGGCGCATCGAGGCGGTGTGGCGCGGCGGCGTCCGCGTGGACCGGGAGGCGCAGCAGCGCGCGGCGGCGGCGGAGCAGGTCGAGGCCGCGGAGAAGCCTGCCGGCGGTAACGGAGGGCTGGTGAGCGACTTCGAGGGCGGTGACTTCAAGGCCTCCTTCGGCGCCGGCTGGGTCCCGACCACGGACGCGCTGTTCCGCGGGAAGTCCATCGCCAGCGTGGACCTCGGCGCCGAGGGCGCCGCGGGGACGCACGGCTCGCTGCAGATCACCGGCGAGGTGCGCGCCGGGTTCGCCTACCCGTGGTCCGGGGTGATGTTCCAGCCCGGCCCCGAGCCGATGTCGGCCGCGGACCTCTCCGCGTCGCGGGGCTTCTCCTTCTACGCGCGCGGCGACGGCGCCGTGTACCAGGCGATGGTCTTCTCGCGGAGCCGCGGCGGGCGGCCGTCGGTGCACACCTTCGTGGCGGGGTCGAAGTGGACGCAGTTCCACTTCACCTGGCGCAGCGACTTCGACGGGCTGGACGGGCGCGACATCATGGGGATCGCCTTCGTGGCCGGGCCGAGGACCGGGACGTTCCGCTTCCAGATCGACCAGGTGGCGATGGACGCGCCGGGCGGCGGGCCGGTGGCCAGCGGGTCGCGCTAGGCTGAAGGGACCCTCCGATGCCGGATCCACGACCCAGCCGCGCGTACTGGTACTGCCAGCTCAGCGGCTGGGGCGCGTACGGCGCCATGGTGTTCGCCCTCTACAGCGGGAGCGACATGGGGCTCGCCAGGCTGCTGGGGCACACGGTCCTCTACACCTCCGCCGCCATCGGGATGACCCACCTGCTGCGGCGGAGGTGGATCCACCGGCGCGGGTGGGCGCGCCTCCGGGTCCTCGAGCTGGCGTGGCGCATCGCCTTGAGCAGCCTGGTGCTGGGGTTGTTGCTGCTGGGCGCGACCTCGGCGTCGTCGGTGCTGATCTTCCGCTTCGTGACGCTGGAGCAGCTCCGCGGGCCCGGGTCCGTCTTCCTCTGGCTCAACTTCTCCATCGTGTTCGTGTGCTGGGAGCTGATCTACTTCGTGGTGCACGCGGTGGAGCGCGCCCGGCGGGCGGAGGTGGAGCGGTGGCAGCTCACCGCCGCCGCCCAGAGCGCGGAGCTGCGGTTCCTCAAGGGGCAGATGCATCCCCACTTCCTGTTCAACTGCCTCAACAGCCTGCGGTCGCTGATCGCCGAGGACCCGAAGCGGGCCCAGGCGATGGTGACGCAGCTGGCGGGGATCCTGCGGTACTCGCTGTCCGCGGAGACCAGCGGGACGGTGCCGCTGGAGCGCGAGCTGGAGGTGGTGAAGGACTACCTGGCGCTGGAGGCGGTGCGGCTGGAGGAGCGGTTGAAGGTGAAGCTGGACATCTCGCCGGAGTCGCTGGCCGCGCCGGTGCCGTCGATGCTGGTGCAGACGCTGGTGGAGAACGCGATCAAGCACGGGGTGGCGAGGTTGCCGGAGGGCGGGGAGGTGTCCGTCTCCGCCGCGGTGAAGGAGGCGTCGCTGGTGTTGACGGTGGAGAGCCCGCTGGCGAAGGGCGTGGCGCCGCTGTCCGCGCCGGAGGGGAGCGGCGTGGGCCTGGCCAACGCGCGGGAGCGGCTGAGGTTGTTGTTCGGGGAGCGCGCCACGCTGTCGCTGGATCCGATGGAGGGGGACCGCGCCACCGCCCGGGTGCGGATCCCGCTGCCGGCGTGAAGGCGCTGATCGTCGACGACGAGCGGCTGGCGCGGTCCGAGCTGCGGCGGTTGCTGCGGGAGTTTTCGGACGTGGAGGTGGTGGGGGAGGCGGCGCACGTGGAGGAGGCGGTGGAGCGGGTGCGGGCGCTCTCGCCGGAGCTGATCTTCCTGGACATCGAGATGCCCGGCGGGTCCGGGTTCGAGGTGCTGGAGCGGCTGGAGGACGTGCCGGCGGTGATCTTCACCACCGCGTACGACGCCTACGCGGTGAGGGCGTTCGAGGTGAGCGCGCTGGATTACCTGCTCAAGCCCATCGAGTCGCCGCGGCTGGCCGCGGCGCTGGAGAAGGCGCGGGCGCGGATGGGTGGGAAGGTTCGCGGGCCGTCCCTGGAGCGGGTGTTCGTGAGGGACGGGGAGCTGTGCCTGCTGGTGGAGCTGGCGGAGGTGCGGCGCTTCGAGTCGGAGGGGAATTACGCGCGGCTGCACCTGGACGGCGGGAAGCAGCCGCTGCTGCTGCGGTCGCTGAATTACCTGGAGGAGAAGCTGGACCCGGAGCGGTTCGTGCGGGCGAACCGGCAGCAGCTGGTGAACTTGCGGTGGGTGGAGCGGATCGAGCCCGGCCCGGGCGGGAACCTGGTGTTGACGATGAAGGACGGGCGGGAGGTGGAGATGTCGCGGCGACAGTCGCTCAAGTTCAGAAGGCGGATGGAAGTATGAGCTGGCTGGGAGTGGCGTTGCTGCTGTGCGCGGCGAGCCCCTCCCAGGAAGGGACTCGCCAGGCCGTCCATCGCGCCGTCGATGATCTGAAGGGCTCCACGACGACCAGCGCGAATGCGCTCGGAAGGCTCGCTCGGAAGACGGCCGGGATCGGCGGGGTGAACGGCGTCTTCACGCGGTACGTCGCGTACGGGAGCGATCAACTCCCGTGGCTTCGCGGCGCGCTGGGTGGATCCACGGCGCTGGCGGAGACCGCCGCCCAGGTCGGGAATGCGGACATGGAGTTGGCCATCCTTCGGGTGGCAGGCCCGCGGCTCCAGGCCGCCTCCTTCGGCAACATCCTCCTGGCAGTGTGGGTCGACTTCCTCAACCTCGCCGATACCGTCCTGGATAATTGCCCGTTCTACAGCGTGGAGCGGCTCCTCGTTGACATGAAGCGCGTCCAGCAACTGGTCGTGCCGTCGATGGCGGCGCTCGCATCGCAGGATCCGGAACGGGTGGAGGCGGCGGCGACCGCGATGCCCGAGCTGATGGGCCAGCTCACAGACGAGTTCGGCGCTCTCCGCAACGGAGTACGCCGGGCGGCGGAGGGTTACCAACGAAGTATGGTGGCGGCGCAGATCGTCGAGATGATCACGATGATCTCGGCGATGAAGATGTCGTTCTCCCAGATGCCACCTCCACCCGGTGCGTCCGTGGCAGTCGGCGCCGGCGCCCTGGTGATGGAATCAGGCGGCGTGATGCTTGGCCCGCGGATCGTCGTGTCGGCGGAGTGGATGGAGACCGTTCGCCGGCTCGTGCAAGCGGGGGTGATCACCCTCCCCGTCGCGAGCGCCGCCCTGCGCATCAACGCCGGCCGGCTGATGATGGCTCAGACCGGTGGGGACCTACCGAAGGGTGTGAGAGATGCGCTCGGGGATGGACCTGAAGTCCGCGGCATGCATGAGACCGGCAAGGCCGGGGCGGGAATGGCGGAGGCGCCGAGGCATCATGTGCTACCGCAGGAGTACCGTGCGTGGTTCGAGCAGCGTGGATTCAAGGGGCCGATGGATATCGATCAGTTCTGCGTCCGGATGGAACGAGCCCAGCACGAGGCGATTCATGGCGGCGGCGACTGGCGACTGGGCCGCACATGGCCCGAGGAGTGGAACCAGAACGTCATGAGCGAGCTTCGGACGATTGAATCCAACAAGGGCAGGATGTTGACTCCGAGCGAGATCCTGGGAGTGGTCGCCGACGAGATGAGGAGCTACAAGATCCCGATGAACTTCATTCCTGGGAGAAAGGGATGAGTGATGGGGACGCATGGCGGGGCAACTGGCTCGTTCGTCTCCGAGAGCGAGTCCGCGACCGTGGCTACACTTCAGTAACCGCCTTTGCTGAGGCACGGCCGACGGCCTCTCTGGCCGAACTGGCGGACGAACTGGGTCAGGACATCGCTGGGGTACAAATTCACAAAGTGCTCGTTGATGAGGCGGAGCGGAACCACAAAATGGCGCGGCTCGTGCGCGGGACGCTCGTACGCAAGTTCCGGGACTGGCTCCCGCAGGGGTGGCCAGCCTCACTGGACCCGGATGTGGAAGGGGGGGACCGCTTCAAGGTCGCGGCAGCACTGGGTGGATGGCACAGCTATTCCCCAATCCCATATCGAGATCCTGTCAAGCGGGCCGGTGACATCCTCATGGCCAATCCCCCACCGCCCGGCTGGTACCCCAAGGGTCCCGACGACGAGTTGCTCCGCATGCTCATCCCCGACGACGAAGCCTGAGCGGCCTCAATACACATCGACGCCGAATGTCGCCGTCGTCGTCGTTCCCACCCCATCTTTCAGCTGGATGGTGATCGTGGAGCGCCCTCGAGCGCCGGGAGTACCGGAGATGACGCCGGTGCTGGTATCGAGCCCGACGTTCTGAGGCATCGTCCCTGCCGCGAGCATCCACTGCGAGGCTCCGATACCGGCGAATCGCTGTAACCGATACGAGTACGGCGTGCCCAGCCGGCCGTCGGGAAGGCTCCTACTCGCGATCTGCAAGGTAATCGGCAACACGACGACGTTGATGGAGAGGTGCCGCACCATGGACTGGGCGGGCGCGTCACCGTCGGTCACCTGCACGTCGAAGGACGCGGCCCCGGCATCGTTGGTCGTCCCGCTGATCGTCCCATCCGGGCCGAGGGTCAATCCCACCGGGAGCGAGCCGCCGTCCGCCAACGAGAAGCGATATCCACCGTCACCCCCGGTCGCGCTGAGGCTCTCCTGGTACGCCTGCCCCGCAGCCGCATCAGCGAGGGTGACCGGCCCCGCCAGCCGGAGCAGCGCACGGACTCCCAACGTGCGATCCGCGGTGGCGGTGCGCGCGGGCACCGAGCTGTCATCGACCCGCAGCGAGATCGGATAGGTCCCCGCGTCCTCGGGGACACCCGAGAGGACGCCGGCGTCGCTCAACTGCAGGCCGGGCGGGAGCGGCGCCAGCGCCCGGAATGAGTACGGCGCCACGCCACCGTCTGCGGAGAAGTCGGCGCGGTACGACTGCAGCTCCGTCGCGGCCGGAAGGGCCGGCGGGAGCACCTCGATCCCCGCGTCGGCCCCGGCATCGACTCCGGCGTCGTCTCCCGCGTCAAGGCCACCACACGACGGCGCGGTGCTGCACGACGGGAGGCAGCGGTTCTCGGCGGCCCAGCACTCGTATCCGGCAGGACAAGACTGATCGGCTCCGCACGCCGCGTAACGAGAGAGGTCCGGCGAGAAGGTGCAAGCGGATGCCAGCGCCATCACGGCGCCGAGCGCCGCGGTCAGACCGGTCGCGCGCCGGTGCCAACGTCCCGAGCCCGCGGCGCCGTCGAGCGCCGCACCGATGCCGGACGCCGGCCGATCCTCCCGCGCGGCGCGTCCTCGCCGTCCGCCATGCGCGCGCGCCGTCGCCATCCGGTCGCGAGGAGCCACGCCCCGCGCACTCACCGCCACTCCCACACCAACCAGATCGTCCCGCCCGCCGCCAGCGCGGCGCCCGCGCCGAAGAGCACGTTCGCCGCCACCGCGTCCCTCCGGCCCTCCGCAAACCGCGCGTCCAGGCACCCCGACAGCGCCTGCCCCGACATCCCCCCGCACGCCGTCCCGTCGCTCACCGCCTGCTGCCCCTGACGCACCCGCGCGCCGAAGAACGCCCCCGCCGCCACCGCGCCCGCCGCCGCGCCCAGCGTCACCAGCGGCCACGGCCCGGCGCCCCGCTCCCGCCGCGCCCACTTCTCGAACAGCGCGTCCATCTCCGCCGCCCCACCCGCCAGCGACACCGACGCCCGGACGCCCTTCCCGTCCCTCCCCCACAGCGACAGCGCCACCGACGGCCGCCCGCCCACGCCGAGCGCGATCCCCTCCACCACCGCCGCCGCCTCCAGCGCGGACGCGCGGCCCGCCCGGCAAGCGTCGTCCGGGCAGGAGGAGAGGAACGCCCCCAGCCGCTGCAGCCGCTTCACCGTCGCCTCGCGCGCCTCCACGCACGCGCCCAGCCGCCGCGCCGCCGCGTCGCGCACGAACTGCTCGGCCTCGCGCGCCGCCTTCGCCTCCGAGGCCAGATAATCGAACGGGACGATCACCACCCGCCCCTCGCACTCCGCGCGGGCCGTCCCCTCCACCGCCCACAGCGCGAGCGCCGCGGCCAGCGCCGTCGCCCACCCGCTCACGTTCATGGAGTGAGGTCCAGCTGCTCCCGGATGGACACCGGCTCCTCCCCGACGCTGGCCACGTAGCCCCGGTAGAACGAAGGTCCGAAGGGGACGGAGAACAGCCGCGACCGGAACGCGTCCTCCACCGGCCCGCGCGCCGCCAGCGGCAGGTCGCCCCACCCCAGCCCGCCCGCGTCCACCACCGCGCCCGCCCGCGGGACCTGGAACGGCGCCTCCCGCCCCTCCCCGCGCAGGTAGTACCGGCGCCCCGGCGCCAGCGCGAGCACCGCCGGCCGGTCCCTCTGCTTGTTCAGCTCCGCCTCGCGCACCCCGTGCTCGTCCTCCACCCAGAACCTCCCCGTCATCCCGGGCGGCAGGAAGAGGTAGCCCTGCCGCGTGGGCCGCCGGATGTCCGCCAGCGCCACCCCGTGGTCCAGCGCCGGCGGCCGCGCCAGCAGGTCCACCTTCCCGCGCGCCTCCTCCACGCCCTGGTTGGCGGCGGCCACGAAGGCGGCCAGCTCGCTGTACTCCACCCGCCCGTCGCCGTTCACGTCCGCCGCGCCCGACAGCGCCGACCGCACCTGGTGGCTGAACACCCCGGACCGGATGGCGCTCCACTCGTGGCTCTCCTGCTCGCGGGTGGTGGAGAGCACCAGCCCCAGCTGCGGCCAGCGCTGCAGCTCCATCCGCGAGAGCGACGAGGTGATCGCCGCCGCGTACGACGGCCCGGGCGACAGCGCGCCGCGCGCGTGGACGAACAGGTACGAGTCGCACGCGTCGACGATCAGGTGGATGAACGTCGCCGGCAGCCGCGACACCACCTGGTCGAACAGGTCCGTCCGCCCGAACAGCCCGTCCAGCAGGGTGATCGACCCCTCGCCCACCGCGTTCCGCTGCCCGTGCCCGGCGTAGACGAAGTACAGCACCGACTTCCGCCCCGCCTTCCGGTCCACCTCCATCCGCGTCGCCAGGTGGTCCACCGCCGCCAGCAGCTCCCGCCGCGTGGGGGGACGCGCCCGCGCCGCCAGGCCCGGGTGCCGCCGCTGGGTGTCGTCGTCCAGCACCGCCAGCAGCAGCGCCTCGTCCACCTGCGGCTCGAGCAGCTCGAAGTAGGCCGCCCCGTCGTCGTCCGCGTACTGCAGGGGCGCCCGCGAGCGGTCCAGGCTGGCGTTGTTCGCCACCACCAGCGCGTAGAAGGAGGTGCCCTGCTCGGCGGGCGGGCCGGCGAAGGCGGGGCCGGAAGCCACCAGCGCCCCCAGCGCCGCCAGCGCGATCACCCGGAAACCAGAGTCCATCACTCCCTCAACGCTGCCATACGAACGAGGGCGCGATCCAGTTGGGCCCTCCTCCGACAACATCGCTCATGTGAGGTGACGCAGGCTGGCCGGGGCGGTACACCAGGGCGGATGGAGTGGGACCCGGCGCTCCTGCGGAAATTTCGCGAGGGCGATCCGTCCGCCCTGTCCGAGGTGTTTCGAGCGCACGTCGACGCGCTGAGCCGGGTTCTGCGCGCGCGCGCACACCAGGGTGGCGCGTTCGCGCACGTGAGGGCCGCGATGGAGATCGAGAACGTCGTCTTCGAAACATTCGCGCGGGCCTTCGAACCGAGGTCTCGCGGCCTGTACGACGGCATCCGACCCTACGGCCACTACCTGCTGGGCATCGCCCGCAACGTGGTGCTGGAGCAGCTCCGCCGCCGCGACCTCCCCGCCGGCCTGGACCTGGAGGCGACCGCCGGCCTCGAGCTGACCCTCGACCAGGGCGAACAGTGGCACGAGGACCGCGAGCTGGAGGCCCTGCTGGAGGCGTTCCGCCGGGGGCTGGATGCCACCGAGTCGAGGCTGTACGAGCTCCGCTTCGTGGAAGGTCTGGCCCAGGAGGACGCGTCCGACCGGCTGGGCCTCAGCCGCATCCAGCTCCGCCGCCGCGAGAAGGCCCTGAAGCAGAAGCTGCTGGAGCACCTCCACGGGCGAGGCTACCTCCGCGACCTGCAGCCGGACGGGTGGGGCTTCGTCCGCGTCCGAGGTGAGCCATGACCACCGCGACCGCCTGCGCCGACCGGATCCCCAAGCTCGACGCGCTCTTCGTGGGCGACCTCTCCGACCAGGAGGCGGAGGCGCTGCGGGCGCACCTGGAGACCTGCGACGGGTGCCGCGCGTACCACGACCGGCTGTGGAAGGTGGAGGCGGCGCTGGAGAAGCGCGCCATGCCCTCGCGCGCGGCGGACGGGCTGGAGCAGCGGCTGCTCGCGCGCGCGAAGGCGCAGGCGCCCGCGGCGCGCCCCGTGCCCTGGTGGAAACGGCAGTGGGTGCTGTTCGGCGCGCCCCTCGCCGCGGTGGCGGCGTACGTGCTGGTGGTGCTGGTGGCCGTCCCGCCGCACGGCCCGGACGAGTTCACGCCTCGCGGCGGCGAGACCTCGCCCGCGTTCGGCGTCCGCGCCTTCTGCATCGGCCCCGGCGCGGCGGTCACCGGCGAGGCGCGCCCCGGCGAGTCGCTCCGGTGCCCGGAGGGATCCGCCATCCAGCTCAGCGTCACCGCGGCGCAGGCCGGCCGCCTCACCGCCGTGGCCCGCGCGCCGTCCGGAGAGCCGCAGGAGCTGGCCAAGGGCCTGGCCATCTCGCCCGGCGCCGACGCGCCCCTCCCCTTCAGCACGCCCTCGCGGAAGACCTGGCTGAGCGGCCCCACCTCCCTCACCGTCCAGTTCGAGTCCGAGGACGGGAAGGTGCGCGTGGAGCGCGAGCTCACGTTGCTGCCGTAGATCCAGAACGTTCGGGCCCCGGCAATGAGCGAAGGTTGGTTTGCGCCGCCGCCGGTGCCGGGGTCCAATGGAGTCTCGATGCCGGCAGCGACGATCTCCCGGGAGGATGACGGCTCGCGGCTCTCCATCGCCGACGACCTGGGCGGGCTGGTGACCTCGCTCGTCCTCGGGGGCCGCGAGTGGCTCTTCCGGAACGAGGCCCTCCCGCTGGAGTCCCGGCGCCGGCCCGACCTCCCGCCCGGCGCCCGCCGCACCGCCTACGCGGACCTGGGCGACTGCGGGCTGGGAGACATCTGCTTCCCCACCGTGGGCGCCGAGGCGGTGCGACTGCCGGACGGGTCGACGCGGGAGCTGCTGGACCACGGGATGCTGTGGAGCCAGCCCGCGTCGACCCGGGCCGACGCCCCCGCCTCCGCCACCACCACCTGGCAGGCGCAGGACGGGGACCTGGCGTTCACCTTCCGCCGCACCCTCACGCTGCAGGGCGGCGGGCGGCTGGCGGCGGCGCTGTCGGTGGTCAACACCGGGCAGGCGCCGCTCCCGCATTTCTGGTCCTCGCACGACATGGTGGCGCTCACCGGGGAGACGCGGCTGGAGCTGCCGCCGGGGACGCCGTTTCGCGTCTTCTCCGCTCACGGCCTCGGGCCGACGCCGGGGGTCAACCTCTGGCCGATGCTGTCGGTCGTGGGCGGAGCGGGGCTGGACCTCTCCCATCCGGCGGCCGCCCGCGCCGCGCTGGGGCGGGACTTCGCGGTGAAGATCTTCTCGGTGAAGGACTGCGGGCCGCTGGCGGTGCGCGAGGGCGACCGTTCGCTGGAGCTGGACGGGCCTGGCACCCGCGCCGGCGTGTGGCTCAACTGGGGCGGCTGGGCCCCGGACGCGGTGAAGGCGCGCGGCGTCCGCTACAAGAGCCTGTGCCCCGAGCGCTGCATCGGCGGCCCCACCGACCTGCCGTCCGAGGGGCTGGCGCTGGGCGCCACGCGGTGGATCCACCCCGGCGAATCGCGCGAGTGGTCGCTGCGGTACCGCGCCGCCTGATCAGGGGTTGCGGTAGCAGGTGGTGTCCGCGTTCCAGTCCACCGGCGTCCCCATGTCCACCACCTCGAAGTCGGTGACGGCGATCGACGCCAGCGCGAGGTCGTTGGTGATGCCGACGTCGGTCCACTTGTGCGCGGTGAAGCGGTCGTTGCCGATGGTGAGCGGGATGTTGCCGCCGTCGGAGAGGAACATCCCGTAGCGCTGGAGCGCGACCGCGATGGTGCGGGCGCCGGCGGCGGTCAGGCCGTTGACGTTGAACGACCGCTTCAGCCGGAAGCGCACGCCGTAGGGCGGAAAGAGCGGGCCGCCGCTGGTGGGGCCGGTGGAGTGCGTGCCGGGCGGCACGTAGATGCCGTCGCGGATCCGCGGGTTGGGCAGGGTGAAGCGGAGGGCGTGCTTCACCTGGCCGGAGAACACCTCGTCCGCGGTGGCCAGCATGGCGGACATGGGGAACCCCGCGCCGTCCGCCGACGAGCACCCCTTCCCGCGCAGCGTGCTCCCGTACTGCTTGGTGAGGTCCCACACCGTCGCGCAGCCTCCCTGGAACTGGGCGGTGGACGGCCCGGTGATGTTCGCCTTCCACATCTCGTACAGCCGCTTGCCGGGGGCGTCGATCACCAGCAGGTGGCAGTCGCCGCCGCCGGTGCACGCGTAGCCGGTCTCGCCCTCGAGCGACCCCGTCGCCGGCACCGGGAACGGCACGTTGTCGCAGTCCGGCGTGTAGAAGTTGCTGGTGGGCGTGAAGGGGCGGAACGCCGTCCCGGCGGGCGCGGTGAGCACCACCAGGCTGCGCTCGGTGCGGAAGTTGCCGCTGCCCCAGCCGCCCGCGTCCGCCAGCGCGCCGATGATCGCGTCCGACTGGGCGTGGGGGGCCAGGTCGTAGACGTCCGTCGTCCACGGGTGGCACTGCTCGAAGAGCTGGCCGGTCGCGCAGAGGCCGCCGTCCGAACCTCCGTCCTGCCCGGAGCCGCCGTCGCTCCCGGCGTCCCCTCCCGCGTCCTGGCCGGCATCCTGTCCCGCATCCTGGCCGCCGCCGTCGCCACCGTCGTCGCCGCCGCCGTCGCCACCGTCGTCGCCGCCGTCCCCGCCACCGCCGGAGCCGCAGTCGCAGCCCGCGAACCCGAACGACAGCAACGTCGCCACCAGCAGCGCGCGCATCGAGCACCCCTCGGCGGAGGCTCAGCTCGCGCCCAGCAGCCGCGCCCAGGCCTCCGGATCCGAGTATGCCTGGCGGCAGGTCTGCGTGTGGTCCGCGGCCAGCGCGACGACGGCGCCCCCGGCCCGTTCGATCCGCGCGTTGAAGGCCGGCCGGTGCTCCGCGCCGGGCTGCTCCGTCCCGTGGTGCACCAGCACCCGCGCGCCGGCGGGCGGCGGCGGCGGCGTGTCCGGCCGGAGCGCCGGGTCCACCGCCCACAGCGCCGACCAGCGGTGCTTGCTGGCGGCGGCGAGCTGGAACACGCCCTCCCCGCCCCGGCTGAAGCCGGTGAGCAGCAGGGGCAGGGGACCGGCGCCGCCCCCGTGCTCGCGCAGGGCGTCGCTCACCAGCAGGTCCACCCACTCCGCTTCCCGCTGCTCCCAGGAGCGGCGCTCGGGAAGCTGCGGGCAGAGCACCAGGTGACCTTCGACCAGCGGCGAGCCGCCGTCCGCCAGCGCGGCCGGGGAGCCGTGGCGCAGCAACCGCTGGAGCCGGTCGTACGTGTGGCCGGCGCCTTCCGCCGACTCGCCGACGCCGTGGAGGAAGCAGACCAGCCCCCGCGGCGCGCCCCGCGGGACGAAGAGCAGCCCCATGGTCTCGATCCGACGGTGCATGTGCGCGATGGGCCTGCTTTCACCGCGAGAAACTGTCCGAACGCTGACACTGGCCGCGACTGGCGCCGTGGCGAGCATCAACTCCACCGAAAATCTTCAGCCGCCGCCCTTCTCGGTCATGACCTCCTCCCATTCGAACGTCGAGCCGTCGACACTTTCAGACTCCTACTTCCGCATCCTGGTCGAGGGCGTCCGCGACTACGCCATCTTCTTCCTGGACCCCCAGGGAGTCGTCCGCTCCTGGAACGAGGGCGCGGCGCGGCTCACCGGCTACATCGCGTCGGACATCATCGGCCGGCCCTTCTCCTCGCTCTTCACCCCGGCGGACGTGGCGGCGGGCGTGCCGGAGCGCGAGATGGTGGCGGCGCTGCGCGACGGGCGGGCGGAGCACGCGGGTTGGCGGGTGCGCAAGGACGGGAGCCAGTTCTGGGCGAACGCCGTCCTCACCGCGCTCAAGGACGCGTCCGGCCGGCACGTGGGCTTCGCCAAGGTGACGCGGGACCTCACCGACACCGTCTACCGGACGTTCATCGAGACCACCAACACCATCGTCTGGACGACGGACGGCGCGGGGCGCCCCAACGCCGACTCGCCCAGCTGGCGCGCCTTCACCGGTCAAACGGAGGCGGAGTGGCGCGGCCTGCGCGGGTGGGACCCGGTGCACCCGGACGACCTCCCGCGCATGCGGGCGGAGTGGCCGGCGGCCAAGGCGGCGAAGACGCCCTTCGAGGCCGAGGTCCGCCTCCGCCGCCACGACGGCGAATACGTGTGGATGTCGATCCGGGCGGTCCCCTTCTTCTACCCGGACGGGTCGGTGCGGGAGTGGTTCGGCGTGAACACCGACATCTCCGCCCGCAAGCGCGCGGAGGAGGAGCGGGAGCAAGCGCTCTCCCTGTGGTCGACCACGCTGGCCAGCATCGGCGACGCGGTGATCGCCACCGACGTGGAGGGGCGGATCACCTTCATGAACTCGGTGGCGGAGTCGCTCACCGGGTGGCCGAGCGCCGAGGCGCGCGCGCGGCCGCTCACCCAGGTGTTCTCCATCGTCAACGAGGAGAGCCGCCTCCCGGTGATCAACCCGGTGGAGCGCGTGCTGGCCGAGGGCGCCGTCGTCGGGCTGGCCAACCACACCGTGCTGGTGCGCCGCGGCGGGACGGACCTCCCCATCGACGACAGCGCGGCGCCGATCCGCGACGCCGGCGGGGCGCTCCACGGCGCGGTGCTGGTGTTCCGCGACGTCACCGAGGACAAGCAGCGCGAGGCGCGGCGGTCGTTCCTGGCGCGCGCCGGCGAGGCGCTGCTGGCGTCCGCGGACTACCGCGCCTCGCTGGCCACGGTGGCCGACCTGGCCGTCCCCCGGCTGGCGGACTGGTGCAGCGTGGAGATCGTCGAGGGCGACGACCCGGTGCCGCGGCAGCTGGCGCTGTCGCACGTGGACCCGGAGAAGATCGCCTACGCGCGCGAGCTGCGGAGGCGGTACCCGCCGCACGCCGACGACCCGCGGGGGATCGTGGCGATCTTGAGGTCCGGCCACGCGGAGATCTACCCGGAGATCACCCAGGAGGCGCTGGACCACGGCGCGGTGGACGACGAGCACCGGGCCATGCTGCGCAAGCTGCAGCTCCGGTCCGGGATGATCGTGCCCCTGCGGGGCCGGGACCGGGTGTTCGGCGCCATCTCGTTCGTCTACGCGGAGTCCGGCCGCCGCTACACCGAGGAGGACCTGGTGCTGGCGGAGGAGCTGGCCCGGCGCGCCGGGCTGGTGATCGAGCGGCGCCGCCTGGAGGAGGAGCGCGCCCAGCTGCTGGAGCGCGAGCGCGGCGCGCGGCAGTACGCGGAGCTGGCCAACCGCTCCAAGGACGAGTTCCTGGCGGTGGTGTCCCACGAGCTGCGCAACCCGCTCAGCGTCATCCTGGGGCGCGTCCAGCTGATGATGATGAAGCAGCCGCCGGAGGAGATGAAGAAGCACCTGGCCACCATCGAGCGCAACGCCAAGGCGCAGGCCCGGCTGATCGAGGACGTGCTGGACCTGTCGCGGATCATCAGCGGCAAGCTGCGGCTGGAGCTGCAGGCCACGGACCTGCCGGAGGCGATCGCCGACGCGGTCTCCGCGGCGCGCGGGGTGGCGGAGGCGAAGAAGATCGAGCTGTCCTCCAGCGTGGAGCCTGGGCTGGAGCTGCTCACCGATCCGGTCCGGCTCCAGCAGATCGTGGGCAACCTGGTCTCCAACGCGGTGAAGTTCACGCCCGCCGGCGGGAAGGTTCGGGTGGAGGCGAAGCGCGCGGGCGCGGTGGTGAGGCTGACCGTGACCGACACCGGCGAGGGCATCGACCCGGCCCTGCTCACCACCATCTTCGAGCCGTTCCGGCAGGCGGACGCGTCCACCACCCGGCGGCACGGCGGGCTGGGGCTGGGCCTCACCATCGTGCGGCAGCTGGTCCAGGCCCACGGGGGGACGGTGCGCGCGGAGAGCGCCGGCCTGGGCACCGGCGCGACCTTCGTGGTGGAGCTGCCGGCGGAGGGCGCGCGCCGCGAGCGCGACGCCGGGGTCCCCGTACCGCAGGACCGGAAGGTCCTCCTCCATGGGATCCGGGTGCTGGCGGTGGACGACCAGCAGGACGCGCTGGAGCTGGTGCGGGACGTGCTGGCGGCGGCGGGGGCGGAGGTGGAGACGGCGTCGTCCGCGACGGAGGCCGCCGAGAAGGCCGGGCGCTTCGCCGCGGACGTGCTGGTCACCGACGTGGGGATGCCGGGCGAGGACGGGTATTCGCTGCTGCGGAGGCTGCGGAGGGACCCGAGCATCTCCCGGCGCATCCCCGCGGTGGCGCTCACCGCCTACGCGCGGCCCGAGGACGTGGAGCAGGCGCACGCCGCCGGCTTCGAGGCCCACCTCCCCAAGCCGGTCGACGCCGGGCGGCTGGTGGGCACGGTGGCCCGTCTCGCCCGTCCGCCGGCGTGAGCGGCGGGGCTACTTCGACTGGACGCATTGGGAGAATTCAGAGGTGTTGCCGTTGGGGTCGGTGGCGGTGCCCGTCACGAAGTGGCCGGGGGTGACGAGGAGGACGGTGGAGGTGATCACCGGGGTGTAGCCGGTGACGTCGGTGGTGCCGGTCGCCGAGCCGAGGTAGCGCTGGCCCTCGCCGTAGCCGCTGGGGTCGCAGGTGGGGCTGGAGAAGAGCTCGATGGTGAAGGTGGTGAAGGGGGTGCTCTGGAGGCGCCAGTCGACCAGGGTCGAGCCGCCGCCGTTGGGCCGCGGATTGCGGACGAGCGGGAAGTTCTGGAGGTTGTTGGCGCCGGAGTCCGGGTCGTTGAGGTCGTTGGCGGTCACGCCGGTGGCGCCCAGGTCGATGCCCAGCGCGGCGTTCGAGTAGATGGAGTCGTGCCGGATGGAGCTCCTGGTGCCGGAGGTGACGGCCACGCCCGCCAGCCCGTTGTAGGCGATGGTGTTGCCGTCGTTGACGGGCACGTCGCCGATGAGGTTGGAGGAGGCGCCGCCCTGCACCAGGACGCCGTTCATGGTGTTGCCTTCGGGGTTGCCGCCGGGGCCGATGCCGATCTTGTTGCCGACGATGACGTTGTTGTGCGCGACGGCCCCGGTGAGGAGCACGCCCTGCTGGTCGTTGCCGCAGATGACGTTGGCCTCGAGGTGGTTGAAGGGTGAGTCGGAGATCCGGACGCCGTTCAGCCCGTTCCCCACGCCCGCGCCGGAGGGGGTGACGCCGAGGTAGTTCTCGGTGACGGTGTCGTTGCCGGGGCCGACAATGGTGATGGCGTCGCCGCCGAACTCGAAGATGGCGAGGTGCTTCACAGAGACGAGCTGGGCGTTGATGACGAGGCCGTTGACGCCCGCGCCCGCCATCGCGCCGCGGAGACTGATGATGGGGTTGCCGAGGTAGCCGGGCTGGGTGGAGGCGTCGATGTTGAGGCTGTCGGTGATGGTCGGGAGCGCGCTCAGGGGGACGATGGTCTGCGCTCCGCCCGGGGAGATGTTGAAGCTGAGGTCGTCGGCGCCGGGGTTGGAGTTGGCGGCGCGGAGGGCCTCGCGGAGGGAGCAGTGGACGGTGGTGCAGGCGCCGTCGTCGACGTCGTTGGCGGAGTTGACGACGAAGGAGGCCGCGCCGGCGCGGGCGGAGAAGAGAAGGCCGAGGACGGCGAGGCCAAGGTAGGACAACCGAACCATGTGAGTACCCCCCTGTGTGAGGGAGGAACGGGCGCGGGTCTCGATCTTCCCGGGGCGGTTATTTCTCGCCGGAGTCCGGCATCCAGCGGGCGGGGGCGCTGCGGGTCTGGAAGGGGGTGATCTCCACGCGGTGGGAGCCGATCACCGCGCCGTCCTCGCCGTGGAGGGAGAGCTGGTGCGGGCCGACGGCGAGCTCCAGGGTCTTGGGGGCGAAGCCGGCGCTCTTGCCGTCCACGAAGATCTCCTTGCGGAGGGCCATCTCGCCGCTGACCTGGAGGAAGCCGGTGCCCGTCGGGGTGGGCGCGCGGGGGCGCGGGCGGGTCGGAGCCGGCGCGGCCGGGGGTTCGGGGAGGGGTGAGGCCGCCGGAGGGATCGGGAGCGCCGTGAACGAGACGGGCTGGAGGGGTGGATCTTCCACGGGGCGCGTCATCAACACCGCGGCTCCGCCCGTGATCGCAAGCGCCACCGCGCCAGAAGCGATGGCGATGCGGCTCCGCCGCGCCGGTGACCCCGCGGGCACGTTCACGCGCCCGGTTGTATGGGCGGCTTCGCGGCCAGGGGTCGTGATGGGTTCCGTCGCGAGCCGCTCATTTCCGGGATTCGTGGGTGCCGCTCTCATCGCGCTCGCAGGCGCTCCACTCATCGTGTCCGTAGGCGCTGCACCCATCGCCGCACCCGGCGTCGTCGCACCACGTGCGCTCGGTGATTCCTGAGGAGCGGGCGCAGGAGCGGCGCCGAGGAGCCAGTCGAGCGATCCCGCCGGAGGCGCGCCCCCGGGTGCGGGGCGCAGCCCGCCGAGCCAATCCATGAACACCCGCCGCGGATCGCCACTGGCGTGGGCGCGGGCGGTCTCGTCGCATGCGGAGGCGAAGCGGCCGGCATCCTCGAACCGTTCGGAGCGGGAGCGCTGCGTCGCCCGGGCGACGATCGCGCGCACGTCCTCCGGGAGATCCGGCGACAGCGGCAGCGGCTTGCCGGCCAGGAGGTCTGCCATCCGATCCTCCCCGGACAGCGGGCTCGCCCCGACGATGAGCGCGTGGAGGGTGCACCCCAGCGCGAACAGGTCCGTGCGCGCGTCCAGCGTCCCCCGCGTGATCTGCTCCGGCGCCATGTAGCTCGGCTTCCCCTTCGTCGTGCCGGCCTGCGTGGCCCCTCCGCGGTCCCGCGCGAACGCGATCCCGAAGTCGCCCAGCTTCACCTCCCCCGTCCAAGCGACCAGCACGTTGTTCGGGCTGACGTCCCGGTGAACGATCCCCAGCGGCTCGCCGTCCTCCCCCCGCGCCCGGTGCGCGTGATCCAGCCCGCGCGCGACCTCCGCCGCGACGTGCAGCGCGCACCCCACCGGAATTCCACCCGCCCGCGCCCGCAGCGCCTCCGCGTCCAGCCCGTCGACGAACTCCAGCACCTGAAATGGCACGCCCTCCGCCACCCCGAAATCCAGCACCGCCACGATGTTCGCGTGGTGCAGCCGGGACGCGATCCGCGCCTCGTCCACGAACATCCGCTCCATCTCCGGCCCGCGCTCGGTGAGCCGCTTCACCGCCACCCGCCGCGTGAACCCGCGATCGCCCAGCGCGTGCGCCTCCCACACCTCGGCCATCCCGCCGCGGCCGATCTGCCGGAGGAGCTGATAGCGCCCGAGCAGCAGCACGCGCGCGAGTCTACTCTGCGCCGTCGCCGCGCCGAGGAGCGTCCCTGGACCTCGGCTGCGCGCCGCGCTCGAGGATGGGGCGCGACCTCTACCGCCTCGCACCGCGCCGGAGCATCATCCGCCGCGATGACCGCCCCCTTGATGCTGATCCTGGCCGCAGCATCCGCAGCGCCCTCCGCCCCCATCTCCACGGACGCGGATCGCCCCACGGTGACCGTCGCCATCGCCGGCTCTCCCGCCGCCGCCTCCCAGATCGACGCCGCGCTCCACGCCGCCCCGGAGCCCGTCCGCTACCACGCCGTCCCCCTCCCGAACGCGATCCCGCCCCCTCCCCCCATCCCGACCAGCGCGCTCGCCGACGCGCGCCAGGCGTACGTCCGCGGCGACTTCTCCCGCTGCCTCGCCTCCCTCGGGAGGGCGGACGCCGCCACCGACGCGCTCGGCGCCGGGGACGCGCTCACCGCCTCCCGCCTGCTCCTGTGGAGCGCCGCGTGCCACCTCGGCGACGGCGACCAGCGCGGCGCCCGCGACGCCGCCGAGTCCCTCGCCGTCCTCGCCCTCCCCCCACCCCCGGACGTGGGCTCCGTCTCACAGGAGGTCGAAGCCCTCCTCGCCAGGGCCAGGGCCTCCGCTCGCCCGGACGTCCCCGTCCGCATCGAGACCTCCGCCCCGGGCGCGGAGCTGGTGATCGACGGCCGCTCCCAGCGCTGCGCCGCCCCCTGCACCCTGCCGCTTCCCACCGGCGCGCACGTGGTCCGCGCGGAGGCGGACGGCTACGAGGTGCTCGTCCGGCGCATCGTGGCGGCGCCGCCCTCCCTCCAGCTCCGCCTCGACCTCACCCCCGCCTCCCCGGAGGTGGCCGCCGCGCAGTGGACCGCCCGCTACGGCCACGGGACGGAGCCGGACGCCGCCCGTTCGGTGCGCCTGCTCTCCACCGCCCTCCGCGCCCCCCGCCTCCTCCTCTTCTCCGTGGATGAGGGCCGGACCCTGCGCGTCCGCTGCGCCGTGGCGGTGGACGGCGAGATCTCCGCCCGCGCCGAGCGCGTGGACGTCGACCCCCGCCAGCTCGACGCCGCCGTCCGCGGGTTGGCATCGGACGTGCTGGTGAGAGGCCGGCTGCTGGAGCCGGCGCCGGCGCTCCACCAGCGTCCAGAGTTCTGGATCGCGGTCGGCGTGGCGGCGGCGATCGCGGCCGGGGCGACGGCGGTGGTGGCGACCCGGAACGTGCATACCGGGATCCAGTTCTGAAGGAGGCGCCGATGCGCGCGACGAGCGTGGTGGTGACGGGCCTGGGGCTCCTGCTGGCGTCGTGCGTCCAGACCCGCCAGGTGGAGCTCACCTTCGGCGACGAGGGCGAAGGCCTGGACGGCTTCATGTGCCGCGACCCCGCCGGCGCGCCCATCCTCGACCGCCTCCAGGACGGCGCCGGGCAGATGCTCCCCGCGGCGCTGGTGCTGGACTTCATCCGCCTGGGCGGCCTCCCCGGCTGCCGCTCCGGCCAGGTGATGAGCTGGTGCGTGGACCACCCGTGCGCGCCCATCGCCTCCCACCGCGCCTGCGTCGAGGCCCAGTTCTCCTCCGTCGACGGCCTGACCCGCCCGCAGATGCGCGCCTCCCTCCAGCAGGTGATGACCTCGCTCAAGGGCACGCTGCTCACCGGCGACGCGCCCGACGAGTTCGTCCTCGTCCGCCTGGTGGGGACGGCCCAGTCCTGCGACCAGCTGGCGCAGCTCCCGGACGGCACGCTCCCGGCCTTCGACGACTCGAAGCTGGTGGGCTGCGTCTACTCCTGCCCGGTCCTGCTGGACTCCCTCCAGGGCGACCTCTTCCTCGGCTTCGACACGCTCACCGACCTCTGCGAGCAGGGCGTCCGCGTCTGCGCGGCGGGCGACCTCCACTGGCAGCCCATCCAGCTCTGATCACCGGAGCTTGTGCTTGGACAGCAGGTCGATGAGGTGCGACCGGTCCATCGCCGACACCCGCGCCGCCTGCGACACGTTCCCCTTCGCGCGCGAGAGTAGCGCCTCCAGGTAGCGGCGCTCGAACGCGTCCAGCACCTGCTTCCGCGCGTCCTTGTACTTCAGCTCCAGCAGCGACTCCGGCACCGGCACCGGCGCGGGCGCCTCCTTCGCGGGCGGCGCCTCCAGCTTCGGCGCCTCGCCCATGGCCAGCACCGCCTCCACCAGGTTGCGCAGCTCGCGCACGTTGCCCGGCCAGTGATGCTTCTGCAGCCCCTCCATCACCCGGGGCGAGATGAGCCGGTCGATGGGGCCGTCGTGCCCGGCCTCGCGGAGGAAGTGCTCCACCAGCACCGGGACGTCGTCCGAGCGGTCGCGCAACGGCGGCACGTCCAGCCGCACCACCGCCAGCCGGTAGTAGAGGTCCAGCCGGAACGCGCCGGAGTTCACCTCGGCGCGGAGGTCGCGGTTGGTGGCGGAGATCACCCGCAGCTCGACCTCGATCTCCTCCGTCCCGCCCACCCGACGGAACCGGCGCCGGTCCAGCGCGCCCAGCAGGGCCGGCTGGAGCGCCGGCGGCAGCTCGCCCACCTCGTCGAGGAACAGCGTGCCGCCGTGCGCGCGCTCGAAGGCGCCGGCGTGGCGGCGGTCCGCGCCGGTGAAGGCGCCGCGCTCGTGGCCGAACAGCTCGCTGGCCACCAGCCCCGGCGAGAGCGTGCCGCAGTCCACGGTGACGAACGGCTTGCCGGCGCGGGCGCTCTGGTCGTGGATGGCGCGGGCGATCAGCTCCTTGCCGGTGCCGGACTCGCCGATCAGCAGCGCCGAGGCGTCCGACCGCGCCGCCTTCGCCACCTGCGCCATCAGCCGGCGCATCACCGGCGTCCGCCCGCGCAGCCCGCCCAGCGCATCCTCGCCGTGCAGCTCCAGCGAGACGGTGGCGCCGTCCGACACGCGAAGCCGGGTCCGCCCCAGCCCGAGCACCGCCCCCGCCGCGAGCTGGGCGCGCTCCACCAGCACCCCGTTCACCTCCGTCCCGTTGGTCGACCCCGGGTCCACCGCCAGCACCCGGTCGCCGCGGCGCGACAGCTCCAGGTGGTAGCGGGAGACGCTGGCGTCGGTGAGCCGCAGGTCGTTGCCCTCGGCGGTCCCCACCGTCACCGGCTCCGAGGTGGAGCGCAGCGTCGCGCCGGCGTCCGGCCCCTCGATGACCTCCAGGAACAGCGTCCGGAGCGGGAGCCCCGCCACCCGATCCGGCTGCGTCCCCTGCGTCGGCTCGTCGGCCATGCGGACCGGCATCGTAGGCGCAACCCGACAGCTTGCGGGGCGCGCCCTGTAGGGTGGACCCGACAACGGGTCGGCCGAGCCCCTCCGGGCGCCGGGCACGCCGCTTGCCCCTCCGCCGCCGCTCAGGAGGGAAGCCACCCATGTCGTTCCGCCCGCTACTGGTCACCGCCGCCGCCACCGCGATGTGCCTGCTGTTCTCGGCCTGTCCGCCGCCGAATCCTCCCCCGCCCGACGGCGGCACGGACGGCGGGAACACGGTGGTGCTCAAGCGCGCCAGCCGCTCCTCCGCCATCGCCATCACCTCCGACGACGCCATCGTCGCCGCGGTCAACCCGGACACGGACCGGATCGCCTTCATGACCGCCGGCAACAAGACGGTGGTCGGCTCGGTCACCTTCGCGGCCGGCTCGGCGCCGGTCTCGGTGGCCATCCACCCCGACGACGCCACCGCGTTCGTGGTGCTCCGCAAGACCGGCAAGCTGGCCAAGGTCTCCGGCATCAACGGCCTCTCCCCGGCCGCCGCCGGCAGCGCGGACGTCGGAGCCGAGCCGACCGCCGTCGCCCTCTCCCCCTCCGGCGCGCTGGCGCTGGTGACCAACTACGGCGACGGCACGGTGAGCGTGGTGGACACCGAAACCATGACCGTCACCTCCACCATCAACGTGGGCGGGGCGCCGCGCGCGGTGACCGTCACCAACGACCTGGACGGCGACGACTCCGACGAGACGGCGTGGGTGACGCAGTTCTTCGGCGCGCCGAGCGGCAGCTCGCCGGAGACGCAGGACAACGGCCGCCAGGGCCGGCTGGTGGAGATCCCGCTCTCCAGCCTCACCGCCGCCAACACGGTGGCGCTCAACACCATCTCCACCGGCGTCGGCCCCACCCTGGCGGACGGCGGCACCGGCGCGGCGGTGGCCTGCGGCCCGAACCAGCTGTTCAACGTGGCGGTGAACAACGGCAAGGCGTACGTCACCCACGTCTGCGCGGCGCCGCAGCCGCCGGTGTTCAAGTTCACCAACGTGTTCGCGGGCGTGTCGGTGGTGGACCTGTCCAGCAAGGCCGAGGACGTGAGCACCACCGGCACCGCGGCGATGAACAAGCTGGTGGACGACCAGAGCGCCAAGGCCGGCCTGCTGATGGGCGTCCCGGTGGAGCTGGACTTCCGCGACGGCACCAACGTCGCCTACGTGGTGAGCCAGTCGGCGGACATGGTGCAGCGCGTCCTCTACAACCCGGCGGACGCCACCAAGCCCATCGCGCTGGGCTTCAACGGGTTCGCGCAGATCGACCTCAAGAACACCACCGGCATCAAGGTCCCCATCGGCATCGTGGTCGCCCGGCAGGCGCAGCGCGCGTACGTGAACAACTGGATCGACCGCAGCATCTCGGTGATCGACCTCTCCCTGCAGCAGGTGGACGGCGCGCCCATCCCCATCGCCCCCAAGCCGGCCGCGGGGAGCCCGGAGGAACAGGCGCTCAACGGGGCCAAGTTCTTCTTCACCGGCACCGGCCGCTGGGCGGACCGCGGCGTCAGCTCCTGCGGCAGCTGCCACCCGGACGGGCTGTCGGACGGCATCACCTGGGTGTTCGCCGCCGGCCCGCGCCAGACCACGCCGCTGGACGGCACCTTCGCCAAGGGCGACCCCACCGACCAGCGCGCGCTCAACTGGACGGCGATCTTCGACGAGATCCACGACTTCGAGCTGAACACCCGCGGCACCTCGGGCGGCAAGGGCGCCATCACCGAGGGGACCCTGCCCAACGACACCGCCTTCCGCCTGAGCGACGGCGTGGCGCTGGACGTGACGCGGCCCACGACGCGCAACGACAACCTCTCCGGCTCCACCAAGGAGGTGGTGAAGGTGAAGGCGGTCACCAAGGACTGGGACGCCATCGAGGCGTACGTCCAGCGCATCCACGCCAACCGCGCGCCGAGGCCGGCGGACGCGGCGGCGGTGGCGCGCGGGCGCCAGCTCTTCAGCGACAACAACTGCCACCAGTGCCACGGCGGGGCGAAGTGGACCGTCAGCCGCGTGCCCTACGCCCCGTCGCCGGAGAAGAACGGCAGCGCGGTGGGCAGCGCGCCGCCGACCGGCAACTCGCTGCCGACCGTCGCGTCGGGCATGCGCACCGAGGCGCTCGCGGGCGGCACGCTCCCGGTGCCGGGCCTCAACTCGGAGACCCTCAAGGTGGACATTGAACGGGTGGCCGGCGGCCCCAACGTGGGCCCGGAGCGGATCACCTGCGTCCTGCGGCAGGTGGGCACCTTCGACGTGAACGACCCCATCGAGAAGAAGGCGGACGGGACGCGCGCCCAGGGCACCAACGGCTTCAACCCGCCCTCGCTCTTGGGCCTGCACACCTCCGCGCCGTACTTCCACAACGGCTCGGCGCCCACGCTGACGGACGTGTTTCTGCCCAAGTTCGCCCGGCACCACCAGGCGCTCTCCGCCAACTTCCTGATCAACGGCGGCACCACGTCGCAGGAGCAGCAGCAGATCGCGGACCTGGTGGCGTTCCTGAACACGATCGACGAGAGCACCACGCCGATCGCGGTGGGACCGACCTTCGACATCTGCGGCAACTACTAGGTCGCGGTCAGAAGATGACCACCTTCGCGCCCACCGGGACGCGGGCGTAGAAGTCCGCCACGTCGGCGAGGTGGAGGACGACGCAGCCCCAGGAGAGGTAGCCGCCGTCCTCCGCCATCGTCCACTCGTGGGCCCAGCCGTGGAAGCCGATCCCACCCCCGAGCGCGGTGGTCTTGGGGGTGGGCTGGCGGGCGCGCCACTTGGCGGAGATGGCGCCCGCGGTGGCGTCGTCGATCAGCCCCTGCTTCACGCCGCGCCGCGCGTCGTCCGGGCCCGGGTAGTTGAGGGCGATCCAGTGGCCGCCGAAGTAGTCGGCGTAGTCGCCGGCGAAGGGGCCCTGGCTCTTGGAGGTGACGAAGTACGTCCCCCGCGGGGTGCGCAGGTCGCCGCGGCGCTCCTTGGGACCGGGCGCCTGCCCCAGGCCGATCTCGTACTCGCGGGCCAGCGCGCCGCGGGCGTACACCCGCATCCGGAAGGCGCCGGCGTCCACCAGCACCAGGGTCTCCTCGGCCGCGTCCACCCGGGAGGCGAAGGCGTCCGGCGCCGCGCCGCCCAGGGCCAGGAGCAGGAATGCGATGGGCATGGCGCTTGAACGCCCGCCGGTGGGTCGGCGGTTCCCGGCCGTGTGCCGGAAGTTGCACAGTGCGCAGCCTCCGCGGCGGTCGGTGGCGCGCCCGCTCCCTCTGAGGGGGAGGTGGTATGTCCCCTGCAGCGAGCGGCGGTCATGAGACCTGCCCTCCTCTCCGCGCTGATCGCGGTCGCGCTCGTGGGGTGCTCGCCGCCGGGCGGCTTCTCGCAGCTGGGCAACTTCAACCTGCACTTCGAGGACACCACCACCGGCGGGATCGACGTCCGCTTCTTCTACGACACGCAGGCCCAGGGGTGCCGGTCGCTGGGGGATGACTTCTCCGCCACGGTGAACGGGGGCGACGTCCGGGTCTTCGCGGGCGGCAACGTGAGCTTCGGCTCGTTCTCCTTCCATACGGAGTGCGCGGTGCCCGAGGTCACGTTCACCCGGCCCGGGTTGCTGGCGCAGAGCGTCGTCCTCGCGGCCAGCTCCGGAGGAGAGGAACTGGAGGCCGAGATCGGCGGCCTGGGCAGGATCCTGCCCGGGACGCTCGTCCTGGCGCAGGGCCAGGCGATCCACGCGGGCGATCAGATCCAGGTCGCGCTCGGGAGTGGATTCGAACGGGTGCGCTGGTCGCAGTCGGGCGGTTCGATCGTGGATAGCTCCTCCAACTTTCAGGTCATCACGTTCACGCCACCATCGGCGGACGGCATCCTGAACGTGCAGTCCCCCCCCAATCTCGCCTCGGGCCACTCGCACCTGCGGATGGACCTTCCGGCCGACCCGTCCTTCACGCGCTGCGGGGCGCCCATGGGCTGCGGCTTCGATCCCGGGATCCCGCCCCGGGCGACGCTCGACGTGCCGTTCGACGTGGCCCCGTGAGGAGCGCTAACGGATCCAGCTGACGATCGTCTTGCGCGTTTTCGGGTCTTCGAGGAGCGGAGGGATGACGGACTCGATGGAGAGACTGCGGCCCGATTCGAGGATCGCGGCCGCCTTGGGCCCGAGGACGCGCTCGAAATCCACCAGGCCCTTGGCGCGCATGAAGCGCATGAGACTGGCTTCCTCGGGAGTGAACGGCTTGGTGCTTGCGTCGACGGAGTCCTTGCCGAAAATTCGCGTGGCCAGGGTCACGAGTCGATCCGTCACACCGCCGTAGTCCACCACCGGCGAGCGCCTGCGCCGGCCCGGGGGATCGAACGCGGCCGACAACATGACATAGGCGAGCACATCGTCCGGGTCGCAATCGCCGAAGACCGTGATGCGCGCCCCGGCTGGCTCGCGGAGGATCCGCAGGATCTGGAGGTCGCGCTCCGTCGGCAACCGGCCGTGGGACATCGCGGCGATGTGCTGCGGCGCCTCCCAATCCGTTCGCGCCAAGGAGAGCCACCAGCGGAAGCGCGCCATGGCCGTGAAGTAGAGAATGCGCGTGGGGGGCCTTTGTCCCGCCCAGACCTGCGTTGGCTCTTCGTCGACGAGGTGGAGCGAGCGCCACGCCGCAGGAGGGAACTGCCTCACCGGCGAGGAAGCCTTCCTTCGGGCTTTCACAGGCACGTGTACTGCCCTTCCGGGAAGTGGTGATCCCACACACAGCTCGAAGCACACTGGAATTCGAACAGGTGGCCGATCGACTTTCGCTTGCTGTTCGGGCCCTTCGGATCTCCGCAGATGCAGTAACAAGGTTTTTTGTCGCGCGGAGCCTCCTTCGGCTTGGGTGGAGCCGCCTTTACCTCTGCCTCGACCTGCTGCACCGCCTTCTCGAGCTCCTTCATCCGCGTCGCCAGCTTGGTCCTCGCGGCGCGCACCGCGGGCTTCTCCTCCTTCATGCCCGGGGCGTGGGCCGTACTTGGCCAGAAGAAGATCAGCAGCGGCAGGACCTCCACCACGCTCCCCAGCATCGCCTCTCCGCCAGCCGCCGTCGCCCCGGCCACGACGGATGCCTCACCGCCGGCTTCGGTCAGGGCCAGAAGCTCCGCGTACGCTTGCCGCGTCTCGATGAGCTTGCCGCTCAACAAGGAGTACTGCGCGGCCGAAAGCTCCGTCCGGTACAGCTCCAACAATGACCTGGCGCGGACAAGCTCCGCCGGCCCCAGTTGTTGCTGCGCGACACCCGTGCCCGGCATCGCGAAGCACGCCAGGGCCATCAGGGCAGGAACCACCCGAAGACTGATAGACATTGACGGATTT
>Ga0134122_10000176_pt1 | contig 38459 bp, 34 predicted proteins | sample KB302_FD_96461 | JGI IMG/M metagenome (GOLD analysis project Ga0134122, IMG submission 96461) | Terrestrial soil microbial communities without Nitrogen fertilizer from Kellogg Biological Station, Michigan, USA - KB3-0-2 | ecosystem: Environmental > Terrestrial > Soil > Unclassified ... | reverse complement strand
CTGCCGAATCTGACGATGGACGATTGGGAAGTGACGGTCAGCTACGTGGACTACGCGCCAGGCCGCGTCGGCGCGGCGCATCGTCACCCCGGCTTCGTGCTGGCGTACGTCCTCGAAGGCGCGGTCGTCGCCAGGATCTCGGGACAGGGCGAGGAGAAGACGTACACCGCCGGGCAGATGTTTTACGAACAGCCCGGTGCGACGCACGAGGTCTCGAAGAACGCGAGTCAGACGCAGCCCGCGCGCCTGCTGGCGATGATCTTTGCCAAGAAGGGATCGACGCTGACGACGCCCGCCTGAGGGCTTCGGGTCCCGTCGCGTATGGACGACAGCCGGACATGAAGACCCCCTCTCGATGTCGACTGGCGCTTCTGGCGGCTCTTGTTGCGGCCGCGTGTGGTGACCGGTCACCCGCTCCCACGCTCGTCACGGTGGCCGAGCAGTCCGCGTTTGCGCGGACGGGACACTACGACGAGGTCGAGGCGCTCTGCGCCGCATTCCAGCGGGCGTGGCCCGCGCAGATCCGCTGCATCGAGTTTGGACGCTCGCCGGAAAACCGGCCGATGCTTGCGCTCGTCGCGTCGAGTGACGGCGTGCTCGAGCCGGCCGCGGCAGCGGCGCGCGCGCGCCCCGTGGTGCTGATGCAGGGCGGCATTCATGCAGGAGAGATCGACGGCAAGGACGCGGGTTTCCTCGCACTGAGACAGATCCTCGAGGGCGCTGCGGCCGCCGGCGCGCTGGCGCGCGTCACATTCGTCTTCGTTCCCGTCTTCAACGTCGACGGCCACGAGCGCTTCGGCCGGTGGAACCGGCCGAACCAGACCGGACCCGAGGAGATGGGCTGGCGGACGACGGCGCAGAACCTCAACCTCAATCGCGACTATGTGAAGGCGGACGCGCCGGAGATGCGCGCGATGCTCCGCCTGCTCGACCAGTGGGATCCGATCCTGTACGCGGATCTGCACGTGACCGACGGCGCGCAGTTCGAGCACGACGTCTCCGTCACCGGCGGGCCCACGCTCGTTGGCGACGACGAACTGAGGAAGGCCGGCCTCGGGCTCCGCGACGAGCTGATCGCGCGCCTGGCCGCGCAGGGATCGCTGCCGCTCGATTTCTACCCGGACTTCGTCGCACAGGAAGACCCGGCGTCGGGATTTGCGCTATCGGTCTCGCAGGCTCGCTTCTCCGACGGGTACTGGCCGCTGCGCAATCGCCTCGCCATCCTCGTCGAGACGCATTCGTGGAAGGACTATCCGACGCGCGTGCGTGTCACCCGCAACGCCATGATCGCGATGCTGGAGCTCGCGGCGGCGCATGGTGCGCAGTGGCTCGCCGCGGCGCGCGGCGCGGACGAACGGGCGGCGCGCGTCGGCGGCACGAGCGTGGCGCTGGCCTATGCCAGCACCGACCACGTGCAGACGATCGACTTCCGTGGCTACGCCTACACGCGCCAGCCGTCGGCGATCTCGGGTGGTCTCGCCACGCGCTACGACGCGACGAAGCCGCAGGTGTGGCACGTGCCTCTGCGCGACGAGGTGCGGCCGTCGATTTCCGTTGTCGCGCCGCGTGGCGGCTACATCGTTCCCGCCGCGCACGCGTCGTGGGTGGGCGAGAAGCTGGCGCTGCACGGCATTGCGAGCCGCGTCCTGGCCCCGGGTGACGCGCCGCTCGACGTGGAGGTGTTTCGCGCGACGAAGGCGGCACTCGCGCCGGCCACGTTCGAGGGGCACGCCATGCGCTCGGTCGAAGGCGAGTGGACTCCCGAACGCCGCGGCGTGCCGGCCGGTTCGTTGTTCGTGCCGATCGCCCAGGCGAAATCGCACCTCGTGATGACGCTGCTCGAGCCGCGCGGGCCGGATTCGCTCCTCAGCTGGGGCTTCTTCAACGCCGCGTTCGAGCCCAAGGAATACATGGAGCCGTACGTGGCCGACGCGCTCGGCGTCGACATGCTGAAAACCGATCCGCATGCCAGGGAGGAGTTCGAGCGGCGGCTGCGCGAGGACCCGGCGTTCGCGGCCAGTCCCGGCGCGCGGCTCGACTTCTTCTATCGGCGGCACCCGTCCTGGGACGATCGACTCAATCTCTATCCGGTACTGCGGATCGATCGCGAACCGTAGAGAGCTCGCCCCACCTTTTTACTTTACTTCGCGCTCGCCGCGTAGGCATCGAGCGGCGCGCGGCCGTTGGCCAGCAGGCCGGAATGCGCGAACACGACGGCCTTCACCGGCACGTTGTCGCGCGTCAGGCGCTCGTCGAGCGCGACGAGCGACGCGCGGTCCTGCGGCTGGCTGTCGCTGAAGACCCACGGCGCGCCAATCACGGTGCCGTCGCTCTTCGTGTCCGCCGCGTCGCCCATGAACAGCACGTCGTCCACGAGATAGGCGGCGCTGCCTTGCGTGTGGCCGGGGACGGCGAACACCCGCACGCGGTGCGGGCCGAGCATCAACGTGTCGCCGTCGGCGACCGTCTTCGTGACCGTGATGCCCGTCGGACTGACGGGAAAGAGGCGCGTCATCGGCCCTTTCGCGCCCACCCGGCCCTCGACGAGCGGCTTCTCGGCGTCGAGTGAGATGACCTGTGCCCTCGGAAATACCGCCACGCCGCCCGTGTGATCGGGATGGCCGTGCGTGATCAGGATCGTCGTGACCGCGTCGGGACCGAGGTGACGGCGCGAGAGCTCGGCCAGGATGGCCTTTCCCTCCTTGTCGTTGCCGGCGTCAACGAGCGCGATCTCCCGTTCGGACACCGGGATGACCCCGACGCTGACGATCCCGTCCTTGACGATGCGGAGGCCGCTCGCCTCGGCGCCGTCCGTGATCGATTGGCGGCCCATGAAGGTCGCGCCTAAAACTGCGACGACCGCGACGATGAACACGACGACGAGCAGGCCGACGATCTTCAGCGCACGCCTCATGCGGAACCCTCGCTACGTCATCTTGAGCCGCGGGAACAATTCGAGGGCGTTGTCGCGTTCGACGGCGCGCAGCTGCGCGGGCGTGAAGCCCTTGTAGCTCTCGAGCCCGCGCACGACATTGCCCGCGCTGCCGGCGTTGCCGAGATAGTCGCTGCCGAACAGGATGTGCGGGTTCGGAATCAGCTTCGTGAAGCCGTCGAGCGTGAAGCCGTTGAAGGCCTGCGCGGTGTCGTAATAGAAGCTGAGGATCGCGGCCATGCGCGCGTTCGGCTTGCCGTCCGGCCCCGTGCCGATGCCCATGCGGCCTGTCAGGTACGGCATCGTGCCGCCGCCGTGCGACCAGATGAAACGGATGTTGGGAAACCGGGCCGCGATGTCGTTGTCGAGCACGCTCTGCAGCGTGATCGTCGTGTCGGTCGAGAGCGTGATGCCCATCGCCCGGCGATCGGGCAGCAGGTTGTACATCGGCTCGGCGCGGAAAGGGTGCGTGTAGGCCACGGCCCGGCGCCGATTGAGCTCCTCCATCACGGGCGTGAAGAGCGGATCGCCGAGATACTTGTTCCCCTGGTACTTGCCCGGGTACGGGTAGCTGCTCATGAAGGTGACGCCGTCGGCCTTGAGCGTGTCGAACGCGTACGCGATCTCCTTGAGCGCGCCGTCCACGTCGGGCAGCGGCAGGATGGCGAACAGGCCGAAGCGGCCGCGGTACTTCTGCATCAACGTCACGCCGTACTCGTTGCACTCCCTCGCCAGCGCGCGCGCCTTCGCATCGTCGCCGAAATGCACGCCGGGTTCGCTGATCGACAGCATCGAGACGGCGACGCCGTAGCGGTCCATGTCTTCGACGGCCTTGACGTCGTTCCACTCGATGATCGGCGTCTGCCCGGTCCCCATCGGCCGCAGCACCTCGCGGTACATCGGCGACGCGTAGTGGTAGTGGACGTCGATGATGCGCCGGCCCGGCGTCGGCGGAGGCAGCTGCGCCTGCTGACCCTGCAGCACATCAGGGACGAGCGCGGCCGCGCCGGCCACGGTGAGGCTCGAGAGAAACGCGCGGCGGCTGACAGGGATGTGCATGGATGGCAGACTATACACAAGTTTCGAGGAATGAGAATGCCGTTCACGCGCACGTGCATACCGTTCGCCGCGCCGTTTCTGCTGCTCTGCGTCATGGCCCCGCAGGCGTCGGCGCAGATGTTCGTCACGACGGGACGCGACACCCTCCGTGGCCTGCCAGGCGTGGAGGTCGTCATCGAACAACTCGAGCCCGAGCTCGAACGCGACGGATTGACGGGCGCGACGATTCACGAGGAGGTCGTGCAACGCCTTCGCGCCGCGGGTCTCGCCGTCTACACGTCGCAGAACGACAACCCGAGCGAGGCCAAGCCGTACCTCTACGTGGACGTGAACGCCGTCAGGCTGGGCGGCCAGAACCTCTACGCCGTCGCGCTGCAGGTGCAGCTGCGGCAGACGCTCCGCTCGCCCGTCACCTCGTCGAACATCGTCGACGCGATGACGTGGGACGCGCGCACCGTGCTGGTGGCGCCGGGGAACAACCTGGCGAGCGTGCGCCTCACCATCCGGCAGTATGTCGACCACTTCATCGAGGACTGGAGGGCGGTGCACCGGTGATTGGGCCGCCTGAAGGCGGCCGCTACGTACGGACGGCCGCCTGAAGGCGGCCGCTACGTACGGACGGCGGCGCTACGCAGTCCGTGGGGGCCGGCTTTAGCCGGCCCGATCGCTGGGCCGCCTAAAGGCGGCCCCTACGTACTGACTCGATGCTCGACCATCGGCAGCGTGAACGTCCGCTCGCCGAGCGCGATGTAGAGCTCGCCGTGCGTGACCGACAGCGAGAGCGACGTTCGCCGGTCGATCGCCGCGGCGATCTCGCCGATCGTCCTGCGATCGAAGGCGCGAATGGGGATCTCGTCGCCGCGATGGATCTTCTCGCCGGACAGCTGCGCGAGGAGCTGGCGCGCATCGCGGTGGGTGTAGACGGCCACGCGGCCGGCGTGCTTGCTGCCGCGATGCAGGCGCGCGGCGTCGGGCATCCCGACTTCGATCCACGCCGTCACCCGCCCGGTGAGATCGCGCACGAGCAGCGCCGGCTCGTCACCCGATGACACGCCCTCGGTCAGCGTGATGCCTTCCTGGTATTCGAGGCAGTACGCCAGGACGCGGACGACCATGTATTCCGCCGTCTCCGACGGATGCCGGGCGACGCGAAGCTCGAGCGTCTCATAGACGCCTCGATCCATGTCCGACAGATCGATCGAGAAGTTGTAGATGGTCGAGGTTTCCGCCACGCGCTCGATGCTACGCGAGTACTATGTTTCCACGATGAAAGCAGCCGACTGCATCCTGTTCAGCGGCGGCGCGCCAGGCGCCGAAGCGGCGTTCGGCGCCTGCGCCGAGCGGCACGGTGTCGAAGAAGTCAATTTCACCTTCGAGGGGCACAACATCGATCGCCACCGCGGCGTCCGCGTGCTCAACCACGAGGAACTGCTCGCCGGCGACGTCAGCCTCGAGTACGTGTCGCGGCTGATGCACCGCCGCTACACCGAGAGTCCGACGCTGCGCCGCGTGCTGCAGACGCTGTGGTACCAGGTGAACAGCGGGCAGGAAATCTACGTCATCGGCGCCATCCAGGACGACGGCACCGTGCGCGGGGGAACGGGGTGGGGCGCGGAGTTCGCCAAGCTCTGTAACAAGCCGCTGTTCGTCTTCGACCAGGCCGCCGGCCGCTGGTGCCGCTGGACGGGGTCCGAGTGGGAAACGCTGGCGGGCGCGAAGGAGCCCGTCATCACGCACCCGCACTTCACCGGCACGGGCACGAGGACGATGCAGGACAACGGCCGGAAAGCCATCGACGCGCTGTTCGACCGCTCGTTCGGCTAATCGCGACACGCCCTTCCGTCACGCCAGCCCGCGAGCGGTGCGGCGTCCCCCTGTTGGCGGCCATCCGCTGTTTCTGTCAGTATTGCGGGCCTACGGGAGGAGTCCGAAGATGCGTGTCACCGCTTTGGTTCTGGCGTCTGTTCTCGGTGTGTCCGGCCACGCGTTCGCGCAGGAGTGGGCGCTCTACACGAACACGGAAGATGGCTTCAAGGTCGATTTCCCGGTCACGCCGACAACCATGCAGACGACCTACAAGTCGGAATACGGAGCGGATCTACCCGCGCGCGTCTACACCGCGGCCAGAGGGGCGGAGAAGTATTCGGTGACGGTCGTGGATTACCGCGAGGCGCCGCGGCTGCTCGACGAGAAAGCGAAGCTGACGTGCCCGAAGGACTTTCCCGACGAGCGCTCGTGCGGCCTGACGCTGGCCGGGCGCGGCTACTGGAAGGAAGACATGGCCGGCGCGACGCTGTATGCGACCTATCAGTTCGTGCAGCGCAACGCGAAGCTCACGCACCTTTCGTTCGCGTGGCAGGACCTGGTCTCCGGCCACGAGCTGTCGCTGCTGAACCCCGACGGCTCGCGCACGTTCGCCTTCATCGCGATGCACACGGACCGCCTCTACATCCTCGAAGGCACCGTGCCCAAGGGCTATCCGCCGCCGGCGTTGTTCCAGCAGTCGCTCGGCTACGTCGACCGCAACGGCAACGGCATGCGCTATACCGCCATCTACTCGAACATGCACGCCGAGCACCCGGACGCGTTTCCCGCCAAGCCGCCGCTGACGGGGCAGGGACGTGGCGGCGGCGCCGGTGCGCCGCCGAACGCGCCGCCCGCTGGCAGGCAATAAGGAGCAGGCGATGGTTCGTGCTGCACTGGTCATCGCGCTGCTGAGCGCCGCGAGCGCGGCGGCGCAGACGCCCCCCGCCCGGCTGGCCGACGTGACAATGTCGGCGGACGCGACAAAGCGCGCACACCTGCAGGAGATCAACCTCGAGACCGCGCGCAAGCTCGCCGATGCCTGCGTCGCGTTCTCGCGCGCGGCCAACCCCACCGGCGGCGCGACCGTCGTCGTCGTCGGGCCGTCCGGCAACATCGTCTACGCGGCGCGCTCCGACGGGCAGATCCCGAACAACTTCGACTCCGCGTTCGAGAAGGCGAAGATGGCGCTCTACATGCGGGCGCCGACGCGCTCGATGGTCAATCGCTGGGGCGGCGCGGAAGCCGCGCTCGCGCGCGCGCCGCTCAACCTCTATCTCGTCGAAGGCGGCTACCCGATCATCGTCGAGGAGATGATGATCGGCGCGCTTGGCGTCGGCGGCGCGTCCGGCGGCGACGAAGAGTGCGGGCACGCGGCGCTCGTGAAAGTGCTCGGGCCGCAGCCGCCCATCGTGCCGCCGGTTCGTCCCAATCCCGTCGGTCCGGCGGCTCCGCCGGCCGCGCAGCCAGGGAGATAACGATGCGGTCACCACTCGTTGGATCCGGCTTCAGCCGGACCTTCCTCTTCCTTGTCCTTCTCCTGGTGTGCGCGCGCGGCGCCGCCGCGGCGACCGTCAGCTGGATGGTCGATGGCGTCGAGCGTTTCGCCATCATCTACGCGCCCAAGTCGCCGCCGGCGGGCAAGCTGCCGCTCATCTTCTCCTTTCACGGCCACGGCGACGACGCGGAGAACTTCCAGTTCGTCGGCCTCCAGACCGCGTGGCCCGACGCGATCGTCGTCTACTTCCAGGGGCTGCCGAGCCGCGACGGCTATGCCGGGTGGCAGGTGGAACCGGGGGAGTACGGCGACCGCGACCTGAAGCTGGTTGACGCTGCGCTGGCCGCGCTGAAGGCGAAGTACAACGTCGACGAGAACCGCATTTACGCGACGGGGTTCTCCAACGGCGCGCACTTCACCTACCTGCTGTGGGCGGCGCGGCCGAACGTGTTCGCGGCCTTCGCGCCGGTCGCGGGACGCATCCGCGCGGCCGCGATGCCGAAAGATCCACGGCCCATCCTCGTCATCGGCGGCGCGCGCGACGCGCAGGTCGCCTTCGCGGATCAGCGCCAGGCCATGGGCATCGCGATGCGGGTCAACGGCGTCGAGGGCAGCGGGAAATCGTGCGGCGACGGCTGCATGGTGTACGGCGCCGGGACGGCCGCGCCCGTCATGACGTGGATCCACGCGGGCGGGCACGAGTATCCGCGGCCGACGTCGGGCAAGATCGCCGCGTTTTTCCACGAGCACGCGAAGGGGACGCGGGGGGAATAGGGAAGCATCCCGGATTTCCGGGTAGTATTAGCGCCGCGAGGGGGGACACGTCATGCGCGTAATCGCGATCGCCGTCTCGGTGATGCTGCTGGCCGCCGGGACGGCAGCGGCCCAGGAATGGGAGGAGTTCGTCAGCAAGGACGACGGCTTCAAGGTGGACTTCCCCGGCAAGCCAACCGTGACGGACATGACCTGGAAGTCGCAGATGGACTACATCCTGCCGGGCAAGGTGTACAGCGTGGACAAGGGCAGGGAGCGCTACTCGATGACGGTCGTCGACTACCGGCCGATCGAGCAGCAGGGGATCGAGCGCGCCAAGACGTGCGAGGAAGGCAACCAGCAGTGCCGCCAGAACGCGGGCATCATGGGCCCCGGCTACTGGAAGCATGACGAGCGCAGCGCCCTGATGTACGCGACCTTCAAGCTGATTCAGAAGGCCAAGCAGGTGACGAGCCTCGCGTGGGAATGGCAGGACATGGTCGAAGGCAACTTCCTCCAGCTGACCAACCAGGACGACTCGCGCACGTTCGCCTACGTCGCGATGCACGAGAACAAGCTGTACATCCTCGAGGGGACCGTGCCGAAGGGGTATCCGCAGCCCGGCCTGTTCCAGCAGTCGATGGGGTTCGTGGACGCGAACGGCAACGGCATCCGCTACCAGGGCATCATCTACTCGAACGCGTATCACGGCATGGGCGTCTATCCGAAGCCATCGCCCGGCGGCGGTGGACCGGGCCCGGGTCAGGGCCAGGGTGGCGGCGGCGGCCGCGGTCAAGGGGCTGGCGGCGGTCGCGGTCAGAATCCGTAGGGCGGGAGCTCGGGTCAGCGTAGGGCGGGACCTTCGGTCAGGGTAGGGCGGGTCCTTGGTCAAGGTAGGGCGGGTCCTTTCGGACCCGCCGGAATGGAGAGACACCATGCGCGTGACGACAATCGTGTTTGCAATCGCGCTGTCGATCGCTGGTGTTGCGTCCGCACAGGAATGGGACCAGTTCGTCAGCACGAAGGACGGCTTCAAGATCGATTTCCCCGGCCCGCCGAAAGTCGCCGAGACGACGTGGAAGTCCGAGTACGGCTACACGCTGCCGGCGCGCGTCTACACGGTGGACAAGGGCAAGGAGCACTACTCGATGACCGTTGTCGACTACAACGGCATCCAGAAGCAGGGGCTCGAGCGGCAGGCCAACTGCCCGGCCGGCGCCGAGCCATGCCAGGGGCAGCGCGGCGGGGCGCTGTCGACGATCGGCCCCGGGTATTCGGTGCAGGACATACGGGGCGCGCTCATCTACGCGTCGTTCCAGTTCCTCAAGCGTGACGCGACGGTCACGCATTACCTCTACAACTGGCAGGATCTCGTCGAGGGCCACGAGATTCACCTGACCAATCGCGCCGATCAGTCGCGGACGATGGCATTTGTCGCGATGCGCGAGAACCGGCTGTACGTCCTCGAGGGGACGGTGCCGAAGGGATATCCGGAGCCCGGCCTCTTCTACCAGTCGCTCGGGTGGGTGGACAAGGACGGCAACGGCATCCGGTATCAGCTGATCTACGTCAACGAGATTTACGGGCTGGGCCTGTATCCGGAGCCCGGCCACAACCAGGGCGGGCAGTTCCAGGGCGGCGGCGGACGTGGCGGTGGCGCAGCGGCGCCTGGACAGGGTCGGTAGAAAATCCCAAGCTCCAAGCTCTAAGTTCCAAGCTCCAAGTTCCGGGAAGCGGTTGCGATTTTTCCATGAGGGTTGCCCATGAAGAGGATGCTCGGGGTCGTCATCGCGGCGTCTGTGCTCTTCTCGCTGCACATCCGCGCGCAACAGCCGGCGGCCGATGCCGACACGGTTATCAAGGCCGTCACCACCGCGATGGGCACCGCCCGGCTGCGAGCGGTGCAGTACACCGGCACGGGCTCGATCAACCCGACGGGCCAGGCGTACACGACCGGCGGCGCGTGGCCGCGCTACACCGTCACGAAGTACACGATGTCGATTGACTTCTCCCTGCCGGCGATGCGGCAGGAGCTGGTGCGCATTGACGACGCCAAGGTGCCGCGCGGCGGCGGGGCAGGCGGCTACAACCCGCAGACGTTCCAGGGCGGCATCCGGCCGATTCCGGGCGACATCGTGCAGAACAACACGATCGACGCGCGCGGCACGAACCAGAACGCCGCCATCCAGTTCTGGCTGACGCCGCACGGGTTCCTGAAAGGGATCGCCGCGAACCTGGCGACGGCGAAGACGGGCGCGGCCCGCGGCAAGAAGACGCTGTCGTTCATGGCGTTCAACAAGTTCCCGATCACCGCGACGGTCGACGACCGCAACGTGATCGAGAAAGTCGAAGCGCTGGTCGACATCGCGTTCACCGGCGACACGGTGCTCGACGGCACCTACACCGAGTATCGCGACCTCGACGGCATCCGCTTCCCGATGCACATCCTCATGCGCGAGGGTGGATGGCCGGTGCTCGAGGTCAACGTGGCGCAGGTGCGCCCCAACACGCAGGAGGCAATTGACACGGTCGCGCGCGCGACGTCCGCCGCGCCGGCCGCCCCGCAGGCCGCTGCGCCACGCGTCGAGCCGCAGCCGGCGAAGCTGGGAGAGGGTGTCTGGCAGCTGACGCCAAACGGCGAGGGGAGCATCCTCGTCGAGTTCAAGGACTACGTCGTCATGGTCGAAGCGCCGGGAGGCGACGCCGTGACCGAGGCGTCGATCGCCGCGGCGAAACGGCTCGCCCCCGGCAAGCCGATCAAGTACGTGATCAACACGCACCATCACGCCGACCATGCGGGCGGCATGCGCGCCTATGTCGCGGAAGGGATTCCCATCATCACGCACGAATCCCACCGCAAGTACTACGAGGAGCAGATCTTCAAGAACCCGCACTCGATCAACCCGGATCGCCTTGCGCGCGCGCCGCGTGCGCCGATGCTGGAGTTCGTGAAGGACAAGCGGGTCATCACCGACGGCACGACGACGCTCGAGATCTACCTGATGAAGGATCAGCCGCACAGCGAAGGGCTGCTGATGGTGTATCTGCCGAAAGACAAGCTGCTGATTCAGTCGGACGCCTTCATCCCGCGTCCCGGCGCGCCGCCGCTGGCGATGCCGAGCCCGTACACGACGAACCTGGTGGACAACGCCACGCGGCTGAAGCTCGACGTCGCACGCCTCGTGCAGGTCCATGGCGGCAGCGTCCCGTACAGCGAGGTGCTCGAGGCGGCGGGTCGGCGGAGATCGACGAACTAACTGCTCTCGCGGCGGGTCCGCGAAGCGCCGGCTCCGGTCGCGTCGCGGAACCCGCCCCACAACCGGCCGCCCTACAACCGCCCGTGGGGCGGGTCCCGCGGCGTTGCCGAGATCCACAACGTCGCGGACCCGCCGTCCTCCCCATCGCGAAATATCGTGAGCGGGGCGAAATGGCTCCGGAATTCACGGTGAAAATGTGCGGCCGCGCGTGGAATTGGAATTGCGGTTCACGCGGTGATGTCACAGGCCCACGCCCCGTCGATTCGCGCGATTCCCTTCGACCACACCTGGCCCGCCGGCCTGGCCACCGAGCTGCTGACCGATCAGCAGCGGCGGCACCTCGCGGAAATCGCCACGGTGCGCTTCGTCCCCCCGCGCACGACACTCTTCCACGCCGGGGACCAGGCGGAGTCGGTGTTCATCGTCTCGCGTGGCGTCATGAAGGCGTATCGCGAGCTCCGCAACGGCAAGCAGCGCGTGATGGCGTTCCTGTTTCCCTCCGACGTCCTCGGCCTCGCCGAGGGCGGCCGCTACGTCAACAACGCGCAGGCGCTGACGCCGGCGACGCTCTACGGCATCCGCATGGACACGCTCAAGGACTCGTTCCGCCGCGATTTCGCGCTGCAGTTTCATTTCCTGTGCAAGGTCACCCACGAGCTCCGCGAATCGCAGCGGCAGACCATCGGCATCGCGCGCCGCGACGCGTCGGGCAAGCTGGCGACGTTCCTGGAGATGCTGCAGCGCAACTCGTCGCTGCGCGAGGAGGCCGAGGAGGCCCCGCCCGGCTCCATCTGGCTGCCTATGAGCCGCGCCGACATCGCGAGTTACCTGGGGCTGACGCAGGAGACCCTGAGCCGCGCGGCCGCGCGGCTGAAGCGGCACGGCATCGTGAAGTTTCCCGACCGGCGTCACGTGCAGATCACCGATCGCAGCCGGCTGCACGCGCTCGCCGATCCCGCATGACGCGCGCGATCGCGGGGTACCACCTCGAGGCGCGGCAGGCGTGAAAACCGTGCAAATGCCCCGAGGAAACTCCTGCAAAGCGCGTCTAAAGTCGCCATAATAGAAACCTTCCGTTTCAACATCGAGCGCGATCCGCCGTGTACGGCGGCTGCGCATTTGCAGGGTTGTCCGCCACCTATGAGTCGTTCCCTGGTCTTCGTGTTTCTCGGATTGTTCGCTGCCGCTGGTGTCGCCGCATCTCCGGCGCCCGACGCGAACGTGCCGTCCATCCTGTGGAATCAGCCGGCGCCGCATTCGGCGGACGCCACGGGGTGCGTTCCGGCAGCGAGCCCCGTCGCGAACCGCGGCATCGCCGTGGGGCCGGATCAGAATCCGGTGTTCCTGGGAGACGTCGCGCGCTTTGCCTCGACGCTGGTGCTGGCGAAGTACGACCGGCAGACCGGCGAACGCCTCTGGTGCACGTCGTTTCAGGTGCGGGCGACCATCGGCGGCGTCCCGTTCAACGTCGCCTTCGCGCAGGCTGGCGGCGTTGCCGTCGACTCCAATGGCACGATCTTCATCGCCGGCCACGGCGTCTCGACACCGTTCTCGGTGCCGTTTCCGGGGGTACCGGGACTGCCCGCCCCGACGCCCGTGCTTCGCTATTTCGTGATCACCTGCTCGGCGTCGGGTGTGTGTGCGCCATTCGCCACGCTGATCAACCCCGGGATCACCGCGACGCACACCGACAACATTGGCGGCATCGCCATCGGCCCGGATGGGAATCCGGTGTTGACCGGCGTGGCGACGTTCCCTGCCTCGACCCCTTCGAAGCCGAGCACCTTCAAGCTGCTCACCGTGAAGGTGAGCCGCGCGACGCTCGCGCCTCTCGGCGTGGCGCAGGGTGACACCAACGCGCCGGTCACGGGCTCGCGCGTGGCCGTCGCGGTGGATTCGTTGAACAACATCGTCGTCACCGGCACCGAGGCCTCGACCTCGAAGTACGACGCGCTGCTGTCCCGGCAGCTCTGGAACGCGCGCATTGCCGGGAGCGGCGTTGCCATCACGTCATCCGGCCGCGGCGGCGATCGCGACGATCACGGGTCATCCGACCGCGGCGGCGATCGCTCGAACAACGCGGACGCGGTCGCGGTGGCGGGAGCGCCGGTCAACGACGCGTCGGGGCGCCGGCATTTCACGATCGCGGTGCTCGACGGCGCAAGGGGCAACACCGTGTGGACGGCGCCGTACAACAGCGGGTTCGACGACAACCCGCGCGACATCGCGGCGGACCAGAACGGCAACATCGTCGTCGCCGCGGACACCAGCGGATCGACAGGCAGTCCGGCGGTGGTGTTTCAGCGCGGCGTGCTCGTGAGCGTGAACGGCAGGGGACAGTTGAACTGGATGGTGGTCATCCCCTCCAGCCTCGACGATCGGAGTCTCCATTCCATTACCCGCATCGCGCTCGGCGCGGACGGCGCTCCCGTGGTGTCCGAGGATTCACGCAACGATCCATCGGCCACCGTCGCGCACCAGATCATCCAGCTCGACTTCGACCACGACCGGCACGGCCGGGACGGGCGCGATGACGATGAAGATGACAACGATGGCAGGAAGGACCGTGGGGCCCTCGCATGGGATCAGCCGGTCACCGACACGGTGACGGGCTTCCTGGTGTGCGTCGACTCGCAGCCTGTCTCGGCATGCCAGGATGTTGGCAAGCCGGAGGCGATTGTCCTCCCGTCCACGACCGTCGGGACGTTCACGTATCAGTTCGACCTGGCGAAAATCACCGCGTTGACGAAGGGCCAGCACACGCTCGCCGTCGTCGCGTATAACGGAGAAATCACCGGCGGCGAGAGCGCCGGCCTGACCGTCGAGACCGACAACGGACGCCGCCACCACGGGCGAGACTGACGGCGGCCGCCGTTAGCGCGGATTCACTTCTCTGTGGCGCGAACCCTGTCGGGTTCGCGAGGCGAGCCTGATTGAGGCTCGCCCTGCTGGCCTACACGCCCGCGGCGAAGCGCGTGCGCGCGGCGGCGACGATCTGGCCGTACTTCGCCTGCATCAATTCCCACTCGGTTTCGAGCAGCGAGAGGCGCGCGTCGTTCAACTCGGTCGACGTGATCACGCCGTTCTCGTACGAGACCTCGGCGATCGAAAGCCCTTCGCGCGCCATCTCCACGGCCTTCTGCTCGGTGGCGACGATCTCGCGCGCCGCGTCGAGTTCCCTCGACGCGGACGCCACCTCGAGCCGCGCGCTGTCGAGCGCGGCGTGGGCCGCGTGCTCCGCCTGCTTCACTCGCGCCGTGGCGGCGCCGCGCTTGGCGGCCACGCTCGGCGCGTTGAACAGCGGCACCGTCATGCTGACCCCGAACTGATAGCTGCGGTTCGTCCCCTGGAGCAGGTTGGAGAGGCCGTCCTCCTGGTACTGGAAGTTGCCGCTCAGGGCGACCATCGGCTTCAGCTCGGCGTTGGCGAGCGAGACCATGCGCTGCGCGGCCTCGCGCTGCTGGCCGATCGCGCGGATGTCGGCGCGTGACGCGAGCGCGTCGTCGAGCGCCGCCGCCGGCGGCAGGCTCGGAATGTCGTCGAGCGATCCCGCGAGCCGCAGCGGCTCTCCCTCGGGCAGCGACAGCACCGTGCGCAGCGTCTGGTAGGCGACGTCGGCGGCGCTGCGCGCGCGAATCAGCGTCGTCTTCGCGTTCGACAATTCCACCTCGGCGCGCAGCACGTCGAGCCGGGCGGCGGACCCGGCGTCGAACCGGGCTTTCGCCAGGTCGAGATGCTTCTGCGCGATGGTGACGCCCTCGTCGCTGACGCGGATGCCCTGTTCGTTCATCAGCGCCGCATAGAACGACTCGTAGACCTGCAGCGTCAGCGCCTGCCGCGAGCGCTCGACGTCGAGGCGGCTGGCTTCCTCGCCTGCCGCCTGTGCCGCGTAGGCGTTGGCGAGACGGCCGCCGGTGTAGACCGGCTGCGACAGGTCGAAGCGCATCACGTTCTCGCGGATCATGTTGGCGCGGAACGTCTGCTCGTTCGGGCCGAAGACGCCGGCCGGGATCTTGAGCAGCGGCGAGGCCTGCGCCGGGGTGTAGAGGATGTTCAGGTTCATCGAAGGCAGGAACGCGGCCTTCGCTTCCGACACGTGCGCCTGACTCTCGCGCAGCCGCTCCTGGCTGACCTTCAGCGACTCGTTGCGCGAGGTCGCCATCTGCAGCGCGCGATCGATCGTCAGCGGCTGACCCTGGCTCGCCGAAGCCGGCGCCGGATTCTGCCCGGCGAAGGCCCGGGCGACGCTCAGGAATGCGCCGAGCAGGGCGATGACCACGAGCACGCCCGTGACGCGCGCCGCCGCCCGCGCCCACGCCGGCATCGGCGCCTCTTTCCACGCCTTGACGCGGACGAGCGCGCGGTCGAGCAGCAGGTACGCCACCGGCACCACGACCAGCGTCAGCAGTGTGGAGGTCAGCAGGCCGCCGATGGTGGCAATCGAGATCGGCGCGCGGAACTCGCTGCCGTCGCCGCTGCCGAACGCGGACGGCATCATGCCGAGGATCATCGCAATGGTCGTCATGATGATCGGCCGCAGCCGCACGGGTCCAGCCTTGAGCAGCGCGTCCTTCACCGACAGTCCCTCCCGGCGCAGCTGGTTGGTGTAGTCCACCAGCAGGATCGCGTTCTTCGTCACGAGGCCCATCAGCATCACCACGCCGATCATCGCCGGCATGCCGATGTTCTTGCCCGTGGCGAGCAGCAGCAGCAGCGCGCCGACGATGGCGAGCGGCAGCGAGAGCATGATGATGAACGGCTCGATGAACGACTCGAACTGCGAGGCGAGCACGATGTAGATGAAGGCGACCGCGAGGATCAGCGCCAGGCCGAGCGCCGCCGCCGACTCCTGCATCATCTCCACGTCGCCGGCAAAGCCCCACTCGAAGTTCGCCGGCATCTGGACGGTGGACATCGTCCGCTCGATGCCCTTCGTCACGTCGCCGAGCGCATAGCCGGCCGCGAGGTCGACGCCGATCTTCGCCTGGCGCCGCCGCTGCTCGCGGTCGATGTTGCTCGGACCGACCGCCGGCGCGAAGCGCGCGACGTCGCCCGCGCGCACGGCCGCGCCGGTCGGCGAGTAGAGCGGCGTCCGCAGGACCGCGGCCGGGTCGTTGCGATATTCGGGCGCGAGGCGGACGCGGATGTCGTACTCGCGGTCGCCGTCGCGCAGCTTCGTCGGCACGATCCCTTCCACCATGCCGCGCAGCTGCGAGCCGATGCCGCCGACGCTGAAGCCGAGGTCCGCCGCCAGCGGGCGGTCGACGCGCGCCACGACCTCGGGCTGGCCGCTCTCCAGGTTGGTGCTGATGTCCACCGCGCCCGGCACCTGCCGCACCTTCGCCTCGATCTCGCTGGTGATGCGCTGCAGCACGGCGAGGTCGTCGCCGCGCACGAAGACGTTGATGGGCGGCTCGTAGGGCGCGCCCTGCATGAACTCGGGGTCGGCGACCTTGGCGTCGACGAACGGCATCGTGGCGAGCTTCGTGCGCAGCTCCGACTTGATCGCCGCCAGCCCTCGCGCGCGCTGATCCTTCTTCGTCGTCCGCACGCGGATCGTGGACGAGCGGACCTGCCCGTTGACGCCGATGGTGCTGAACACCTGCCGCACCTCGGGAATCGCCTGGACGTCGTGCTCGATCTTCGCCACCGCCGCGACACTCTGGTCGAAGGAGGTGCCCGGCGGAAGGTCGATGATCACCTGGAACTCGCCGCGGTCCTCGACCGGCACGAACTCGGTGCCCATGAACGCCATCGTGCCGAGGCTGGCGACGAAGACCGCGGCGGCGGCGGCGAGCGTCTTCCACGGGTGGTACAGCGCCCAGGCGAGCACCGCGTGGTAGCGCCGATCGAGCGCGTCGTAGGCGCGTCCCCAGCGTTCGAACAGCCGGCCGGCGCGCGTGCGCGTCCGCTCCGCCGGCGACACGTAGCGGACGAACCGCGACGAGAGCATCGGGTCGAGGGTGAACGCCACCAGCAGCGACATCGCTACCGCGAAGGCGATCGTCAGCGCAAACGACTTGAAGAACTGGCCGACGATGCCGGTCATGAAGCCGACCGGCAGGAAGACGGCGAGGATCGTGAACGTGGTCGCCATGACGGCGAGGCCGATTTCGGCGGTGCCGCGATGCGCGGCGGTCATCGGGTCCGCGCCATGCTCCATGTGCCGGTAGATGTTCTCGCGCACGACGACCGCGTCGTCGATGAGGATGCCGATGACGAGCGACAGCCCCATCAGCGTCATCATGTTGAAGGTGAAGCCGGCGATCCACATGAAGAAGAACGTCGCGATGACGGAGGTCGGCAGCGCGAGCGCGCTGATGAGCGTCGAGCGCCAGTCGCGCATGAAGAGGAAGATCACCAGCACGGCCATCACGCCGCCGAAGATGATGTGCTCGCGCACCTGCGCGATGTTCGCCTTGATGAACTCCGCGTCGTCGTGGACCTGGCGAATCTGCAGGGCGGGGAAGTTCGGGCCGACGCGCGCGAGCAGCGCCTGCACGCGCTCGGAGATGGCCGCGGTGTTCGCGCCGCTCTGCTTCTTGATCGAGAACGAGACCGCGTCGGCGCCGTTGAGGCGCGTGGTGGACGTCCGCTCCTCGTAGCCGTCGACCACGCGGCCGACGTCGCGGACGCGGACGGTCGAGCCGGCTTCCGAGCGCAGGATGACGTTCTCGATCTCGGAGACGGCCTGGAACTCGCCTTTCGTCCGCAGCGAGATCGTCTGACCCGCGCGCGTCATGCGGCCACCGGGCACGTCGAGGTTTTCCGCGCCGAGCTTCTCGGCGACGACGCTGACCGGCAGGCCGAGCGCCTCGAGCCGGCCGGGGTCGAGGTCCACCTGGATTTCGCGCACGTCGCCGCCGTTGACTTCGACCGCCGCGACGCCGTCGATCTGCTCGATGAGCGGCTTGAGGTCGTCCTCGATCTGCCGGCGGGTGACGTCGGAGGCCTGCGAAGAGCCGACGGCGAACGTCATGATCGGGAGCGCCGCCACGTCGAAGCGGACGATGGTCGGGTCCTCGACCTCTTGCGGCAGGCGTCCACGGATGGCCGCCACCTTCTCGCGCACCTCGGCGGCCGCGTCCTGCGCGTCCACCTCGAGGCGCAGCTCGACGCCGACCGTCGCCAGCGAGTCGGTCGAGCGCGACTGCACACGCTTGACCCCGTTGATGCCGGCGACGGCGTCCTCAATCGGCTTGGTCACCAGCGTCTCGACTTCCTCGGGCGACGCGCCCGGGTAGACGACGGTGACGTTGACGAACGGAAAGCTGACGTCAGGAAAGAGGTCGATGCCGAGCCGCGTCATCGACACGATGCCGAGCACCATGAAGCTGACGATGAACATCGTGGCAAAGACGGGACGACGAATCGAGATATCGGAGATCCACATACGCACCTGTCCGGACCGGCTAAAGCCGGCCCCTACGAACGAACGTTCAACGCGAGAAAACGGGATTGACCTTCGTGCCCGGCGCGACGTCGCGCCGCGCGTCGGCGACGATCACGTCGCCGGCCTGCAGGCCGTCTGCAATCTGCACCTGCGCGCCGTTGGAGACCCCTTCGGTCACCGGCACATCGCGAACGGTGCCCTGGTCGACCTTGAACACGACGCGGCGGCCGTCGCGCGTGGCGATGGCGTCGCGCGGCACGGCCAGCGCCCCCGCGACGCGCTCGAGCGGAATCGTAGCGGTCGCGTACATGCCCGACAGCAGCGAGCCGGGGTTGCTCGTGCGCACCTCGATGGCGAAATGGCGGTTGCGCGCGTCGACCTCCGGTGCGATGGCCGCCAGCCGGCCGTCGAAGGTCTCGCCCGGACGTGCCTGGACGCTGATGCGCGCGGGCATGCCGGTGTGGAGGCGTCCGGCCTCGAGCTCCGAGACGCCGGCCTCGAGCTTCAACACGCGCAGGTCGGCGACGACGGCGACCGGCTTGTCGCCCGGGCTCGCGAGGCTGCCGGCGTCGTAGTTGCGCTCGACGACCACGCCGTCGATGGGCGACGTCAGCGTCGCGTCGCGCTGCACTTCGCGCGCGCGCCGCAGCGCGGCCTCGGCCTGCGCCACGCTGGCCTTCGCCAGGTCGCGCTGCGCCGACGCCGAACGCCGGGTCGTGTCCGCGGCGTCGAGGCGCTGTTTCGCGATGGCGCCGGTGTCGAACAGCTTCTGCGCGCGCTCGTGCTCGATGATGGCGTTGGCGAGCGCCGCCTCGGACGACTCGACGCCGGCGTGCGCGACGTTGACCGCGGCCACTGCGGCGTCGACCTGCGCGTCGATCTCGCGTCGGTCCATGGTGGCGATCGCCTGGCCGGCGTGCACGCGGTCGCCGATCTCGACGGCGACGTGCGACAGGGTGCCCGGCAGCTTGGCGAAGATCGCGACGCGCGTGCGCGGCGCCAGGTTGCCCGAGATCTGCAGCGTCGATTCGAGGTCGGCGGCGCCGACGGTCAGCGCCGGCACGTCCACGCGGTGCTCGGCGACGGGCGCGGCCGCCGCCGCCGTCGGTTCTGCCTCGCGGCAGGCCGAGAGGGTCAGCGCGACGCCGCTGACGAGGATCAGGGTGACGAGTGAACGAGAGACGAGGCTACGCATGTGTGGTTGTCCCAGGCAAAGCCGCGGGCTCGCTCGCGACGAGCGCGCAATCCGCGGCGACAAACGTGGTGCGGACGGGGGTGGTGAAACCGGCGAGCAGCGATTCGAGGACGTCGCGCGCGAGCGCATCTGGGTTTTCGCCCGCTGCGAGCCGCTGCGCGAGGCCGATGGCTGCCGCGCCGAGCACGCCGGCCCAGAGCACGTGCAGGGCGGCGGCGGGGTCGAGCGCGCTCGAGAACTGGCCGCGCTCGATGCAGGCGCGGATGTCGGCCTCGGCGCGGGCGGTGGTCTGCTGGAAGAACTCGAAGCGCTGGAAGTCCTCGTTCAGGCTCGGCACCGAGCGGTCGAGGAACATCAGCCCGAAGTATTCGGGGTGCGTTTTCGCGAACTGGTAGAACGCCCACAGGCCCCGGCGCAGCCGCTCGAACGGATCGTCCACGTCCCGCACCGCACCAAGCACACCGTGGCCGAGGATGCGGAAGCCCTCCTCGGCGAGGGCGAAGAAGATGTCGTCCTTGCTCTGGAAGTAGCTGTAGATCGCGGCCGGGCTGTAGTCGATGCGGTCGGCAATCTTGCGCATCGAGACGTGCTGGTACCCCTCCTGGATGAAGAGGTCGCGGGCGGCATCGAGAATGGCCTTCTGGATGCGCTGCCGGTCGCGTTCCTGGCGTTCTTTTGAGCTCATCTGGGAATGGTCTCCGAACACCGATAATACATCGAACAGTGTTCAGACTCTAAATGGTGTTAAACACGAGCGCATTCGCCTTTATTCCTGAGCTCAGTATGTTCAGTTGGTAACGCGTGGTTTCTGAGAAAAACTCGCAGACCGTACGTGGGGCGGGTTCCGCGATGCGTCCCGATGCCGCCGCGTCGCGGACCCGCCGCGATCACCCGGGAATCAGTCGGTGCCGCGGAACCCGCCCTACTGCGGGTCTTCGGGGAAGGAAAAGATGGGGTCGACGTCGACCGGGACGTCCCTGGCGGCCCCCAGCGCCGCCTTCAGGTCCGCCGGCATCTTGTCGTACTTGTCGAACCAGGCATCCGCGCGCGCGCGGTCGCCGGTCGCTTCCTGCTCGAGCAGTTCCTTCGCCAGCCGCGCGGTGGCGTCGCCGATCTTCGCGTAGTCCACCCGGTAGCGTCCGTTGGCCTTCACGATCGCGCCCTGCTCGCTGTAGTAGTTGAACTCCATCATCTCGGCGCGGCCGTGCGCTTCACCCGTGCCGAAGCGGACCGTGCGGAAGATGCCGGCGAGCTCCGACGCGTAGTACTCCTCGAGCCGCTCCTTCGGCAGCACGCCCTTGTCGACCAGCCATTTCAGCGCGTACATGCCGACGACGTCGGCCTTGGCCTCTTCGAGGCCCGAGAACGACCGGCCGATCGCCTCGCGGATGGAGACGCTCTTGCCGTTCACGCGCGCAAAGGCGGGCCCGAGGCCGTGACAGATCTCGTGCATCACGGTGGTTGCGAGGTAGCCCTCGGCTGACGCGCGGCGGGCCTGCGTCGGGTCCATCACGCGCGCCGCCAGCGGCAGGATCACCTCGTTCACGCGTGCGTCCATGAAGTTCTTGAAGAAGATCTTCTTGGTGCCCTTCTGCTCGTGGATGCGCGGGTCGTTCGGCAGGTTGTCGGCCACGGCCTGATACCCGTGCCGCAGGTCGCCCGAGCGGTACGGCGCGTCCATGACCTCCATTGGCGTGACGTGGCCGCGCACCGACGGCCGGTCGGCGGGCGCCAGCGGCAGCGCGTCCTGGATGTCGGCGACCCAGCGCTGATAGAGCGCGAGCTTCTGGCTCTCGGCGTCGTTGCGAATCAGGATCGACGCCCCGTAGGACGTCTTCACGCCGAGCAGGTCGTCGAGATACGTCTCGTACGGCGCGTAGATGATGTCGAACCTGGGGTTGACGAGATCGACCCACGCGATGTCGCTGGCGAAGTAGTCGTCGGTGAAGAGCGCGTCCGCCCGCAGCCTGAGGAACTTCGCGAACGCGGGATCGTCCGACAGGTCCGCGGCCTTGCGCAGCGCCTCGGCCGCCGGCTTGATGAAGGCGGCGAACTCGTCGTGATATTTCGTTCCCGTCAGCTCGTCGCCCTTCCGGTGCACCATCGTGTAGGGATCGAACACCAGCGCCTTCTTGTCCGGGTGCGCGGCCACGTACGTATCGACCTTGGCGCGGGTGAGATCCGCCGGATAGAGCGCGTGGCCCGGCGGCATCGGCTGCCGGCCGACGAACGGCTCGTTCTCGTTGACCAGGTCCCAGCGGCTGCCGTTGATCCAGAGGTAGTGGCGGGCGCTGCGCGCCAGCGGCGAATCGACCTTCTCGAGCGCCTTGTAGAGCGCGAGCGCGTCGGGATCGCTCTGGCGCCAGTACATGCTCTCGAGCTGACGCAGCGCGATGACGAGCTGATCGACCATCTGCCGCTCGCGCGCGCTGAGCCCGGCGGCGTTGAACGGCATCTTCACCGGCTTGAAGCGCGCGAGACGCGCGTCGAGATCGGGCGCGACGGTCTTGAGCGCGGCGGTCACGTCCACAGTTGGTTCTTTTTGTTGAGCCTGTACCAACACCGCGCCGCACGCTACGACCATCGCGAGCGCCATCTTCTTCATGACGGCATTGTCCCATGATGTGCGGCGCGTCTTGCATCGAAGCGGAGCCATGAAAGCCATGACCACCCTTCGCACGCTCGTCGTGTCGCTCACGGTGCTCGGCGTTATCGCCGCCGCGGCGACGCCGGCGTCGGCGCAGTACTTCGGACAGAACAAGGTCCAGTACCGACAGCTCGACTTCAAGGTGCTCCGCACCGACCACTTCGACATTTACTTCTACCCGGAAGAACAGGCCGGGACGGAGATTGCCGCGCGAATGGCCGAGCGGTGGTACGCACGTCTCTCGAAGACGTTCCATCACCAGCTTCGCGGCCGGCAGCCGCTCATCCTCTACGCGTCCCCCACCGACTTCCAGCAGACCAACGTAATCCCCGGCGATCTCGGTGAGGGGACCGGTGGCGTCACCGAACCCATCCGCCGGCGCATCGTCCTGCCGCTCGCGGGGCCGCTGGCGGATACGGATCACGTCATCGGCCACGAGCTGGTGCACGCGTTCCAGTTCGACGTCACGACGAATCCCGGCACGGCTCCCGGCGAGAACGGCGCCGAGCGGCTGCCGCTCTGGTTCATCGAAGGGATGGCCGAGTACCTCTCGCTCGGGCCCGTGGACGCGAACACCGCGATGTGGATGCGCGATGCCGCGCGGCAGGAACACCTGCCGACCATCAAGGAGCTCGACGACCCGAAGTACTTCCCCTATCGATGGGGCCAGGCGTTCTGGGCCTACGTCGGCGGCCGGTTTGGCGACGACATCATCCCGGTGATGCTGTCCACCGCGGCGGCGGCCGACGACATGAACACCGTGACCAAGAAGGTGCTCGGCGTCGACACCAAGGAGCTGTCGGCCGCGTGGCACGCCTCGATCCACGAGAGCTACGATCGCGTCCTCGCGGCGACGACGCCGCCGTCGGGCGCGGGACGAGCGGTGATCACGGGGACGGATCAGACCACCGGCTTGAACGTCGGCCCGGCGATCAGCCCCGACGGCCGCTGGATCGCGTTCCTGTCGTCGCGCGGCCTGCTGTCGATCGATCTCTACGTCGCGGACGCGATGACCGGCCGCATCGTCCGCAAGCTGACGAGCACCGCGACCGACCCGCACACGTCGAGCATCGAGTTCATCTACTCGGCTGGCACGTGGGACAGCCAGAGCCGGCAGCTCGCGATCGCGACGATCGCGTCGGGGCGGCCCGCGCTGGCGATCTACGACGCGACGAGCGGCCGCAAGGAGCGCGAGATCCCGGTGCGTGGCGTCGACCAGATCCTGCACCCCGCGTGGGCGCCTGACGGGCACGCGATTGCGTTCGCGGGACTGACGCAGGGCCTGAGCGACCTGTATCTGTACGACCTGCGCGCGTCCAGCCTGCAGCGCCTGACGAACGACGCGTTCGCGGAGATGCACCCCGCGTGGTCGCCCGACAGCCGCACGATCGCGTTTGCGACCGATCGCTTCACGACCAACCTCGACACGCTGGCGATCGGGCGCTACGAACTGGCGACGATCGAACCCGCGAGCGGCCGCGTGCAGCGGATCCCGACCTTCGCCGGCGCCGATTCCATCAACCCGCAGTGGTCGCGCGACGGCCGCGAGCTCTATTTCATCGCCAACCCGTCGGGCATCGCGGACGTCTACGGCGTGTCGACGGCCAACGGCGCGCTGAGCCAGCTGACCAACGTCTCGACCGGCGCCAGCGGCATCACAGCGTCGAGCCCGGCCCTCTCGGTGGCGTACGGGCGTGATGTCGCCGCCTTCAGCGTCTACAACGACAACAAGTACGACATCTACACCGTGGACGCCGCGACCAGCCGCGCGCCCGTCAGTCGCGACGTCGCCAACGCCGCCGCGCTGCCGCCGGCGACGCGGAAGGAGAGCGACGTCGCCGCGCTCCTGGCCGACTCGGAGTTCGGTCTGCCGCCGCGGCAGCCGCAGGGACAGGCGCAGGTCACCGACTACAAGGCGTCGCTCGCGCTCGAGGGGATCGGGCAGCCGTCGGTCGGCATCGGCGTGAACCGCTTCGGGTCGACCATTGGCGGCGGCGTGTCGTTCTATTTCAGCGACCTGCTCGGCAACCACATGCTCGCCACGGCGGTGCAGATGAACTCGGGCATCGGCAACAACTTCAGCGCGAAGGACACCGCGGCGGAGGTCGCCTACTTCGATCAATCGCACCGCTGGCAGTGGGGCGTGCTCGGCGGACAGGTCCCGTACCTGAGCGGCGGCATCAGCTCCACGGTCGGCTTCACGCCGCAGGCGGGAACGGTGCAGGTCGACGAGGTGGTGATCGACCGTCAGACCGAACAGAGCATGGCGGGCCTTGCCGCCTATCCGTTCGACCGCGCGCGGCGCATCGAGTTCCAGGCGGGGGCGACGCGCCTCTCGTTCGATCGCCGCATCGAAACGACCGTCTCGTCGCTGTCAACGGGACAGATCCTGTCGGACGAGCTCGGCGACACGACGTCGCTCGCGCCGCCGTTGAATCTCGCCAACACGTCGGCGGCGTTCGTCTACGATACGGCGGCGTTCGGCCCGACGAGTCCCATCTCCGGCCAGCGATACCGGCTCGAAGCGGCGCCGACCTTCGGTGCGTTGACGTTCACCAACGTGCTCGCGGACTACCGCCGCTACCTGATGCCGGCGCCGTTCTACACGCTTGCCGCGCGCGTCATCCACGACGGGCGCTACGGCAGCGGCGGCGAAGACCTGCGCCTGTTCCCGATGTACATCGGCTACCCGGCGCTCGTGCGCGGCTACGACATCAACTCGTTCGGGCCCGGCGACTGCGTGCCCAGCGTGACGAGCCAGTGCCCCGCGTTCGATCGGCTGCTCGGCAGCAGGATGCTCGTCGGCAACTTGGAATTCCGCTTCCCGCTGCTGCGTCCCTTCGTCAGCTCGCCGTCGCGGATGTACGGCCCGATTCCGCTCGAGGTCGCGTTCTTCGCCGACGGCGGCGTCGCGTGGAACCGCGGCGAGAGCCCGTCGCTGCTCGGCGGCAGCCGCCAGGGCGTGTCGTCGGCGGGCGTGGCGCTGCGCGCCAACCTGTTCGGATACGCGGTCGGACAGTTCGATATCTCGCGTCCGTTCCAGCGGCCGGGTAGCGGCTGGGTGTTTCAATTCAATCTGGCTCCGGGCTTCTGAGGACAACTCCCAATCTCCAACTTCCAACTCCCAAGGCGCATGGTCTTGGGAGTTGGGCTCCCCGCCGGTCCTCAGATCCCTCGAGTTGAAGTTGTGGAGCATGAGGCCGGCGAATGCGGGCTGCGTGCGCTGGCGCACGACGTTGCGCTCGATGCGCGACGAGACGCCGTAGCCGAAGATGAGCGCGACGTCCGAGTTGTCGAGGAACTGGTTGTCCACGATCTCCGACTGCGGCGCGTTGAGCCCGAAGATGTTCTGGCCGGTGATGCACGAGCGCGCGGCCGTGGACGCGCCGCGCGCCGCCTGGTTGCCGTCGATCACGAGATGTTCGACGGTGACGTTGTTGGTCGCGTTGACGAGCAGCACGCCCCACGGGTCGTGAAAGTCGGGCGCCGCGACGAGCCAGGCGCACCGATCGGGGGCCGTGGTGCACGGCACCGACGACCCGCGCGTTCCCGCGGTGCGAATCGTGAGCGGCGTCTACACGACGATCTGGCGATGCAGGACATAGACGCCCGGAGGAATCTCGATGCTCGAGTACGCCGGCGCGCGGCTGATGCACTCCTGCAGCACGTCGGCAGCGCCGTACGGCCCGCGCGCATCCGCGTGGCAAACCATCCGCTGAGGGATCGTCGGCGATGCCGGTGCGTCCGGAGCGTGGTCGGCTGGTCCGGGCGTGGCGGCCGTTGCGACGGGCTGCGGGAGCGCGGTCGATGCACGATCCTGATCCGTCGCCGCGGGAACCGCGTCCGCCTCCGGCCGATCAATTTCGTCAGTCGTTGGTGGCCGGCCGGCGGCGAGGTCGCGGGCGAGCTCCGGGTGAACCCGCGGGATCGTGACCGTTGGCGCGGCCCCGCTGGCGGTTGCGGCCGGCGTCAGCGCTACCTGTTGGGGTTGATGAGGTTGCGCGGCGGTCGCGGGGCGCCATTGGTCCAGCCGACCGGCGAGCGCCATCCCCACCAACGCGACAACAGGCCACCATCGGCTCTAGACATGGCCTCCCTGAGGTGTAACGCGCGCATGGGTCGGACATCAAGACTTGAGCTTGGATGGGTTGCACAATTTCGCGGGCGAAATGCGATACTGCGTAGCTGTACCGCCACTGCACCTCGCAGATGTGCGCAACGAGAAGGACGCGTCTCATGGCCAACACGACAGGGACGATCAAGCGACTCACCGACAAGGGATTCGGGTTCATCGCCGCTCCCGACGGCGTCGAGTATTTCTTTCACCAGTCCGCGTGCCAGGGCACACGGTTTGACGACCTGCGCGAAGGCCAGCGCGTGACGTTCGACGTCGGGCAGGGTCCGAAGGGTCCGCGAGCGGAGAACGTGAAGCCCGCCTGAGAGAGGATGCCGACGGAAATCGAAGTGAACATGCGCGTGCCGACCCTCACGGTACGCGCGCCGAACGAACCGGACCGCCGGATCGACAACTCGGCGATCCGGTTCATCAAGCGCATCGACGTTCCCGCGCTGCCCAAGACCGGTGAGCTGCTGTCGCTCACCACCGACGGCGGCAAGACCTCGTTCGAGTGCACCGTGACGCGGTCGGACTGGAACGAAGAGAAGGGGTTATTCGTCGTCGCCTGCACGTACGCGAAGCGATCGCTGCCTGTCGAAACCTACAGCGCGCTCGTCAACGACTCCGAATGGACGATGAAACCGCTGCTCTGAGCATGCGCACACTGACTTTCGTTGCCGTCGTCGTCACGCTGTCGGCAGTGCTCTGCGCCGGGATCGTGCGGGCGCAGGCGCCCGCCGCGCGCGGGCGCGGCGCCGCGGCGCCGGCGCCACGTGCGCAGCAGGTCCACGCCAACCTCCTGCAGGTGATGCGCGGGATCCTGTTTCCCAACTCCAACGTCATCTTCTCCGCGCAGACGCAGGACCCGGGCGCGGTGAAGAAGGACGCCGACGGCACGTCGTCGGTGAATCCGCTCGCGGGGATGTACGGCGGCTGGCAGGCGATCGAGAACAGCGGGCTGGCCATCGCCGAGTCGGCGAACCTGCTGACCGTTCCCGGACGCATGTGCTCCAACGGCAAGCCGGCGCCGGTGCAGAGCGCGGACTGGCAGCAGTTCGTGCGCGGGCTGCGCGATGCGGGCATGGCGGCCTACAAGGCCGGGCAGTCGAAGAACATGGACATGGTGGTCGAGGCGGCCGACACCATGACTACGGCATGTATGAACTGCCACGACGTCTATCGGGAGAAGACGCCGGCGCAGGGCGGCCTGGCAGCTCGCTGTACGAAGTAGGAGCCGCCGCCCGCGGGCTGCCGCGGCGCGTCTTCGACCGCACGCGCAGCACGTCCACCACCGACGCGAGGCCCGCGTGTACCCGCACCCGGCTGTCCTGCCGGCAGCGGCACAGGGTGCCGACCTCGCGGATGCGAAAGCCCGCGAGCGTGGGCACGACGACTCCGCTCGTCACGGCCGCGTACTACGTGCCGCTCTACTCGTGGTTCCGCAACATCTCGCGCCACATGTTCCTGTTCGCGTTCGGCGCCAGCGTGCTCCCGGGCGTTGGCGTCGCGGCGTTCGAGCACGGCCAGGTCTCGCTGCGCACGCTGCGCAGGGCCGCCGGCGCCCTAGCTATGATCTGTGTCGCGCTGCTGGCAACGGCTCCGCAACGGGAGTAACGGCGGGTCCGCGACGCGATGGCATCGGACGCGCCGCGGAACCCGCCCCACGTACGTAGGCCGGGTCCGCGGCCTTGCGCGAGTCCACACGGACGCGGACCCGGCTGGAGGAACCATGAGCGGAGTCTTCGACATCAACGAGATCGCGAAGAAGTTTCCCGGCAACGCGGACACGATGCTGATCGACACGCGGCTCACCGACGAGCAGGAGGCGAGCTGCCGCGTCTTCCGCATCTACGTGGACGTGCCCGCGCACTATCACAAGACGTGCGACGAATATCTCCTGATCGTGTCGGGCCGCGGGAAGTTCAAAATCGGCGAGATGGACTGGTTCGAGGCGAAGGCCGGGCAGCTCATCTTCTTCAAGAAGAGCACCGTGCACGCGATCACGCTGCTCGATGCGGAACCGCTGGTGTTCCTGGCGGTCGACACGCCGCGGCGGGATCCGAAAGACATTCATTTCGTCAATCCCGCCGACGGCACGCCGGAGACGTTTATCCAGACGAGGAAGATCTATTGACGGCGGGTCCGCGACGCGATGGCATCGGACGCGCCGCGGAACCCGCCCCACGTACGGAGGCCTGGTTCCGCGTCCTTTACTGCTCCGAAGGACGCGGACCCGGCGCGCTACTGGTTCGACGCCGTCGTCGTCGCGCGCGGAATCGGCTTGCCGAACACCTCGATCGTGCCGAGGTGGATGTAGCCGCCGGTGCCATGGCCGCTGCCGGGCATCAGGTCCGCGAAGCCGACCTCGTCAACCTTCGACAGGTCGGGGTTCGTCACCCAGATCTCGTTGTTCGGGTTCGCCGGCCCCCCGCCGCGGCCGCCGTTGACGGTGACGACGCGCATCGGGTCGAGGCGGATCCAGCGCACGTCGGAGAGCGCGAACTCGCGCGTCGTCAGCATCGGCACCGCTTCGTCCGCGTGATCGCCGACGAGCATCGTGCCGTCCGCGAGCTTCACGACCGGCCGCACGACGTGGAAGCCCGAGGTCTTGACCATCCAGCGGATCTTGCCGAGGCCCGACATGTCGATCATGTTGTTCTTGTGCTTGAACGTGATCGCGAAGGGGCCGTCGCACTCGCCGGACCAGGCGCTGAACGGGGTCGTCTCGCTGCCCGGATTGCCGGAGGTCAGCAGGTGCTTGGCGGCGTCGCCGTACCAGTGGACCTCGACGTTCGGATCGGCCACGTTGCCCTGGACGATCGGCACCTGGCCCGTCTGGCCCGCGGGCTGCACCCATTCCACCTTGAAGATCGCGGTCGCAGCCGACGCGCGCGCCGCGCCGTTGCCGCCGCCGCCCGCCGCCGCGCCGCCGCCGCGACCCTGACGGCCGCCCTGGGCCGCCGGCTGCTGCGCCAACAGGAATGCGCTCGAAACGATCGCCAGAACGACGGGCAAGCCGACCGACAGGGAACGTCGCATAGGTGCCTCCTGCAAAAAGTGCTGAAAGTGCTGAAAGTCCTGAGAGTCTAGCAGACAGTGGCCGCGGCGTGGCCGCGGGCGTATAATGACCTCCCTTTCTCTGAGCCATCCGCCGTGGCAGGTGGGTTCCTCATAAGATCGCCGAGGAGCCCGACATGACGGCAGCGATTCTCGTAGCGCTCACGGCACTCACGCCGCCCGTCGCCCCGACAGATCTCGACGAGGCACAGCGGCTGTTCTACAACGGCCGCTACGACGCCGCCGAGGAGCTGACCTCCGCGCTCTGCACCGACGAGCTCGAGCGGCTGGCCGCGTGCGAGCTGCGGTCGTCGACGCTGCTCTTTCAGATCAAGCGCGTGCTGAGCGGGCAGCGCGACAAGAACAAGGCGTTGAAGCAGTGCAGCCGCTGCGCCGGGTGGATCGCGGCGTTCAAGGCCGTGACGCTCTCGGCGCAGCGCGTCGCGCGGGCGCGCCTCGAGATGGCGCCGCAGGACCACGACGTGCGGTTCCTCCTCGGCAAGGTCGATCTGAATTACGTGTGGCTGCAGCTCGGGGTGCTGGGCCACAAGACCGGGTGGAGTGAATACTGGGAAGCGCGCAGGTCGCTGGACGCGGTCCTGAAGCAGGATCCGGACAACGTGCGCGCGCGCGTCGCCCGCGCCTGGATCGACTACATCGTCGATACGCAGATGGCGAGGGGCACCCGGTGGGTGCTCGGCGGCGGGAACAAGAAGCGCGGGCTGGCCACGGTGCGCGATGCCGCCGCGCTCGACGCGGACCCGTTCGTCCGCGCCGAGGCCGGCTTCGCCCTCTGGGACATGCAGGTGCGCGAAGGCGAAACCGCACTCGCCGTCGAGAGCGCGCGTGCGCTGGCGCGCGATTTTCCCGACAACGAAGAGCTCCAGAAATTCCTCGCCGCCTCCGCGGCGCACGTCTCGCAGTGACATGACCATACCGCCCGACTTCAACGCCGCCACCGCGCCGCCGCCGAGCTCGTGCCCGTTCTGCCGCTCGCCGCAGGTGAGCACCACGAGCAAGACCATTTCGACGGCGACCTACTGGCGCTGCGCGACGTGCGGCCAGATCTGGAACCCGGCGCGCCTGCTCGCGCAACGCCCGAAGCTCAATCGCTGGTAACCGTCGCGGCCGCTTGACCTCGCCGCGCGCGTGCAGTACGGTCCGCACCACGTCACCGCGGCGGGCCGGCGTGCGGCCGGACCGCCCTGCCTGAAGGAGCGTGCCATGCGTGGTGTTGCCTTGTTCGCCGCAGGAATCCTCGTCGGCCTTGCGGTCCAGACCGGTCTCGCGCAGAAGCGCACGGAGGTGTACGTGAACCACGTCGGCATCGCGGTGCCGAGCGTGCCCGACGCGCTCGCCTTCTACACGCAGAAGATGGGGTTCCGCGAAGCGTTCCACCAGAACGCTCCCGACGGCAAGCTGGTGTCGGCGTACGTGCAGGTGAGCCGCAACACCTTCATCGAGATCCAGGAGGCGAACGCGCAGCGGCCCGCGGGCGTCAGCCACTTCGGCCTCGCGGTGGACAGCATCGAGGACGCGGTGAAGATGTTCCGCGCCGGCGGCGCGACCGCGAGCGACCCCGGCGCGCCGAGCGCGTTTTCGCACGCGCGGCTGGCGAACGTGACGGACCTCAACGGCGTGCGCATCGAGCTCGCGGAGTTGACCCCCGATTCGCTGCAGCGGAAGGCGATCGACAGCTGGAAATAGTTTGACTGTCATCGGGCGGTTTTCTACTTTTATCCGTACCTGGAGGTTTGCCGTGAGAGGCACATATTTCGGCGCGATTGCCGCCGCATTCGCTCTTCTTGTCCTGTCGACCCCCGTCGCCGCGCACCATGGCACGGCGAGCTTCGACACCGCGAAGGATCTGACGCTGAAGGGAACGGTGACGGAATGGATCTGGGCGAACCCGCACTGCTTCCTGAAGTTCGACGCGATGGACGAGACCGGCGGCGTGCGCAACTGGGCGGTCGAAGTGAGCAATCCGACCGACATGACCAAGCGCGGCTGGGCGCGCAGCTCGTTCAAGGTCGGCGACACGGTGACCGTCAACCTGCAGCCGGTGAAGAACGGCGCGCCCATTGGCCGGCTGCGCACCGTCGCGCTGCCCGATGGCAGCACGCTCAGCGCGGGCGGTCCCGCGCCGGCACCGACAGGCGGGGCGCAATAAGGCGCCAGGTCAGCCCGAGAGGTTTCATGAAACGTCTCTTCATCATCGGTGCCGCGGTGCTCGCGATGTGGACGACCGCCGGTGCCGCACAGAACCTTCCGTGGAACAATCCAGGCGGGCAGACGGCCGCGCCGGCCACGTCGCCGCCGGCGCCGAAACGCGATATCAGCGGAATCTGGGATGCCGGCGGCGGCGGCATCGGCGCCCGCGGGATGCAGACGTCGCCGCTGACGCCTGCCGGCGACGCGCTCGGCAAGACGCACCACTCGGGTGACGGCGCGCGAATGGTTCCGGCGGACCAGATCAACGACCCGCTCTCGACGATGGCGGATCCCGGCGGGTTCCCGCGCATGCTGCTGTTCGAGCTGCGGCCGTTCGAAGTCGTCCAGATGCCGAACAAGGTACTGATGCTCTATATGTTCGAGAAGCGGTGGCGTGTCATCTGGACGGACGGGCGGCAGCTGCCGACCACTCCCGACCCGCGCTGGTACGGCTACTCGGTCGGCCACTGGGAGGACGACTCCACGTTCGTCGTCAACAGCAACGGCACGGACGAACGGACGTGGCTGGACAACGCGGGCAATCCGCACAGCGGCGATCTGAAGGTGGAGGAGCGCTACCACCGCGTCAACCAGAACGTGATGGAACTGACGGTGACGATCGACGACCCGAAGATCTACACCCGGCCGTGGCTGGCGCGCGACAAGCTGCGGTTGACGTTGTTGCCGTCGGGCACGGACCTCATGGAGATGATTCCGTCGGCGAGCGAGGCGGCGTCGGTCAAGAGCATTTACGCCGCGGAAGCCGCCCCGAAGAAGTAGCGGGCAGTTGGCAGTGGACGTAGAGGCCGACCTTCAGCGTCGGCCCAGGTCTCAGGAGCGAAGATGACAGCGATGACCAGACGAGGAGTCGCCGCCGCGCTGGGCACGACCGCGGCCGCGTGGATGTTGAGCGTGGTGGTGGCGGGCCAGGCGGCGCCCGATCGCGCGCCGAACGCCGAGGAAGTCTTCAAGAACATCCAGGTGCTGAAGGGGATTCCCGTCGATCAGTTCATGGGGACGATGGGGTTCTTTTCCTCGTCGCTCGGCCTCAACTGCACCGACTGCCACACCTACGACAGCGGCGGCGACTGGGTGAAGTACGCGGACGACACGCCGCTCAAGCGGACCGCGCGCCGCATGATCACGATGATGCAGCAGATCAACGAGGCCAACTTCGGCGGCCGCCAGATGGTCACCTGCAACACGTGCCACCGCGGCGTCGCCAACCCCAACGTGATGCCGAGCATCGATCAGCTCTACGGCACGCCGCCCCCCGACGAACCAGGCGACCCCTTCACGCAGGCGCAGGGACAGCCGACCGCGGAGTCGATCATCGACAAGTACATCACGGCGGTCGGCGGAGCGCAGAAGGTGGCGGCGTTCACCAGCTTCACCGCCACGGGCACCTACAAGGGCTACGACGACTCGGAGGAAACGCCGCTCGAGATCGCGATGACGTCCGCCGGCCAGTACTACACGTCTGCGCATCCTGCGTCGGGCCCGCACATCACGACGTTCGACGGCCGGGCGGCCTGGTACGCGGCGCCGCCGACCGACCGCCCGTTCCCGTTCATCGCGCTCACTGGGCAGGAGATGGATGGGATCAAGCTGCAGGCGCAGCTGTTCTTCCCGGCGCAGATCAAAGGGGCGCTGCGCAACTGGCGCACGGGCTTCGGCACCGAGATCAACGATCGCCGCATGAACGTGATCCAGGGGAACCTCGGCACGGCCGGCATCGCGACGCTCTGTTTCGACGCGCAGACGGGCCTGCTGGTGCGGATGCTGCGCTACGGCCCCTCGCCGGTGGGCCGCATCGTCACGCGCGTGGACTACAGCGACTACCGCGACGTCGGCAACACCGGCGTGAAGATGCCGTTCAAGTGGACGATGAGCTGGCTCGACGGGCGCAACCTGTACGCGCTGACCGCCGTGCAGCCGAACGCGCGCATCGACGCGGCGCGGTTCGCGAAGCCGGCCGCCAGATAGCGACGGCTAACCTGCAACTCCAAAAATCCAACTCCCAAGGGGGGCCTCTGGTTCCCCCGAGCCCATCTGCAGGATCGTAATTCGCCGTCAACGTGACGTCGGCCGGCCGCGAGCTCGGCCGGCGGAACCCAACGAATCCGCATGCGAATCGGCGGTACGCGCGCGGATCTCCGTTTGCGTTTCCGATCGCGCTCGCAACGCGCACCGTTCACCCGACCAACCAGGCAAAGGACACGCTCTTGGATCCCAGAACCCCTTCGGGAGCCGCTCCCGATCCGTACCCGACCCGCATCGATCGCCGTTCAGGCGCCGCCGACCGCCGTTCCACTCCGCGCGGGGGACGCCGACGCGCCGACGTCGTCCGCTTCGCCGCGCTCACCGGCATGCTGGCGATAGCCGCCGTCACGATACCGCGCGCACAGGGTGCCGCCGGCTGGACGACGAGCGGCACGCGCATCGTTGCGCCGTCGGGCGGCGACTTCGTGATCAACGGCCTGAACTGGTACGGCTTCGAGACCACGAGCTACGTGGCGCGCGGTCTCGGCTCGGTGGACTACCGGATCGTGCTCGACCAGGCGAAGCAGTACGGCCACAACACCGTGCGCCTGCCGTTCTCGAGCGAGCTGTGGGAGACCAATCCGCTTCCGTCGGCCAGTCTCGTCAGCGCGTGTCCGTCGTGCGCGGGCAAACGCGCGCGCGACGTGATGGCGTTGATCGTCAATTACGCAGGCTCGATCGGCATGCACGTCATCCTCGACAACCATCGATCCAACGCCGGCAACTCGGCGCAGGAAAGCGGGCTCTGGTACGCGGGCGCCTACACCGAGCGGACGTGGATCCAGGACTGGGTGGCCGTGCAGGCGTGGACGCACGGCATCGCGCAGGCGCAGGGCTCGGCGGACACCATCGCGGTCGATCAGTACGCGGCGGACGGCTTTCCGATCGTCCTCGGCTTCGATCTTCGCAACGAGCCGCACACGCCCTCATCCGATTACCTCGGCGGGGCCACCTGGGGCACCGGCGACGGAATCGATCCGAAGATCGATCCGAACCCGAATCCGTTCGCGCCCGCGTGCGTGGCGGCGTCGGCGTGTCACGACTGGCGTCTGGCCGCGGAGCGCGCGGCGGACACCATCCTCGGCGAGGCGAACCGGAACCAGTGGGCCTATCCGCTAATATTCGTCGAAGGCATCGGCAACTATCCGCAGGCGGCGGGCACCGCGGCGTCGGGTCCCTACAATTACTACTGGTGGGGCGGGAACCTCGCCGGCGTCAACGGAAACGCGTCGAACCCCGGTGCGCCGGTGGTGCTCAACGTCGGCGGGAGCGCGAGCGCCCTCGGCGTCCCGGCGGTCAATCAGCTCGTCTACTCGGCGCACGACTACGGCCCGGCGGAATATCGCAGCGCGTGGTTCAACAGCGCGACCTGCTATGCGTCGCGCTGCTCGGCGTCGAGCCTCGCCGACCTGTGGAAGGCGAACTGGGCGTATCTGGCGTCGCCGGGCGGCATCAATCCCGTGTGGCCCGGCCACGCGTCGTACCCGTGGGCGAACACCGGCCACGTCGCGGCGACCGAGGCGCCGGTCTTCATCGGTGAATTCGGAACCGGCAACCTCGACACGGATCTGTTCACGACGGGCGCCGGCTCGCAGGGACAGTGGATGACGAGCCTGGTGAACTTCATCGCCAGCAGCTACGCGGCGACGAAGACCCCGCTCAACGACTCCGGCATTCCGGTCGCAAACCTGAACTGGTCGTACTGGTCGCTCAACGGCGAGGACGCCTACTCGGTGCTCGCGGCGAACTACAACGGGCTGCGGAGCGCGAAGAAGGAGTACTCCTTCCTGTGCGTCATCCAGCAGGGGCTGCTGGCCGTGCCGATGGGCGCGGCGGGCGGCCAGTGCGGGTCGACCGGGATGCTTCCCGCACCGGACAGCAGCGCTCCGTCGCCACTGCCACCCCCGTCACCGCCACCCCCGACGCAGCCGCAGCCTCCGGCGACGCCGACGGGCGTCACCGCCGTGGCCGGCAACGCGCAGGTGCAGCTCACGTGGGCGCCGGTCACGGGTGCGACGGGATACCACGTCAAGTACGCGACCGCGAGTGGCGGGCCATATCAAACCGCGGCCAGCGGCGTCACGGGGACGAACTTCACGCAGACTCCGGTTGTCAACGGCACGACGTACTTCTACGTGGTGTCGGCGACGAACACGGGCGGCGAGAGTGCCAACTCGGCGCAGGTGTCAGCGACTCCCGTCGCGTCGCCTCCACCGCCGGCGCCCTCGTCACCGATCAGCGTGTGGTGGCCGACCAACAACGCGATGGTCAGCGGCACCGCGCCGTTCAAGGCGCGCATCAGCAGCCTCGCCTTGTCGGACTACAAGATGTACTGGCAGGTTGATGGCGATCGGCTGAACGCGATGGGTGACAGCTACGTCGACGCGCCGCACAAGGAAGCGCTCGTCGACGTCTCGACGTGGTACTGGCGCGGCAACGGCCCGTACACCATCACATTCGTCGCGAAGTCATCGAAGAACGGCAAGGTCATCGCGCAGAGCAGCGTGGCGATCGACATCGCGCGATAGTCGGCGGCGGGCCTGCTGGGCCGGCCGCGCCCGGCTTCAGGCTTCAGGCGGAAGCCTGAAGCCCGTAGCCGACCCGCGTCAGTAGCGGTGATAGTGCGAGCCGTTGCGCATGAAGCCCGTGTCCTGCGCGAACACCAGGTCCTGGCCCAGCTTGAACGTCAGGAGCGATTCCACCGGCACGCGGACGCTCTTGCCATGCGTATAGATCTGCGCGCCGGCGCCCGCCGCGGCGCCAACCGCTGCGCCGATCGCCGCGCCCTTGCCGCCGCCCGTAATGGCGCCGATCACCGTTCCGAGCAGCGCGCCGCCGCCGATATACGTCGCCGTGTCCTTGTTGGCGCCGATTGTCCCCGCGCCGTTTTCAATCGTGTCGCCGACGCCGCCGCTCGTGCCGACAGCGGCGGTCGTATCCGCATTCACCGAGTAGCGCTGGCCGTTGATCGTCAACGAATCGAGATCGATCGACAGATCGGTGCCGGACTTCTTGACCTCCAACTCCGCCATCGAGCCACGCGGAATCGCCACGCGTCCGTTGACGTCGAAGACGTCCTGATCGACGACGCCGGTATAAATGCGACCGTCCGCCGTCTTGGCGTCGATGGTCTCGCTGGTGCGGACCGGGATGTTGACGCCGGCAGGAATCGTCGAGGTCGCGTCATTTCTGGAGTTCACCTGAGCAGCCGCTGGCTGCGAAAGGCAGAGCGCTCCGCTGACGATTGCGGCCGCCGCGGCGCTCAGACAGGTCTTGTGCGAGATAAGCATGGGTAGTCCCCCCCTTGTCCCGCTCACAGGTGCAAGCGAATCGCCAACGTCAGCCCAGCAGGGGCTGAGCCTCCGCCGCGTTTTACCGTCTGACGCCGATCACGTCGCTCACAGTCGGCCGGTCGTGAACACGCGACCACTCGCCCACCGTGGACCTGTCAGCAGTGGCCTGAGGCGCGGTCACGCGCGGCGTTTCTTCGGGACGAAGGCGAGGAACCGTCGCGGGTTGTCGACCATGATCGTTCGCAGGACCTCGTCGCTCGCGCCGGCGGCTTTCAGCTTGGGCACGAACACCGACAGCGTCTTTGCGTATCCGGGGCCACCGTTGCGCTGAATGAACGTCTCGCGCGCCAGGTCCGAGGAGCACATCAGGTTGCCGGCGTACCCCGCATCGATGAGCGCGATCGCCATCTGCACCTGATCGCCGTCCGTGGGTCCACCCTGCCGATCGAAGCCGACGAACGCGCCGCGCCTGCAGATGGCCTTCTGCACCTGGACGGTGGTGTCGACGAGATTACCGAGGTGGCCGATCACCACGCGATCCGGCTTCACGCCCGCATCCTCCAGGAGATCGAGCTGCTCGAGCGCTGCCTTGCCGGGGATCCCCGTGTGCGTGAAGATCGGCAGGTTGGTCGCCACGTGCGCCCGCCCGATGGCCCGGAAGACCTTGCGCTCGGTGGCCGTCATATCGTCCCACGATCCGATCTCGCCGAATGCGCCGACCGGGTCCTCTTCAACCTGCTTGACGAGCGCCCGCACGATCTCGTCCTCGCTCATCGTCGCGATCGCCGCCGGGTAGAACGGCTGCGTGTACAGCCCGGCGCCGGCGACGATCGGCATCTGCGACTTCGCCGACAGCTGGCGCAGGAAGTCGATGTTCCTGCCCATGTCCGGGTGACCGCCGTCGACGATGCAGCCGATGCCCTCGCGCCTGGCGGCGGTCAGCTCGCGCACCATCAGGTCGAGGTCCTGCATGAAGGCCAGCGACACCGGTGGTGGCGGTGGCCCGGGGGGCAGTCCCGACGCGACGCGCGTCGCGGCGGTGTATTGACCGAAGCGGTTGAGAAAATCCGGCGCCAGCGACATGTGCTCGTGAAACAGCGTCGCTCCGCCGCCGAGCTCGTCGGGGTCGTAATCCTTCAGAACCGTGCGGATAACGCTGCCGCGCGGAAACGTGGGAGGCGCCGCGGACATGCGGCGGGGG
>Ga0134122_10000174_pt1 | contig 38664 bp, 32 predicted proteins | sample KB302_FD_96461 | JGI IMG/M metagenome (GOLD analysis project Ga0134122, IMG submission 96461) | Terrestrial soil microbial communities without Nitrogen fertilizer from Kellogg Biological Station, Michigan, USA - KB3-0-2 | ecosystem: Environmental > Terrestrial > Soil > Unclassified ... | reverse complement strand
GGGGTTCTCCTTTGGTTTGAAGCCGCAGGGGACAAATCCGCAGCGATCGTCGGGATCGTCGGTACCCCCGAAGTGCTCGACCCACTTCGCATCCCAGGCGCTCTTGTGATTGGCGATGTGGTCGTTGTCCTCGGTTTCGGATTCGCCGACCCAGAAAACCGTGGCGCGCCCGCTCTTCCAGCGGGGCTCGGCAACGGCGTTTTCGCCGCCGACTTTGGCGGGCGTTGTCACGAAAGCATCGCCCGCGGCGGCTGGCGCGTGTCCGGCCGCCAGCAGCAAGACCCCAGCCGCGAAACTGAGGGCCGTTGTGAGCCCCACCCAGTGGAGACCGGAGCGTTGTTGCACCATCTTCCCCGTCCTGAAGGGCGCAATACTAGCGGGAATGCTGGTAGCTGCACCCACACGTCTGCGTGATTCAACCGCTGAAATGACCGACCACACGACCGGTCCGGATCAGCTTGTTCCAGCCGAGCATGTGGCCCTTGAGCGCGGCCAGCGCGGCGCGCAGCGCCGTCACATAGAGGAGCTGCCGATAACAGAAGCGCTGCAATACCAAGAGCGGCAGCAGGCGCCAAATGTTGCGGCTTTTGCGCTCCAGCGCGATCGCCAAGGCGGCCGTCACCAATTCTAGGACCTGAAAGTAGAGCCAATAGGCGGCCACCGTGTGCAACGCTGGAGAAAGAAAGACGGCTTCGGGAGGGCCAGAGACATAGTTGTTGATCGCGGAAATGAGGCTCCACGCCACCATCATGTCCATCGCCGGCGCGATCAGCGTAAACACAAACTGGAAGACGATGATGTTGGGCAGCCCGAACAATCCAAGCCCGATCGGCCGGACGCGCCAGACGGCGGGGAGATTCTTGAAAGCCACCTGCAAGGTACCGAACATCCAACGCAGGCGCTGTTTCATGAAGCATCCGATCGTCTCGGGTGCTTCGGTTCGTGCGCCCGCGCGCGGCTCGTAAAGCACCTTCCAGTCGCCACGCGCCAGCCGCACGGTGGCCTCCGCATCCTCTGCCAAGGTGTCGGGCAGGAAGCCTCCCACGGCAAGCAGCGCACTGCGCCGCCAGGCGCCGATGGCCCCAGGCACTACGGTGATGCCATTGACGACCTCAAGGGCGCGCCGGTCCAAATTCTGATTGATGACGTATTCCAGCGCCTGGAAGCGCGTGATGAGATTGATTTGATTGCCGACGATGGCCGCACCCGCCACGGCCGCAACCTCAGGGTCGGCGAAATGGCGCACCAGCCAAGGCAACGCATCCGGCTCAAACTGGGTGTCGGCATCGAGGGTGATCACCACTTCGGCATCGGTATGGGCCAGGCCATAGTTGAGGGCGGCCCACTTTCCGCCGTTCGGTTTGGTGAGAACGTCCACGCGTTGGGTGTGTTCGAAGGTGCGCCGCACGACCTCGGCGGTGGCATCGCTGGATCCGTCGTCGATGACGATGACCTTGAAGTCCACGTCGGGCGTCGCCAACAGCGCATGGATCGAGTTGCAGATCACCTTCTCTTCGTTGTAGGCGGGAATGAGCGCCACGATCGAGGCGGGCATCCACCTTTGGTGCTGGCGCCGGCGCTCTCGGCGCGCATGCACGAGGGCAAAGCCAGCAACCCAAACAAGCCGCAACGTTCCCAGCGCAATACCGGCGTAAAAAAACAGCGTTAGAAACGAATTCATCCCCTTGAAAAAGGCAAAACCGGCGTAGTTGGAGGCCGTGATCCAGGCGTCCTCGGGTCCAATGCGCGGCATCACGTCGTCGCGCGACAGGCCGAGAAGCTCGTGCACCGGCACGAAACGGAAACCGGCTTCCCGCAATTTGTCGATGATCTGGGGCAGGGCTTCGATCGTGGAGGTGCGAATGCCGCCGGCGTCGTGCAAGAGGATGACCTTGCCCTCGCTCTTGGTCGCCTGCTCGAGGGTGGCGGTCACGATCTGCGACGGCAGCGGCCGCCGCCAATCTTTGGGATCGATGTCCATACCAATGCTGAGATAGCCGAGGGAGCCGGCCAACGTCAGCGCTTGAGCCGCGTCGATCGTCTGCGGCTCGAGATCATCGCCGTAGGGCGCGCGAAACAGTGTGGTGCGGGCGCCAACGGTCGACTCGATCAGCCGCTGCGTGGCATTGATTTCAAAGGCGAGGCGCTCGGGCGAGGCAATTGTCGTATTGAGATGGGTGAAGGTGTGATTGCCGATCGCGTGCCCTTCGCGATAGATGCGCTCAAGAATGTCGGTGTTGAGCGCGCCGGCCGAACCAACGATGAAAAAGGTCGCCTGCACGCCTTTTTGCGCCAGAATGTCGAGGATCTTGGGCGTGTATCTTGGGTCCGGGCCGTCGTCGAAGGTCAGGGCCAGGACCTTGTCGCTGCGCGCACCCCAGCGCGTAATGGTGGTGGCCTTCGGATAGGCGACGATCCGCTGGCCGGTGATGAGATTGCTGAAAGCATCGTGCGAAATTTGCCGGGCGCCCTGCTGCAGGACCCCCGAGGCGCTCAAGACCTCGCCCTTGCCCTTGTAGAGCACATCATAGCCAGCATGCAGCGTCTTGATTTCGTTGCGGGCGTAGCCGTCCGCCAAGCGGCCGCGGCCAAGCACCGACCAAATGCTGGGATCCTCGGTACCGAGCCGCCAGAGCGCGAGCCCCTTCGGGCGCGCCGGCAAGGTCACGGCGATGTGATCGTAGGCGGTCACAGCGTCGAGATACCAGACTTGGTGGTGCGCCTTGGCAGCATCGTCGAGGTAGCTGAAGGTCGGGTTCAGCGATTTGGCATCGAAGCTCACGTGGGCGCGAGATTCTTCCATAAGCTCCCAGGCCTCCTGCACGGAGATCTCCTGGGCGGCTTTGCCCTGCTCCCAGTCATAACCATAGGAGCCGACACTGACGATCAGCTTGTCGGCTGGAATTTTCTTGAGCTGCCTGGCAAGCACGGTTTCGAACCAACCCTGGCTGGCCAAGGGGCCGGGGGCACCCTTTTCGGTGTGCTCGTCGTAGCTCATCAAAATCAGCGCGTCGGCGGCGGCGGCAAGTCCAACGTGGTCGTAAGCCGTGCCCTCGGGCGGCAAAGCCACCAGCAACTGCAGGCTGCGACCGCTGAACATGCCGGCTAGTTCGCGCACCAGCTTCACATAGTCCGATTGGGCGCGGGCGGGGATTTCCTCCAGGTCGAGGACCACACCGGCGTAGCGACCCTCCGTGACGAAGCGATCGAGCGCGGCGGCAAAGTTGGTGCGCGCCGCCGCCGAGATCAACATGGCTTCGACGGCCTCCGAGTCCCAGCGCGAACGCGCTTCATCGTAGTTGTTGACCGATGCCAGAACCTTAAGCTCGGGCGCATTGGTCTTGAGCCAATCTGAGACCAGCGCCTGCTTCGCCGGTGCATCCTTCGCCAGATCGCCGCCGGCCCCCTCTAGGTGCAGCCATTCCACGATCAGATAGTCGAGCGCGCGCGCGTTACGCTTGAGCGAAGAAAAACTGTTGTCATCCCAGTTGACGAGATAGGCATAGCGCGCGGCCGTGCGGGCACCATCGAGGGCGGCGGCGCGAACCTGGCTTGCCCCATAGGCCGGCTCATCCTTGCTCGCGGGCGCCGGCAAGCGCTGGGAGGAGAGTTCCCGCGGCACGCCCAGCCGCGCGAAGCCCGGCAAAGCCGGCCCGAACAGGCTGGTTACGATCAAGCACGCAGCGAGCACGCCCAACAGCGTCCCACCCGCCCACGACACCGCCGTGACGATCAGGCGGCGACGCCCTGTGGAGTCAAAAAACACCGGCCGGAAGAGCTCCGGCTGCACACCCTTGTTTAACAAGAAACCCACCCGCACCCGGCCGCACCGGTACCTAAAGAAGCTGTCTTAGCTTCTGCCGTTAACTTCCTACACGGCTTACGTAATGCGGATGCGAAGATTTCAGTAGGGACTAAAGTGACTAGACATTTGTCCCCTACGTCGCGGGTCGGGCAGAAATTGGCTTACGCCGCGGGGCCCCTTACTAGAATGTCATGCTGAAGTTGACGAGACCCAAGGTCCCAGAACTTCCGCCGATGCTGCCGGTGTTGTCGTTGTTCTCGTTGCTGCCGGAAACGAACTGATGGCCCGCCGCCATCCCTCACCCGGCGGAAGGAGGCAACTCGAGATCGGGCGTCAATTCAGCCTCGCCGAGGACGAATTCGTCGCCGCCCACATGCTGACGCGCCGCCAGATGATGCATGCGCGCCAGGCTTTCAATCTGCCCGACTTCGGGCCGACCCGGCCCTTTTGAAGCCCTGGACCGACCCCGCGCATTCGGAGGCGGAGGGTATCGGTTATGCGCCGAGCTCGGGCAGCCTGATTGGCCGCCGAAGATGTTGCCGAGCAGGTCGCCGAGCTGCCCGACGCCGGCGCTAGCCATCTTCTCCTGCAAATGAACTTCGGCTACCTCGATCACGAGCGCATCAAGCGTTCGCTGCACCGTTTTGGCGAGACGGAGATTGCGGCCTTTGGCTAGCTCGATGATGGCCGCAGCAGGTCCAGCGCGGAGGCGTACCGCTAGACTAAGGTCCGGGACGCCGAGTAATCGTGTCCTTCCAGGGACCGCTTGGAACATCACGCCTGTCGACATGCCGCCACAAGACCTTGGACAGCCCGCCCACTTTGAGGCAATCCCTAACTGCTGGAGATAGGTCGATGCCAGCGCTTACGCCTCTGGTATTCTTCGGCGTGGCCCCTACTCCGAAGACATAGTGGGCGTCGTCTTTCTCGAACGGACCCACGTCCTGCCATTGCGCGTAGCAAGTGATGCCATTCGCGTGGATGGCCACCCATCTATTTTTCAGCAAAGACTGTTTTGCCCCTGGCGCGTCCCAGGGAATGGAGGCGTTGACCGCCTTCCTGCGGCCATTCTCTTCCATATCGTCGTAAGGAAGTGCGACATAGAAGGGGTTTTCCTTGGGTTTGAAGGCGCACGGCTCGTAGCCGCAGCGGTTGTTCGGATCGTCAACGCCGCCGAAGTGTTCGACCCATTTCGCATCCCAGGCGCTCATGAGATTGGCAATGTGATCGTTGTCCTCGGTCTCGGTTTCGCCGACCCAGAACACCGTGGCGAGCGCACCCTTCCATTGCGACCCTTTGGCTTCGCGCTTCGCCGTCTGGGTCTCACGGCCTGGTCCAGCGGACGTGTCTACGACGCTTGCCATTATTGACCAACCCGCGACACCGAGGGCAATTCCCAGCAGCTGGAGGCGGGGCCGTGGCGTGTCGACCATGTTGCGCCGTCTTCACTCGTTCTGGAGGCACAACATAGCCGCGACGGCCACATTTGTGCCGACACATGTGCGTGATTCAGACGCCGAAATGGCCAACCACGCGCCCGGTCCGGATTAACTTATTCCAACCCAGCATGCGTCCTTTCAGCGCCGCGGCCGCGGCGCGCAGCGCCGTTACGTACAGCAGCTGCCGATAACAGAAGCGTTGCAATACCAGGAGTGGTAGTAGCCGCCACATGCCGCGGCCTCTCGGCTCGATGGCGATCGCCAGGGCCGCGGTGAAGACTTCCAAGGTCTGAAAGTAGGCCCAGTATGCCGCCACCCTTAGCAAGGCGGGGGGAAAGACGGCGTCGGGGGGCCCTAAGACATAGTTGTTGGTTCCGGAAGCGATGCACCACAGCAACATTAGGTCCATGGCTGGGGCGATCAGCGTGAAAACGAACTGAAAGATGATGATATTTGGCAGCCCAAACAGGCCGAGCCCGATCGGCTGGATCCGCCATATGGCCGAGAGGTTCTTGAACGCGACCTGCAACGTGCCGAACATCCAGCGCAGGCGCTGCTTCATGAAGCTCCTGATGGTCTCGGGTGCCTCGGTGCGTGCGGCCGCCCGCGGCTCGTAGAGCACCTTCCAGTCGCGCCGGGCCAGGCGTACCGTTGCCTCCGCATCCTCTGCCAGCGTGTCGGGTAGAAAACCACCCACGGCAAGCAGAGCGCTGCGTCGCCAAGCGCCGATGGCGCCAGGCACGACGGTGATGCCATTGACGATTTCGAGCGCGCGCCGGTCGAGGTTCTGGTTGGTGACGTATTCCAGCGCCTGGAAGCGGGTGATGAGATTGATTTGATTGCCAACGATGGCTCCGCCGGCGACAGCGGCGACGCTCGCGTCGGCGAAATGCCGGACCAACCAACGCAGCGCATCTGGCTCAAACTGCGTATCGGCATCGAGGGTGACGACGATCTCGGCATCCGTCCGCGCCAATCCGTAGTTGAGGGCAGCCCACTTGCCGCCGTTCTCTTTGCTGAGCACGCTCACGCGCTCGCTGTGGGCAAACGTGCGACGCACGACGTCAATCGTGGCATCGCTGGATCCGTCATCGATAACGATGATCTTGAAATTGCTCTCGGGCGAAGCCAGCAGCGCCTGGACAGATTTGCAGATCACCTTCTCTTCGTTGAAGGCGGGAATGAGCGCCGCGATCGAAGTTGGCGTCCACGCCAGGTGCAGCCGCTTGCGTTCCCGGCGCGCATGCACCAGGGCAAAACTGGAAACCCACAGAAGCCGCACGGTCCCGAGCACAATCCCGGCGTAGAAGAACAGCGACAGGAATGCATTCATGTTCTTGAAAAAGGCAAAGCCCGCATAGTTCGAGGCGGTAATCCAAGCGTCTTCGGGTCCAACCCGCGGCATCACTTCGTCGCGGGACAGGCCCAGAAGCTCATGCACTGGCAAGAAACGGAAGCCTGCTGCCCGTAACTTATCGACGATCTGTGGCAGCGCTTCGATCGTCGAGCTGCGCATGCCGCCGGCATCGTGCAAGAGGATAACTTTGCCGGTCCCCTTAGTCGCCTGCTCGATGGTAGCGGCGACGATCTGAGACGCAAACGGTCGTCGCCAATCTTTGGGGTCGATATCCATGCCGATGGTGAGATAACCAAGCGATCCGGCAAGCGTGAGAACTTGCGCCCCGTCGATCGTTTGCGGCTCGAGATCGTCACCGTAGGGCGGACGAAACAAGGTGGTCCGTGCCCCGACGGTGGACTCGATCAGCCGCTGCGTTGCGTTGATCTCGAATTGAACGCGCTCGGGGGAAGCAATTGTCGTATTGAGATGCGTAAAGGTGTGATTACCGATTTCATGCCCCTCTCGGTAGATGCGCCGTAGGAGATCGGTATTGAGGGCTCCGGCGGAACCCACGATAAAGAAGGTCGCCTTCACCCCCTTTTCGGCCAGAATGTCGAGGATCTTGGGCGTGAACCGCGGGTCGGGTCCATCATCGAACGTCAAGGCCAGCACCTTGTCATTGCGTGCGCCCCAGCGGGTGATGGTGGTGGCTGTCGGAAAGGCACTGATCTGCTGAGCGGTGATCAAATTGCGTCCAGGATCATGGGTAATTTGCCGGCTGCCCTCTTGCAGCAACCCGGTGACGCTCAAGACCTCGCCCTTGCCCTTGTAGAGCACGTCATAGCCTGCATGCAGGATCTTGATGGCGGTTAGCGCGTCGGCATCCGCCGACCGGCCGCGGCCAAGCGCCGACCAAATGCTGGGGTCTTCGGTTCCCAGCCGCCACAATGCCAAGCCCTTGGGCCGCGCCGGCAATGCCACGGCGATTTGATCGTAGGCGGTCACCGCGTCCAGGTACCAAACCTGGTGCTGCGTTTTGCTGCGGTCATCGAAGTAGCTGAAGGTCGGGTTCAACGATCTCTTGTCAAAGCTCAGGCTTGCCTGTGATCCTTCCAGAAGTTCCCAGGCCTCCTGCACGGAGATTTCCTGGGCCGCTTTGCCATTCTCCCAGTCGTAACCGTAGGAACCAATGCTGACGATCAGCTTGTCGGCAGGAATGCTTTTGAGATGCCTGGCCAGAACGGTTTCGAACCAGCCCTGGCTGGCCAGTGGCCCCGGGGCGCCTTTTTCGGTGTGCTCGTCGTAGCTCATCAAGATCAGCGCGTCGGCGGCGGCCGCCAGCCCGGCGTAATCGTAGCCGGTGTTGTCGGGGGCCAGCGCGACCAGCAGCTGGAGGCCGCGACCGCGGAAGATCTCGGCGAGTTCATCGACCAGCTTTACATAGTCCGATTGCACGCTTAGGGGGATTTGTTCCAGATCGAGGACCACGCCGGCGTAGTGCCCACCGGTCACGAAGCGATCGATGTCGGAGGCGAACTGCGCCCGCGCGGAGGCGGATCCCAACACCGCTTCCGCGGCAGCCGGGTCCCAGCGCGAGTGGGCTTCATCGTAGTTGTTGACCAAAGGCAGGACCTTGAGCTGCGGTGCGTTGGCTTTCAGCCAACCGTTCACCAGCGCCTCTTGCGCCGGTGCATCACGCAACAGCACACCCCCGGGGCCTATGACGTGCAGCCATTCCACGATCAGATGATCGAGCGCGCGCGCGTTGCGCTTTAAGGAGGAGAAGCTGTTCTCGTCCCAATTGACGAGATAGGCATAGCGGGCGGCGGCGGCGGCATCGGTGGCAAAAGCGCGAGCCCGATGTCCCCCGTATTCAGGCTCGCCCCTGCTTGCCGGCGCCAGTAGACGCTGCGAGGAGAGTTCGCGTGGCACGCCCAACAGGGCAACGCTGGGGAGCACGGGGCCGAACAGGCTGGTAACGATCAGACACGCCGTTAACACGCCAAGCAGCGACCCGCCTGCCCAACTCACCGCCGCAACAATCAATCGGCGCCGTCCAGTCGAATCGAAAAAAACCGGCCGGTGGGACTCCGACTCAATGTCCTTGTCCAAGAAACCAACCCGCCAACCCGCACCACAGACGCGGGCGAAGAGGCCAATTCAACCTCCGCCGCTAAATATCCGCGAGAAAGTAAATAATGCTGGGTGCGAGATTTCAGTAGGGACTGAAGTGCCTAACTGTGCAAAAGGGTACGAAATGCCGCAGCGGCATTAGAAGGTCAGGCTCAGATTTTAAAAGGTCACGCTCCAATTGATGAGACCGTAGGTGCCCTCGCCGCCGCCGATGCCGCCGTTGCCATCAGTGTTATTGCTACTGCCGGATACAAACTGGTGACCGACCGACAGCGTGATCTCCGTAGGACGGAACTGGGGTAGCTTGAGATCAAACGTGACGAAACCACCGACACGCTGGGCATCAAAGTCCTCATCGCCGACGACGCTAGCCTCTGGTCCGAAGGTGAAGCGCCCGCGATGGAGGCCGACCCTTGCCCTTGCCCAATAGCTGTTGAACGACGTCGAGTAGTTACCCTCTATGCGAAAGTAGTAGGGCAATTCCTTTTCCGTTTCGATGCCTGCGCCGACCTTGAAACCCCACTCGGTGCCGCGCACTTCGGCCGTGGGATCGTCCGGCCTCAACCGGACGTTCTGGTAGTCGACGCCTGCATAGATCTCGTAGTCGATGCTGCTGCGACTGAACATGTAGCCCAGGGCCACATCGCCCTGCCATTGCCGGCCGTCGCCTGGATTGAGATCAAAATCGCCCAGAGCTCCGTAGGCGCGGAAAAAATATCCGTCGCGTCCCATGTCACCATTGAGGGCGACGATGATCCCCGAGTAGGCGTACCGGGAATCCGTAACGACATCATAGCCTGAGAAATAAACGCCGCGCTCGACCGGCTCGGCTTGGTTGTTGTTGCTTTTACCACCATTGTTTTTCATGCCGTCGGCGGTTGCGGCTTGGCTGCAGGTTGCGAGCGCAACAACAACCAGCGCCTTGACACCAAATCGAAGCGTGCGAATCATCGGCTAGATCCTTTGGCAGGGTTTAGACTCTCCAGGGCCAGGATTCGTCGCCGAAATCAACGCATAGGATGTTAAGATAAGCTCGATCCCGTCAATTTTTCGGGAACTGTGGCGGGCGCACCAGCCCGCGGCGGGAACTCCGCCATGCAACTACAAGTCCGGCAAAGCCACTCAGCACCGAGGTCAGCACAACGGCCACCGCTAGGTCATGCGCCAACGAGAGGGGCATGGCGCTCGCACACCAAATGGCGACCAGCAGGGTCAGGAGCGTGGTGGCGGCGCTGACCAGGGCGCACGCCAGGACGGTGCGCGTTTGGCTCGCCAGGCCCCCAGCCGCGCTCGTCGTGGCAATAAAGCCGGACACGCCATGACAGAGGGCGAGCGGAACAAGCGCCGCCCACCACAGCCAGGACGCCATGCCCTCCCAGGTCACGGCGAAAAGGCCACTCGAGGCGGCGTAAAAAAGAAGACCGAAAACGAATGCCAAGATTGGAAAAGCCATGGCTTCAACTTGCCGGACCCATCGGCCGGGCCATCAGGAAACAGGAAACAAAACAAATACCGACGATAACCGGGGCACAACAACCCCTTGCTAGGTTAGCCTGGGTTTGATCGCCAATGGAACCCGCTTTGTACAATGGGAACCGGCGTCAACGCCATAACTGGGGCTCGGCGCCAACGCCAAACTCAAGGATTGGCGGCGTTCGCCGCCACTACCCGCCAAATCTCCCGATGTTGAGACACTCCGCCCAGGGAATTTTGCTCCGATTCGATCCGTCGGCGCAACGCCACGGTCCCCGTTCGGCCGCGCCAGACCGGGGAAGGTGCCCACCACCCGGCGTCGAGGCCGAGGGTTGCAAGCGCGATCCTGCAGGACCGGGTCAGCTGGCGATCGGCGTGCTTGGCTCGCTGGCACGCCCGCTGGCCCCGCTGCCTCCCCGCTCTGGTTCGGCGCTGGCGAGAGACCCTGCCTGGGGCGGCTAAGCCATGCGAGGCGCCACGCTTGGGCCGCCCGTGGCACTCGGTCAGGCAGGGGAACCCGGGCGTTGGTCGATTGCGGCTACCTGACGCTTCGCCAGGGCATGGGGGCTTGGGCCTTTGGCGCGAGCCGGCTTGGCGAGGGGGATTGTCCCCACGGCAAGGCGCCCCGAACCGCGCCGAGGCCCCTTCATCTCGGCCTGGTAACTGGTTTTGGCGCCAGGCGGGTGTCGCCGGCTCGCAGGCGGCGCCCCAATCCGATACGAGTTGCCGGATCGGACGCGGCAAAGGAGACGAGGCATGCCAACCGCTCGGCGCTACATTTTCATGGTCAGCATGGATGTCGATCCCGACAAAGAAACCCTCTTCAACGAGGTCTATGACCAGGAGCACGTTCCCAACTTGCTCAAGGTTCCGGGCGTGCACGCGGCCCGGCGCAGCAGGGCCGAGCCGTCCTTTCGGCTCAACATCGGCGGCGAGGAAAAGGAGATCGCGCACGTGGGGGCGACCTACTGCGCCATCTATGAGATTGATGGACCGCACGTGCTCGTCAGCCCAGAATGGGCGCAAGCCGGCGAGGCGGGACGCTGGCCGACCGAGGTGCGGCCGTTCACGCGCAACCGGCGTCACGCGATCTATAAGCTGCTCTAGAGCCTGGCAGGTGCATTTCGTTGTTTTGGTTGTCGGCAGGCGGACGGCGGGCAAGCAGGTCGCAGCGCCGCTGGAGGGATAGCGGCGACCGGATACGCCGGCGCCTTGTCCCGTCAAAGTCTTGGCGTCGTGGCGGGAATCGCGCCGATGGCGCCGAGGCATCTTGGCGGGCGCCGGCGATTGCCGCGGCACACGGCCCTGGCAAATTGGCGGCACGCCGACGAATGGCTTTGGTGGGCCATCGCCCACTTCCAGGAGCCGTCGCGTCACGGCGTTAGGCGGCCTGAACGCGGGGTAGATGTGACTGGCCAATTGCCCTCATAACGCTATAGTCTGCGCGCGCAATTTGACTAGGCTTTCCGCCAAAGGAAGGCCGGCAACAATAACAATAATCAACAACCACACCCAATAAACGGAGGAAGCCCATGCCCATTAGTCGTCGCCAGGCTTTGGTGGGGTCCGCGGCGAGCACCGCGGCGCTTGCGAGCGGTGTCTTCCGTCCGGCGATTGCCGCCTCCGAGCCGATCCGCATCGGCTATCTGCCGGCCCTGACGGGCCCCTCCTCCTCCACCGGCATCGGCATCAACCGGGGGACGGAGTTGGCCGTCAAGGAGATCAATGACGCGGGTGGCATCAACGGACGGCAGATCGAGTTGGTCGTGCGCGATACCCAGAGCGACCCCACCAAGGCGGTCAACGCGGCAACCGAACTCACGCGACGGCACAAGGTGCACGTCATTTGGGGACCATTGAACTCGGGCGAAGCCCTCGCGGCGACGCCCTTGATTGCGCGCGACGGCGTGCCTCAGCTGCACCCTTGTTGGGTCGATTCTTTGACCGATGTGAAGAAATATCCACTGGCCTTTCGCAATGCGCCAACCAATCAGCAGATCGGCGGTGCCGCCAACCACTACGTGGTCAATATCGTCAAGGCCAAGAAGGTGGCCGTCATCAGCGATACCACCGGTTACGGCACGGCTTCGCTCAATGCCTACGTGCCAATGCTGAAGACGATTGGTGCGGAGGTCGTCTACGAAGGCAGCGTCGAATCGAACAATCCGGACTTGAAGCCGGAACTGCTGCGCATGCAGGCCGCGGGGGCGCAAGCCATCATGCCCTGGAGCGTGAACGCCGGTTTTCTATCGCGCATCATTAACACGCGCGCAGAAATGAATTGGGATATCCCGATCGTCGGCCAGACCACGCTTGGCTCCGGCCAAACCAAGGCCTTGCTGAAGAAACCCGAATACTGGGAAAAGGTCTATCCCAACAACTTCCGCAACTGCAGTTACAATGCCACCGGCGCCCTGCCGCCGCGCACGGTCGACTTCGTCGAGCGGATTCGCAAGGCCAAGATCGAGATGAGCGATACGCTGCTGTGGTGGATTGCGCTTGGCTACGATGGACCGCGCTTGATGGCGGAGGCCATCAAGGCCGCCGGCAGCGGGCCCGAGGAGGTCGCGGGCTACTGGAACAAGGTCAAGGCCTGGCCCGGCGTCTACGGCAGCATCACCTGGACACCGGAGTTGCACGACGGCTTCCAGAATGAAGAGATCGTGATGTGCCAAGCCAACTCGCTCAAGGATGGTGCCTTCACGCTGGCGCCCGGCTACACCGGCTAGATCGATGCTGGTATCGATCGTCTCCTACGGCTTGGCGCTAGGAGCTGTCTACGCACTCATTGGCATTACCTACAATGTCATGTTCACCGCCTCGCGCGTGTTCAGTTTTACCGCGGGCACGGTCGGCATGCTGGGGGGCGTATTCGGAGCCTTGTTCATCGACCGATTGGGTATGCCGGTCGCCGTCGGCTTGCTCATCACGCTTGCGGCTGGTGCCGGGTTGGGCATCATCACCGAAGTCCTGACGGTACGGCCCGTGCTGAAAAGCCTGGACCAGCACCTCTATGTGCTCTCCACGCTCGCCTTTGCCCTGATGCTGCAGCAGCTGACGGCCATCGAGTGGAGCACGGAACCGCAGCCGTTTCCGCGGTTGTTGCCTTTCGGCCCGGGCCTGTTCGACCAGCAATTCTGGCTGCCGATGCTGGCGTGCGCGCTGACGATCCTCGGCCTCGAATGGCTCTATCGACGCACGCTAGTAGGACGCGCCTTCTTGGCCATCTCTGAAGACAACTATGCCGCGCGCGTCCTCGGCCTGCCCGAACAAAGCCTCCGCATCGCCAGCTACGCCCTGGCCGGTGTGATCGGCACCTTGGCGGGCTTCACCGGGGGCGAGATGATGCTCGCCTACTTCGGCAATGGGCCGCTGCTGAATTTCTACGGCTTTGTCCCGGTCGCGCTCGGCGGCATGGGCAGCAACCGCGGCGCGGTGGCCGGCGGCCTGGCGCTCGGGCTGTTTCAGCAGGCGGCAAACTTTCTGGTGGGCGGCATCTTCGCCTCGGTCGCCATCTTCGTCGTGTTCATCATCGTCTTGCTGGTGCGGCCCGAGGGCTTTGCCGGCGCCGCGCCCGCACGGCGCGTATGAACGACAGCGCCACATTGCCGCTCGCCGTTGCGCCCAAGCGGAGGCTCGGTGGCCTTGAAGCTTTGTTCCCGACCGTGGCTCTTGCCGCCGCCGGTGCGATCCTGCCCTTGCTCGGGGATTCCTATCTCGGCGTCATTGCAACGCGCGCCTGCATTTACTGGGTGCTCGTCTCCGGTCTCAATCTGGTCGTCGGCTTTGCCGGGCAAATTGCCATTGGCTGGGTGGCGTTGCTGACCCTTGGAGCCTACGTCACCAGCGTGCTCACGGCGGGCACCGTGATGCCCGAGTTGTCTCCTTACCTGGCATTGCTGATTGCCGCAGCGGTGGGGGCGGTCTTTGGCATGGTCGTCGGCCTGCCCGCCCTGCGCCTGCGCACGTTCTATTTTGCCATGACGACCTTGGGCTTTGCGACGATCGTGACGCAGGTCGCGTTGGCGTGGAAGAGCGTGACCGGCGGAGGTGTCGGCGTACCCGGGCCGGTCTTGCCGTGGCCCTTTTCCAGCCCATGGGGATTTTACTATTTCTGCCTTGGCCTGGCGGTACTTTGCACGTGGATGACCAGCAACATCGCAGCCAGCCGGTTTGGTCGCTCGCTCGTCGCAATTCGCGACGCCGAGGTCGCGGCCGAGGCGGTCGGGATCTCCAAGCCTACGCTGCTGGTCACCGTGTTCCTGTTCAGCGGCGCGGTGGCCGCCGTCGCGGGTGGGCTATTCGCCTCGCTACAATCCTATATTACGCCGGACGCTTTCACCTTCGACCTCTCGGTGTTGTTTTTTATCGCCATCCTGATCGGCGGACGCGGCTCAATTCTTGGGCCCCTCTTGGGCACCATCATTCTCACGGCGCTGCCCGAGTTCGCGGCACCGCTGGTGGCGTGGTCGACCTTTCTTTACGCCGTACTGCTGCTGGTGATCGTGCTCGCCGTACCGGGCGGCATCGCCGACATGCTCGATTTCAAGAACCGCCGCCCGCTCGAGCGCCATCGCGAGATACGGCCACGCCCGGAGCTGCTGGCGCAGATCTTGCCGCCGCAGGCTCATCCGAACCTGCTCAAACTCGAGAACCTATCGCTGAGTTTTGGCGGCGTGCGCGCCATCGATGGCGTCGATCTTGAGATCCGCATGGGCGAAGTGCACGGACTGATCGGCCCCAACGGCAGCGGCAAGACGACGACGCTCAATGTGATCTCGGGTTACTATGCCCCCCAGCAAGGGCAAGTGCGCCTGAACGACAAGATGCTCCCGTCTCGCGCGGCAGCCGCGCGCGCCGGCCGGCGCATCGCACGCACCTTTCAAACACCACGTCTGGTCGGTGCCGCGTCGGTCTTGGAAAACGTCATGATCGGCGCCGCGACGGCCGGTCGCGCCAGCTTTATCGAATCCCTCCTCGCGCTTCCACGCCATCGTCGAGACGAGGTGCAAGCCTACGACGCGGCGATGGCGGCGCTGACCGCGGTTGGTCTTGATCAGCTTGCTTTGGTGCGCGCGGACCGGTTGCAGCACAGCGAACTGCGCTTTGTCGAGATCGCTCGCGCGCTGGTGCTGCGGCCCTGCTTCTTGCTGCTGGATGAGCCGGCAGCCGGATTGTCGGTCGATGAGATCAAACGCCTGGGCGCGCTGATCGTCACCATCAGTCGTCAGGGAACGGGGGTGCTCTTGGTGGAGCACCACGCGGACCTGATTTTCGATATCTGTGACCGTGTCACCGTGCTCAATCTCGGAAAGGTGCTTGCTTCCGGAACCGCCGCCGAAATCCGCGGTCATCGCGAGGTCATCAATGCCTACCTCGGCGCCTGATCCTCTTTTGCAAATCAGTGGTCTGTCCACCGGCTACGGCAAAATCGGCGTACTGCACGGCATCGATCTGACCGTCGGACCCGGGGAAATGGTGGCCCTTTTGGGCCCCAATGGGGCCGGCAAGACCACTTTGCTGCGTGCGATCTCGGGTCTGTTGCCGCGGTCAGGGCGCGTTCGCTTCGCGGGCAAGGATCTGTCGGGCGCCAGCCCGCGCGACATGGTTCGGGCGGGGCTCGTACACGTGGTCGAAGGGCATCGCGTATTCACGCAATTGACCGTATTCGACAATCTGCTGCTGGCCGGCTACGGCATGCCACGTCGCGAACGGGAGATAAAGGTCGAGGAGGCCCTCGCCTTCTTTCCCGAAATTGCGGCCAAGCGCAACGACCGCGCCGTCACCTTATCCGGCGGACAACAACAAATGCTTGCCGTGGCTCAAGGCCTGGTGCGGCATCCGCGGCTGCTGATGCTGGATGAGCCCTCCGCCGGTCTCTCCCCGGTGCTGGTGGACCGAGTGCTCGCGGCCGCCGGACGCCTGCGCGATGGCGGCACGGCGGTCTTGCTGGTCGAGCAACTGATAGAGAAGGCTCTGCGCATCGCTGATCGTGTTTATGCGCTGGTGCGTGGCTCGATCGTGCTTGAGGCCGCTGGGAACGAGCCCAATCTGCCCAGCCGATTGGAGCAGGCCTACTTCGGGCACAGCCTGCGCCCGCCTTCCGGGCCGTCCTGAAGGCGGACCTCCCCAACCAAACGTGACCGGCGCCCGTTGGCGCGTCAGCCCGTCAGCACCGAGCCTTAGCGGCTCGCGGCGCTTGCGTGCGCCAACTGCCGCTGCGGATCTGGGTTTGCCACCACAGCTCCCGTGAGCGTCGGCGGGGTCTTGGCGGCTGCGCTGTTGTCGCCAGGGGCCTCGACCTGCGCCACCCTCTGGCGCAGTTCGGCCATCGGCGACAGCGCCGCTTCCTCGGCGAGGGGGTTCGGTCTGGGACGTGCGACGCCCTCGAAGCGCGCGCCCTCGTCAACGGAAAGGGAGTGGTAGAAGATTTCGCTTTCCACCCGCGCGGTGTCCTGCAAAAGCACGCGCATTGCCCGGATGATGCCGGTGATCTTGCCGCGAATGACGGCCTCTTGCGCGATGATGACGCCGGTAACGGCCGCGTTCTTGCCAACGATCAACTGCTGGCAGTTGATGTTTCCGCAAAGGTGGCCGTCAATCTCAAGGTCGCCGTCGCTCCACAGATCGCCGGTCATTGTCACCGACGCCTCGATCAAGGAGCGGGGCCGCGCCTTGGGAATATTTAATTCCACCTTGCAATTGTCCTCCCATCGCAAGCCGCGTGTTTCAGCGAGCGGGGCATCCTGATGTCGGTCGTGACGTTTGTTGAAATACATTTCACACCCTGCCTGCCCATTTGGTCGAGGGATCGGGCCGAGAATGCGCAGCGCCCGCCGGAACTTCCCGCGCCAAGCTGCCCGCCAAGGGTGCGAAAACGAACCCCCGGCACGGACGGGATCGGTCCCGGCAAGCCGAGATGTCGCGGCAGCTGGTCGCGCAATGAGGACACTTAGTAGACGTCAAAGGTCGCGCAAACACCTGCGTGGAGGCTGTATTTTGCGCAAAATCATTGTGTAGCATCCGCGCGTGCGGGATCAGCGCCGCGGCGCCAGCAACGCCTGGCAACGGCGGTGCCTGCCGGGCCCCACTTGTTTTGTGCGACCGCGAAGCGCTGCGGCGCACAGCCATATCCAGTCCAGCAAAGACCCGATAAAGTCAGGACGTCGGATGAACAGCTCACCCATAGTTCGGTCGTCGTTGGAGTGTGTTGTGGGCGAACCGAAGAACCCCGCGCAGGCGAAGCTTCGCGACTGGCCAATGTTTCAAAACGCCTCGCGGTCGGGCCATCGCAAGCCGCCCGATGGCCGGCCGCTACCGAAGATTTCCGAGCTTTTGGTCATGCACCTTGCCGGCACCGCCGAAGAAAAGCTGGCCTGGCTGGCGGCGCAAAAGGTGGCGGGGAAGCTTGACGGCGATGACCCCGAGGAGGTCGCCGAAGCCCAGGCGCTGCTGGCCATGCTGGCGCGCCTTGCGCGCACGAAAACCCATAAGCAACACTTGAACGACCTGCTCGATGAGGGACTGAAGGCGACTTTTCCAGCCAGCGATCCGATAGCAGTTGGCCGCTTCACCGGGGCGGAGGTCTTGCCCTCCCGTTGAGACCTTGCGGTGCAGGTCGGCCACTTGGCCTTGCGATTGCTCTCGTGCAGGACTTTGGCCGCGACGATTTGCAGGGCGTCTTGTTCAGCGCATCGCCGCCTGCCGCCAGCGCGTTAAACGCCTCTCCACCCAAATGAGGCCATAGCTACTGAGAAGGCCGATGAGGCCAAGCAGCACCAGGCCGGCATAAAGATCAGCCGCGCGAAAGGCACGCGCCGCCAGCAGGATGGCACTGCCTAGACCTTCTTGACCCGATAGCATTTCGCCGATCACGGCCAGGATCAGGGCAATGGTGAGCGACAGGCGCATTCCGGCCAGGATGTCGGGCACGGCGTTCGGCAAGCCGATCTTGCCGACGTAGGCAAGATGCGACAGCCGCAGCACCTGGGCGACATCCCGCAAGCGCGGCTCGACGTTGGCAAAACCTTGCACGGTGGCAAGCAACGTCGGCCAGACCGAGCCGAAGACGACCACGCCCAGCACCATGCTTGGTCCTAACCCGACCAGCGAGATGGCAATGGGGATCACGGCGGAGGCTGGCAGCGAGCGCGCAAATGCGAGGGTCGGCCGCAAATAGGCGCGGGCCGTCTGCGAGATGCCGATTAGGCTACCGAGTGCGATGGCGCCGATGCTGGCAAGAAGCCAACCATTGAGCATGCGTAAGGTGGTGGCGGCGAGCTGGCCCTTAAGATCACCCTTTCCGAGGCCCCAAACCAGGGCGTCGACGGTTGCCGCGGGTGAGGGCAGGAACGCCTTCGACACCAGCCCCGCCGCCGTGACCAGGTGCCAAAGCAGGATGAGCGTGAGCAAGCCCAACACGCCCAGCACCGAGGTTGGCAGGCGTCGCAGGGTCATGCTGCGATACCGGTGTCGACGTCGCCGCGATGCGCAAACAGCCGGCGCTCGAGACGCAGCAGTGCCGCATTCTTGCCCCAACCGATCAGCCCGACCCAGAACAGCACGGCAAACATGCGCTCCGGCCGCAACGTCTCCTGCGCGATCATGAGGTCGTGTCCCAGCCCCTGCGGATTGCTGACAATTTCCGCGGTCACCGCCACCACGAGGGCGAGACCGGCGGCGAGGCGCAGTGCCGTCATGAGTCGAGGGGCGGCCGCGGGCAGTATGATCTTGGCGGCCGTCTGCCAGCGGCTTAGCCGCAGCAAGCGCGCCACTTCCGTCAGGCGCGGCTCGATTTGCACTACCGCGCTCTGGGTCAAAATCAGCGACGGCCAAAAGGTGGCAAAGGCGATGACCGCGATCTCCATGCGATAGCCGAAACCGAAGATCAGCAGCGAAAGCGGCAGCAGCGCCACCGACGGTATCGGCCGCAGCATCTCGATGGTCAGAAAGGTCATGCGGCGTAAAAGGTCAGAGGACCCGAGCGCAATGCCGGCCGTAGCTCCGGCGAGGCTTCCGAGCGCCAAGCCGGCGAGCAGCGTCCCCAAAGTTTGCGCGCTGCCGACCACGAGCGAGCCATCCAGCAGGATGGAGAGCAACGCGGCGACGGCGCGCGATGGCGGCGCCAGGCTGTCGCTTGGACCGCCACGCGCCCGAAAGGCAATTTCGGCCAGCGCCAGCAGAACCACGGGGACGATGACACCGCGCCACCGCTTCACGCCAGCATCTCCTGCATGGCCGTGAATAGCTCACGCCGCAGGCGCAGGAATTCCGGGTTCTCACGCGTGGAAAGCTGATTGCGTGGACGCGGTAGAGGGATATCGACCATGCGCGCAATACGGCCAGGATTGGTATCGAGCACGACGACGCGATCACCCAGGTAGAGTGCCTCATCCAGATCGTGGGTGACAAACAGCACGGTCGCCCCGCGCTCGGCGACGATGCGCAGCACCTCATCCTGCAAGGCCTGGCGCGTCATGGCGTCGAGGGCGCCAAACGGCTCGTCCATCAGCAACACCGCGGGATCTTGTGCCAAGCTGCGGGCGATCTGCAGACGCTGTTGCATGCCGCCGGAAAGCTGGCTCGGATACTTGTCGGCATGGCCGGCGAGGCCCGTCTTGGCAAGCAAGGCGGCGATGGCCTGCGGGCGCTCAGCCGGGGGGACGCCCATGGCTTCCAACGCCAGGCTGACGTTGCCCGTCGCCGTCCGCCACGGCAGCAGGGCTCGCCCATAATCCTGAAACACCAACGCCACTTGCCGCGAGGGCATGGTCACCGGCCGGCCGTCGAGGCACACTTTGCCGTGACTGGGTGCGATCAGGCCGGCCAGCAACCGCAGCAGTGTGGTCTTGCCACAGCCGGACGCACCGATGACCGAGACAAATTCGCCGCGTGCGACCGTGAAGCCAATATCCTGAAGGATGGTTCGGCCACCGAGTTCGAGAGCCACGGCCTCGAATTCCAGAGCGACCTGTGGCAGGGACATGTTAAGGCGCAATGATGGTCTTGGCGTCGATGGCACTGCGCAGCATGTCTTGCCGCTTCATGATGTCGACCCAACCGGCAATCCCAGCCTCGGTCACTGCCGCTTGCCAGCGCCCGAGCTTCATGCCGGCGATCACCTCGGGTGGCATCTTGATGTAGTTGGCCACGGCGGCGCGCACGGCGGCCTGATCTTTATTGGCGATGGCCGCGCCCTCGGCAATGGCTTCCTGGAAGGCCTTCACGGCTGCCCGATTGGCTTCGGCCCATTTGCGCGTGCTGGAATAGACGATGATCGGCAACTCGCTCTTGAGATTGTCCGTAAAGCTGGTGACCTGCTTGCCGATGCCGCCGGCGACGATCCGGCCCATCACAGGTTCGCCGGTGACAACGGCGTCGACGTTGCCGCCCTTCAGGACGTCGGCCATCTGCGGAAAGCCGACCTCGACGAACGTAACCTTCTTGTAATCGACGCCGTTGTCGAGCAGCCAATTGCGAAACAGCACCTGCAGAAAGGCGCCGATGCCGGGCGCCCCGACCTTCTTGCCGATGAAATCTTCGGGCTTGGCGTAGGTCAGGTCCGCGCGCATGACCGCACCGAACGAGTCTTGGCCCTTCCAGGTGACGCCGGAACCGGCGATTGCCACGTGCTCTAGCCCGCCATCGACCGCCTGTAGAAGAACGGACACGGTGGTGCCACCGAAGGTGATTGACTCCGATTGTACGGCCGCCGGCAGCTGCGAATTGAGGGGCACCAATTTGAACTCGACATCAAGGCCGCGCTGTTTGAACAGCCCTTGATCGAGGGCAATGAAGCCCGAGGCAAAGTCGGCCGTGGCGGTATATCCGATCACGATTTTGGTTTGCGCCGCCGCGGCCTGCGCCCAAAGCGCCAACAGGATGGTCGCTACCAGTTCAGTAAGTAACCGCGGTCTTGGCATCGGCGTACCCCCTAGCATCTTTAAAGTGAGCTTAGTTGACCGCTCGGTCACCTTGCGAGGCACGCTAACGAGCGCGTTTGCGGCTGGCAATATCTTATCGACAAAGCCGACTTTGCGGACGAGCATGCGACAAGGAGAATGCGATCGACAGGAGGAGAGGATGGTCCGGCGCATAATTGACATCTCGGTGCCGCTGCAAAGCGATATCGCCTCCGATCCACCCGGCACCGAGCCCAAGATCGCATATTTCGATCACAAGCAAAGTGCCGCGCAAGTCTGCAGCTTCTTTCCGGGCCTCAGCCCAGCCGAGCTACCGGACGGCGAAGGCTGGGCGGTCGAGCGGGTGGACATCTCCACCCACAATGGCACGCACCTCGACGCCCCATGGCACTTCGCCTCAAGCATGGACCACGGCAAGCGCGCCATCACGATCGATGAGGTGCCGCTGGACTGGTGTTTTCAACCGGGCGTGAAACTCGACTTCCGTCACTTTCACGACGGCTATGTCGCCACGGCAAACGATGTGGCGGCCGAACTTGAGCGCATTGGGCACGAGCTGCGCCCGCTCGACATCGTCGTGGTCAACACTTCGGCAGGCAAGCGCTATGGCAAGCCCGACTACGTGCCGACCGGTTGCGGCATGGGCCGGGAGGCGACGCTCTACCTGACCTCACGCGGCGTCAAAATCACAGGCACCGACGCCTGGTCATGGGATGCCCCCTTTGTGCACACCGCCAAGAAATTCGCCGAGACGAAAAATGCACAACTGATCTGGGAGGGTCACAAGTCCGGTCGCGAGATTGGCTACTGCCACATCGAGAAGCTGCACAACCTCGAGGTCTTGCCGCCGCACGGGTTCATGGTCGCCTGCTTCCCCGTCAAAATCAAAGCCGCCTCCGCCGGTTGGACCCGCGCCGTCGCCATTATCGAGGAGTGAGCCGCGTGGCGACCCATTGATCGGGCGCGGGCGGCCAAGCCAACGTTTCTGGACCTATCTCATCCGTCGCCTCCGCCGCTTGATGCCCAACGCGCGATTCCTGGCAGGCTTTTGTGAAAGGCTGTCATCGGCGCTGGCCTGAGCCCAAACCCGCTACGGGAAATTGTGGTGTCGGCGGTGCCGGCATCGCCGCCTGCGGCGTCGGCGGGTATTGGGATCAGGTTATCGCGCACGCTGATGATCGCATTGATTGTACAACAACAATCTCCTCGCCGCAGGGCTGCCAGCCGGGGGGCTGGGGCGGGCTTTGGGGTCGAGCCATTGCAAATGTGCCGGCGCTTCGGCATGCTTTCTCGGCCAGGTTGTCCTTCGTGCCCACGAGGTGTTTGCGATGCGACAGGCGATTGCCATTTCGACGGTTGCTTTTTTGGCTGGGTTGTTCGGGTTCACGGCAGCGACGCCGGCGGCGCAAACGCCGAAGACCGGCGGAATTCTCAACTTCGCCGTCGTCGCTAGCCCACCGAGTTACGATTGCCATGCGGAAACGACCTTTGGACTGATTCACCCGGTCACTCCACACTACTCCCTGCTGCTCAAGATCGATGCGGCACACTACCCAAACGTCACCGGTGACCTTGCGGCAAGCTGGACGGCGAGCCCCGATGGCATGGCCTATACGTTCCAGCTGCATCGCGGCGTAAAATTCCACGATGGCTCGGCACTACGTTCCATCGACGTCAAGGCGAGCTATGAGCGCATCATTAGACCGCCCGCTGGGGTGGTTTCGGTGCGCAAGTCCTACTACCAGGACTTCGGCGAGATCGAAACGCCCGATGATCAAACCGTCGTGTTCAGGATGAAGGCACCCGTCGCGGGCGTCCTCGAACTCTTGGCCTCGCCGTTCAATTGCATCTACAGCGCCGCGAAACTGAACGAAAGCGCCAACTATCCCGCCCGCGAGATCATGGGGAGCGGCGCCTTCCAATTCGTCGAGCACGTGCAGGGCTCGCATTGGCTGGCCAAACGTTTCAACGATTACTTCAAGGCGGGGCGTCCGTACCTCGACGGCTATAAGGCCTACTTCGTCAAATCAACGGCCGTCATTCCCGGCCTCATCGGCGGCCAATTCGATGCCGAGTTTCGCTTCCGAACGCCACCTGAGCGTGACCTTCTCAGCGAAAAACTGGCTGACAAGGTCATCGTCCACGACCAGCCCTTGCTGGCAGGCAACATCTTTATCTTCAACACGAGACGCAAGCCATTCGATGACATTCGCGTACGCCAGGCGCTGACGCTCGCCGTCGATAGGTGGACGGGAGGGGAGAACATCGGCAAAATTTCCTCGCTGCGTTACGTCGGCGGCGTCAATCGGCCGGGCTCGCGGATGGCCCTGCCGGAAGCTGAATTGGCCAAGCTGCCAGGATTTGGCAAGGATGCCGAGGCGGCGCGGGCGCAAGCCCAACGTCTGCTCAAGGAGGCCGGCCAGGAGAATTTGTCCTTCAAGTTCCTCAACCGCGCGGGCATTGAGAGCTATACGACCGGCGGTGTCTACGCCGTCGACCAGTGGCGCCGCATCGGTGTCAAGGCGACGCACGAGCAGCTGGAGACCAAGCTCTATCAAGACAACCTTGCGAGCGGAAACTTCGAGGTTGGCATGGAGTTCATCTCCGATTACCTCGACGATCCCACCCAGAATTTTGCGAAGTTCTTGAGCAAAAAGACCTCACCGCTTGGCTACGCTGGGCATGAGGATGGCAACATCGACGCGCTATACGAGAAACAGCGCGCCACCCTCGACCCCGTGGAGCGCACGAAAATCGTGCAGGAGCTCGATAGGTACGTTCTGACGACGGCCTATTCGGTACCGTTTTTGTGGAGCCAACGCATTGTCGTGCTGCCGAAAGTCGTACAGGGATGGCACATGACACCGTCGCACTACCTGTCGCAGGACCTGGTCGACGTCTGGCTTGACCGCTGATCGTTTCTTGCGCATCCGACGATCGGAGGTCGCGCTCAGGACCCGTCGGGCGCAGACGCCAGCCAGAGGGCGGTGCGCCTTGAGCGCCGCGCCTCGGGCTCGGCGTCTCAGGACAGCGCATCTTGGGGGACGTCCCGCCAGAGTTGCGGCACGGCTCCCCGGTTCGGGCGGGCGGGATCGCGGCACCCGAAGGGAGCTTTAGGTGCGGGCGAGCGCATCCAGGATCGGACACTCTCCCAGTTCGTCCCCGCGACATTGCGAGGTCAGTTCGCTGAGGACGCGTTCGAGACGTTTCAAGTCCTTCACGCGGCGCCGGATGTCGGCAATGTGCTGTTCGGTAATGTTCTTGACCCTGGCGCACGTCATGCGGCGGCCACTGCTAAGTCCAAGGAGCTCGCGGACCTGGTCGAGCGAGAACCCCAGCTGGCGCGAGCGTCGAATGAACACCAAGCGCTGCGTGTGCTCCTTGGCATAGAGCCTGTGTCCGCCAGCGCTACGCGGCGGATTTGGCAAGATACCGATGCGTTCGTAGTAGCGAATGGTCTCGATGTTCACCTCGGTTCGCTCGGACAGCGCGCCGATGGTCAGTCGCGGATTTGTGTTCATGCTTTGGCTAATATCCGTAGTCGCTCCAGGTTGTAAACCTAGCGACGAATTGTACAGCATGCTAGACCAGTTCGCCTTTGTGGGCACCGATGGAACTTTCGTCGGTCATCGGCTGTCGCCGATGCGGGCGCGAGGCGTGCAATGGTGAGGCCACGCCGCGTCCCGTGGGTAGGTGGACGGCTGTTACCGCTTTGGATTGTGCAAGCGTGTCAAGAATGTTGCGTCTTCCGCCTCGACGCTCGGTTGCCTGCCCTGCGGTCGAGAACGAGCCTTCCGGAAGGCGAAAATAAGATTGGTTCTACAGCGATGGAGTGACGATGACGCCCGAGGACTTTGCCGCGAAAGTCGAAGAAATGCGCGCGGCCATCGCCGACAAGATTGCCGAGCTGGAAGAAAATCCGGCTTGGGGCAATGAAGACGGTCGCCAAGAGGTCATCCAGGCGTTGGATGAGCTCGTTGTGCAAGCGCAAGCGCTGAGTGAACTATTACAGCAGGATGTTGATGAAGACGAAGGCGTTGGCGAAGAGCCCTAAGCAGACGGGACAACCGCGCCGGCCAGGTTGAGATCAACTCTCCGGGGGACCAGCCTTTTCCACCCGACCGCCTCGCCGGCCGTCGGGCGCACCCCGAGGCGAGAAGCCTTGCTCGGAAAAAATGGGGCGCCAGTCCCGGGAGACTGTGGGACGCCCCCAAAGTTCTGTCCAACTCGATAGGAGAGCTCTGCGCTCACGACTATAACGCGGGCGGCTGAAAAATATTCCTTTTCAGCGCCTCCCCCTAATCGCCAGGCTGCGTCGGTTCGCCTGTGATAGCTTGCACCTGTAGCCGCTCCAGCTTTTAGGCTAGGAACTGCTTAGAGCGTCTGCTTGGTGCAACGGCAAAAACCGTTGCCCAGGAGGTCGGCGCCGCCCCGCAGCTGGCGCGCGGGTCGGGGCATGAGGGGTCGCCGGGTCGAGTTGTTCGGTAATTCTGCTAGATGCCCATCTACTTCATCCACGTTCACCAGCGAGGCCGGCGCGCCAAGGACAAGGAGGGAAAATGCTTCCCCGATCTCAGGGCCGCCGAGCAGGAAGCCATCAAGGCCGCCCGCGAGATGGCGGCGCAGAAAGTGCGCGCGGGCAAGATATTGGACCTTTCCAGTCGGCTTGAAATCGTCGACGCCGACGGCAAGCTCGCATCGGTGGTGACGTTCAAGGCAGCTATCCCGCTACGCAACGCCGACTAGACTAGGCAGCGGTCGAAGTGGCGCGCAGCGGGGTTGGGCCGATAGGCGCCTCAGAGCCAAGAAACCTTACGCTCGTAGGTTTGCTCAAAGGCCTCGATCTTATTGGCGAGGCCCAACGTGAAAGCGACTTCATCAGCTCCCGCGAGAAGGCATTCCTTACGAAAAGGGTCGATCTCGAAGGCATGCGTGATCCCATCCGGACCCGACACGCATTGCTGCTCGAGGTCGACGCCAATGCGCAGGCCTGGAGCTTGCTGCAAGGCGCCGATCAGGACCTCCACCGACTGGGCCGGCAATTGCACCGGCAGCAGGCCATTTTGCATACAGTTGTTAAAAAAAATATCGCCGAAACTAGGCGCCACGACACACCTGATGCCGTAGTCGTAGAGGGCCCAGACGGCGTGCTCGCGCGAGGAGCCGCAGCCGAAATTACGCTCGGCAACCAGAATGCGCGCGGCGCCATATTCGGGGCGGTTCAGCATGAACAGCGGCTTCGGCACACCGGCATCGTCGAAGCGCAAATCATGGAAGAGCAGATGTCCCCAGCCGTCGGGGCGTTTGCGCCATAAGAAGCGCGCGGGAATGATTTGATCCGTGTCGACATTTGGCATCGCCAGGGGCGCAGCGACGGCAGCAAGTGGCGTGAACGGCTCCATCTCATGGCCTCATCAGCTGGCGCACGTCGGTGAGCTTACCGGTTACGGCGGCAGCCACCGCCATCGGCGGGCTCACGAGATGGGTGCGGGCACCCTTGCCTTGGCGCCCAACGAAATTGCGATTGGAGGTCGAGGCGCAGCGATCACCCGGCGCCACCAAATCGCCGTTCATGCCGACACACATCGAGCAACCGGGCTCGCGCCATTCGAAACCTGCACGCCGGAAGATGACGTCCAGCCCCTCAGCTTCGGCTTGGGCCTTCACCAAGCCGGAACCGGGCACCACCATGGCCGGTATGACGGTGCGCCGACCGTCCGCGATCCTCGCCGCCGCCCGTAGATCCTCGATCCGGCTATTGGTACAGGAGCCAATAAAAACGCGATTGACTGTAATTTCCGAGAGCGGGCGACCCGGCGTTAATCCCATATAGGCAAGCGCCGCTTGCATGGCTTGGCGACTGTTGGCATCGGGCGCGGCGGTGGGATCGGGGACCACGTCCGTGATCGGCGCCGCCGCCGCCGGACTCGTGCCCCAGGTGACCATCGGCGTGATCTGTGCCGCGTCGAGATGGGCTTCGCGATCGAATTGGGCATCTGCCTGCGACGGCAACGTGCGCCAACCCGCCAATGCCCTATCCCAATCGGCTCCCTTGGGTGCATAGGGCCTGCCTTGCAGGTACTGGTAGGTCGTATCGTCCGGCGCCACCATGCCGGCGCGGGCTCCGGCCTCGATCGACATATTGCAGACGGTCAATCGACCCTCGATGCTGAGGCTGCGAATGGTCGAGCCGGCGTACTCGATGACGTGCCCGGTGCCACCACCGGCGCCGATTTTGGCGATGATGGCCAGGATGACGTCCTTGGCATGCACGCCCGCCGCCAGCACGCCATCGACGCTGACGCGCATGTTCTTGGCTTTGCTCTGCCATAGCGCTTGGGTTGCCAACACGTGGGCGACTTCCGAGGCCCCGATGCCAAAGGCGAGCGCCCCGACCGCACCGTGTGTGGCGGTATGGCTGTCGCCACAGACGATGATCATGCCGGGTTGGCTCAAACCCTGCTCGGGCCCCACCACGTGGACGATGCCTTGCCGCCGGTCTTGCAAGCCGAACAGGGTCACGCCGCTCGCGCGCGTATGCGCTTCGAGGTCCTCGACCATGGAGCGGCGGCTCGGCTCGTTGATCGCGGCCAGGTCGCGCCCAAGCGTCGATACGTAGTGGTCCGGCGTGGCGAAGGTCCGATCGGGACGGCGCACCTTCAGATTGCGTTGTTTGAGCATCCGGAAGGCATTGCTGGATCCGTCGTGAACCAAGTGCCGGTCGATGTGGAGCAGGGTCGCACCATCGGGACGCGTCTCCACCGCGTGGGCGGACCAGATCTTGTCGAACATCGTCGCAGGTTCGGCCTGCATGGCTTACCGTCCTATTCCGCGGCCTGCGAGCGTTTCGATCCGGTCGCTGCGGGAGTGCGAAACCGCTCGCTGACGGCGTCCCACTGCTCGGCGCCCATGCGGCGGAATGCATCCCCTACCGTCATCTGCGTACTAAGGACGGGATGGCGGCCGCGCGCCTTCAGCTCCGCCAACATGGCATCGCACACGCCGATAACCGCCTTGAAAAGCAGACCCGGAACGATGGCCAGCTTGTAGCCCGCGCGCTCAGCATCGTCAAAGGCGACATCGGGTGTCTTGCCACGCCAGACGACGTTGAGAAGGCACGGGCCTTTGACCAGACGTGGCACGGCCAAAACCTCCTCCACGCTCTGCGGCGCCTCGACGAAGGCTACGTCCGCGCCGGCCTCGAGCGCGGCATTGGCGCGGGCGATCGCCGCCTCGAAACCCAAGACGGCGCGCGCATCCGTGCGCGCGATGATGACGAAATCGGGGTTCTGCCGCGCCGCGACCGCGGCTCGCACTTTCGCCAAATACTCTTCCAGCGGCACGATGACTTTGTTGTCGAGATGCCCGCATTTCTTGGGAAAGCCCTGATCCTCGATGTGCAGGCCGGCAACCCCGCGCCGTTCGTATTCCCGGACGGTGCGCGTGGCATTGAGCTCGTTGCCATACCCCGTGTCGGCATCGGCAATCACGGGGATCTCGACCGCGGCAGCCAAGCGCCCCGCGGTGTCGGCCATTTCCGACATGGTAAGGAGCCCATAGTCGGGGTAACCGAGCGTCGCCGCCGTACCGGCCCCCGTCATGTAGACGGCGCCGAAGCCAGCTTGAGCAATCGTTCGCGCCGTGATGCAGTCGTAGGCGCCGGGGGCCACGAGCATTTGCTCCCCGCGCAAGAGTTGGCGAAGCCTGGCCGCTGTGGTCATCTGGGATGCTCCTCGGGGTTGGCGCTCCCATGATAGGGGCAGCCGAGGTGCTCTGGCAAAATGATTGATGGGTGCCGCCGGCCGGCGACGACGCAGGGGCGGGCAAGGCGAATTGCACCGTTGCGCCCGCGATCGGGAGGCCTCGCGTCGGGCGGCGGCTTTCAAGCCGCAGGCTGCTGGTGCGGCACGCGGAGCCCGAGCGCCCTCGCCGCCTATTGTTGGGCTTTCCAGGCCGCCAGAATCTCGCTTCCCGTTGCAGACCACACCCCCGCCCGGCGCGCGATGCGATCGAGCACTTGCTCGACGGCGGCGATACGGTGCGGCACGCCGCTGATCCAGGGACGCAAGGAAAGGGCGACGATTCGGGCGCCGCTCGCGGATGCCTCCCGGTACAGGAAATCGAAATGGTCCATCACCTGCTCGACGAACTGTGCCGGCTTGTACTTGTAGAAATGGAATATTTGCAGGTCGCTGATCTCGTAGGCATGCGGCATGGCACAAAGAGATCCGCTCTTCGTCCGTAGCTGGTAGGGCATATCGTCGTTGACCCAGTCGCAGACGTAGTCGCACCCGGCCGCGCCGACGAGATCAAGCGTGTCAGCGCTTTCCGAATAGGCGGGCGAATACCAACCCTTGACGGGTTGCCCGGAAAGCCTGCGCAGCGTGCCAAGACAACGCTCGATCCACTCCCGTTCCACCTCGCGCGGAATGCCTGCGGTGTGAATATGATGCATGTCGATGCCATGTGCGACGAGCTCGAAGCCCAGGCGGTTGACCTGCTGCAAGACGTGCGGATAGCGCTCGGCGAGGCGGGAGGACATAGCAACCGAGGCCTTCAGGCCGCGGCGTTCGAAAGCTCGAAACAGTCGCGCAAACCCCACCCGGTTGCCGTAGTCGCGCAGAGTGTAGTTCCAATAGTCGGGAAAGGGTCGCTCCAGGCCCCCGGCGGGCTTGACACCCTTGGGGGCCATATCGAGCGGGAAGAATTCCAGTGTCGGCACGATCCAGAGCGCGATGCGGGCGTCGCCCGGCCAAATCACGGGTTTGCGCTTGAACAGGCTGGAATAGGCGTACCGGTCATGATCCATGCCCGGTCGCCGATAAGGGTAGTCGAAATAGTTGCTTGGCAGCGTCATGCCTCACCCCTTTTGCCGGCCGCAATGGCGGCCGCGAACGCATCGTAATGGTGCGTGAGGTAATAGCCGGCGATCTCGCGACCGGTTGCAAGCCAGACTTTGTCGTGGGAGGTGATGTACTCGAGCGCCTCCTCGAACTGCCGCAGGCGGTGCGGCTGGCCGATCAGGAATGGGTGCAGCGGCAGGCACATGACCTGACCGCTGTCGGCTCCTTCCAGGTAGAGTCGGTCGAACTGCGCCTTGATGGCATCGGTGTAGTCGCGCGGCGTTGCATTGCCCTGGAAAAGGCTGGTGAAGTCATTGATCTCCAGCGAATAGGGCACACTAATCAACCGTCCGGCGCGCACGTTGACGGGAAGCGGTTGGTCATCGTGAAAGAGATCGAGGGTATAGGTAATGCCGGCTTCGGCCAGCAGGTCCATGGTGCGCTCGGTCAATGTCAGCGCCGGCGCCAACCAACCCGCGAGCTCCTGACCCGACCATTTGCGGATCGACACCTTCACGTCCTCGATAAAAGCGCGCTCCTGGTCTTGGCTCATGTTATAGGTGTAGCGCGTGTTGTAGACGCCGTGCGAGAAGAACTCCCAGCCGCGCTCGCGACAGGCGGCCGCAATATCGGGAAAATGATCGCAGACCGCCACATTGAGCGAGATGCTGCCGCGCACGCCGTAACGGTCCATGGCGGCCATCATGCGCCAGATGCCGACACGATTGCCGTAGTCCCGCCAGGCATAGTGCAAGACATCGGGCACGGGACGCGGCCACGACGTGCGCGAGGGGTTTAGCGGCGGGTCGAGTTCATAGTGCTCGATATTCGGCGCACACCAGAAGGCCAAACGCGCGCCCCCGGGCCAGGTGATTTTGGGTCTGTCGTAGTAGGGTAAGTAGTCGTAGAGCCCAGGATCCTCCTTGCCCATGTGCTCGCTCCTAGTAGCCGTCGCCGCCCACCTTCATATCGTACATCGTGGGCATTGTGCAGCGTCGTGGTAGGCTGTGCCACGGGGTTCGCTAGCGAGGGTGTCCGGACATGGAACTTTCCAACAAGAGTGCGCGCCAGCTGTTTGCGGAGTTCAAGCAAAAGCCGACCCGTGCCCGCTTCGGCTTTGGGATGAAGCCGGCGCTCGTCAATATTGATCTGCAAAAAGCCTACACGGCGGTCGGCGAATTCGCCACGGCCTATGAGACGGACCCCAGGCAACTTGCCTACATCAACGAACTTGCCGAGCTTGCCCGTGCCAAGGCCTTGCCCGTGGTGTGGACGTATGTCGCCTATCTGGATTCGGGTGAGGACTGCGGGATCTGGGGAACGCGGTCCAACACGCCCGACTCGCTGCAGAACATCAAAGTGGGCTCACGCCGGGCGGAGTTCGACGACCGCCTCGACATCGACCGCAGCCGCGACATTATCATCAACAAACGCATGGCCTCTGCCTTCCACGAGACCAACCTCGGCTCGCTCCTAAGCTTCCATCGCTGCGACACGCTCATCATCACCGGCGGGTCGACGTCGGGTTGCGTGCGTGCAACCGTCGTCGACAGCCTCTCGCGCAGCTATCGCACGATCGTGCCGGAGGAGTGCGTCGCCGACAAGCACGAGAGCCCGCATTTTGCCAACCTTTACGACATGGCCGTCAAATATGCCGACGTCGTGCCAGTGGCCGAGGTGATCCGGCATCTGGGCCAACTGCGTACTTGAGCGGCGATCTCGGCCGCCAGGGTCGAGCGGCTCATCGCCACAGCGACAGGGCTAGGGCGGCGGGCGCAGATCGTCAATGATGCTGCGCAGCAGGCAATCGTTGTCGTGGATCGACTTCAGGGCGCCGCGTATTTCCTCGTCAATCAAGCTGCGGCCCGTCCGGCGCATGCAATTCTGCGGGCGTCCGCTAAACAAGTCCAGGTACTTGCGGGACAAATCCGCGAGCTGCCAACCAACGGGCAGCGGTAAGTATTCGTTGTTGAACTGCGCCGATCTCGTGGTGTAGGCGCCGCGGCTTCGATCGGTTTCCGCTTCGGCGGGCACCGCCGAACTGCGTGCCCGCCAGGCCAGCAACAGCGCCGACAGCGGCGCGGTCAACTCGTCGTAGGATTTCTTGCGGCTTTTGGTTTGGTAGAAATTGTCGACCGGCTGGTAGCTCCCCGTGATCATGATGATCTTGGGGGCGATCTTGACGCCTTTGAGCACTTCGGGATTGAGTTCGGCGTACTTGAGAAGATACTGCGCCAGGTTTTCGGCGGTCGCGACCCCGGATCCTTCGTAGTAGCCCCCGTCCACAAAGGTCATGCGCCGTTCCTGCGGCGGCTCGGTGGTGTCCACGGGTGCGGGTACGGTGAAATCGTACCAGCCCACGGGCAGGACCCAAGGAAAGCGCGCGCTAAGCCCGACGGCCGTGCTGAGGGGCATCTCGTTGATCTCGGCCGACTTGCGATAAAAGTCCTCCAGGACACCGGTGCCGAGAATATAGGTTTGCCCGAGATAGAGCGGGCTCAGGATCATCTGCGCACCCGTCTCGATGTTGGTGGTGTTCAGCAGCAGCGCCGGTGTGGCGACATCTTCCTTGGCACAGGTGCGCGAACCCGGACCGCACAAGGTAAAGAAGGAATTGCGAAAGGGATTATCGCCGCCGAACCTGGCATCCCAGACGTACTCGAAATTCTTCTCCAGGGTGACGGCGCGATCGAAGGCGTAGATGGGAAATGGCAGGAAGCGCTGCACGAAATCGGGAAAGAACGTGGCCCATGCGAGCGGCGACAGAAAGTCGTGCGTCAGGAGGCTTTCGGCATCGGCCTCCAAGCCTCGCTCGCTCGCTTCATAGCTTTCCTTGCACGGCTGCGCCTCGCCGTTGTGCGCCCGCTTTTGCGCCAGCGCCGTGAAGACGGCGGTGCCGAGGCTGCCTCCGGAAACGGTGCTGGCGGCAAAAATATGCTGTGCAAAGTTTGGGCATAGATCCTGAATGCGAGACAGGACGCGAGCAGCGTGTTGCGCGGCATAGATGCCGCCGCCCTCGGCCGTGACGATGTAGACGGGATACTCCCTGCCGGCATAAGCCGCGGCATCTTTGCGCGAGCCGATCCAATCTGCGAAGGCCTCGTCGAGCGAGGCCCGCTGCACCGTCTGCTGGCTATGGCGAAAGCGGTGATTGTCGTTCCAGCCGGCAAACTGAAAACCTAGGCCCGCGACGATGAGCAGTGTCACGAGCGGGATGCCGAACCGGTCATAAAAGCGCGTGCCGGCCGAGGTCAGCACGACGCTGATCGCCACCCACAGCGCAAAAATCGGGATGACGCCGAAGTATTGCGGCAACAGAATTGGGTAAAGAGCAATCGCCACCATCGAGGCCAGTCCGACCACGGGAAATAGAAACCAGTGGCTGATCAGAAACAGTTGGCGACCGCGGGTTTGCGTCAGCTTGCGGCCAGGCCCCACCCGCAGCAGCCAGCGCTCAAAAATGGTGATGGCGACGAACAGAACCACGGCGGCCGCGAAGGCGGCCAAGGTTTGCACGGCGAGCGCCGACTGCAACCGACTGGCCTCGGCAACGATTGGTTTCAGCAGCTCGGGAATCTTGTCCGCATCCGTCAGCACGCGTTTGTCGGGGAGAAAGCTGTACCAGAGACCCAAGCCGGCACCGATGAAGGGCGTGGTCGCCAGCAACCGCGGAACCCAGTCGAGCAATGCCTTTGCGATCGGCTCGCGATCGAGATCTTCATCCTTCGAGACAAGATGGGTCAGTTCGCGCGTTGCCTGCCAGAGCACCAGCGACAGCAGCAACAGGGATGCGGCCGCCATGATCCACTGCCATTGCAGGCCGACGGCGCGCGTTTCCTGGCTTCGCTGCAGCAGCACGCGATAGACCTCGCGGGTCTGTTCAGGCAGCCAGAGCGCGAGAATCGTCAGGATCGCCATCACCGTTGGCGCACGCATAGCGCTGAGCGCCCGGGTCGATCCGGCGAAGCGATCGAGCAGCCCCGGCGCTGCGTCGACTGGTGCTGCCGCGGTCATAACGATGCCTCCCCCAAGCCAGCCGGCCGACCGGCACCTATAGCTACAAGCGTTTGAAGCCGCGGGTCATGATGCTATCGCAACGGGCCCGCAGGGCGCTGAAGCGTTCATCGCTGGGCTGCCGCCGCTGAACACAATCGATCACGCATTGGTTGCAGACCTCACCGTCACAGCGCTCCTCCCCACAGCAGCGATAGGAGCATTGACAGGCGACGTTGCCTTGCGCGCAGGCGTTGCCTTTGGCTCTGGGGGCCTGAGCGATCGCCGTCGTGGCAGCCGCGAGCAACGCCGCGGCTACGATCGCCAACCCTTGGGCGAGACAGTGACGGCGCCGCATGCGTAAGCTTCCCTGTTGTCCCCCGGCCGTTGCTCCGCGGCAGCGAGGCCAGGAGCACACCAAGAGGCCGCAGTATAGAAAATAACATGACCAGCGTGTGTCATGGCTCCTTTTCTGCAAGCACGCGGCAAAGGCGACCATTGCCGTCGAGCCCACGGGGTAGATCGGGTCCTGGCGGGCTTAGGGCAGCTTGATCCGCCAGCGCTTTTTGCCCACGACGCCGGTTGCGACGCCCGGCCGGCAACGTGCGGCGCAAGGTCGGTCCAGACGGATGGGCTTGCTGCGCGGGGTCTTGGGCAGCAAACTACCGAGGCGCCCGCCTCGGGCGTAGGCGGGGACAATCCCCTCTCCCAGTGGAACAGCAGGAGGCACGCGATGGACCTCAAAGGCGCCGTCGCCCTGGTGACGGGCGGCAATGGCGGGCTCGGGCAACATATTTGCCACGCCCTGGCAAAAGAGGGGGCGCACATCGCCGTGATGTATGCGAAGAGCTCGGATCAGGCCGCGGACGTCGCTCGCACGTTGTGCACACGCCACCAGGTCCAGGCGGCGGCATTCGCCTGCGACATTACCGATCAGGTGGCCGTCGGACGGCTGGTCGAGGAGGTCGGCAAACGCTTCGGGCGCATCGACATCCTCGTCAACGACGCCGCCTACAACAAATCGATCCCATTCAGCGATCTTGATGGGTTGAGCCAGGAGGTGTGGGACACGATCATGGCCGTCAACCTGACCGGTCCAATGCGCCTGATCAAGGCGGTTGCGCCCCTGATGAAGGCGCAGGGGCGCGGCCGCATCGTCAATATTGCCTCCGTCGCCGGGCTCGCCCCCACCGGCTCGTCCATCGCCTATGCCGTATCGAAGGCCGGCCTCATTCACCTCACGCGCTGCATGGCCGTAGCATTGGCGCCCGAAACGCTTGTCAACTGCGTGGCGCCGGGACTGCTCGAGGGTACGCGCGCGACCGCCAACCTGCGCCCCGAGCAGATCGAACGCGCGGCCGCGGGGGCGCTTCTCAAGAAGGCCGCCGACAAGGACGACTGCGCCGACATGGTGGTCACCATGTGTCGCACCGAGACCATGACCGGGCAGACGGCGGTGATCGACGCCGGACGTCTGTTCCATTGAGGTCGCCGCAGGATCGGGCCGACGCTGCGGCACGAGCGCGCGGAGGTTAAGGGGTTTCGGTCGGCGCCGTGGCCCCATCTTTTGGCCGAAGTCTTTTGCGCCAAACTCCTTTGCGCCCCAACTCCGTGTGCGCAAATCGCATGGGCGGCACGACCATCGCGACTCCCGCGGATGCAGTTGTCGCAGCATCGTTGGCGGCAGCAGGCTGAAGACGGCATCGACGGCGCTGGCGAGCGAGATCGCAATCGTCGGCATGTCGTCGACGACGCCCGCTGCAGGAGAATGCTTTCCATCGCCGAAGGGATGCCTGCCCGAGCGTTGCCGACGGCTTAAAGGCTCGAGACCAAATGGCCACCATCGACCGCCAACACGGCACCCGTCATATATGAACCAGCCTCGGAGCACATAAGCAGCAGCGGCCCCTCGAGCTCGCTTGCCTGTCCCAAGCGGCGCTGCGGAATGCGCTTGATGAGAGCGCGGCCGGTATCGCTCGCGAAGAACTCACGGTTAAGGTCGGTTTCGATATAGCCGGGGCACAGCGCGTTCACCCTGATGCGATGGCGCGCCAGCTCGAGCGCCATGCCCTTGGTCAGATGCACGATCCCCGCCTTCGAGGTCAGGTAGGCGGCCACCTGCCCCGCGACCCTGAGGCCCAGGATGGAGGCAATATTGACGATGGCGCCGCCGGTGTCTTGATCGCGCATAAGCTTGGCGCCGGCCTGCGCCACCAGAAAGGCACCCTTGAGGTTGGTATCGACCTGCCGATCCCACTCTGCCTCGGCGATCTCCAGCAACGGCTTGGTCAGCGTGACGCCGGCGTTGTTCACAAGAATATCGAGCTTGCCCAAGCCATTGGCGGCCGTGCGGACGGCCTCAACGACGGAGCCGGCGTTGGTGACGTCCATGGTCACGACGATGGCCCTGCCACCGGCGCGTTCGATCTCTTGGCGCACCTCATCAAGGCTGTCCCGCCGTCGTGCGGCGAGCGCGACCGCGGCGCCGGCGCGGGCGAGCATGCCGGCGAAGGCGCGCCCCAGCCCGCTCGACGCCCCGGTGACGAGGGCGCTGCGCCCGTTGAGGGATATGGCATAGCTCATGGTATCCGCCGCTCCTCAAAAGAGCCGTTCCGGGCGAGGTCTACCCCTCAGAAAGGCCGGTGAAAGCTCTTCGAGCCCAGGCACGCAACGCTCTCAAAGCTGCTTGGCGCTCTCGCGCAGGACAAACTTTTGGATTTTGCCGGTTGAGGTCTTCGGCAGCTCCCCGAATATTACCGTCTTCGGCACCTTGAAACGGGCCATGTTTTGGCGACAGAAATCGACCACCTCGGCCTCCGTCAACGTCGGTGTATTCGCCTTGAGCTCGACGAAGGCGCAGGGCGTCTCTCCCCATTTCGCGTCGGGCCGGGCAACCACCGCGGCTGCCAGCACGGCCGGTAGACGGTAGAGCACCTCCTCGACCTCGAGGCTCGAAATATTTTCGCCGCCGGAAATTATGATGTCCTTGGCCCGGTCCTTGATCTCGATATAGCCGTCGGAATGCCAGACCGCCAAATCTCCGGAGACGTACCAATTGCCGACCAAGGTTCCAACCGTCGCTTTGCGGTTACCGAGATAGCCCTTCATGACCGTGTTGCCACGCAGCATGATCTCGCCCATCGTCTTGCCGTCGCGAGGCACCTCCTGCATGGTCTTGGGATCGGCTACCATCACACCTTCGACCATCGGGTGCGCGATGCCTTGGCGTGCCATGTTGGTGTGGCGCCGCTCGGAGGGGAGCCCGTTCCATTCGGGCTTGAACAGGCAGAAGGTGCTGGGGCCATACGTCTCCGTCGCGCCATAGAGGTGGATCACTTCGAAGCCCAGCTCTTCCATGGCCCGAAAGACGCTGGAGGGTGGCGCGGCACCTCCCGTCGCACAACGGACCTTATGGGTAAACGGCACGCGCTGATCGGCAGGAGCGCTCGCAATCATGTTGAGCACGATCGGCGCACCGCAAAGGTGTGTGACCTTGTGTTCGGCGATCAATTGGAAAATCTGTGCCGGCTCGACCTTGCGCAGGCAGACGTGCGTACCGCCGGCGGCCACGACCGCCCAAGGGAAAGACCAGCCGTTGCAATGAAACATCGGCAAGGTCCACAGATAGATGCTGTCGGAGGTCAGCCCGAAGGTGAGCGCGTTACCCATTGCCGATAAATAGGCGCCGCGGTGACTGTACACCGCCCCCTTTGGATCACCCGTTGTACCCGAGGTATAGAGCAGGCACAGGGACTGCCACTCGTCGGTCGGCTGATTTAGGGCGAAGTCGGGATCGCCGCTCGCCAGCAGTGCATCATAGCCGATATCGCCAATCGGACTGGTGGGTTGCCCGGGCACGCCAATATCGATCACGTCGACGGCGCGGCGAACCTGAGCCAAGGCGGCCTTGGCAACGGGTGCGTGCTCGCCATCGACAATGAAGACCTTGGCTTGGCCATGGTTCAAGGAGAAGGCGACGGTCGCAGCGTCCAGCCGGGTGTTGATCGGGTTGAGGACCGCACCCAACATCGGCACGGCAAAATGTGCCTCGATCATTTCGGGAATGTTGGAAGCAATGATGGCCACCGTATCGAGGCGCTTGACGCCACGTTTTGCCAGCGCGGAGGCCAAACGCTTGGCGCGTTCGAACAGCTCCGCATAGGTGAAATGCCGCTCGCCATCGATCACCGCAGTTTTGCCGGCAAAGCCACTCGCGGCTCGCGCCAAAAAGCTCACCGGCGTCAGCGGCACAAAGTTGGCGCCTGTCCGATCCAGATCGGTTTCGAACGGATGGGCAGCTGGCATGATCGTTCCCCGTACTATCGGCGCGTCAACACCACCGAACACTAGCGCCACAAACAGCACGACTTCCACTCAATTTCTGCGGGGGGCGGGGAGCCCGGTAGCGCGCCTGGAGCTGGGGTGGCGCATTGGCGCTGGCTCGCCAGAATGCACTCGCTTATCCTATTGCCGACAACAGCCGATGACAGCCGCTCGCGGGGCGTCTTGACTGGAGATGACTATGATCAGCGGCACCACGAGCTTGATCGCACACCTTGGCTATCCCACGCACTCCTTCAAGGCGCCGATGATCTACAATCCTTATTTCGAGAAGAAAGGGATCAATGCCGTGGTCGTGCCCATGGGCGTCAAGGCGCAGGACTATCCGCCCTTCCTCAAGTCGCTCTTCCGCTTGACCAATATTCGCGGTGCGCTG
>Ga0134122_10000173_pt1 | contig 38840 bp, 35 predicted proteins | sample KB302_FD_96461 | JGI IMG/M metagenome (GOLD analysis project Ga0134122, IMG submission 96461) | Terrestrial soil microbial communities without Nitrogen fertilizer from Kellogg Biological Station, Michigan, USA - KB3-0-2 | ecosystem: Environmental > Terrestrial > Soil > Unclassified ... | reverse complement strand
CGTCGAGCGCGCCGACGGTGCTCCCCATGAACCCCTTTGAATCGATCACCAGCGTCTCGCCGTCCCACCGGCCGTTCGACCATCCCATCCACGTATCCGCCGGCGGCGGTGTCGTGCTGTTCATGTAGATCGTCCTGATTGCCGTCGCGAACTCCGACATCATGACGATCGGCGACGCCGACTGCACGACCTGGACGGGATACGGCATGTACATCATGCGCGGCACGCCCGGCAGGTAGCACTTCACCTCCGCGTCCTCGCGCAGCACGTTGGCGGCGTACTTCTTCTTCATCGCCAGCGCGTCGGGCTTGTACGGGATCGGACCGTCGACGAGAACGCCGGGCCCGGGGGGAACGGCATACGCGGCGCCGAGCTGCAGCACGGGGCCGGCCGCCGCTTCGTGAGCCTCCAGATCCCAGTTGGCGGTGTTGAGCGCCTGCCAGAATCCGTTCAGGTCCGGCTGACCGCTCGCCGTACGCGGGGCCCTGTACGCCTGCCCTTCGCCCGCGCGCGGAAACGCGGCAACGAAGGCCGCGGCCACGATGAGCGCGGAAATGGACGCGCGCTTCACTTCAAGTTGCCGCGAGCCTTGGCCGTTGCTTCGGCGCCTTCGTTGGCGAGCCAGAACTCCTGGCCATCGGCCTTCTCGTATTTCACGCCGGCGACCTGGAACGTCGCCTCGTCACGCGCGCCATAGCCGTGGACGATCAGCTCTTCGCCAATCTTGAGCGAATCCTTGGTGATGCCGTTGCGGATGAGGCCGTTCGGTGGTCCGCCCTCGATCCCCCACTTCTGAACGGCGCCGTCGGCGCCCTTCACCTCAATCCAGATCCAGGAGTGCGGGTTGACCAGCTCGACTTTCGAGATCGTGCCCCGGAGAACCAGCGGCTTGTCCTCGCTGAAGACGGTGTTCCATGAATGATGCGCGCCGAGCGTCGCCGCGGCGGCGCTGCCCATGACACCTATTAATACTGTGATGAATCGGACCTGCATACTTCGGCACTCCTCCCCCGCTTGCCGAGACTCTAACACCAGGGTCCGGGGAAGCTGGTCTATATTACCCGGCACCATGAACCAATTCGTCCGGAAGGTTTTCGGCGGCACGCTTGTACTTTTCGCTCTGGCGATTCCCGCGTTCGGCCAGATTTCCACCGCGCAGCTGAGTGGCCGGGTCTCCGACACCAGCAACGCGGTATTACCCGGGGCAACGGTTACCGTCACCCAGGCCGAGACCGGCGCGGTCCGCAGCGTCGTCACCGACGCGGACGGCTCGTACCTGATCTCCAATCTTTCACCGGGCCCGTACCGGCTCGAGGTGGCGCTGCAGGGGTTCCGCACGTACGTCCAGACGGGCATCGTGCTCCAGGTCGCGGCGACGCCGTCCATCAACGTCTCGCTCGCACTGGGAGACGTGCAGGAGACGATCACCGTTCAGGCGGAAGCGCCGCTGGTCGACGTGAAGAGCGCCGGCGTGAGCGAGGTCGTCGAGAGCCAGCGCATCGTGGAACTCCCGCTGCAGGGACGCGACGTGACGAGCCTGCTGGTGCTTGCGGGCGCATCCGTCAATACGGGCAGCCCGAACAGCCGCAGCTTCGCCGGCGGCGTGAACGTGGCGGTCGCGGGCGGCCTGCCGTTCGGCGTGGCGTACCTGCTCGACGGCGCGATGCACAACGACTCGCAGAACAACGCGAACCTGCCGCTGCCGTTTCCCGACGCGCTGCAGGAATTCCGCGTGGCGACGACGGGGCTGACGGCGCAGAACGGGATGCACTCCGGCGCGTCGGTCAACGCCATCACGAAGTCGGGGACCAACCAGTTCTCCGGCAACCTCTTCGAGTTCAACCGCGACCACCGCTTCAACGCGATCGATCCGTTCGCGAAGGTCGTCAACGGCAAGAAGGTGGACGACGGGCTGTCGCGCAACCAGTGGGGCGGCACGGCGGGGGGCCCGCTTGTCCGCGACAAGCTGTTCTTCTTCGGCGGCTATCAGGGCACCAACCAGCATCAGGTTCCGGCGAGCAACATCGCGTTCGTTCCCACCGACGCGATGCTGCGCGGCGACTTCACCACGTTCGCGTCGGCGAAGTGCAACGGCGGAACGGCCATCACGCTGCGTGCGCCGTACGTCAACAACCGGGTCGATCCCGCGGCATTCAGCCCGGCGGCGGTCAAGCTCGCGTCGTATCTGCCGAAGGCTGACGATCAGGATTGCGGACAGGTGACCTACGGTCAGCCGGCGGACCGCAAACAGGGTCAGGGCATCGGACGCGTCGACTATCAGCTGAGCCAGAGGCATTCGCTCTTCGGGCGCTACATGGCCACCTTCGACACGTCGCCCGCCCCGTACGCGCAGACCAGCAACCTCCTGACGCTCGCCGGCGCCGGCAGCATCGACAACCTCGCGCAGTCGGCGACCGGCGGCATGACGACGGTGCTCGGCGCGAACTTCGTCAACGCGATGCGCGTCTCGTTCAACCGCACGTCGATCCACCGCAGCCAGCCGGCGTTTTTCGACCCCGTCGATCTTGGCGTCAAGAACTTCTACAGCTATCGCGACAACGAGACCGTGATGGCCGTAACGGGCGGCTTCAATGTCTCCGCCGCGACGTCGACGACCGGCGTCTTCTGGACCAACGCCTACCAGGCGTCCGACGATCTCACGCTGATCAAGGGGCGGCATCAGTTCGGCTTCGGTGGGAGCTACGCCTACTGGAAGTCGTCGCAGACCTCGCACGCCCGCTCGGGCGGGAGCTGGATGTTCAACGGCACCATCACCGGCCGCGGGCTCTCGGACCTGATGGTCGGCGCCGTCGGCAGCCTCGAGCATGGCGTGCCGAACCTGCTCATCATGGACATGCCCTACTTCGGCATCTACGGCCAGGATGCGTGGCGCCTCGGCGACCGCGTCACGTTCAACTACGGCCTGCGCTGGGAACCGTATCTCGGCCAGCAGATGCTCTACGGCGGCGCGAACATCTTCAACCACGACAACTTCGTGAACAACGTCAAGAGCAAGGTGTTCGTCAACGCGCCGGCGGGACTGCTGTATCCCGGCGACAACGGCTTCCCGAGCGGCAAGAGTGGCTACAACGTGAAGTGGCTCGACGTCTCGCCGCGCCTCGGCCTGGCGTGGGACGTCACGGGCGACGGCCGTCTCGCCTTCCGCACGTCGTACGGTCTCACCTACGACTTCCCGAGCGGCGACTACATGAACATCAACGCGTCGGCGCCGCCGTGGGGCAACCGGTCGCTCATCACGAACACCATCTTCGACGACCCCTACTCGGTCGTCGGCGGTAACCCGCATCCGATCGCCACCAACGCCAACACGGTCTACCCGGCGTTCGGCGCCTTCGGCGTGATGAACCCGGACATCAACCCGCCGCGCGTCCAGTCGTGGAACGTCACGCTCGAGAAGCAGCTCGGCACCAACTACTCGGCGACGATCAACTACCTCGGGCGCTACTCGGATCACCTGTGGGCGGAAGAAGCGATCAACCCGGGCGTCTTCATGGGGCTGGCCCCGTGCGCGATCAACGGCGTCAATTACCCCGTCTGCAGCACCCTCGCCAACCTGAATCAGCGGCGCGTGCTCTCGCTCGAGAACCCGGCCCGGGCCGCCGGGCTCGGCTTCGTTGACGAGCACACCGATGTGGGCTGGCAGAGGTACAACGGCATCCGCGTCACCGGCACGCGGCGATCGGCGACCGGCCTGACGCTGAGCGGCAACTATACCTATTCGATGTGCACCGGCACGGCGACGCCAGGCAGCTTCCCGCAGATCGCGAGCGGCTACACCAACCCGGCCGATCCGGACATGGACAAGGGGCACTGCGATCAGGACCGCACGAACCTGGCGAACGCGACCGCGGGCTACCAGACGCCGGACTTCGGCAACCGGGTGGCGCATGTGCTCGCCTCGAACTGGCGCGTGACGGGCATCTATACGTACCGCTCCGGGCAGTGGATCAACATCACCACGGGCGCGGACAACGCGCTGAACGGGCAGCTGCAGCAGCGGCCGAACCAGGTCTCGGAGAATGTCTATGGACCGCCGGCGTCCGCTTCGCCGAGCAAGTCGTCGGCGACGCTCAACAACTACCTGAATCGCGAGGCGTTTGCCGCACCCGCGCCGGGGACGTTCGGCAACCTCCAATATCGCGCCATCGAAGGTCCCGCGTACTGGACGATCGACGCCGCCTTCTCGCGCCTCATCTCGCTCGGCGGAACGCGCAACATCGAGCTGCGCCTGGAGGCGTTCAACCTGACGAATCACTTCAACTGGGGTAACCCCACCACCACTGCGACGTCGGGCGTTGCGACCCTTACCTCGAGTCAGTTCGGCCGCATCACGACCAACGGCGGCGCGCAGCGGATCATGCAGTTCGGCGTCAAATACGGGTTCTAAGAAGCGACGTTCACTCTAGCGGGCCACGGAGAAACGGAGACACGGAGAGCTAACTTTTGTTCTCCGTGACTTCGTGGCTCCGTGGCTCGTGATTCAGTGCGCCGCGGGCGCTTCGCTGCTCTTCAGATCTGACTTGTACTTCTCGGCCTCGCTCTGCAGGCGGCTGATCAGCGCGCTCGGCGTGAGGCCGAACACCGCGGCCAGCACCAGCGTGAACGGCCGCTGGGTGATGTCGAAGATCGCCGCGAGCGGCGGCGCGGCCGCCGCCGCGCCGGTGTCGATGGCGGGCGTGATTTGCGCCGACAGCAGCGGCACGATGAGCGCGCCGCCCAGCGCGGCCAGCCCGCACAGCAGCGGCGTGTGCAGGAGGCGGGCGGCGGAGAGGCCGTAGTCCTCGACCGCGGTTTCCGCGGACGCATCGAGATAGAGGCGATTGAACAGGCCGACGGTCGCGCCGATGAGGAAGTAGGCGATCGCGCTCGTGAACGCCGGCCGCGGGACGCCTGCCAGCACCGCGAGCGCGACGAGCTGGTAGGTGACGAGCGCCGTCAGGATGATCGTTTTCAGCAGCTGGTTGCGGGCCCGCACCAGCGCGAGCCGCCGGTCGTCACGATACTCGTTGATCGCGCGGCGGACCTGCCGGATCAGCCGGCGCGCGATGAGGTCGTCGCCAGAGTGAAACGGCGGCGCGAGACCCGCGACGACCGACGCCGAGGCCGGGACCACGCCCGCGGAAACCCCCGCGTTGAAGGCCAGCACGCTGGCCGCGCGCTGCAGCTGGTCGAGCAGCAGATCGCGATTCTCGAGGTTCGATCCCTGAAGTCGAAGCGTATCCCGCGTCGCCTCGGCGATCAGCTCGTCGGGCGGCGCGGCGAACAGCTTCTCCTCCTCGGCGCGATGCAGGCGCTCCCACAACCTCACGTATCCGTAGCCGAGCGCCCACTCGAGGGAGGTGGTCATCACCGCGGATGTTGCAGCTGCGAAATCAGCCGCCGGCGTTCCTCGTCGGAGGCGGTGGACGACAGCGCGGCGCCGAGCTCCTGGGCGAGCGCCTGCAGCTGGGTCTCGGCGGATGCCGGCATCGGGTCCGCGCGCATCGTCTCCATGCGCGTCATCAGCTCCTTGTGAATCGACCGGTTGGCGCGGTCGACCGGCAGGTAGGCGATGACGGCGACGCCCATCACCAGCCACGACGCGCCGCCGACGAGCAGCCCCGCCAGCACGGCGCGAACGCCGTCCACGCCGAGGATGAAGATTGCGCCCGTGACAACGCCGATGACGATCGACCCTACCGGCGAGGTCACGATCAGGCCGGCCATCAGCTTGGCGCGCCAGCTCGCCTGGCGCGGCTCGGGTCGGGGCACGGGTGACGCGTCCGGTTCCGTCGGCACGGCCGCGACTCTACTTGAACGGCCCGCCTGCCACAAGGCGCGAGCGGGTTTCCCCGTGCAAGCCGGCGACCACGGCGCCGCCGGCATCGCTACTCAGCGCTCCAACCCGTGGGGGGGCAACGTGTCGTCGGTCGAGATGCGCGACGTCGTCATCCCGGGCGCGCTGCAGGATGCGATGTCGCGGGAGGCGCAGGCCGCGCGCGAGAAGCAGGCGCGCATCATCCTCGGCGAGGCGGAGAAGGAAATCGCGCACTCGTTCCAGGAGGCGGCGAGGATGTACCAGAACAATCCCACCGCGCTGCACCTGCGCGCGATGAACATGCTGTACGAGGGCCTCAAGGAGAAGGGCGCCATGATGATCGTCCCGAGCAGTGCGGTGGAATCGATGGGGATGGGCGGCCTGCTCGGCGCGGCGGCGCTGCGCCAGCAGTCGCTGACGGCAGCCCGGCCCGAGGACGCGGCGCAGTAGACCAGCATGCGTGCCGGCCGGCGGGGGGCCTCGCCGGCGTTTGGCAATCGCGAGCCGACTCGGTAATCTGTGCAGCACCCCCCTGCTGCGGCTCGCCGGAGCGCCTGCTGACGCTCGAGGCTCTGCGCGAATCGTCCCCTGGCGCCGATATGACCTTCTAAGGAGCACTACATGCAGAAGCACATGCGCGCTCGACGTTCGATGATGTCAGGCCTGGGGGCCGCCGCCGTGGGCGTGGCTCTGACCGCCAGGCCTGCCGCCGGGCAGAACGCGGCCGGCCGCTTCCAGGCGGCGCGTCATCAGCAGGATGCCTGGCTCGATGCCATCGCGGGAAAGCATCGCATCTTCATCGACGCGTCCACGCCGCGCGGCGCGGGCGAGGCGATGCTGTACGCCAACAACCTGTACACGGCAAACAAGGCCGGCTACTCGCTGCCGGAAAACGACATCGTCGTGGTGGCCTGCCTCCGGCACTTCGCGACGGTCTTCGCGTTCAACGACGCCATGTGGGCCAAGTACGGAAAGCCGTTCAGCACGATGGTGGAGTTCACCGATCCGAAGACGAAGCAGGCGCCGTCGGCCAACCTGTTGAACTCGGCCGAGTTCGGCCTGGCATTGCCGAACCTCGGAACGACGATCGACTCGGTCGTCAAGCGCGGCACGCGCTTCGCGGTGTGCGACATGGCGACGCACTTCTTCGCGGCGCAGGTGGCGATGATGACGGGTGGAAACGCCGACGCGGTCTACAAGGAGCTCGTGGCGAACACGATCCCGAACAGCCACATGGTCGCGGCAGGGGTCGTCGCGGTCAATCGCGCGCAGGAGTACGGCTATACGCTGCTGAGCACGCTGTGATCGCTTCGCCGGCTGGTTGGTAGTTGGTCGTTGGTAGTTGGTCGTTGGTGGTGGGCTGCCGGGTCCGCGGCGCGCGGGAATCAGCCGCGTCGCGGAACCCGGCCCACGTACGTGGGGCGGGTGCCGCCGAGCACCGGTGCCACGCGACGGCGGACCCGCCGGTGCGCAACGCGGTCCCTTCAAGTCGGCCAACCACTAATCACTAACTACCAACTACCAACCACCAACAACCACCAACCAACCAGCTAGTTCGTCGCCTTCCCGCCCGGCACGAACTGCGTCATGAAGATCAGCGAGTCGAGGAACTGCTTGTTCGTGACGTAGTCGCCGTGAATCGGCGCGTGGTACTCGACGTCGAGCTTCCGCAGGGTGATGTTGCCCGCCAGGTTCTGCAGCCACGGCGCGTGCCCGAGCGGCTCCCCTTCGATGACGTTCCGCGCGTCGTTCGGCATGTAGATGTCGGGCTGCGTCAGGATCTTGCCGCCCGGGAAGTACAGCATCAGCATCGAGTCGGCGTGCGAGTTGTCGCGGATGTGGTACATGTTCACCGTCATCGTCGAGTCGCGCAGCACACCGGTGTCGTCGACCGCGGTGATCTTCGGCAGCTTGACGTTCCCCTTCTTCGCGAGGTCGTCGGGGTTGATCGTGTGCGGCCGCGAGAGCACGTCGTTGACGTAGGTGACGTTGCTCCGGTGCGTGATGATCTCGGTGATGCCGTTGGCCACCGCCAGGCGCACGCCGCCCGTGTGGTCGCCGTGGTGATGGGTGACGAGCAGCGTCGTCACCGGCTTGTTCGGCCGCAGCTCCTTCGCCTTCGCCAGCACGGCGCGCACGCGCTCGTCGTTCGGCGCCTCGATGAGCAGCATGTGATCCGAGAACTCCGCCAGCAGGCTCTTGTGCGTCGTCCCCTCGACGTACCACAGCCCCTTCGCAATCTTGCGCGCGGTCGTCATCGGCGGCGCCGGCGGCGCCCCCGGTGCCGCTGACCGGACGTTGGCGGGCGCGGCGAGGTTGCCGGCATCGGCATCGACGCTCTGTGTGAGGATGCGGACGTCGGCGCTGGGCCAGCGATCGGTGCGGGTCGTGATGCGTGCCGGCAGCTGCAGCCCGTTGACCACCGAATATTCACCGAACGACGCCTCGACCGCCGTATCGCCCATCGTCGGGCTGTCGGTCATCTGGATGATGCGTGACGGCAGCCTCGTGCTGCTGTTGATGGCGAGCGTCAGCGTGACGCCGCCGCTCGTGATGTCCACGAGCCGTTCGGCGCCCTGCGTGCGGCCGTTCGCCAGCTTCGCGGACGGATCGAGCGCCGCGCGCACGAGGGTCAACGGATGGCGGAGGTACTCCGCCCGGCGTCCAACGGCCTGGCCGCCGAACACGCGCGTGGCGTTGCCGTTGCCCGCGACGTTGAACGCGACGTCGCCGTCGAGCCCCTGGACCACGCGCTCGGCCCCGACGCCCTGGTAGTACGGGTACTGCGACGCGCGGACCACCTCGAAGCGCGCACGCGTGTTCGCGAGGTCGTAGGTCCGCTTGTAGTCGCGGATCTGCCACACGTCGGACTGCAGGCCGAGCTCGTCGTAGCGCAGCGACTGGCCGACGTTCAAATCGTGGCCGCCGCCCTGCACGACGAGCGTCTTGACCGCGAGGATGCGGTCGCGGCCGCCCATCGCGGCCGCCGCATCGGCGACGACCTGCTTGTCCCGAGCAAGGTCGAGGGGCTGTTCCGTCGATTGGGCGCGCAACGCCGGCACCAGAAGAGCGATGGACGCAAGGACGAGGCCGAGAGTTTTGTGATTCATACAGCTCCTACGTGGTCCGCCTGAAGGCGGACCCTACCGATGGCCCACCCGCATGTGTCACCGCTTGAAATCGGGCCACATGTCCCTGACGCCGGCGAGCCGCTTCAACGTGAGCGTGTTGCGCACCTGCTGGCCGTCGAGCGTCGTTGGCGGAAAGATGAGCGTGACCTGCGGTTCCTTGAGCTCGAAGTTGCGCATGAACGACCCGCCGACGGCCGTCGGGTTCGCGGCGCCCAGCTGATAGTGGAACATCGTGCGCGTCTTCGGCTGCACGATGTAGGTGCCGTAGTACGACACGGACCCCTGCCACGCGGCGCGCGCTTCATCGGGCGTCGGCGTCGGCCCGGCGAACGGCTTGCGGCCGGGCGGCCCCAGGTAGAGCACCGCCATGTGGCCCGTCGGCGTGTAGACGATGACGCTCGGGTCGCGGTAGGCGGGCCGGAGGTTCGTGCCCGCGGCGTTGTAGAGGCCGGCGCCCGTCCACTGCCAGAAGCCGACGACGGGCTCCTGCCACTCGGGCAAGGCCTCGAGCTCCGGGATCCGCTCCCACGTGGATTTCGTGACCGTTCCGCCGGCGGCGGACGCGTCGATGAGCACGAGCTGCGTCCCCCTGCGTTCGAACGATCGCGTGAACCGCTGCCCCATGCGGCCGGGATCGAGATGGCCGTCGACGTGATACGACGCCGTCGCTCCCTCGACCGTCGTCGTGCCCCAGAACGCCTGGTAGGTCGTGAACTGTTCCGCGGGGTTGAGCGTCGCGGGACGCGCCGCCTGCGACACGATCTCGATGACGTAGCCGTTGCCCGACTGGATCAGCAGGCCGACCGGGTTCGGCACGCGCGCCAGCGACTGAGCGGAGGATCCGCGCTCCAACCCTGAGAGCTGCCAGGTGCCAACGATCGGCTGCATCGGCGCCGGGGCGCCCTGGGCGCTCATGGACGTCGACAGCTGCGCGGCGAGAAGCGCGCAGAGGGCAACGGCGACAACGCGCGTGGGGATCATCGCAGGAACCTTCGGCTGAAAATCGGCGGCTAGCATACACCCGCGTCCCTGGGTGCGGCGCAGGCGCAACAGCACCGGCCGCGGCCGGTGCGGTCGCGGCAATGTGTCTGCCACCACGCCGTCAACGGGTGTAACATCCGCTTCCGCCAGCCGCCCGGGCGGCCCCGGACACGAAGGCAGGAGGTAGTGTGATGCGCCTGATTCCACTCGTTCCCGCGTTGATCCTCGTCCTGGCGGGACCATCAGTCGCGCAGGAATGGATCGAATACGTCAGCAAAACGGATCTGTTCACGATCAATTTCCCCGCACAGCCCACGGTCCGGGACATCACCTGGCACACCGAATACAACCTCGACATCCCGGGTCATGTTCACGCCGTGGAGAGCGGCGGGAACCGCTACTCGGTCACGGTCGTCGACTACTCGGGCGTGCAGCAGATGCACGCCGACCGCGTCAAGGGCTGCACGCTCTACCCCGACCAGTGCAACAACCCGTACGTCGCCGAACTGCGGGGTGCCGTGGATTACGCGACGTGGAATTTCCTCAAGAAGGACCCGAAGGTCACCTACTTCGCCTACGGGAACACGGACCGCATCGAGGCCCGCCGCATCCAGCTCACCAACCCGGACAAGACGCGCACGTTCGCGCAGCTGCTGATGCACGAGAACCGTCTCTACATCTTCGAAGCGACGGTGACCGCGTCGTCGCCCTCGCCCGCGCTCTTCCAACAGTCGGTGGGATTCATCGACAAGAACGGCGTCAGGATTCGGTACAACTCGATCTACTCCAACGCGTATCCGCCGCCGACCCGGGTGCAGTACAACCCCGGCCCCTAGTCCAACGAGACACGGAGACACGGAGATCCTTTTTGGTTCACCCGGAGGGATAGCCATGAGTGAATCCGAGAACGTGGAACTGGTGAAGGCCGCGTACGCCGCCTTCGATCGCGGCGACCTTGCGGGCCTGCTCGAGATGCTGGCGCCGGACATCGAATGGAACTGGCCGGCTGTCAGGGACATTCCACATTCCGGGCCTTGCCGCGGGCGTGACGCCGTGGCCCGAGTCTTCGAAATATTCTCGACCGTTGACGAGCCGATCGCGTACGACCGCCACGAGTTCATCGCACAGGGTGACCGTGTGGTGGTCCTGAGTACGTATCGCGCGCGGGCGAAGTCCTCGGGACGAACGTTCGAGACCGACGTCATTCAGGCGTGGACCGTGCGCAACGGACAGATCGCACGGTTCGACATCCAGTACAACACCGTCGCGGCGGTCGAGGCGTATCGCGTGGCGCCCGCCACCGACCACGCGGCCATCGCCAGCCGCCGCGGGGAATTCGTCGACGCCTTCAACGCCGCAGACGTGCAGCGGATGGCGGCGCTGCTCACCGACGACCACATCGGCATGCCTCCAAACCGGCCGGCGCTTCGTGGCGCACGCGCGTCGATCGAGTTCTGGCGCGAGGGCATGGCCGCGGCGACGTCGCGGTTCACCGTGCTGCCGCAGGATCTGACCGTCGACGGCGACGTGGCCGTCGATCGCTTCGACTGGGCGATCGACAGCACGCCGCGCGGCGGCGGCGTGCCCATCCGTGACGAGGGCAAGTGCGTGTGGATCTGGCGCCGCGAGAGCGACGGCGCGTGGAAGGTGGCGAGCGCTGTCTGGAACAGCGACCTCGCCACCGCCGGCTTGTGGTCAGGCGCGGGCGTCCCGCGCTGACGACTGCGGCAACTGGAGAACAGATTTCTAAAAACTCCGTCTCTCCGTGCCTCCGTGGCTCGTAACCGCTACTGCGACGGAGGCACGGACGTGTTCAGCGGTGCCGATGACGCGGCGCCCAGCTTCGTGCCGTCGGCCAGCACCACCTGCAGGATGCGTCCGAGCGGGCGCCCGTTCTTCACCGGCTCCACGGTGATGGTCACCTGGTCGCCCCCCTTGAACGAATCCTTCCGGTAGCCGGCCGGGAAGATCACGTTCGGCGCCTGCCCCTCGGCGATCCACCGCACCACCTGGCCGTCCTCGCCGGTGACGTCGAGGCTCAGCAGGCAGTGCGGGTTGGAATACACCCACGTCGCGACCGTGCCCTTCAGCGTCACGCGCTTCCCCGAATCGAACGCCGCGCTGCCGTGGTGCGCGGCGACGCGCAGCGGAATCGCCAGGACGGCGGCCGTAATAGACGCGATGACGAACGCACGCTTCATGGTGCCCCCTTGCCGCTCGCGCCGTTGCCGAACAGCTTGTTGTAGTTCTCCTGCTCGGAGGGCGAGCAGTAATACTCCATGATGTCGGTCCGCGGGTCGTGCAGCCGCATCGGGAGTCGCATCGTCTCGAACGGGCGCGTATACACCTTCGGATCTTCGATCGTCTCGGACCAGATCAGCGTGTCGTAGTCCACGCGCCGGAACGTCTCGGTCACGCGGACCTGCTCGCTGATCGGACGGCCCGTCGAGTCGAGCCACACGCGATCGTCGGGCATGGTGCCGACCGTCTGCACCTCGAAGGTGTAATCATCCACCCACCGGCCGACCGAGTAGCCGAAAAATCGGCGCTCGCGCAGTTCGCCGCCGATCTCGACGCCCCCCTCGACCACCTTGGGCAGCTCGCGGCCGTCGGTCCAGATGATGCGCCAGCGGTTGTCGTAATGGTAGAGGATCGCGACCTTGTAGTCGTCCTGGAATATCTGCGTCAGCCGGACGTTGTAATGGTTTTCGCGCGGCATTCCGAGCGGTTCGCAGCGGTTCCTCGGGTCGTTGTCCTCGGACGGGAGCACGGCGTCGAACCCCTCGAGCGCCTTGTGCGACCGGTACAGCTCCTGGCCGTAGGGCGTGTAGGGTAGCTGGTTCTCCGGCTTGCCGTTGTTCGGCTTCGCCGGCACGCCCTGCGCCTGCGTTCCCGCTCCGGGACCGTCGGCCGGTCCCCACATGCCAGCGAGGCTGCGGCGCGGCGCCGGCTTCCTGTTCGCGGCGGTGATCGGCGGCTTGTCCCACTGCGGGGTCAGCCACCCGCCCGGTGACGTGTTCTGCGCGAACGTGTCACCCGCGGCGCAGAGGCCGACGATCGCCACCAGCACGCCAGTCAGCATTTTCACGGCGGACGCCCTCCCGGTGCGCGCCAGCATGCTCCAGGCGAGGTTTCCCTGTCCAGCGCTCTCTCGCAGGGCGCAGCCTCGCGTTGTTTTTGTGCGCCGGAACACCCCGGGTAGCGGTAAGGTACGCACCGCAAAAGGAGGCGATATGAAAGGACGCTTGTGGATGCTCCTGGTGGGTTTCCTGGTGGCGGTGGTCCGTCTCCACGTGGTGGCGCAGGAGGCGGAACCCGACGCCCGGACCCTCATTCAGACGTCGCTGCGCGCGATGGGCGCCGAGAACCTCAAGTCGATCACCTATTCCGGGACAACCGGTTATGTCGCCGCCCCCGGCCAGAACTATGCGCCGAGCGCCGATTGGCCGGCGAACCAGATCGTCAGCTACACGCGGACGATTGACTACGACGCAAAATCGTCGCGGCTCGACTACACGCTGCGGCAGGGCACCGGCGCCGGCGGTCCCGCCGGCGGCGGCAACGCGCCGACCATCACGAACCCGTTCGCCGGCGACCAGCGGACGGTGCAGATGGTCAACGGCAACTTCGCGTGGAACATGAACGGCACCACCGTCGTCCCGGCGCCGGCCGACGCGGAGCAGCGGCAGCTCGAAATCTGGCTCACGCCGCACGGCTGCCTGAAGGCCGCGCTCATGCCCGGCGCGAATCCGTTCGTCATCACGCGCAACGAGCAGGGCAAGGGACGCATCCGCGCCGTCGTGTTCATGGTGCTCAACAAGTACCGCGTGCAGTGCGCCATCAACGACAGGAACCTCGTCGAGCGGATCCAGACCTACTTCCCGAACCCGGTGGTCGGTGACCTCTATTACGAGCTGGTGCTCACCAACTACAAGGACTTCGGCAACGGCGTGATGTTCCCCGCGACGTTCCACCAGCACCACGACCTCGACGACGACCTCGAGGGCGAGGGCGTGAACGTCAGCGGCGGCCACAACTCGTTCGGCCTCACCATCGCCAACGTCCAGGTGAACCCGCCGAACGCCGCGACCGCGGTTCCCGAGGCGGCGCGGACGACGACGATTCCGCCGGTCCGCGTCGAGTCGACGAAGGTCGCTGACGGCTTCTGGTACGTCGGCGGCGGCACGCACGCGAGCATGGCGGTCGAGTTCAAGGACTTCATCACGGTGATCGAGGCGCCGCTCAACGAGGATCGATCGCTGGCGGTCATCGCGGAGGTGAAGAAGCTGATCCCGAACAAGCCGATCAAGTACCTCGTCAGCACGCACCACCACTGGGATCACCTCGGCGGCGTGCGCGCCTACGTCGCGCAGGAGGGTGTGACCATCGTCCTGCAGCAGAACAATCACTCGTACTACGCCGAGGTCCTGACCGTGAAGCCGTGGATGCTGAAGCCGGATCGGCTCGCGCTCGCGCCGCCCGAGGAGGTGGCCGAGGGCTACACGTTCGAGACCGTCGGGCAGAAGTACGTGCTGACCGACGGCACGAAGGTGATGGAGATCTACAACGTCCAGGGCCTCGCGCACGCGCAGGGGATGCTGATGGCGTACATGCCGAAGGAACGGATTGTCGTCGAGGCGGATCTCTTCACGCCGCCGGCGCAGGGCGCGGCGCTGCCGACGATGGTCGCGCCGTCGGCGCGTACGTTCTTCAACAACGTGCAGCGGCTGAAGCTCGACGTGCAGACGATCGCGCCGATCCACGGCAACCGCACGTACCCGTGGGCGGATTTCGCGCGCTTCGTCGGTACCGCAAGCACGAACTGACGCCGAGCTTGCGGAAGATCCAAGTTCCAAGTTCCAAGTTCCAAATTCAAAATTGAAGCTTGGATCTTGGAGCTTGGAGCTTGGATCTTTTCGTCAAAACTCGAAGCGCGCGCTGACCTGCGCCATGCGCGGATCGAGGATCCGCGACGGCTGCCGCCACTGCGCGCCGAACGTGTTGTTCACCTCCAGCACCGAGCTGGCATTCAACGCGTTGAAGATATCGAGGTTGGCCTGCACGCGCGTCCGGCCCACGCGCACGATCTTGCCGATGCGCACGTCGAGCTGCGTGCGGCGCGCCTCGTACTCCGTCTGCGGCAGGATGAGCGGCACGTTCACCGTGCGCGTGCCGCCCGACAGGTTCCGTCCGAGCGACGGCAGGACCTGCGCGGTCGGCACCGCGTAGGTCGCCAGGTACGCCGGCCCCGGCAGGTTCTGGAACGTCGCGCTTACCAGGAAGTCCATCGGCAGCGGGTAGCTCCCGTTCAGTTTCAGCTGCGTGTTGGCGCCGAATGGTGTCACGGCGCGGCAGGTGCGCCGGCCGTCGATGGTCGTCTGCGTGTGCGGAACGGGTGTCGCCGACGCGCCCGGCAGGCTGGCGGCCACCGCGCCCGGACTGTCGACGTTGAAACAGACGTCGTTCACCGTTCGCCCGCTGTCGATGCCGCCGGCGAGCCGGATGCCGGGGCCGAACCGCGTGTTCAGGCTCGCGCCGAGGAAGTCCGCGGTCCGGGTGTATCTCCCGAAGTTCGAGGCCTGCGTCACCAGGCTCGAGACCTGGCCGAACTTTTCCTGGCTGATGTCGAAGAGCCCGCAGATCGGATATCCGCCGCCGCGCGGCAGCCTCGGGTCCGACGGCGCCGTGATGCAGTACTGGCTGTAGTCGGCGTCGCCGACCGCCACGTTGTCGGTGACGCGGTAGTTGCCGTCCCAGTTGTGATAGTAGCCGGCGGTGACCGACACGCTCGGCAGGAGCTGATGCTGCAGCTCCGTGTTGATGTCCCACGTGTACGCCCGCCCTCTCAGCACGACGTCGTCGGCATAGCGGGTCGCGAGCGGATTGCTCTTGCCGAAGTTCTGGTTGTCGATCGCGCCGCATTCGCCGTTGGCCGCGAAGTTGACCAGGTCGCAGTCCGGCACGAAATCGCGGTTCGCGTCGGCCCACGACCGGTTCGCCGACGTCACCGACGTCGTAACCGGCGCGATGTTGGAGCTGAAGGTCCCGGAGCTCATCTCGAGGTAGCGCCCGATCGAGAGCTTCAACGCCGTCCGGCCCGTGCCCGCCAGGTCGTACGACACGCCGAGCCGCGGGCTCCAGTCCCTCCATCGCGGCGCGTGCGCCAGCGCGGGGAGATCCCGCGGCCCCACGAAGCGCCCGGCGCCGAGGCTGATGGCGGGGATGTTGACGTCGTAGTAGTCGTAGCGGATCCCGTAGTTCAACGCCAGGCGCCTGACCGTCCACTGGTCCTGGGCGTAGAGTCCCAGGTCCCACATGGCGTGCACGACCGTCCGCAGCGGTGCGTCGACGCGCGTCCCGAGCTTGACGCGCTCCGGCGCGCTGGTCGGAAACGGATAGGCGTACTGCGTCACCCGGGTCGGCACGCCGTTGTTGAACGTGTAGGAAACGAAGTCGCGTCCCGAGCTGGTGCTCCCCTCGTCCTTGATCGCCGACTCGTTGTTCATGCCGAACTTGAAGGCGTGCGACCCGGTCACGTACGAGAGCGAGCCGCGTACCGGAAACCGGTTTCCCCACCGGTGCCCCCCGTAAACGGTCGGCGCGTTGTAGCTGAAGCCGAGGCCGCTGTCCGTGATCGCGATGTCGTCCGGGCTCACCTCGGGCTGCAGGTAGTTCGGCCAGCTGTGGATGACCGCGGCGGCGCCCGCCTCGAGCAGCAGCCTGTTGGTGCGCGGCGAGGTCCAGGAGACCTGGACGATGCCTTCCGGATAGTTGTGCCAGAGCGCCACCGATTCCGGCGCGCTGTTCGACAACCGGATGCAGACGCAGTTGTGCGTGATGTCCGTGAAGATGTTCAGCTTGTTCTTCGGCGAGAGCTGCCACGTCAGCCGCACGGCGTTCGACCGGTTCCATTCCGACTGCACCGACGGACGCGATCGATCCGGCGTGTAGACCATCGTGCCCTGCGTCTTGTTGTAGAAGACGCCGGGCACCTGGTTCTCCGATCCCCATCTCCGCACCGAGGCGAAGAACCAGAGCTTGTCCTTCTTCACCGGCCCGCCGACCGACACGCCGTAGTCGTAGAGGAAGTTCACCTGCTGCTCGGAGCTCACGCCGCGCGCGCGCAGTTCGTCCGTGAGGTTGCCGCTCTGGAAGTTGCCGTTGGTGTAGCGGGCGAGGCTCGAGAACCTGACCGTGTTGCTGCCTTCCTTCGGGATGAGATTCATCGACACGCCGGTGGACGAGCTCTCCGCCGACATGCCGCCGGTCTCCACCGACATCTCTTCGACCGTTTCGGAGTTGTAGGCGTAGCCCGGCGAGCCGCCGCTCGACATGTTCTGGATGCGCATGCCGTCGTACTGCACCCGCGCGTTGCCGACCTTGCCGTGGAAGCCGATGGAATTGCCCGACTGACCGTAGAAGGTGCCCTGCGTGCCGCCGACATCCGGCGGCGCGACCAGGCCCGGCGTCAGCGCTGCGAGTCCGACGACGCTCGCCTGCCCTGTCGGCAGGATCTTCAGCGCCTCGGCCGTCATCACCGTCTGCTGCCGCACGTTGGCGGTGTCGACCAGCGGCGACGCCGCGGTCACGGTGATCGTTTCCTCCAGCGACCCGACGCGCATCTCGGCGTTGATCGTCGCCGTGAAGCCGGACGACAGCTCGATCCCCTCACGCTTGAACACGCTGAACCCGGGCAGCGTGAAGGTGACGGTGTAGACGCCCGGCCGCAGATCGACGATGTTGAACCGGCCCTGGTCGTCGGTCACGGCGGTGCGCACCTTCTCGATGAGGGCAGGGCTTGCGGCCTCGACTGTCACGCCGGGCAGCACCGCCCCCGACGGGTCGCGCGCCGCGCCGGCAATGCCTGCGGGAGACAACTGCGCGGCGGCGCCGCTGGCGACGAGCAGCGCAGACACGAGGACGACCGAGACACGGACGCCGAACAGGGCTCGTGGCATCACTCCTCCTCTAATCGCCGGGTCCGCGTTCGCCCGGCACCTGCGCTCCGCGGAACCCGGCCTACGTACTAATCGCCGGGTCCGCGTTCGCCCGGCACCTGCGCTCCGCGGAACCCGGCCTACGTACTAGATCCGGCTACGGCAACAACGGTTTTTGGCCCGGCGGCAGCTGCTGGTCGAACACGGTCAGCAGCACGTCCTCGCGCGCGTGCGGCGCCATGACGTTGACGACGAAGTCGGACAGGTCCTGCTGGCCGAACGCCGCCTTCGCCCGCGCGTAGGTGTCGGCGCCGACGTTGTGGCGGCCGATCAGCTCGCGGCCGAACTGAATCAGGATCGCTTCCTTGTCGGAGAGACCGCTGGTCGGCTTGTTGTGACGGACCGCGTCGATCGTCGCGGCTGACAAGCCGTCCTTCAGCGCGGACACCTCGGTGAGCGTCCAGTCGTACTGCTGGTCGTTGAGCCGCGCGGTGACGAGCGCGGCCAGCGCGACGAGCGCCTTCCCCTGGCTGGCTTCGAGCGACCTCAATCCGGCCGCGAACCGCCCCATCGACCCCGGCCCGGTCGGCGGCGGCGCCAGCGTGCGGCGATACAGGCCGCCGTTGGCCCCTTCGCCGCCCCCGTTGCCCTGCTGCGGGCGCGCGTTGGGATTGCTCACCGGGATGCGGCTCCGCGAATCCGGGAGGATGTCGTCCGGCATCGTGAACGGCAGCGGGAGGAACTGCTTCATCTGCGGCGGCATCCACTGGTTCGCCGCGCTGAGGTTCACCGCCGTTCCCGCGTAATTCGACATCAGATCGACGGCGTCGACCAGGTCCGTCTCGCCGAACAGCTTCAGCGCCCGCGCGTACGTCTCGGGCGTGACCTTGTGCTTGCCGATCTCGCGCCCGAGCTGGACGATCGCCGCTTCCTTTTCACCGAGACCGGTGAGCGGCCTGCGATTGCGGACCACGTCCGCGATCTGCGGCTCGAGTCCAACGGACAGGGCTTCCATCTCGTGCAGCGACCACTCGTAGGGCTGGTCGTATTCGCGCGCCATCGTGATGATCGCCAGCTCCGACAGCCGGCGGCCGATGCGCGCGTCCCAGCGCACGTCGACGCCCGAACGATGGAGCCGGATGGCAGCCATCCCCCGCGGGCCGCCCGGCGAGGCCGCCACCGCAGCGGCGTACGCCTTGTTCATCTGCGCGCTCAACCGCGCGGGCTCGATGGGCGGCAGGCGGTTGCGCGTGTCGGGATGCACGTCGCGCGGCAGCGCGGCGTCGGCGGCGCTCCGTCCGTTGGGAGACGCGGGAGTCTGCGGATTGGCCGGCCGGTCCGCGACGACCGATGCGGCAATCGCGAGTATGACGGCGGCTACGATGTGCGCGGCGTTCATGTCGCCCTCCTCGAACGCGATCAGCTGTGCGTCACGCGATTCACAGCCAGGGGCGTTCGTAATTCAGACGGAACAGCGCGATCGCCGCGTCGGCGTCGGCGGCACGCCGGATCCAGAAGCTCACCCATCCCGACCGCGGCAGGATGTGATGCGGCTCGGCGCGGCCGGCCTCGACGAGCTCGCGGCGAATCGGCACGGGGAACGGCAGGTCGGCCAGGCCATCGCCGTGCAGGTGGCCGAGCTCGCGACGACCGACGCGGAACTCGATGCCGCCGAAGCGATGCGGCGACACCGTGACGCCCTCCCAGGCGCCGACCTCCCGCTCGATACGCTCCCGGACCAGTCCCATGCGTCCTCGCCTACTTCGGCGGGGTGGCGCGAAATTCGTTGTCGAACGCGTAGCACTCGTATTCGAGGAGCTGGATGTTCGGCTCCCGGTGACGGTAGAGAATCATGCTCATGCGCCACGGGCGGGTGAACACCTTCGGATCCTCCACGGTCACCTCGTACGTCAGGTGATCGGCGTCGAGCGGCGTGAACCGTTCGACCAGGTGCAGCTCGTCGCTGTGGAAGTTGCCGGCGCGGTCGAACCAGGTTTCCTCGTTGAAGTCGACGACATCCACGACGAGCGTATCTCCCTCCCAGTGTCCGCGTGAATCGCCCATCCACCAGTCGATGTGCCCGGGTGGATGCGGCGTCCCGTTCGTGTACACGAAACGCGTCGCGTGGACGTACTCGAAGAGCATCGTCACCATGTCGGCGCGCTGGAAGATCTGAAACGGGTACGGCATGTACATCAGGCGCGGTACACCCGGGAGGTAGCACTTCGATTCCGGATCGGCGGTCGCGCGCTGCTCGAAATTCTGGCGCTTCTTCGCCAGGGCCGACGGCTGGTAGGGGATCTCGTTGCCCACCACGACCCCGATGCCTGCCGGCACGCCCTTCTGCGCCTGGTGATCCTGGATGTCCCACGCCGCCGTGTTCATCACCTGCCAGATGCCGGTGAGATCGGGCCGCCCTTCCTTCGTGCGCGCGATTCCGCCACCGGCGGGCGTCTGAGCCGCCGCCGGCGTCAGCGCAAGTAACACCATCACGACGACGACCCATGGCAACGTGCGCGCACTCATGAACGCCCCTCCTGCCGTGCGCAGTGTATCCGATGACGAAATCGGAATTGAAGCAGCGGCATTGCACGGGAATTTCGCGCGCGACCCGAACTGGCGGAATCACCCCCGGTGACGGGCGGGGACCGTTCGGACCTACAATGGCCCTTCTATCTAATCTGCGCTGACGAAGACCTCCAGGCGTAATACCCGCGGTTCATTCATCTGCGGCCAACGTCAACCACGTTTTCACTCAAGCGAGGAACGTCATGCGCACATGGATAGCTCTGGCCGCCGTGCTGACCGCGGTGGCCACGACAGTGGCTTGCGGGGCGAAGGCAGGAACGCTGCAGGCGTCGGCGGACGCGCTCGGGGCGGCCGACACCAGGACCATCGAGTTCTCGGGGACGGGCAAGTGGTACCAGTTCGGCCAGGCGCCGAACCCGACGCTGGCATGGCCGGCGTTCGACGTCAGCGCCTACACCGCGTCGATCAACTACGACACGCCGGCGGCGCGCATCCAGATGACGCGCAAGCAGGTGGTGGAACCGGGCAGGCTGCGGCCCGCGCCGGCGGACCAGAAGGTCGATCAGTACATCAGCGGCGGCGCCGCCTGGAACATGGCGGCCGCCGGGGGTGGCGCGCCGGCGCCGCAGCCACAGCCGGCCGCCGTCGAAGAGCGGACGACGGAAGTCTGGTCCACGCCGCAGGGATTCCTGAAGGCGGCGGCGGCCAACAACGCGACGTCACAGGAAACGGGGGGCGGCTCCGAGGTGACGTTCACGGCCGGCAAGAACAAGTACGTCGGCACCATCAACGCGCAGAACCAGGTCGAGAAGGTCCAGACCTGGATCAACAACCCGGTGCTCGGGGACACGCTCGTCGAGACGACGTTCTCCGACTACCGCGACTTCAGCGGCACGCAGTTCCCGGCGCACATCGTCCGGCAGCAGGGCGGCTATCCGGTACTCGACCTCACGGTCTCGTCGGTGACGAAGAACGGCACCGTCGACCTCACCGCGCCGGAACAGGCCCGCAACGCGACGGTGCCGCCGGTGATGGTCACGAGCGAGAAGCTGGCCGACGGCGTCTACTACCTGAAGGGCGGCTCGCATCACAGCCTGGCGATTGACCAGACCGATCACATCGTCGTCATCGAGGGGCCGCAGGAGGAGGCGAGGTCGGTGGCGGTCATCGCGAAGGCCAAGGAGCTCATCCCGAACAAGCCGATCAAGTACCTGATCAACACGCACGCGCACTTCGATCATTCGGGCGGGCTGCGCACGTTCGTGGACGAGGGGGCGACGATCGTCACGCACGAGATGAACAAGGCGTATTACGAGAAGGCGTGGAGCGCGCCGCACACGCTCAGCCCGGACAAGCTGGAGCAGTCGAAGAAGACGCCGATGTTCGAGACCTTCTCGAGCGACTACGTCGTCACCGACGGGCGCCGCCCGATCGAGATTCACCCGATCCAGGGCAGCGGCCACAACGACGCGTTCGTGATGGTCTACCTGCCGCGCGAGAAGATCCTGGTGGAGGCCGACGCGTTCACGCCGACCGCCGCGGACGCGCCGCTGCCGACGACGCCGAACCCGTTCACGGTGAACCTGTACGAGAACATCCAGCGGCTGAAGCTGGACGTGCGGCAGATCGCCGCGCTGCACGGGCCGCGGCTGACGACGATGGCGGACCTGCGCGCCGCGATCGGTCAGAAGGGCGGCAACACGACGAATTAACGGTCGGGGATCAGGGATCAGGGATCAGGGATCAAAAGCTTGAGATCCCACGGATCGGGAACCGAAAGTTCTTGATCCCCGATCCCCGATCCCCGATCCCTACCTGACGGCCATGAAGGAGGCTGTATGGTGCGAAAGCTACACGTTCTCGTCGCAGCGTTGGCGGTGATCATGATGACGGCGATCACGGCCGGACCGGCGTCGGGCCAGGACGCGCGGACGATCTTGCAGGCCGCGTCCCGGGCCATGGGGAATCCGAAATCGATTCAGATGACCGGGACCGGCTGGAATGCCGCCGTCGGTCAGAACTTTACCCAGGAGGAGGACTGGCCACGATTCGACGTGACGCGCTACGTGCGCACCATCGACTTCGACGCCGGAACCTCGCGCGAGGAGTTCACCCGGAGGCAGGGCAGCAATCCGGCACGCGGCGGCGGCGGCACGCCGCTTCAGGGTGAGCAGCAGCAGGTGTTCATCACCAGCGGCAACTTCGCGTGGAACATCCAGGACGGCAAGCCCGTGCCCCAGCCAGGCCAGTACCTCGCGGGGGTCACGGTGGCGGAATTCCGGCGCCTCGACATCGCGCTGACACCGCACGGATTCCTCCGCGCCGCGATGGCCGCGAGCAATCCGACCGCCGTCTCTCTCACGTTGGGGAGCCCGACCGGCGCGGTTACGCCGAATGGAAAGCAGACGCTGGTCGCGTTCACGCTGATGGGCAAGTACCGGGTCGTCGGCACGTTCGACGATCAGAACCTGCTGGCGCTGGTTCACACGTGGGTGCCGAATCCCGTCTACGGCGACATGCTGTACGAGCTGCGCTACCTCGATTACAAGGACGTCGGCGGCGGCGTGAAATATCCGACGGTGCTGCACATCCACCAGGGCGACCCGCGGCTGATGGTGGCGCACAACTCCATGGAGATCACGCTCAGCAACGTCCAGCCGAACGTCACGGTCCCCGCGCTGCCGGTGCCGGCGGAGGTGCAGTCCGCGACCGCGCCGCCGGTGCGTGCGGAATCGCAGAAGCTGGCCGACGGCGTCTGGCTCATCGCGGGCGGCACGCACAACAGCCTGGCCGTCGACTTCCGCGACTTCGTCACGGTGATCGAGGCGCCGCTCAACGAGGAGCGCTCGCTCGCGGTGATCGCGGAAGTCGGCAAGCTGATCCCCAACAAGCCGATCAAGTACGTCGTCAACACCCATCACCACTTCGATCATTCGGGTGGGCTCCGCACGTACCTCGCGCAGGGCGCGACCGTCGTCAGCCACCAGGCGAACCGGGAGTTCCTGGAGAACGTGCTGTTCAGCCCGGCGCCGCGAACGATGATGCCCGATCGGTTCTCGACGTACTACCCGTATTTCTCGGGCGGCAGGCGTCCGCTGCCGATTGAATGGGTGAATCAGAAGTACGTGATCAGCGACGGCGCGCGGACGATCGAGCTTCTCCCGATGCAGGGCAACAACCACAACGGGGGCATGATGCTCGTCTACCTGCCGAAGGAAAAGATCCTGGTGAACGCTGACATGTATACGCCGCCGGCGCAGGGCGCACCGGCTCCGGCGCTGAACGACAACATGCGACACCTGCAGCAGAATATCCAGCGCCTGAAGCTGGACGTCGTCCAGCACGTTCCCATCCACGGACAGCCGGGAACGGGCCAGCAGTTCACGCAGATTGTCGGCAGGGGCACCAACTAGAAAGCGGTCAACATCCAACCTCCAACTTCCAACTCCCACGGAGCACCGTCTCGCGAGGCTGTGCTTTTTTGGGAGTTGGGAATTGGAAGTTGGGAGTTCTATTGCCCGCGTCCGCCCGCCGGCGCGGGCTGGATGGTCTGCTTCCACCCTTCCACGTCGTAGCGAATCAGCCACGCGCGGAATCCCTTCATGTCCGTGAAGTGATGGGGCACGCCCGGCGGCACGTAGAGGAGATCGCCGGCGTGCACCGGCCGCGCCATGCCGTTGCGAATCGTCTTCGCGCCGTTGACGTCGACCATCTGCCCGTCCGTTCTCGCGACCGCTTCACCCGCGGTGACGAGCCACAGATCGGCCGTCCCCTCGTGCGTCTGCGGCTCGTCGCCCGGCAGGACGATCCTTACGTTCGCGCTGATGTTCGCCGGACCGTCGAAGATGCGCGAGTTGATGCGCTTCAGCGCTTCGTCTTCCTTCCAGCGCGCCTCGATGTCCGCGGCTGGCCAGAACATCGTCTTGTCGGTGGCGAGCTTCGGCACGGGCGCAGCGGCCGCCTGTCCTCCCCGCCCTCCACGTCCTTCGCGCCCGGCACCGCCTGCGGCAGGCGCGGCGCCGCCCCCTCGAGCGGGAGCCGCCGGCGCGGGCGTCGTCCGCTCCAGCCCCAGCGTGTCGAAGCGCATGAGCCACGCCCGGAACCCGTTCATCTGCGTGAAGTGGTGCGGCACGCCCGGCGGCACGAACAGGACGTCGCCGGGGTGCACCGCACGCTCGGTCGCGCCGGTAATGGAGCTCTTGCCGCCGCTCTCGACCAGCTTGCCGTCGGTCCGGGCGACCGCCGATCCAGCCGTCACGATCCACAGGTCGGCCGTCGTCTCGTGCACGAGCGGCGGATCCTCGCCCGCGACGATACGGACGTTGGCGGAGATGTTGGTCGGCCCGTCGAACAGCCGCGAGTTGTTTCGCTTGAGCCGCTCGTTGTCCTTCCAGCGCGCCTCGATGTCCGCGGCCGGCCAGAACATGGTCTTGTCGGTGGCGAGTTTCGGGACCGCTGGCGCCGCGGCTCCGGCACCCCGTTGTCCCCCGCCCTGGGCCTGGGTCAGCGTCCCGCCCAGCCCAATCAGGGCAAACGCGGCGATTGCGGCGAGCATCCTGTTGCGCATGTCTGGTCCTTTCGTGAGACCACTTGGCGAATGCGTTTCGGCAGGGCGATCGTGTGGGCGGCAGGCGGCGGTGTCAACAGGAGATTGAAGGGCCCGTGCATCCTGAGGTACGCTCCGCCCACCCCAAAACAGGTTTCGAGGAGGTCGCACGTGATGAAATGCGCTCGCGCCGCTGTCGCATCCGGGGCCGTCGTGCTCTTCGCCGCGCTCGCCTACGCGCAGGGGGCGCCCGATTTCAGCAAGGTCGACATCAAGGCCAACCGGGTGACCGACAAGTTCTACACGCTCGACGGCCAGGGTGGAACCATCGGGGTCCTCTTCGGGCCCGATGGCGTGTTCATGGTGGACACGCAGTTCGCGCCGCTGAGCGAGAAGATAAACGCGGCGATCAAGCGCCTCACGCCGCAACCGATCAAGTTCATCGTCAACACGCACGTGCATGGCGACCACACGGGCGGTGACGAGAACTTCGGAAAGATGGGTGCCACCATCATCTCGCGCGAGGAGCTGCGATACCGGCTCGCGTATCCCAATCCGGGCGCCAACGGGACGCCTGGCGTGCCGATGCCGGCTGCCGGCCTGCCGCGGCTGACCTATCGCGACCAGCTGACGATGCGCATGAACGGCGAGGAGATCCAGATGATCGCCATCACCCGCGCGCACACGGATGGCGACACGCTCGTGGTCTTCCCCGGCCTCGACGTGATCATGACCGGCGACTTCTACCGGTCGATTCAGTATCCGAACGTGGATCGCGCCAACGGCGGGTCTCTGCCGGGCCTCATCGACGGCCTGGGCGTGGTGATCGGGCACGCGGGCCCGAACACGAAGATCATTCCGGGGCACGGACCGACCGTGGATCGCAATGCGGTCGTCGCGCATCGCGACATGGCGCTGATGGTGCGCGACCGCGTGGCGCGGCTCGTCGAGCAGGGGAAGACGGAAGACGAGGTCGTCGCGGCCAGGGTCACCGCGGACCTGGACGCGAAGGTGCAGGAAGCGGGCATGACGGGCGAGCGATTCGTCCGCCAGGCGTACGCGGAGGTGAAATCGGGCCGCTGACTGAGGGATTCAGGCCGGGATCCGGGATCCGGAATCCGGGATCCGGGATCCGTCAGGCGATCGGTTCAATCGAACGTAGGGCCGACCTTTCGGTCGGCCCACGCGAGCGGTCACTCCCCGGCTGACCGCCATCGGCATCTAAGGGGGACGTGTTGCTTTCTCTGCGTTGGATCGCCGGGGCACTCATCGTCATCATCCCAGTCGTCGCGTCGGCCGCCGAGCCGGGGGCTGCAGGGCGCATCAAGGTCGTGTCCGGCTCCGTCGTCGTCGTCCGGGCGGCCGTCGCCACACCCGCCACCGCCGGCCAGGCGGTCTTCGAGGCGGATACGCTGAGGACCGGCGCCAACGGCCGCGTCGGGATCACCTTCAACGACGACACGCGCGTCTCGCTCGGGCCCGACAGCGAGGCGCGCCTCGATCAATTCATCTACATGCCCGCCGAGAAGCGCGGCGGCCTCGTGCTCAGGATCGTGCGCGGCCTGATCGCGTACGTGTCGGGCCGAATCGCCAAGCTCTCGCCCGACGGGGTCAAGCTCGAAACGCCGAACGCGATTGTCGGGGTCCGCGGCACGACGCTCGCGCTGCGCGTGGACGCGAAATGAGTCGCGATCCGCGCCTCGTCGTGCTCCTGGTGACGACGGCGTGCGCCGGGCTGTGCGCCTGCGGTCACCCGCGCGTACAGCCGCCCCAGCGTCAGGCGGGGACGCTCGTCGTGCTGTTGCCGGATGCCGATGACGGCACGGTGGGACGGGCATTCGTGTCCACGACCTCCGGAATGGCGGAGCTCGCATCGGCGCGCGCCTCGACCAGCGTGGTCGGCAACGGCGCCGCGGGCACGGTGGCGCCTCTCAGCGAGGCCGAGGTGCAGACGCTCTTCGGCAGCGCGCTGACCACGATGCCGCGCCACGCGCACCAGTTCACGCTCTACTTCCAGTTCGAGTCGGACGAACTGACGGCGGAGAGCCGCGCGCTCGTGCCGCAAGTCGTGCAGGCGGTGAAGGACTACCCGTTCCCCGACGTCGAAGTGATCGGACACACCGACACCACCGGAAGTGCCGCGTCGAACGTCGAGCTCGGGATGAGGCGCGCGACGCTGGTCCGCCGGCTCCTGCTCGATGCCGGGCTCGACGGATCGATCGTCGACGCGACGTCGCACGGCGAGGCCGATCTCCTGGTCGCGACATCCGACGAAACCATGGAGCCGCGCAACCGGCGCGTCGAGATTTCCGTTCGATGACGCCGCCGCCGCGCCTGCTGCTGCTGTGCGGCGCCGTCCCGGCGCTGTGTGCCGTCGCACTCTCGCTGCTGCGTCCGTCGTTCCTGGCGCCGCTCGAATACCGCACCTACGACACGCTCGTCCGTAGTGGCGGAACGCGCCCGCCCAGCGGCCGCGTCGTCATCGTCGACGTCGACGAGCGCAGCCTCGCGGCGGTCGGCCAATGGCCGTGGAGGCGCGACGTCCTCGCCAGGCTCGTCACGCGCCTGCGCGGCATGGACGCGTCGGCCATCGCCCTCGACATGGTCTTCGCGGAGCCCGATCGCAACGGCGGCGGGGACGCGGACGCGGCACTCGCCGGCGCGCTCGCGGGTGGCCGCGCCGTCATCGGTCTCGGGATGACGTTCGACTCGCCTGGCGGCACCGCGTGCGGCGAACGCTCGCTGCCGCTGGCCATCCTCCGGCGCGGCGACGAGGCGGAAGATCCGTTCTTCAAGGCGACGGGAACGATCTGCAGCCTGCCGGTGCTGACGAGGGCCGCCGGGGCGTCGGGGTTCCTCAACGCCGCGCCCGATTCCGACGGGCTCCTCCGCCGGGTCCCGCTGCTGATGGAGTTCGGCGGCCGCGTCTACCCGGCGCTGGCGCTCGCGGCCGTCGCCGCGAGCACCGGCGCCCGCGATGCCGTGCTGCGGGTGTCGGACGTGAACTCCACGTCGCTGACCCTCGGCGGCCTGCACGTGCCGCTCGACGGCAAGAGCAACATGCTGCTGCGGTATCGCGGCGCCAAGCGCGTGTTCCCGTACGTCTCGGCCGCCGACGTGCTGAACGGCAGCGCGCCTGCCGGCGCCTTCCGCGACAAGCTGGTGGTCGTGGGCACAACCGCGCTCGGCACGCGTGAGGTCGTGTCGACACCGCTCGACACGTTGTTCACGGGCGTCGAGGTGCAGGCGACGATCGCGGACAACCTGCTGCTGCAGGACTCGGTTCATCGGCCCTCGTACGCCGCCGCGCTCGAAACGGAAGTCGTGCTCGTGCTCGGCGTCGTGCTGGTGCTGGTCGTTCGCCGATTCGGTCTCAGCTGGGGCGTGCTCGTGACGACGGGCGTCGTCGCGCTGGTGTGGGCCGGAGCGGCATTCCTCTTGTCGTCGGACCGGATGTTCGTCTCGCCGTTGCTGCCGACCCTGCAGCTGGCCGCCTCCCTCGGAGCGATGACGGTGGCCAGGCTCACGATCGAACGGCGCCGCGCGGAGCACGCGGACGAGGAGACCGAGGCGTCACGGCGCCTCATGGTGCAGACGCTGCTGTCGCTGACCCAGACACGGGATGCGGAAACGGGCGGGCATTCGCGCCGGACCGGGCAGTACGCGCGGGTGCTGGCCGAGCGTCTCGCCACGCATCCGCAGTTCAGCGCCTATCTGACGCCGCAGCGGATCACGCAGCTCGCGCGCCTGGCGCCGCTGCACGACATCGGCAAGGTCGGCGTGCCCGACCGGCTGCTGCTCAAGCAGGGGCCACTAACGCCGGAGGAGGTGGCCGAATTCCGCAAGCATCCGGTGTACGGGCGGGACGTCATCGCGGACGCCGAGCGGCAGGCGGGCGTGCATGACGACGCGACGCTCGCCATCGCGAAGGACATCATCTACACGCACCACGAATGGTGGGACGGCACCGGCTATCCGCAGGGGCTGCAGGGGACGAACATCCCGATCGCGGGCCGCATCATGGCGCTGGTGGACGTCTACGACGCGCTGCACACGCGGCGGCGCTACGGTTCGGCGCGCTCGCACGACGAGACCGTGTCGCTGATTGTCGCGGGGCGCGGGACGCACTTCGATCCCGCGGTCGTCGATGCCTTCGTCGCGGTGTCGTCCGTCCTGCGCGCGCTCTCGGAGACCGCCGATGAAAACGGCGACGCCCGTGCCGAGCCGTCGTCGTCGCGCGTCGGGATCTCGCGGTGATGGCTGTCCGGATGGACTGCCGGGCGTTACTTCGTCCGCGCTGCAGCCCGCCGGCGTCGTACCGGCCGTTCCGGCGCCGGGGTCGAAGAGGGCGCGAGGCGCACGAGCGGCGTCGAGAAGATGCGCGAGCCGTGGTCGTCGAATTCGATGACGGTGTGGCGATCGTTCGCCATCATGATGGTGCCGTGGCCGAACTGCAGCTGGGTCACTCGATCGCCGATTGAGTATGCTGGCACGTGCGTCTCCTCGAGGGCACAGGGTTACCGATCGTTCACGCCGCCACGACCATCGCCGCGCCGCGATGCCGTGGCATCGACCGCCGCGCAGAATGTCTCGCCGTCGAATCCCCAGTCGCTGTTCAACGGAAATTCAGCCGCCACCTCGAACATGTCGCGCCACGAGCGCGCGCCGTGCGTGAGCCAGGCCGCAATCTCGGCCCGGGCCGCCAACGCGGTCAACGCCCGGTAGCGCAGGATCCAGACGAGCGCCCGGTTCAAGTCGTCGGTAAAGCGCGAGCAGACCATGTCGATCGACAGCGGCTCCTCCATCCGGACATCGGAGGCGAACTCGTCGATCGACAGCGGCACGACCTCCTCGGGCGAGCTCGGAAACGGCGTTGGGGACGTCTCCTCTCTCAGCACAGGGTCTGCGGCACGGCGATGAAGGCGCTGTTCACGGATAAACTCCCCGTCTTTGATGAGGGAGTCCACCGTATGGATGGGCTGGCTCAGGAAAGTCTTATCACTATATAAGCTCCTGCGCTCAGCCGCAATGTGATCGGGCGTACGGAGGCGCGATTCTCGACCGCCGCAGCGACAGGACGTCTCGAAACACTGAGGATTCAGGCGACGCGGCGGCGGTGCCGCGTCGCGAGCGCCAGCAGCGCCAGCCCGAGGCTCGCGATGGTGAGGCCGCGAAGTCGCCGCACGAACGCCACCGCGAATCCCGCCGTGAGCGGCAGCCCCATCACGTCGAAGATCTCCGCGTACGACCCTTCCGCGACCCCCAGCTGCAGCGGAACGAACAGGAACGCGAATTCGAAGAACTTGATCGACGCCTCGATCGCAAACGCCACCACTCCCGGAACCGTGACGTCGAGCGCCCGCAGGAGCCACAACAGCTCGAGCACCAGCACGCCCTGGGCGGCTGCCTCCAGCGTCGCAATCGTCAGGCAGCGAGCGGGCGAGTCGCGGAGCACTGTCAGCAGCAGATCCTCCATCCGGTTGATCCACGCCATGTCCGGGGTCAGGCGTCCACGGAGCACGCCAACGCGCGCGAGCCAGGCGATGATCGTTCCAATCAGGTAGAACCGGCGCGCGATCGCGACGGTGGAGACGGCGAGAAACACCCCGCACGCGCAGATGATGCCGATGGCGATGGCCGCGGCCGTCGCCGGCAGCTCGACACTCGAGAGGATGTAAGCGAGCCCCGCGATCGACATCGCCGCCGTGACGAACGTGTAGAGCAGGTATTCGGTGATCGTGGCGGCAAAGCCTTCCGTCAGCGTGAGCCCGCGCGTTTCGAGCAGCCACGCCTTGGTCGGCTCCGCGAGGACGGGACCGGTCAACGTCAGCGACTGAATCGCCTCGCCGGAGAGCCGAATCGCGAGCGCGTCACGATAGCGGATGACGCGCGGCCGCAGGACGCAGGCGTGCAGCGCGAGCGCGCGCGTCGCGTGGTGCAATGCGCCGAGCAGCAGCACCACCACGAAGAACCAGCCGATGCGCGTGAGCGCGTCGACGATGTCCGATGCGCCGAGCTGCCGGATCAGGAGGAAGAGGAGCGCCGCGCCGCCGACGAGGAGAACGATGCGCATCATCTGCGTGTGCGACGAACTATCGCACGGCCTCAGCCGCGAGGCCGGTGCCGCCGCACGGACATGATGGGCGTGCGGCTTCCAGAATCGGCATCGCCTCCGGCGTGACAGCAGTCTCCTCGGAAATGTCACTCACAATCGTCGTCCGCTGACAAATTCTGTCGTGCTGACAAATTCTCGCGGCCGGAGCTCGCCACGGCTGCGCACGCCTGCGCGGCTCTGCCGTTGGCCGCAATCCTGCTCAGGTATGGACACTACCCCTCGGCTGTCGATCGGCAGGAAGGACCACATGTTTCCGCCTCGCTGTTTGGTCGCTGGTGCTCTCGTCGTCGTCCTTACGATCGTCCCGGCGCTGGCATCGGCCGCGGAGCCGGCCGCCGCCGGACGCATCAAGCTCGCGTCGGGCGCGGTGTTCGTCGTGCGCGCCAATGCCGTCGTACCGGCGGTGGCGGGTCAGGTCCTCTTCGAGGCCGACACGCTGCGCACCGGCGCGGACGGCCGCGTGGGCATCACGCTGAACGACGACACGCGCGTCTCCCTCGGGCCTGGGAGCGAGGCGCGTCTGGCCCAGTTCGTCTACGCGCCTGCCGAAGGGCGTCTCAGCCTCGTGCTGAACATCGTCCACGGCCTCGTCGCCTACGTGTCGGGCCGCATCGCGAAGCTCTCGCCCGATGCGGTCAAGCTCGAGACGCCGAACGCGATTGTCGGCGTCCGTGGAACGACGCTCGCGCTGCGCGTCGACGCGCAATGAACGGCCGCCGGCACCTCGTCGCCCTGACCATCGCGGCGTGCGCGGCCGGCAGCCTCTCCGCCTGCGGACGGTCCCGTGTGCACACACCGGAACGTCCGCACGACTCCACCGTCGCGCTGCTGCCCGATCCGGACGATGGCGTGGTGGGAAAGGCGGTGGTCACGAACGCGTCCGGAACGGCGGATCTCGCGGCGGCGCGGGCCTCGACCCGCGTCCAGAACAACCAGGCGCCGGGCACCGTCACGGCGCTCAGCGAGGGCGAGGCGCAAGCGCTCTTCGGCGACCTGCTGGCGACACTGCCGCCCAAGTCGCACCACTTCACGCTCTACTTCGAGTTCGAATCCGATGAACTGACGGCGGAGAGCCGGGCACTGGTCCCGGCCGTGCTCCGGGCCGTCATGGATTTTCCCTTCCCCGAAGTCGTGGTGATCGGACACACCGACACCACGGGCACCCCAATCTCAAACGTCGAGCTCGGGCTCAAGCGGGCGAGCACGGTGCGGAAGCTGCTCGTCGACGCCGGCCTCAAAGCCTCGCTCGTGGAGGTGACGTCGCACGGCGAGGCCGACCTGCTCGTGCCGACGGCCGACGAGACGTTCGAGCCACGCAACCGGCGCGTCGAGATCTCGGTTCGATGACGTCGCGGCCGCGCCTGTTGCTGCTGCTGTGCGGCCTGGTCCCGGTGCTGGCGGCCTCCGCGTGTGCGCTTCTCCGCCCGTCGTGGCTGACTCCGCTCGAATATCGCGCCTACGACGTGCTCGTCCGCAGCGCGGAGATGCGGCCGCAGAGCGGCCGGGTCGTCATCGTGGACGTCGACGAACGGAGCCTCTCGGCGATCGGCCAGTGGCCCTGGCGCCGCGACGTGGTCGCCGGGCTCGTCACGCGCCTGCGCGAGATGGGCGCATCGGTCGTCGCGCTCGACATCATCTTCGCGGAACCCGATCGCACCGGCGGCGTGAACGCCGACGCGGCGCTGGCCGGCGCGCTGGCCGGAGGTCGCGTCGTCATCGGCTACGCGATGACGTTCGAGTCGGCGTCCGCCGCGGCGTGCGGCGATCGTCCGTTTCCGCTCGCCATCATCCGCGCGGACGACGAAACCGAGGAATCGTTCTTCCGGGCGAAGGGGGCGATCTGCAGCCTGCCGGCGTTGTCGCAGGCGGCGGGCGCGTCGGGCTTCCTCAATGCCGCGCCGGATCCCGACGGGCTGCTCCGCCGCGCGCCGTTGCTGCTCGAGCACGGCGGACGCGTCTACCCGGCACTGGCGCTGGCCGCCGTCTCGGTGGTCACCGGCTCCGGCAGCGCGGCGCTGCGCGTCTCGGACGTCAACTCCGCGTCGCTCACGTTCGGGAGCCGCCACGTCCCGCTCGATGGCAAGAGCAACATGCTGCTGCGCTATCGCGGCGCCAAGCGTGCGTTCCCCTATCTGTCAGCCGCCGACGTCCTGGCCGGCCGCGTGCCGGCCGCCGCCGTCCGCGACAAGGTGGTGTTCGTCGGCACGACCGCCCTCGGGACGCGCGAGGTCGTCGCGACGCCGCTCGACACGCTGTTCACCGGGGTGGAGGTGCAGGCAACCGTGGCGGACAACCTGCTGCAGCAGGACTCGGTGCACCGCCCTGCCTACGCCGTTGCGCTCGAAACCGAGGTGACGTTCGGTCTCGGCATCGCACTGGTGCTGCTCGTTCGAAAGAAGGGCGTCGGCTGGGGAGCGGCCGTGACGGCGGCGAGCCTCGTCATGCTGTGGGGCGCGGCAATCTTCCTGATGTCGGCAGCGAGCACGTTTCTCTCGCCGCTCTTCCCGACGCTCGGCCTGACGGCCTCGCTCGCGGCGATGACCGTCGCGGGCTTCGTCATCGAGCGGCGCCGCGCGGATCACGCGGATGAGGCAACCGACGCGTCACGGCGCCTCATGGTGCAGACGCTGCTGTCGTTGACCGAGACGAGGGATTCCGAAACCGGCGGCCACTCGCGGAGGACCGAGCAGTACGCCCGTGTGCTCGCGGGAGAGCTCGCCAAGCACCCGGACTATGCGGGTTACCTGACGTCCGACCGGATCGCGACGCTCGCGCGGCTGGCGCCGCTCCACGACATCGGCAAGGTCGGCGTTCCCGACCGCCTGCTGCTGAAACAGGGGACGCTGACGGACGAGGAGCGGGACGAGATTCGAAGACATCCGGTCTACGGGCGCGACGTCATCGCGCAGGCCGAGCGGCAGGCGGGGGTGCACGGCGACGCCGCGCTCGCGATGGCAAAGGAGATCATCTACACGCATCACGAGTGGTGGGATGGCACCGGATACCCGCAGGGCCTGAAGGGGATCGCGATTCCGATCGCGGGCCGAATCATGGCGCTCGTCGACGTCTACGACGCCGCCCACTCACGGCGGCGCTACGGGTCTCCGAAGTCGCACGACGACACCGTGTCGCTGATCGTGTCGCGGCGAGGCAGCCAGTTCGATCCCGCCGTCGTCGACGCCTTCGTCGCGGTGTCGTCCACCTTACGCGCCCTCTCCGAGGCCGCGGAAGAACACGCCGCAGCACGCGCCTGACCTATCCGCTCTACCCGACGCCAGTCGCGCGGCCAGCGATGGTTGACGCGATGGATCGAGGCATGAAATCCTCCCGTCCCGATGAACGACGAGACGCGCGACCAGCTGCGGACCCGCGCACGCCGCGTCATCACGGACCTGCGCGAGCTGGCGACGTTGACCTCGACTCCCCACGGGGCTCAGCGCGTGGCCTGGGGACCGGTGTGGAAAAAGGCGCGCGGGTGGCTGCAGGACAAGGTATCGCCGCTGGGACTGGCGCCCGGGCCGGACGCCGCGGGGAACAACTGGGTGACGCTACCGGGTGAATCGCCCAGGACGGTGATCATCGGCGGGCACCTGGACTCGGTGCCGAACGGCGGGTGGCTGGACGGAACGCTCGGCGTGCTCGTGGGACTGGAAGCGCTGCGCCGGTACGCCGCGGGTTCGAAGCCGCCGGTCACGCTGAGGCTGGTCGACTGGGCCGACGAGGAAGGCGCGCGGTTCGGGCGCAGCCTGCTCGGCTCGTCGGCGGCCGCCGGCCGTCTCGTAGTCGATGAGATACGCGAACTGCGCGACGCCGAAGGGACCCGCCTCGAGGACGCGCTGCGGGAGCATGGCGTGAAGCTCGACACCATGCTGAACGCGCGGCAGGAGCTCGCGCGCATCGACGCGAAGGCGTACCTCGAGATGCACATCGAGCAGGGGCCGGTGCTCGAGTCGATGAACCGCTCCGCGGGGGTCGTCCTCGGAACGTTCGGCCTCGAACGGAACATGGTGCGGTTCGTCGGGCAGGCCGCGCACTCGGGATCGACGCCGATTGCGATGCGGAAGGACGCATTCCTCGCCGCGGCCTCGACGGCCCTCGAATGCCGTGAAATCGCGCGGCGCCATTCCAGGCCGGGCGCGGGCGTCGTCTGCACTACCGGCGTCGTCAAGGTCGAACCGGGCATCGTCACCGCGGTGCCAGGCGTCGCGGAGATATCGATCGATCAGCGCGCGCTCGATCCGGAAGTCCTGGCGACGATGGTCCGCGAGGCGCGGGACGCGTCGCGTCGTTTCGCGGAGGAGAACGGCGTGTCGGTCGAGTGGAGGCCGCTGTTCCGGATCGAGCCGCGCCCCTTCGACCCGCACCTGCTCAGCCTATGCGAGGACTCGGTCCGCGAAATCACCGGCGATGCGCCGAAGCTGCCGTCCGGCCCGCTGCACGACGCGGCGGAGATGGTGCCGCACATGCCGGTCGTCATGCTGTTCGCCTATTCCGCGCGGGGCCTGTCCCACTGCAAGGAAGAGGACACGCCCGAAGAGCACCTGGAGAAGGCGATCAGCGCCTTCCTGCTGCTGGTCGATAAGACCGTCGCCAGCGTCGCGCGCAGCTCATAGAAATAGATCGTCAGCGAGGTCGGCAGACGACGCTGGATCGGCGCGGTATCCGGAGAGGTCGGTGATCCCGGCGTCGCGCAGGACGTCCTCGTCGATGAAGAACCGCCCGGTGCGGGACGGATCGCTCGTCACGATCGCGTGCGCGGCGTCGGCGACGATCGCTGCCGTCCGGCATCGCGATCGGTCGGCGCCAGGGACCAGGTTGAGTGCGGCGGTGTCGATCACGGTGCGCGGCCAGAGCGCGTTGACGGCAATCCGATCCGCGCGGAATTCTTCGGCCATGCCCAGCACGCACAGGCTCATGCCGTACTTCGACATCGTGTAGGCGACATACGGCGCAAACCAGCGCGGCGCCAGGTTGAGCGGCGGCGCGATGTTCAGCACGTGCGCGCCGCCGGCCTTCTTCAGGTGCGGCAGACACTTCTGCGTGCACATGAAGGTGCCGCGCACGTTCACCTGGTGCATCAGGTCGAAGCGCTTCATCGGCGTGGCCGCGGCGCCGGTCAGCGAGATCGCGGAGGCGTTGTTCACCAGGATGTCGATGCGGCCGAACGCGTCGATGGCGCGATCGACGGCCGCCTGCACCTGGGTCTCGTCGCGGACGTCCATCTGCACCGCTGTCGCCGAGCCACCCCGCTGCCGGATTTCGTCGGCGACGGTGTGGATCGTCCCGGGGAGCACCGGGTGCGGCTCGACGGTCTTGCCGGTGACGACGACGTTCGCGCCATCCGCGGCGAGTTTCAGCGCGATGGCCCGGCCGATGCCGCGGCTTGCGCCGGTGATGAACGCGGTCCTCCCCGTCAGCGACATCGCTCTACCGCGTCATCGCCTTGTCGATGAAGGCGAGCACCGCGTCGCGCGTCTCGTCCATGTCGAGGAGCCCGAGCTGCTCGTCGAGCTCGAGGGCCAGCGTGTCGTCCAGCGAGAGACGGACGGCCGCGTGCATCGATCGCCTGGCGCGCTCGAGTGCGTGCGGCGCCTTGGCGGCGAGCTTGCGCGCGAAGGCGTAGGTTTCGCCGAGGAGCGCGTCGCCCGCCACGACCCGGTTGAACAACCCGATCCGGTGCGCTTCCGGCGCGGGAATCATCTCGCCCGACAGCACCAGCTCCATCGCCCTGCCGAAGCCGGCGAGAAGCGGCAGCAGATACGTGGCTCCCAGGTCGGGATGCAGTCCGATGCGGTTGAAGACCGCCCCGATCGAGGCATCCGCCGACGCGATCCGGACGTCGCAGGCCAGCGCCAGGCTCGCGCCGCCGCCGGCCGCGGCGCCATTCACCGCTGCGATGACCGGCCTGGACGAGGAGACGATCGTCCGCACGATGCGGTTGGCGCTGGTGACGAGCTCCCGCGCGCGGCTTCGATCGCGCGTGACGACAATGTCCTTGAGATGGGCGAGATCGGCGCCGGCGCAGAACCCGCGGCCCGCGCCCGTGAGCACGATCACGCGGCACGACCGGTCCCCGGCCGCCGCGGCGACGGCATCGGCGACGTCCGCGGCCAGGGACGTGTCGAACGCATTCATCGCTTCCGGTCGATTCAGCGTGACCGTCGTAATCGACCCGTCCCGGCTTACCGCTACGCCAGCCATTGTTCAAACACCTTCAGGATTTCTCAGGCGCATGAAGATGGTGTCCTTGTGGCTGAGCACCACCGCGCTTTCCTGGTTGAGCAGCTTCATCAGTGCGGTGACGATGCCGCGATCCGGCTTCGAGGCGGAGCGCCGCTTTGCCAGCCAGGTCACTTCGAGCGAGAGCTCGTCGCCCGGCCGCACGGGCGCGTGAAAGCGCACCTCGTCCCAGCCGCCGGCCGCAATCACGCCGTCCTGGATCGGCACGCGATGCAGCAGCAGGGTGCGGATCGCGAGTGTGTGCGAGCCCGACGCGGTCAGCCCTCCAAACATCGTCCGCCGCGCCGCGGCTTCGTCGACGTGCACCGGGAGCGGATCCCAACGCCGCGCGTAGCTGACGATGTCGTCGGCGTCGACCCGGTAGCTGCCGACGCGGACGCTGTGCCCGACCTCGATGTCTTCGTAGAACACGTGCGCAGATTACTCCCTTCACCATATTTGCCGCACGTGCCTTGACAGCGCGCGCGGCGGGCGCGCACCATTGCGGCCGGCGTCAGTGGAACCCGGTCTGCGCACCTTCGCGTTCGGCCTTGCGCTCGTGTGCGCGGTCGCCGCCCCAGCCGCGGCGCAGTGGCTCCGTGTGCCGCAACCCGGGATTCCTCGAACGGCGGACGGCACTCCCGACCTGACCGCACCTGCGCCGCGCACGCCGGACGGCAAGCCGGATCTATCCGGGATCTGGCAGCGGCCGCGCGGCGTCCCGCCCGGTTCCGGTGGACGGGATGGCATCGCCGAGGGCGTGGCGGTGCTCTTCCAGCCAGCGGCCGAAGCCGTGTACAAGGCGCGCGGCGACAACAACAGCAAGGGGACGCCGAGCGAGCGCTGCCTGCCGCACGGCATCACGAAGGCCTTCTCGGTGCCCGAACCGTTCAAGATCGTACAGACGCCCGCGCTCGTCGTCGTGCTGCACGAGGAGTTCAACCACCATCGGCAGATCTTCATCGACGGCGGGCCCGGCGCCTTGTCCCGAGCGAGCGACGCGAGTCGAGGGGCTGCACGTCGAGCGCCCACCTCGTTCGGCTACTCACGCGGCACGTGGGAGGGCGACTCGCTCGTCGTCGAGACAACGGGATTCGTGGACGACACGTGGCTCGACTTCCGGGGTCACCCGGCCACCGATGCGCTGAAGATTGTCGAGCGATACCGGCGGCGCGACTTCGGGCATCTCGAGATCCAGTTCACCATCGACGATCCGAAAGCCTACCGGCAACCGTGGAACGTCACGATGGGGTTCGATCTGCTCCCCGAAACGGAGCTGATCGAGCACATCTGCGAGAACGAGCGGGACTCCGCCCACATCGTGGGCAGGTAACGTCATGCCGAGCATCCCGGCGCGGTGGATAGCGGGTGGCATTGCGATCGTGCTGCTGCTGTGCGGCGTCGGCAGCGCGCAGGAGCCGGCGGCGCCGAGAACGCGCGATCGCAATCCCGATCTGTCGGGGATCTGGCGAAGTGCCAGCACCCGGTACCTGACGGATCTCACCGCCGGCAGCGCGCGCGTCGCGCTTCAGCCGTGGGCGCGAACGCTCTACGATCAGCGGCG
>Ga0134122_10000172_pt1 | contig 38842 bp, 25 predicted proteins | sample KB302_FD_96461 | JGI IMG/M metagenome (GOLD analysis project Ga0134122, IMG submission 96461) | Terrestrial soil microbial communities without Nitrogen fertilizer from Kellogg Biological Station, Michigan, USA - KB3-0-2 | ecosystem: Environmental > Terrestrial > Soil > Unclassified ... | reverse complement strand
CGGGCGGCGAGCGCGCGCTCGAACTCCTTGGCGGCGTCTGCGAAGCGCCCCGCCCGGGCCGCCGTTCTGCCGCTCATCATCGCGAGGCGTTCTCCGGTCCGCAGTCCCGCGATGGCGTCGAGCAGGGGATCGGGCGGTTTCAGGCCCACTTGGCCCGCTTGGGCGAGATGTTCCTCGGCTTTCGCCAGGTCGCCTTTGCCGCGGTAGGCGAGGGCCAGCGGATGGTGGAGACGGTTCGCGTCGGGCACGGCGGCGAGGGCCGCTTCCAGATGTTCGATCGCCGCGGGCCAATCGCGCCGGGCGAGCGCCGCCTGGCCGAGCAGCGAATGCGCGGCGGGAGCGAGCGCGGGGACGGCGAGGGCCGTTTTCAATCCAGTTTCGGCCTCGATCGGGCGACCTTCTAAAAGTCGGATCTCCGCGAGGTGAATGGCGGCGACCCCGGCGGCGGGGGAAAGATCGAGGGCGCGCCGGAACGCCTCGGCGGCTGGATCGAGACGGCCGGCCGCCTGTTCCGCCGCTCCCAAGAGGTAGGCCCAAGCGACTTGTTTGTCGTCGCTCTTGGTCGCGAGGCGGAAGGAGTCGGCCGCCGCGTCGTTCCAGCCGTAGGCGAAATAGACCTGCCCCAGATCGCCGTAGGCGGCGGCGACCTCGCGCGGCTCGGCCCCCGTCTTGGCGAGCTGGTCGGTCAACGCCCGTCGGATCTGTCCGATCTGCTCCGCGACCGCGGGCTCCAGCCCTGACAGGTCCGGTGTACGTACCGAAGGCGCCTCGGACCCGCGCACCGGCAGGCCGAGCGCAACCGACAGCAAAACGACCACCCACCTGGGGATTCTTTTCACTTCGGTGGCTCCGGCGCGGCCTTACCGGTGCCGCGGACGAGCGTCGTATAAACCCGCAAGGGAGGCGGCGGGAAGGATTCGGTGAGGCCGTCCGGCCAGAAGACCCGGACTCCGGTCACCTCCGAGGCGGTGCCCAAGCCCACCAGCACTCGGGGGTCGTTCGCGGATTCATAGCTGCCGTCGGTCGCCGCCCGCCGCCAGAGCGAAGGGGCGTTTTTTCTCGTCACTTCAACGCGGGTGCAGGGGAAGTCCCGCTCGGCCTTCGCTCCGGTGGGGACGCCTACCAGCCTGAGGCCGAGCCAGGGATTCCGGCTTCCGGCCTCGTTGATCAGCAGGCGCACGGGAGTGTCGGCGTCCACCACCACGATGTCCGTATCACCGTCATTGTCGACATCGCCGAACGCGGCGCCGCGGGAGACTCGCGGCGTCGTAAACGCCGGGCCGGCTTCCGTGCTCGCGTCGGCGAATTTGCCTCCCCCCAGGTTGCGGAACAGCTGATCCGGTTCGCCGTACGGCGCGAGCCCCTCGCCTTGGCCCATCGCCCCGGACAAGTTCACGGCACCGTTCACCGCCACGAGATCGAGCAGGCCGTCGTTCTCCACGTCGAGAAAGTGGGTGCCGAATCCCGTCATCGGCAAGCTCGGCGGTCCCAGGCCCGAGCGGGCCGTCGCGTCCTCGAAGAAACCGCCGCCGAGGTTGGCGTAGAGCGTGTTCGTCTCGGTCGTGAGATGCGTGATGAAGAGATCGTCGTCCCCATCGCCGTCCGCGTCGCCCAAGGCGATGCCCATTCCCGCTTCCGGCCGGCCGGCGGCGTTCACCGCGACGCCGGAGATGAGACCCTCCTCGCGGAATTTGAAATTGCCTTGGTGGGTCCAAAGGAAGCTGTCGGCGCCGTCGTTCGCGACGAACAGGTCGAGCCGGCCGTCGCCGTTCAAATCGCCGGCCACCACGCCGAGCCCCGGCCCCGCCTTCCGGCCGATGCCCGACGGCAGCGACAGGTCCTCGAAGGTGCCGTCGCCCCGGTTGCGCAGCAGGCGGCTCGTGACGGGCGCGAAGACCGAGGGACCGCAGTAGTCCCGCCGGCTGCTCGGGGCATAGCAGAGGGCGTTCCTCGCCACCGAGAAATCGACGTAGTTGAGGACGAACAGATCGAGCCGGCCGTCGCGGTCGAAATCGGCGAACGTGGCGCCCGTGCTCCAGCGGGGATCATCGACGCCGGCCTTGGCGGTGACGTCAGAAAACTTTCCGTCGCCGTCGTTGTGCCAGAGCTGGTTGGGGCCGAAGTTCGCGAGGTAGAGATCGATCCGGCCGTCGTTGTCGTAATCGCCGGTCGCGACCCCCATGCCGTACCCGGTCGCCCGGATGCCGCTCGCCTCGGTGACATCGACGAAGCGGGGGAGGGTGCCTTTCCCCTTCGGACCGATCAGGTCGTTGCGGAACAACCGGCCCCATCCCGCCGGACCGGGATCGGCCGCCCCGGGCTTGAGCGGATGCCCCTGGACGACGAACACGTCGAGATCGCCGTCGCCGTCGGAATCGAACAGCGCCGCCCCGCCGCCCATGATCTCCGGCATGTAGAGCTCGCCCGATTGGCCCGTCCGGTAGGTGAACGTGAGCCCCCAATCGGCGGCCCGATCGACGAACAGCGGGGCGGGAGCCTCGGCCGCGAGCGGCAGGGCGGCGGAAAGGAGGGAGAGGGCGAGCAGGGAGCGCATGGAGATCGCCAGTGTATCGCCGAGCAGGGTGACGAGGTTCCAGTTGATACGATAGCCATAGGTGCAAGGACCCGGGGGGCGCCTCCGGAGGCCCATGACACCTGCGAGACTCATTTCCTCGAACCCCGACGTGAGAAAAGGAGCGTGAACATGTCTCAAGTCAAGCCGATTCCCGAAGGAATGCACTCCCTCACCCCCCTCGTGGTCTGTGCCGGCGCGTCCGACGCGATCGAGTTCTATAAGAAGGCATTCAACGCCGTCGAGGAATCGCGTCTGCCCGGCCCGGACGGCCGACTGATGCATGCCGCGGTCAAGATCGGCGATTCGACCCTCATGTTGACCGACGAAATGCCGGAGTGGGGCGGGTTCGGTCCGCTTGCGCTCAAGGGCTCGCCGGTGACGATCCACCTGTACGTGGAAGACGTTGATGCGGTGTTCGCGCAGGCGGTGGCTGCCGGCGCCAAGGTCACCATGCCCATCGAGGAGATGTTCTGGGGCGATCGCTACGGCCAGTTGGAAGACCCGTTCGGCCACCACTGGTCGATTGCGACCCATACGCGGGACCTGACGCCTGAGGAGATCAAGGAGGGGATGGCGCAGATGGCTCAAAGCCCGAGCGGAAAGTAAGACAGAACGTTTCCGACGCGTCGGCGACACGTCGCCGACGCGCCGAGCTTTAAGTTTTTGGGGCCTTTTCCCTCTGAAAACCCGCTGGCATGCCGCTTGCCCTTGCTTCAGTTCGAACCAACCTAGCGAGGGGGCGGCGGGCGGCGGGGATCGCAGCCTTCTGCGATCCCAACTTTCGAGGAGGACCCCATGCGTAATTCAATTTTTCGGCCGAAGGGCTTATCGATTCTGATCGCGGTTTTCGGTTTGGCCTTCGTGTCCGCCGCTTCCGCGATATCCCCCTGGGATTGGTCGCAACATCCTTGGCCGACCGGCAGCTTGGCTCAGACCTATCACTTGGTCGAAGACGGCATCGACGTCACGATCAGCGTCTCGACCACCACACTGGAAAACCCTATCCCTCCCACTCTTCCTACGTTCGCATCCTGGGATGGGCTTTCCCCCCTTGCGACGTGCACGCCGGTTCTCTCCCCCAATTTGGACGGAGCGGGTAGCCCGTCGAATCGGTTCGGCACGAATCTCGACCTGGGCATCGTCTACGATCCCGCCGCCAGCAGGGACCAGTCGGTCTTGATCGATATCAAATTCACCCAGTTGAATTCCGGCCCGAACGGTCCGGCGGTGGCGATACCCAACTTCAAATTCGAGATCTCCGACGTGGACTGGTCGGCAGGAGGTGTCGAATGCATCCGTCATACGAGCCAGGGCTTCAGGAGAGACCAGGTGGTGATCACGGCGATGAACCATGGTGTCGAGGTCACCGACTTTTCGCTCTCGCCGTCGCCCGCCAATACTTCGCCAACCTTTTTGATCGAGCCTTACAACGTGGCGACCGCGATCGTCGGATCGGAATCCAATACCGATGAAAAAGGCACCGTGGTCGTCAACTTCAGCTCGACGCCCGTGACCGACGTAACGATCATCTATAACGAGGCGGGTTACGACCTGAACACGAACAATGATCCCGGCTATCGCGGGATCGGCATCCTGGGTGGTATGACCTCGCTGCCGGTGGAGTTGATGGATTTCTCGATCGAGTAGACCCTTCTACAGCTCGGGCTCGCGCCCCACCACGCGCCGGAACGCTGCGAGGTAACGCTCGCGGGTTCCGGCGACCACGTGTTCGGGGAGCGGCGGCGGCGGGCTCTGGTGGTCCCAGCCGGAGGCGTCGAGCCAATTGCGGACGAACTGCTTGTCGAACGAGGCGGGCTCGGTGCCCGGTACCCAGGCGGCGGCGTCCCAGTAGCGGGAGGAATCGGGGGTCGCCGCTTCGTCGATCCAGAGGATCTCGCCGTTTTCGTCGAGGCCGAATTCGAACTTGGTGTCGGCGAGGATCAGGCCGACGCCCGCGGCGTGCTCGGCGGCGGCGGCGTAGAGCGCTAGGGTCAGATCGCGCAGGCGGGCCGCGAGATCGATGCCCCATTCATTGCTCAATTCGTTCGCCATCCGTTCGAACGTGACGTTTTCGTCGTGCCCTTCCTCCGCTTTGGTTGCCGGGGTGAAGATCGGCTCGGGCAGCCGGCTCGCCCGCACGAGGCCCGGCGGGAGAGGCAGGCCGCAGACGGTGCCGCCCTCCACATACTCCCGGTGGCCGCTGCCCGCGAGATAGCCGCGGGCGACGCACTCGAACGGAACCACTCGGGCTTTGCGCACGAGGGCCGAGCGTCCCCGAAGCAGCTCCGCATGGGGCGCCAGCTCCGCGGGAAGGTCGCCGCCGAGCAGGTGATGGGGCACGATCGAGCCGAGCCGCTCGAACCAGAAAGTGGACATCTGGTGCAGGAGCTTGCCCTTGTCCGGAATCCCCGGCGACAGGATGTGGTCGTAGGCCGAAAGCCGGTCGGTCGCGACGATCAACAGCCGGTCGCCGAGGTCGTAGACGTCGCGCACCTTGCCGCGTTTCGGCTCGGGCAGGCCGGGGAGGTCGGTACGGACGACCGGGGCGGAGGCGGCTGGATCCATGAATCAGGTCTCCGGGAGGCGGGAGTTAACGGGAGCTGCCGGGACGGCGCAGCTCGCGGTCGAGCGTCGCGAGCAAATCGCCGGGAGGCAACGCGAGCCATCCCGCGCTCGGCAGCGGCGCGGCGTCGATCACCTCGTAGACCGGCAGCTCGTCGAGCCCCTTGAGCTGCGCGGCGCCGAGCGGCCGGAAACCGATGGGTATGCGTTCGGCGCCGTCTTCGAACGAGGTGACGCAGTAGATCCGTTCCCCTTCGCTCGCCCGATGGATTTCGCGGACGCCGCGCTCGCGCGACAGTTTAGCCACGAACGCCTGGGTGGCGACGATCCCCTGGTTGATGAGACTGCCGTTGCGGTCGAGATAGACGTAAAACGGCCGCGCCTCTTCGCTCTTGTCGATCATCTCGACGTCGCGCCGTTGGAGCGGCTCGAAGAAGCGCTCGACCGCCTGCGCCGGGTAGCCGAAGTGGAGGAGGAGGTTCTTGATGTCCTCGACCTCGCGCGTGGTCTTTCCGGTCACCAGGCGCGACAGCTCGACCAGGCCGTGGCCGAAGAACTCGTAGCGTTCTCCTCCCTGCGGGCCGCTGTCGCCCATCGGGATCAATCGATAGTGGCCATGGTTCAAAGCGATGCGCAGGCCCTGGTCGAACGGGAAGCCCTCGGTCAAGGCATGGGCGTAGGCGCGTTGGACGTGGATCGCGGCGATCAGCGGCCGGGTCGCTTCGCGGCTGGAATAGAAGGCGCCGTCGCCGAGGTACTTTTCGAGCTTCACCCGGCGCGACTGCGCGAAGCGATTGACCCGCCGCTGGTAGCGAAACATCATACGGAACGCCTCGTCCTGCGAGCCTTCGCCCGAGCGCTGGAGCAGCGAGACGGTCTGCGAGAAATCGCTGATGTCGTAGATCAGACCGAAGCGTTCCACCCGCGGATCGACCACCCAGGGTTCGAGAAAATCGAGCGGCCGGGTGGCGGGGGAGACGGCAAGGGTTCCCGAGGCGCCGCCCGAGGCGGCCGCCCCGGCGATCCCGCGGGCGGGACCGAAATCCCTGGCGACCAGCCGGCCGTCCTTGCGCTCGATGGTGATGAACGATCGCCGCAGCGCGTGGAGCAGCTCGAACTCCTTGAGCTTCTCGAGCAGGTTCTCCCAGACCAGGACCCCTTCGGGCGTGAGCAGGCGGCTCGTGTTCCACGCCTTGCGGGTCGCCAGGAACTTTACGTATCCGGGCCGGATCAGCAGGCCGCGCGCCGTGCCCTGCTCGCCGCCGCCCCCGCCGGCCCCCAGCAGGTAGGAGGCCGTCGCGGCCAGCTCCTTGTCGAGCGCCAGCTGCTCGTCGTGCCAGCGGACCAGCTCGTCGTAGCGCTGGCGGAACTCCCGGCCGTCCAGGCGCAGGCAGGCGGAAAAGTAGACCGACAGCTCGGTGAAATCGTGCGAGATGTGGTCCTCGGTGAAGATCAGGACGTTGTCGCGCATGCGCGTCAACAGGCGGGGGAACAGCTCTTCCTCGACCTCTTCGGTCGCGGCCGCGACTTTCTGCACCACCTCGTAGGAGGTCTGAAGAACCCGGTCGAGGTAGCGGTCGAGCACCCGGTAGCGGATCTGGTCGCCGTAGCGCCTGCCCAGCTCGGAGTCCTGGCGCAGGACGCGGCGCGGCGTCTCTTTGAGGAACCGGGCGATGTCGAGCGAGTGGTAGAGCCAGAAGGCGCTGGGAAACTGGCGGCCGAACGAGGAGATGGTGGCGTTTTCGAGCGCCCGGGACAGGAGGGCGCGATAGCGGTCCCACGCCTGGGTATGAATTTTCCGGTCGAGCGTCTCGCGCGACAGCACGGAGATCTGCACCGCCTCCTCGGCGGCGAGGAATTGCCGCAGCGCGGAACGGAGCATTTCCATCCGCTCCGAGGCGGCGACGGCGAAACCGAGGACCGGCGTCGCCCCCTCGTCGGCGAGAAAGACCGGGCGCGGAATCGGCAGCGTCCGCTCGTAGTCGGGGGCGAGCCGGCGCAGCTCGTCGGCGTCGATCCGCAGGAAATTGAACGGCCCGGGCAGCAGCTGGAGGAATCCGAGCGCGTTCATGGATGGCGGTTCCCGCGGACCGCGAAAGCGCGGTCGGACGAAAGAGAGCCGGGAATTACGGAGCGGCGCAAACGCATCGGCGAAGAGGATTACGTATAGCATATCGCCTTCGTTTCCGCGTCTCTCCGGTCCGAATCTCGGGGGTCCGAGAGCGGGCCGGACCCGACGAAGACCATCTTCCAAGGAGGAACGAGCCGGGCAAGCCGGTCGAGCGAAATATGGTTGAATCATGGTAGAGAACGTTTCGCTTCCCCTCGCCGGAACGGAGGCCCAGGCTTCGACCTCCCCCCTGCCGCGGCTCGACGTCCTCGACGCGAGCCTTACCCCGTTGGATCTGCTTGCCGCCGCCACCTTCGAAGGCGAGACGTTTGCCCATGCGGGGTTGCCCCCGGCCTGGAGCGAGGCCCTGGCCCGCCTGGGCGCGAGGCCCGGCTTTCACGGCGCGGACGAGCAGCGCGCCGAAGGCGATTTCGCCGCCTCGGGACCGGCCACCATCCTGTCGCTCGACGGCCTCGGTCCGCGGGGCGAATTTTCGGATCGCACGCTTTCGGCGTGGCTCGTCCGCGTGGTGGAGGCGGCGCGGCTGTGCGGCGCCACTTCGCTGGGAGTGGTCCTTCCCGAGCACGCGACGACCGACGGCACCGCCGCGGCGGAGCGCGCCTTGATCGGCCTGGCCCTGGCCGCCTACCGCTACGAGCGCTATCTCGGCAGCGAGGCGAAGAAACCGCCCTTGCGGCGGATCGCGGTGCTGCCGCCCGCCGGCCAGGAGGCGGCATACCGGGCCGCGCTCTCCGCCGCGACCGCGATCGCCGAAGCGAACGGCTACGTCCGGGATCTCGCGAACTCGCCGCCCAACGAGGCCGGCCCCGATTGGCTCGAAGCGCAGGCCCTGGCGCTGGCCGCGGAGCACGGGTTTCAAGCCCAGGTCTTCCATCGGGCCGAGCTGCTCGCCCGGGGCATGGGCGGCCTGCTCGCGGTGGGCTCCGGCGGCAGCCAGCCGCCGCGGCTGATCCGCTTGGAGGCCGGCACCCGCGGTCCGGTGGTGGCGCTGGTCGGCAAGGGGGTGACGTTCGATTCGGGCGGCATCTCGATCAAGCCGGCGGCCGACATGGACGACATGAAGTTCGACAAAGCCGGCGCCTGCGCGGTGCTCGGCATCTTCCGCGCCGCCGTCGAACTGGATCTGCCGGTGCGGCTGCGCGGCTATCTCGCGGTGGCCGAAAACCTGCTCGACAGCGCGGGCTACCGTCCGGGTGACATCCTCCGCTGCGGCAACGGCAAGACGGTCGAGATCACCAACACGGACGCCGAAGGGCGGCTGATCCTCGCCGATGCCCTGGGGCTGGCGGCCTCCGAGGCGCCGGACGCGTTGATCGAGCTGTCCACCCTCACCGGCGGCTGCAAGGTGGCGCTCGGGCCGTTCGCCGCCGGGTTGTTCACCCCCGACGACGCGCTCGCGGGCGAGCTGCTCGCCGCGAGCGCCGCTTCCGGCGAGCGGATCTGGCGTCTGCCGGTCGGGCCCGAATACCTGGAAGAAATGCGCGGCCAGCACGCCGACCTGCGCAACTCGGCCAGCCGCTGGGGCTCGGCTTGCACCGCCGCGGCGTTTCTGTCCCAGTTCGTCGGCGACATGACGAAATGGGCTCACCTGGACATCGCGGGCGTGGCCGACAAGAGCGCGGAGGAGCAGCCGCAGAAGGGGGCGACGGGGTTCGGCGTCGCGCTCGTGATCCGCTGGCTGCGCGATCGGGAGTGACCCGACTGGAGGTGACCGACCTGGCCGTCGAGTTCCCGGTGGACGGACGGCCGCGGGAGGTCGTGTCGGGCGTGTCGTTTTCGCTCCGGGCCGGCGAAGTGGTCGGCCTGGTCGGCGCCTCCGGCAGCGGCAAGACGATGATCTCGTTGTCGCTCCTGTCGCTGGTGCCGCCGCCGGGACGCATCTCCGCCGGGCGGGCGGAAATCTCCGGCGAGGATCTCTTCGTGCTCCGGGGCGACGCGTTGCGCCGGTTGCGCGGTGGCCGGATCGCGCTGGTCGCCCAAGATCCCGCCACCGCGCTCGATCCGCTGTTTTCGGTCGGCGACCAAGTGGCGGAGGTGGCGCGCGCCCACGGCATGACCCGGCCCCAGGCGCGCGACGAGGCGCGGCGGCGGCTGGCCCAGATGGATCTTCCCGCCTCGGCGGCGACCTCCTATCCCCATCAGCTCTCCGGCGGCCAACGGCAGCGCGCGGCGCTCGCGGCGGCGCTCGCCGGACGGCCGAGCTTCCTGATCGCCGACGAGCCGACCAGCGCGCTCGACGCCACCCTGCAAGGGCAGGTGCTCGACCGTCTCGACCGGCTGGCGGAGGAGGGGCTGGGGGTGTTGTTGATCACCCACGATCTCGCCGTGGTGGCGGCGCACTGCGGGCGGGTCCTGGTGCTTTCGGCCGGCCGGCTGGTCGAGTCCGGCGCCACCGCGGAGGTGCTCGCGGCGCCCAAGCACGAAGCGACCCGCGACCTCCTCGCCGCGGCGCCCCGGCTCGGCCGGGGGCGCGCCGCGCAGACCCCGGGGGCGGCCGGACGCGCGGGAGCCCCGGCGCTGCTCGAAGCGCGCGGTCTCACCCGGGTCTTCCCCTTGCGCCGCGGACTGTTCGGCCGGCGGGTCGGCGAGGTGCGGGCGGTGGACGGCGTCGATCTCGCGATCGCGCCGGGCGAAGTGATCGGCTTGGTCGGCGAGTCGGGGAGCGGCAAGACGACGATCGGCCGCTGCCTGGTCGGCTTGGATCGCCCGACCGGCGGTACGGTGCTGCGGCGGGGAGCGGACCTCGCGACCCTCCCGCGGGCCGAGCGCTCCAGGGTGCGCCTGCGGCTGCCGATGATCTTCCAGGACTCGTGGGGCGCCCTCGATCCGCGCGCCTCGGCTGGCGCCTCGATCGCCGAGGCGCTCCGCGCGCGCGGCGTCGAGTGGGCGCTCCGCTCCCGTTCGGTGGCCGACCTGCTCGAAACCGTCGGCCTGCCGCCCGCCCTCGCGCGACGCTATCCCCACCAGCTTTCGGGCGGCCAGCGGCAGCGGGTGGCGCTCGCCCGGGCGCTCGCCTGCGCGCCCGAGCTGCTGGTGGCCGACGAGCCGACCTCGGCGCTCGACACCGTAAGCCGCGAGCAGGTCCTGGCGCTGCTCGCCGACCTGCATGGCACGCGGGGGGTGGCGCTGCTCCTGATCTCGCACGACCTGGCGGCGGTCGAGCAGCTCGCCGAACGGATCGTCGTGCTCTACGCCGGACGGGTGGTCGAAAGCGGTCCGGCGCAGGCTTTGATCTCCCGGCCGCTTCATCCGTATACGGTGGCGTTGATCGCCGCGGTGCCGGGGACGGTGCCGCGTCCGATCGGAGGGCCGGTCGGCGGCCAGCCGCCGGTTCCGGCGGAAGGCGTCGCGCCGCTCGGCTGTCCCTACCGGCTCCACTGCCCGAGCGCCCGGCCGCGCTGCGGGAGCGAGGCGCCGGAGCTGCTGGCCGGGGAATCCGCCGGGGAACCCGGACGCCGGGTCGCCTGCTTCTATCCCGGAGAGATCGAGGTCTCGCCGATGGCGCCACCCTCTCCGGCGGCCGGTTTGGCCGCGGAGGCTAGTTTGAGTTAGCTTGTTCGCGCCCGGAACATTTGGCGGGACGAACCGTACATACCTGAGGCGGCTCGGCGGAGAGTTCTCCCGGCTGCCTGAACTACCCGAGCGAACGAGGAATCCCATGGTCGAAGCGCTGGATCGGCAGGTTAGGCAAGGTAGAAAGGTGGAGCTCATGCTCGAGAGGTTCCGGCGGGTGGCGGCAGCCTTGTGTGCCGCATCGGCGTTGGCGGCGATCTCCTCGATGCCCGCGGCCGCGGCGATGCCCGCGGCCACCGGATCGGCAAACGGGATCACGGTCGGCTCGACCGTCGCCGACGCGCCGTTGGCGGCCGATCTCCAGGTGGTGGACGGCAAGGTCGAGATGACCCTCGATCAGGCCCTGGCCATCGCGCTCGAACGCAATCTCGGTCTCCGGGTCCTGCGCTACACCCGGACTCAGTCCTGGTACAGCATCCTGCAGGCGAAGGGCGTGTTCGACCTCAACCTCAACGGTCAGGTCTCGGCCTCCGACATCTCGACCCCGGCCGGCTCCCGGCTCGAATCCTCCAGCTCGAAGGACCAGAGCTGGAACCTGGGCCTGTCCCAACTGCTGGCCGAAACCAACGGCTTGACCAAGGTCGACTTCATCAACAGCCGTTCGGAAAGCACGTCGGAATTCGCCACCTTGAACCCGCGGTTCGATTCGTCGCTGCGGTTCGCTTTCATCCAGCCGCTGCTGCGCAACTTCGGCCGCTCGCCGGCCACCCGGGCTCTCCGCGTGGCGCGGGCGAACAACGCCGCGAGCGGCTCCGACTTCGAAGGCCAGGTGAGCTCGACGATCGAAACGGTCGATTTCGCCTACTGGCGCCTGGTCGAGGCGCAGGAGCAGCTGCGGGTCGCGCAGCAGAGCCTCGGGCTCGCCCAGGAGCTGCATCAGCGCAACAAGATCCAAGTGGACGTCGGCACTCTGGCCCCCCTGGAGCTGGTGCAGAGCGAAGCGGCGATCGCCACCCGCGAGGAAGACATCATCCGCGCCGAAGCGGCGGTCGGCAATGCCGCCGACCAGCTGCGCCAGCTGCTCGACCTGCCGCCCGGCGATCTCTGGTCCGCCGAGATCGTGCCCACCACGCAGCCGGAAACCGACCGGATTTCGATCGACGTCGATTCCGCGATCGCGACCGCGCTCGCCTCCCGGCCCGAGATCCGGACGCAGCAGAGCTTGAGCGAGCGCCTGGCGATCGACGCGGCGTTCTTCCGCGACCAGCTCAAGCCCACGCTCGACTTGAACCTCGGCTACCGGTTGAGCGGCCTGGGCGGCACTTTGACCCGCGACGAAACCGGCGCGCCGTTGCCGACGCCGATCCGGGGCGGCTACAGCGATGCCCTCGACCAGATCCGCAACCGTGATTTCGACGGCTGGTCGGCCACCTTGACGCTCGGCGTGCCGATTCAGAACCGCGCCGCCAAGGCCGGCAACGTGATCGCCAGGCTCGACCTCGAACGGGGGGAGCTGACGCTCGACCAGATCAAGCTCCAGGTGACGACCGAGGTCCGCACGGCGGCCCGCGCCGTGGTCACCGCGGCCAAGCAGATCGACGCCGCGCGGATTTCGGTCAAGTTCCAGGAGCGCAATCTCGATGCCGAGAAGAAGCGCTACGAAAACGGCATGGCGACCAGCTTCCGGATCAACCAGGTGCAGGACGACCTGACCCAGGCGCGCAGCCGCGAGGTCTCCGCGGTGGTGAACTACCGCACCTCGCTCGCCACCTATTACCGGGTGATCGGCAAGCTGCTCGAACAGGAGAACGTCCAGATCGACCAGCCGGAAGGCGATCCGCCGACCCCCCCATGCTCCGACGACGCGAAGGACGCGAAGATGAAAGCCGCGGCGCCCGCGGCCTCGGGGACCCCCGCGGAGCCGGCCCGGAGCGGAGGAAACTGACCTTGATCCAAGAAGCGGGCCGGCTGTTCCGGGTTTTCGTCGCCCCCGGGGAGGTCTTTCGCGAGATTCGCGAGAAGCCCACCTGGGGGCTCGGCTTCCTTCTCTTTTGGGCGCTCGGCGCGTTGTCGGCCTATCTGCTCCTCGCGCGGGTCGATTTCATCGAGGTCCTGGAGTCGCAGTTCACGGCTTCGGGCCGGCCGGTGCCGCCGAACCTCGACCAGAGCGCGGGCATGGCGCACGGTTGCGCCATGGTCTTCAGCGCGATCGGCCCGCCGATCATCTGTCTGCTGATCGCGGCGATCTTCCTCGCGATGCGTCTGTTCGGCGGCGATTTCAATTTTCGCCAGAGCCTGGCGATCACCGTTCACGGCCTGATGCCGCGGACGGCCGCGGCCTTGGTGTCGATCCCGGTGATCCTTTCGCGCGACCATTTCTCCGCCCAGGAGATGAAGACGGCCTCGTTCCTTTTTTCGAACCTCGGGTTTCTCGCGCCCGAAAACGCCGCTCCGTGGTTATCGACACTGCTCGTGAGCCTCGACGTCTTCACCCTCGCGTCGCTGGTGCTCTTGAGCCTCGGATACCACATCGCCGGCAAGGTACCGCGCTCGCGCGCGTTTCTCTCGGTGTTCGGGCTTTGGCTGGTCTCCGTGGCGGTGCAGGTCGGTCTCGCCGCGATGCAGGGTCTGCGTTGAATTTGCCGTTGGACATGAGAGGGAGATGTCGATGAAGCGGGTGCTGATCGGCCTGGTCGTCGTCTTGGCGCTCGGCGGGATCGTTTTCGCGAGCCTGCGCGCGAACAAGGGCAAGCAGGGCCCGAAGGTCTACGTCGAGGAGGCGAAGCGCCGGGAGATCGTCCAGGTGGTCAAGTCCACCGGTTCGATCGATCCGAAGGAGAAGGTGAACCTGTCGTCGCACGTGGTGGGCAAGATCGAAAAGCTCTACGTCCACGAAGGCGATGCGATCCGCGCCGGCCAGCCGTTCCTGGACCTGGAAAAAGACACCTATCTCTCGGCCCGCGACCGCTGGGCCGCCCAGTTGGCGAGCGCCCGGACGGCGGTCCACAAATCCGAGGTTCAACTCGCCGACAGCCGCCTGCGGCTCGACCGCGCGAAGCGCCTGGCGGGCGAAGGGGTCGTGTCGCAAGAGCAGCTGGAAGCGGCACAGCTCGCCGAATCCTCGGCGCGCCTGAGCCTCGACGAGGCGCACGACGCGGTCGTCCAGGCGAGCGCCAGCCTCGACCAGGCGAAGACCGATCTCGCGAAGACCACGATCTACGCGCCGATCACCGGCCGCGTGGTCCGGCTCGACGCCGAGCAGGGCGAAGTCGTGGTGTTCGGCACGATGAACAACCCGGCCTCGATCATCGGCGTGATCGCCGACCTGTCGGAGATCCTGGCGAAAGTGGACGTCGATGAGACCGAGGTCGTCAACGTCCATCCCGGCCAGACCGCGACGCTCAAGGTGGATGCGGTCTCCGCCCGCGAGTACCACGGCCACGTGGTCGAAGTGGGCAGCTCGGGCACTTCGCGGCCGCAGCAGCCGGACGTCACGTTCTTCGAGGTCAAGATCCAGCTCGACGACGCGGACGAGACGCTGCGGCCGGGCATGTCGGTGCGCGCCTCGATCCGCGCGGAAGCCCACGCCAACGCCCTGGTGGTGCCGATCCAATCGGTCGTCGAGCGCACGCCGCTCGGTGCCGACGGCAAGCCGCTCGAAGGGGCGGCGGGCAATGAAGAGGTGAAGGTCGCGTTCGTCGTCCTCGACGGCAAGGTGCGGCAGAAGCCGGTGACCCTCGGGCTCTCCGACGAGACGCACATCGAAATCCTCACCGGCATCGAGGCAGGGGCCAAAGTGATCACCGGTCCCTATCGAATCCTGCGCGACTTGAAGGACGGCGACGGGGTCCAGGTGAGCTTGACGACCGAGGCGGAAGATCGCCGCAAGGCGCGCGACAAGGACCGGGACAAGAAAGAGAAGGACGAGGAGTAGAGCCCATGGCGCTGATCGAGCTGCACAACGTGTACAAGATTTACGACATGGGCGCCGAGAAGGTGCGGGCCTTGAACGGCGTCGATCTGGCGATCGAAAAAGGCGAATACATCGCGATCATGGGTTCGTCCGGCAGCGGCAAGTCGACGATGATGAACCTGCTCGGCTGCCTCGACACGCCGACCGAAGGGCACTACATGTTGAACGGCACCGCGGTCGAAGAGCTGGACGACAGCCAGCTCGCGGGAATCCGCAACAAAGAGATCGGCTTCGTCTTCCAGACCTTCAACCTGCTCGCCCGCACCGACGCCCTGCACAACGTCGAGCTACCGTTGATCTACGCCGGCCTGCCGCGGGCGGAGCGCCGCGAGCGGGCGAGGAAGGCGCTCGAACGGGTGGGGCTCGGCGAGCGTACCCATCACCAGCCGAACGAGCTGTCCGGCGGCCAGCGCCAGCGGGTGGCGATCGCCCGCGCCCTGGTCAACGAGCCGTCGATCCTGCTCGCCGACGAGCCGACCGGCAACCTCGATTCGGCGACCTCCAAAGAGATCATGGACCTGTTCGACCAGCTCCACCGCGGCGGCAATACGGTGATCCTGGTCACCCATGAGCCCGACATCGCCGAGCACGCGCACCGGCAGGTCCTCTTGCGCGACGGCAAGATCGTCGGCGACCAGGCCTCGGCGCACCGCCCGGCCGCTTCGGCCTGACGCCGTCGAATTTTTCCGTCCCCTGCGCCGAACGGGCCGCTCGTGATCGTCGCCGAGAATCTTCGCCTCGCGCTTTCGGCGCTCCGCGCCAACAAGCTGCGGTCGCTGCTCACCACCTTGGGGATCATCATCGGCGTCGCCGCCGTGATCTCGGTGGTCTCGCTGGTCCAAGGGCTGCAATTTCTGGTGACCCGCGAGCTGCAGGGCGTCGGCGCCACGTTCATGGAAGTGAGCCCCGATTTCGGTGACCAGCAGAATCAGGGGCCGGGGATCGTGCCGCGTCAGGTCCGGCTCACCTGGGACGATTGCCAGGCGATCGCCAAGCGGGTGCCCGGCATCCGGATCATGACCCCGGTGGTTTTGGGCAAGGCGCTGATCAAATATCGCGATCGCTCCCACCTGCCGACGCTGATTCTGGGGGTGAACGAAAACTGGCCCGAGGTGCGCAACCACGCCGTCGAGCACGGCCGGTTCCTGTCGAAGATCGACCTCGAAAAGCACCGCAACGTCGTGGTCATCGGCCGGACCACGATTCGCGAACTGGAGCTGGGGGACAATCCGGTCGGCAAAGAGATCTATGTCGGCCGCTACCCCGCGACGGTGATCGGCGTGATGGAGAAGAAGGGGCAGACCCTCGGCGAGGATCTCGACGACCTGGTGTTCGTGCCGTTCGACGCCGCCGTGCTGCTGTTCGGCCGGAACGCCCGCGACCTGGTCCGCCTGCGCCTCCAGGTCGAGACGGTGCCGCAGATCCCCCAGGTGCGCGACATGATCACCGCGCTCCTGCGGCAGCGGCACAAGATCGCCAAAGGGCAGCCCGACGACTTCCGCATCCGCGTGCAGGACGAGATCCTCCGCTCGACCCAGAGCATCCTGGGGTCGATCACCGCTGTGGTCGCCGGGGTGGTGGGCATCGCCCTCCTGGTCGGCGGCATCGGCATCATGAACATCATGCTGGTCTCGGTGCGCGAGCGGACGCGCGAGATCGGCGTCCGGAAAGCGGTGGGCGCGCGGCGCCAGGACATCCTGGTGCAGTTCCTGGTCGAGGCGATCACGCTGTCGTCCGTCGGCGGAGCGATCGGCCTCGCGCTCGGCTGGGGAGTCGGCGTGGTTCTCTCCAAGGTCCTGCCGGGCGATTGGCCCCCCGCGCACGTGCCGCTCTGGGCGGCGGGCCTGGCGTTCGCGTTCTCCGCGATCGTCGGCGTCTTCTTCGGCAGCTATCCGGCGACCCGCGCGGCGCGGCTCGATCCGATCGAAGCGCTTCGATTCGAGTGACCTCATGCATCTGGGCGAAAACTTCCGCGTCTCGATCGACTCTCTGCGCGCCAACAAGGTGCGCTCGCTGCTCACCGCGCTCGGCATCGTGATCGGCGTCGGCGCCGTGATCGCCGTGGTCTCGATCGTCCAGGGGCTTCAGTACACGATCACCGGCGAGCTGCAAGGGGTGGGCGCCAACTTCATGATGATCTTCCCCGACGTGCAGCAGGAGCGCCCGGGGGTCTTCTCGCGGCCGATCAAGCTCACCTGGGAAGACGGCAAGGAGATCGCGAAGCGGGTTCCCGGCGTAACCCAAATCACGCCGGTCGTGGCGGGCCCCTTGGACATGCGCTATCTCGACCGGCATCACCGGCCGCAGTTCGTGCTCGGGGTGAACGAGAACTGGCAAGAGATCATGAACCACGCCGTGGGGCAGGGCCGTTTTCTTTCGCGGGTCGATCTCGACAACCGGCGGAAGGTAACCTGCATCGGCCAGAAGATCGTGGACGAGCTGGGGCTGGGAAAAAACCCGATCGGCCGCGAGATCTACATCGGCGACCTGCCCGTCACGGTGATTGGCATCATGGAGGAGCGGGGCGAAAACCTCGGCGCCGACCTGGACGACCTCGCCTTCGTGCCCTTCGATTCGGCGCTCTCCCTGTTCGGCCGCACCGCGGGCGACCAGGTACAGCTGCGCTTGAAGACCGTCGATGCCGAAGCGGTCGAGCCGGTCCGCGACGGCATCCAAGCCCTGCTGCGCCAGCGCCACAAGCTGGTGACCGACCAGCCGGACGACTTCCAGATCCAAACTCAGGACGATCTGATCAAAACGATCAGCAGCATCCTGAGCGGCGTCACCGCCGTGGTCGGAGGAGTGGTGGGCATCGCCCTCCTGGTCGGCGGCATCGGCATCATGAACATCATGCTCGTCTCGGTCACCGAACGAACCCGCGAGATCGGAGTCAGGAAAGCCTTAGGCGCCAAGCGCGGCGACATCCTGGTCCAGTTCCTGATCGAATCCCTCCTCCTTTCCGCCATCGGAGGCCTGATCGGCCTCGCCTTCGGCTACGGGCTAGGCTCCCTGGTCGCCAAGCTCCTCCCCGGCAATTTCCCCCCCGCCCACGTCCCCTGGTGGGCGGTCGCCCTCTCGCTCGGCTTCTCCTCCCTGGTGGGAGCCTTCTTCGGCAGCTACCCCGCGGCAAGAGCCGCCAGGCTCGACCCGGTAGAAGCCCTGCGTTTCGAATAGCGAAGAGCGCAACAGCGAGCGGAGCTTTTCCCTGGGAGCGCCGAGCTCCAGCTCGGCACCGAGGCCACCGGCGCTGAGACGATCCAGCTCACTGGTGATCTGGGCCAGCACAGTAGTGATCTGTTCCAGCTCAGTGGTGATCTGAGCCAGAACAGTGGTGGGCTGGGGCAGAACAGTGGTGATCTGGACCAGAACAGTGGTGATCTGGACCGGAACAGTGGTGATCTGGGCCAGAACAGTGGTGATCTGGACCAGAACAGTGGTGATCTGGACCAGAACAGTAGTGATCTGGACCAGAACAGTGGTGATCTGGACCAGAACAGTTGTCATCTGGACCGGAACAGTCGTGATCTGAGCCAGAACAGTAGTGATCTGGGCCAGAACAGTAGTGATCTGGGCCAGAACAGTGGTGATCTGAGCCAGAACAGGGGTTACTTGGACCGCCGCAGCCCCATCGGAATCGTCTAAGGAGCCGACCTGAGGCTCGGCGCTTCCCAGGAAAGAGAAAGAGGCGCTCTCGGCTTCGCCCGGAGATGGAGACTCGGCGCCTCCAGGTAAAATCTCCCTCCAGTGACCGAAACCTTTGATCGAGCCGAGCCCCGCATAGCTCTCGTCCGTCACGCCCGTTCCGCCCACGTCCACACCGGCCGGATCGACGCCACCGGCTTCCGAGCCTGGCGCGACGCTTACGAAGACGCGGGTATCCCGGAAGGGGAGCGCGTCCCCGGGCATCTCAACCACCTGGCGAGCCGTGCCGACCTCGTCGTCGCGAGCGACGCGCCACGAGCCATCGCCACGGCGCGCCTCTTGGCGCCCGGACGCGAAATCACCGTCTCACCCTTGTTGCGCGAGCTCGACCTCGAAAGCCCCAACCTCGGCGGCCTCCGCCTCCCGCTCACGGCCTGGGCGTTCGCGGTCGGCGGACGAATCCTGCTCCAGACTCTCCGCCGACAGTACCCCTCGGCGGCCGAAGCGACCCGCATCCACAGCGCAGCGGCTTGGCTGGAAGACCTGGCCACGAAGCACTCCCTGATCATCGCCGTGACCCACGCGTCATTTCGACGGCAGCTTGCCAGTCGGCTCGTGAAAGCTGGCTGGCAGGCCGAACCGGGGGAGCGATCTGTGCGGCACTGGAGCGCGTGGGTGTTTAGGCGACCTCTTGAGGCTCGGCCGTAGCTTCCGCTCGCGTGAGGCCCTGCCGGTACTCCAACGCCTCCGGAAGATCCTGGAACTGGAGCAGCTCGCCCGCCAAATCCGCAAGGTGAGCTTTTGTTTCCAGGGGAGTTGCCCGAAAGAACTCTCGGCGGCGGTTGACGATGTTGACTCGCACGCCAGCCAATCGCTCGTGCATGGCCGTCTCGATGCCGACCGCATCTTGAGAGAAGAACAGCGCGTGAATGTCGAAATTGAACGGCACCGATGCGTCGCTCAGCTCTCGAATCCTGTCCATGGGATCCAGGCGACGCGTCATGCCGACTTTGACCATTCTCTCGCCGAACGAGCCGATATTCGAGATCACGTACACATACCCAGCGCGAATATTGGCGGCTCGGTAGTCCACGTCCTCGATGGCTCGTTGCACGTCACTCAACTGGTCCTGCAAGCGTGCGGCACCCGCCTCATCGCCTTTGGCGACCAACGACGCGAGCACATTTTCATAGTGCTGCCGCTCCTTTTCCAGACGCATTCGTTCTCGCTCGATCTCTTGCTGAACTTTTCGTTCTTCCCGCAGGCGCTCTCGCTCGGCGCGCTCGACTTCCTTTTCTTCCGCTTGCTTCTGTAGGAAGTCCGCCGTCAGCTCCAGCTCGCGCACCCGCAATCGGAAATAAGGGCTTGATATCCGGATCTGCATCGTCTTGCCAAGGCGCTCGATGGTATCGGCAACCTTTTGAAGGCGGTCCGTCGCAGCAGCGAGCTTAAACGGCTTAAGCCCTCGGACGAGGTTGTCTGCCTCGGCATTGAAAGCTCGCAGCATCAGCTTGGAGAAGTCTCTGAGCAGGGCGCGCCCCTCGGCTGCCGAGCCATTGACGGTCCAACCTATTGCTGCGAGGACCGCTCCGCCATCCTTTCGGGTCATCGTCTTGATTTCATCGTCGATCTTCGCGAGTGCCTTCTCATAGGCGACCGCATCGGTCAACGGGTGGCGGTAGTGATAAACGCCGGCTTCCTGCAGCAGCACGAGATCCTCGGTGGCTACGACAGTCTTGCTCGCCTCCGTGATTCGCCTCTTCAAGGTCTGAAGTGCAGCTTCCGAGTCCGATCGCTCGCGTTCGAGACGTGACGCTTGGTCTAAGCGCTCTTGCTTAAGGCGCGACTCCTGCTCCGAGCGCTCCCGATCAAGCCGCAATGCATGGTCTGAGCGCTCTTGTTCAAGCCGGGACCCCTGCGCCGCGATCTCGCGTTCGAGATCGGCTCGTCTGGATTCCAGTTGTAGAATCGTAAGGATACCCAGTCTATCGATCTGCTCACGCATCCCGTCACGTTCCGCACGCAGATCTTGAACTTCACTCGACAGCGCCCGCGCCATCTTGCGGGCACCAAACCATGGAACGGGCGGAAGCGGCGCTGGGTCGGCCTTCATTGGAGCAACCCTCTCAGGAGAAATCTTTATGGGTTCCCTCTATTGACGCGAGGTTTGCAAGCCAATCGGTTCGGTCCCGAACCCGCGGTCGCACGACACGACCTCTCGCCTCAAGCTCTCGATCACCCAAAGCCGGCTCGCCGCCGTCCGCAGCTCGCTCCGAATCTCTCGCATCCAGATCTGGGCGGTGCGCAGGTCGCTCGGAGTCAATCGCAGCTCGGTCGGAGCCAATCGCAGCACGCTCCAAGCTTTCACCTGCTCATCCGCGAACTTCCCCCAACTGATTTGAGCCGTTCGCATCCAGCTCCCGGCACCTCGCAGCCGGCTCGGAGTGCCTCGGAGCCAGCTCGCGGCCGTCGCCATCGAGTTGTGAGCCGTTCGCAGCGGATTCTGAGCCGTTGCGAGCGGTTTCGCAGCCGCTCACTGCCCCTATGAGCGGTCCGCAGCTCGCTCCGAGCCTCCGCCAGCTGGATGCGAGAGTCTGGCAGCCGGCTCCGGATCTCCCGCAGCTCCTTCGCGGCGATCGCGAGCCGGCTCGCGGCGGCTCAGAGCTACCTTGGAAGGCTCGCAGCGGGATGGGGGAGGCTGCGATCCCGCTCGGAGCCTCTCGCAGCTCGCTCCGAGACTCGCGCGATCCGCTCGCGGTCTCTCCGATCTCGCTCGCGGAGGTGGCGAACCGGCTCCCGATCGCGCAAAAAGACCTGAGGAGGCTCCGCTCCGGCTGGGAGTCGTCGCGAGCCGGCTGGGGACCGCCGCGAGCTGGCTGGGGATTGTCGCGAGCCGGATGGGAGTCGTTGATTTCCGGCTTTGGAGGCCTCAGAAATCGCTTCCGACCGCGCCGATCGTGCGTCCGACCGCTCGTTTTGCGACTTTCTGGGAACTATCTTCACTTTTGAGGCCAAATGACTCGATTTCTCGGATTTGGGTTGGTAGAACCCCTTTCGCGCCCCGTGGGGCGTGGCCGCGCGGCACTCTCGCCGCGCTCGGCCGCGATCGAAAGGACGTCGAATCATGCCGAACATTCCTTCCTCCTATGCCGACATCGTTCGAGATTGGGAGCTGCTGCTCGAAGCGACCAACGACAACGAGAGCGTCCAGGCCGGAGCACAGCCGCAACGGGAGGCGCTGGCGGCGGCGCTTTCCCGCGTTCGGGCTCAGAAGGCACTGCAGGACTCCCGCACGGCCAGCCGGCAGGAAGCCACCCAGGATTTGCGAGAGATGATCGTTCAGGGTCGCGAATTGGCGCGTCGCCTGCGCGGCGTGACGAAGGCCATTCTCGGGACCAAGAGCGAGCGCCTGGTGCAGTTCCGGGTCTCGCCGATCCGCACCCGGAGCCGCCGTCTTGATCAAGCGGCGAAGACGGCGCGTGCGACCCATCCGGAAATCGAGATCGGGTAAGACGTCGGGGCGGGTGATTCGAAAGGGTGTGAGGGCGGGCTGGTCCTCACACCCGTAGTTTCAATGTACGCGGCCCGCCTCGCTCCCCGTGCCGCCGTGCCTGAGGTAGGATTTCGTCTTGGAATCTTCCCTCAGAGGCGGAACCGTGTTGAAACGCAAACCAAACGGCCAAGTCGCATGAGTCAGTGGGCGGTCATTCGCAACAGCCGGCGCAAAGTTTGGCCGGCGGGCCTACTTCTCACCCTCTCCATGTTTTCGATGGTGGCCTCCGTGCTCGCCATCGTCTATTTTTGGGTGGATCCGCCCGACGCAACCGATGCCGGTCAGATCACCGTTTCCGGCAGGCTGATCGATCTCTTCGGTGCCAAGTGGGCGCTTCTCGGGGGAACGGCGATCTTGATCTTGGTGGCGCTTCTTCTATTCCTCTTCGTGGCGTTCCAGACGCGGAAGATGCGAAATTGGTGGGGCGCGCCACTGTCCGCCGCGCCGGTCCATCCGATCTGGCGAATTCACAGCTCCCCGGCGGCCGACCTTGCCGCGGAAATTGCCTGCTCCATCGGGTCGGTCTCCTTCATAGCCGCCGCCGCATGGGTGTGGAGCGAACGTCCCTCCGCAAACGACATCGGCCGGCATACGTTCTCCGCCCGGCTGGTCGAAATCTTCGGCCCGGATCGGGCGCGGTTCGTGGGAGTTGCCCTCTTCGTCGTCCTGGCGTTGCTGATGGCGGTTGCGACCGCGATGTTCGAGAGTCGGCTGTCGCATCCGGGCTCAAGGGCTCGAATCGATCCCCCCGCGTAGGCGAAGCCACCTTGAAACGTAAACCCAACGGCCAAGGCGTGGACGGACTTCAGTTCTTCTTCCGGGCGGTTCTTGCGTTCGTTTCGGCTTTCGTCGCTCGGGACATCTGGCAACGGGCTTTGGTCACGGAACCTTCGGCCCAGTACCGCAAGTCGCAATGGCTGGTGCCGCTGATCGGCGCGGAGGGCGCGCGGCTCGTGAACGTCGTGCTCCTTGGCGGCCTGGCCCTGCTCCTGTTCGCTTCGCTGGTCTATGACGCTCTGCGCTTCTTCCTGGGGGAGCGCGCAAGCCGCTGGCCCGTGATTTGGGGGCGCCGGGAGCGTTACGAGCTGGAAGGCAGGATTTTCGTCGTCGTCCCGGTCGTCCTGACGATCGCCTGCGCGCTCGCCACCGCCTACGTTTGGGTGGACAACCCCGGACCGACCGACGCCGGGCGTCATACCCTCTCGGGATGGCTCGTCGATACGTTCGGTCCCGTCTCGGCTCGTCCCGCGGGCATCGCGATGTTCGCCGGTTTGACGCTTCTACTGATCGTCGGCGTCCTCTTCGAGATGCGGAGGCTCCGAAACTTTTGGGGCGTACCCAAACCGGAGAAGCCGGTCCGCAGCGACTACCCTCCGGCTTGAACCGTAGTCCCGGGGGACTGCGCCTCCGCCGCCCCCTTCGCCAGGGCCTCTTCGAGCGCCTCGATCCGGATGGGCTTCAACAGGTAGTGGTGAAATCCGGCGTCGCACGACCTTTAGAGATCGGATCCATGGAAGTGCTGAAACCCGCGAGACAGGTTCTTCCCGGCTAGTTAGGGAATTCACAACGCTCCTCCGGGGCGAGGTGCTCCGCGCGAGAGTTCGGACTTCACGGCAGGAATTTTTCTCGCGCGTCCGTCTCCTAGAATTTCAAATGGTAGCGATGAGCGAAAGCCAGGGGGGCGTATGAAGCGCATCATCGAGGTTCCTGGCAAGCGGGAGGCCGTGCAGCCCCTTGAGCTTGGCGACTGGAAGGAACTGCTCCAAGCGAAAACCCTAGACTCAGTTCGAGTTGCGGCGGCCCGCGATGTGTCGGGGCCTCCGGTGATTCTCGAAGCTGCCGACGACGATATCGCAGAAGTGGAGTTCTCAGACGGCTCCCAGCTCTGGGTGAGAGTGGACGAGATCCCGGCCGAGCTCAACATCTCGCCTGCCCGCGACTCGATTGGCACCCTGAGTATTCCGATCAGCGTTTCTCCGCGGGGTGCCGCGGAACGGGGGCTCGGATCCCTCGTGGTGGCGGCACTACGGATTTTTCGCGTGAACGATGCTCTCGCGTCACTTACTGCACGCGAGCTTGCAACCCGGTTGGAAGAGAAGCGTCAGCCAGGCGACGGACTCTACGCCTGCCGGCAGCCTGGTGATCTTCATGAAGCCGAGCCCTTGGACGGAACCGAGCCGGTGCTCGTCTTCATTCATGGAACTCTCTCCAGCACAGCCGGAAGCTTCGGTAAGCTGACGCTTCAGAACGAAGGACAGCCCGCGCCGTGGGCGGAAATTGAAAGAATTTACAAAAAGAGGATTCTGGCCTTCGAGCATCGAACTCTGAGCGAGAGCCCGGTCGAATCCGCATTGAGGCTCGCCACTGGGCTTTCGAAGGTGATTTCGAAGGGCTCGAAATTGCACATCGTCTCTCATTCGCGCGGAGGACTCGTCGGAGGATTGCTGGCGCGAGGTCGGCGCGCAGATGGCGGGCCAGCATTTGACCCCATCGACCTCGAAATGTTCGAGAATGCGTCCGACCCAAAGTGGCGTGTCGACGATCCCCAGTCACTTCGTGACTTGAGCGGCATTATCGCCGGCCAGAAGTGGGAGATCGAACGCTTCGTACGGGTAGCCTGTCCTGCGCGCGGCACACTGCTCCTCTCCGATCGGCTGGATCGATGGCTTTCGATTCTTCTCAATGTGCTCGGTTTGGGACTTGGCCGGAACCCCGTTTTTGAGTTTGCAAAGGCTACACTCCTCGCCTTAGCAAAGAGGCGCACCCGCCCTGATGAGTTGCCAGGAGTTGCCGCCCAAATTCCGGGTTCCCCGCTGGTGGCGCTGCTCAACCGCAGGGATGTCACAATCGAGGGAGATCTCTCCGTGATCGCAGGCGACTGCGAGGGACGAGGGATTTTGGGCACTCTCAAAGTCTTGGCGGCGGACCTCTTCTATGAGGAGGATCACGACCTTGTAGTCCACACGGCCTCAATGGATGGCGGTTCGTGGCGTCCTGACCGAATTCACCGTTTCCTCGATCGTGGCGGAGAGGTGGACCACTTCCACTACTTCGCCAACCCGCGCAGTCGTGATCGTCTGCTCGAGGCACTCGCTGGAAAGACGAGCGGGTTTGATACCCCCACATTGGAAGCGACGAGCCGAGCGCCCGCGGTCAAGATCAAGAAAGAAGTCGATGACGGAAGCAAACCGGTGGTTTTCCTGCTGCCCGGCATCATGGGAAGTCACCTCGAGGTCGAAAGCGGCCGGGTTTGGGTGGACTACGACAAACTTCTCCTCGGGAAATTCGGGCAGTTGGACCTGCGTTCTTCGAACGCGGCGTTGGCGAAAGATCTTTTGGCGAACTATCAAGGGATCGCGGATCACCTTCAGAAAAGCCACTTTGTCGTGCTCTTTTCCTACGATTGGAGACGCTCGATCCGGGAGGCGGCGGCAATTTTCGCGAGCGCCTTGGAGGATCGGTTCCGAAAAGCTCCGCAACAGCCCGTTCGAATCCTGGCCCATTCCATGGGCGGACTCGTGGCGCGGCTGGCTTTTGCCGAGCGAACCGATCTATGGGAGGAATTTCGCCAGCGCGCCGGATGCCGGCTGGTCATGGCGGGAACGCCAAGCAGAGGCTCCTGGAGCATTGTAGGAGTCCTTCTCGGCCAGGATCGCCTGGTTCGGCATCTAGCAACGCTCGACCTGCGCCATTCGATGGGGGAAATTCTCGGGATCATCTCCCGCTTTCCCGGCATCCTCGAGCTTCTGCCCGCACCGAACGAGAAATGGGATTTCTTCAGCACCGGCTCCTGGGATGAGCTCGCAGGTTTCAAAGTCGACCCGAGTTGGGCACCACCTGCCGGCGACCTGCTGGAAGCCGCTCGCCGTGTCCATCTCCGGCTTGCTACAGCGCCCACGGATCCGAATCGAATGGTCTACGTTGCCGGTATAGCCGAAAACGGAACCCCCGACTCGATCGTGGTGGATGACAAGAAAAAGAGAGTCCATCTGCAAGGCTCGGGAGCGGGAGACGGACGCGTCTTGTGGTCCGATGGCCTGCCTACGGGAGTCCCCGTTTGGTATCGGAAGGCAGCCCACGGTGACTTGCTGTCCGGGGATTTCGAAGCGTTCACTGACCTTCTCCGGGAAGGCACGACGACGCGCCTTGAAACCCAGCAGCCGACCGCCCGTGGCTTCACAGGCCCGACGTTCAGTACCGATTTTGGAGAGACCGAAGGGTATCTTCCTTCGCGCGAAGAGTTCGAAAACGCCGTATTGGGTGGAGCCGCGAGAGCGACAAAACGACTGGTTCGGCGTCCGCTACGAGTCTCGATCGTTCATGGAAACGTTCTCTACGCGCGCTCACCGACCGCGGTCGGTCACTATTTCGGTGACGGGCTGTTCAGCGCTGAAGCGGATCTCGACCTCCGGCTCGATGGTGTTTTGCGTCGGCGGCTCGCGGTCGGGACGTACCCGGGAGAGGCCGGCTCGGCCGAAGTCTTCCTGCCCGCTCTTCGCGATGATGTCGGCGCGATCGTCATCGGCCTCGGCCGGGTCGGCGAGCTCAAACCGGGTGACCTTTCGGAGGGAATTGCGCGCGGGGTTCTTCGTTACGCCTTGACCCTTGATGAGCGCCGCGCGCGAAACGGCGAGGGGAATGCGTCCCGGAGGTTCAGTTCTCTTTTGATCGGTTCCGGCGATGGTTCGATGCTGACGATCGAAGACTCGCTACGCTCTGTCCTGGCAGGTGTCGCGAGGGCGAACCGGGCGCTCGAAAAGCTGCCGGGTCGCGGGATTCCGCTGGTCGAGGAGGTCGAGATTGTCGAGATGTGGGAGGACCGGGCACTCAAGGCGGCTCGCTTGGTCAAGGTGCTCGCTCGGTCCGGAGAGGCTGAGGTCAAAGATCCGAGCAACCCGCTCACCCGATCGCCTGGCGGCCGAAAGCGTGCCTTCGAACAAGAGAGAGGTGGATGGTGGCGTCAGGTGCAGATCCGGCAAACCGAATCCGGAGATCTTTGGTTCGTGGCTCATACAGACAAAGCTCGCCTCGAGAAGAGCCTCGTTCCGACGCAGGTCGAATTGATTCGAGAGCTGATCCGGAGACCTGCGATCTCATCCAGAACCGATCCGGCGATCGGCGTGACTCTCTACGAGCTGCTCCTTCCGGAAGAACTAAAGAGCTTAAGCCAAGGCGAGCAACGGTTGGTCTTTCAGCTCGATGGAGAGGCGGCTCTCTTTCCTTGGGAGCTCCTGATTGATAGAGGAACTGACCAGGAGGCCTCCGCCGGTTCGATGCCATCTCCGCTGGCTGTGCGAACCGGCCTGATCCGTCAGCTCGAAACGAACGACTACCGGCACCATCCTGTGCGTAGCGACCGACGGACGGCTCTGGTCGTGTCGGATCCTGCGGAGATAGAGAATTTGCCGCCGCTACCCGGCGCTCGCGCAGAAACTCGTGAAGTAATTCGGCTCCTCGGCGAGCGCGGCTTCGAAATATTTCGAGTCGGGCGTTTCGAAGATGCCCAGACCACGGGAATCGATCCGCTGGATCTCCTGAATGACTTGATGGGCCGCGGTTATCAAATTGTCCATTTGGCGGGCCACGGCAGCCACGATCCGGAGGATCCGAAGCGGAGCGGACTGATCATCGGAAGTACGACCCGAGACGGTGCTCGGGTTCTTCACCTTCTGACACCCGCCGAGATCCGTCAGCTCCGCGACGTGCCGGAGCTCGTCTTCATCAATGCCTGCCACCTTGGGCGGGTGGATCAAACCAACCCTCCATCGGCTCGACCGGATCGCGTGGCCTTGGCAGCGAATTTGGGCATCGAGCTGATTAAGATGGGAGTCCGTGCCGTCATCGCGGCCGGATGGGAAGTCGATGACGCAGCCGCGCGTACCTTTGCGTCGGTCTTTTATCAGGCTTTCCTTGCCGGCGCTCCATTCGGCGATGCGGTTCAAAGGGCTCGTTCGGAAACTTTCGACCGACACGGAAGTGTCAACACCTGGGGTGCCTATCAGTGTTATGGAGATCCCTATTTCTCGCTCCGCGGACCTCAGGCGATCCGAGAGGCCGCCACCGAATGGGTCGATCCGGTCGAGGCGCGAGACGACATCGACAACCTAACGAGTGATTTGAAGGTCCCTCAACACGATGGCTACCGCGCCATCCGGGACCGACTAGTTCTTCTCCAGGCCATGCTCCCTGTTGATTGGCAGAAGAAGAGTCTGATCGCGACTTCCTTGGCACGAGCCTATCAGGAACTTGGAGACTTTGATCGCGCTCTCGAACTCTACACAGACGCCTTGAAGGGGGATGCCGAAGGCGTTGGACTGGACGCCGTGGAGCAATGGGCCAATACCATCATTCGGGATTCGTACGAGCGTTTCCGCATGAACGGTATTCCGTCGGGATCCGAGACGCCAGCCACGGGGGCTACCCAAAAAATTCTGACTGCGCTCAACTTGCTGTCGAGCCTTGGAGAGACGCCAAGCCGGCTGGCGATCAAGGCTGGAGCCCTCAAGCGACTGGCCCACATCGAGGAGAGCCACAAACGTCTTCAAGAAGCCGCAAACGCTTACGATTCAGCAGAAAAGATGAAAGGAGGCGAGTTAGCCTATTACCGAGTGAACAAGTGTCTCTGTCTTTATCTATATGAGCGGCGGCCAGGAGGGAGCAAGAAACCAGCCTCCTATTGGACCGGTTTGATCAACGACGCGGAACGGCTTGCGATCGCCGAGATGGAGCGGCGGGCGGTGTTCGAGAGCGCCATTCGTTTGGCCGACGCACGCCTTCTCCGTGCACTCATCGAAGGCAGCCTTGGGAAACCGAACGGCAAGGGAGAGGTGCTTGCCGGTTACCGCGGCGTCCTTGAGCGCGGCGTGACGCCCTTCCGGGCTCGCGGATTGGAGGATCAATTCGCCGTCATCCAATGGGCAATACCAATCCGAGAGCGGGGGCTCGTGGCGGAGATTCAGCGGGAACTCTCCCGCGAGCTCGAGGCGGTTAAGGAATAAGGCCTGTGCCACAGCTACCCGACCGCCCCCTTCGCCAGGGCCTCTTCGAGCGCCTCGATCCGGATCGGCTTCACCAGGTGGTGGTGAAATCCGGCGTCGCGTGATTTTTGGAAATCCGATTCCTGGCCGTAGCCGGTGAGGGCGATCAGGCGGATGTCGGCGAGTCCGGGGAGCTTGCGCAGGCGCGAGGCGAGCTCGTAGCCGTCCATCACCGGCAAGCCGATGTCGAGCAGGGCGGTTTTCGGCAGGAACTCCGAGGCGAGCTTGAGGCCGGCCGGGGCGTCTTTCGCCGCTCGGGTGTCGTAACCCATCAGCTTCAGAATGTGGACGATCGTCGCGATGCCGTCTTCGTTGTCGTCGACGACCAGGATGCGATGGGCGTCGGCCTTCGGGGCCGGGGCTTTCTCCCGCGCGGTCCTCGCGGCGTTCGGCGCCATCGCGGCCTGGGCGTGCTCGGCAAGCGGCAGGCGAACGATGAACTCGCTGCCGCGCCCGGTGCCTTCGCTGCGGGCGGAGACCGAACCGCCGTGCCGTTCGATGAGGTTGCGGACGATGGTGAGGCCGAGACCCAGGCCTCCTCGCGATCGATCGATTTCCTGTTGTCCCTGGACGAAGAGATCGAAGACCCGGGGCAGCACGTCGGCCGAGATGCCGATGCCGGAGTCGCGTACGCTCAAGACCACTTCGGCGCCGTCCCGCCCCGCGCGGACGAAAATGCGGCCCGCCTGCGGCGTGTATTTGGCCGCGTTGGTGAGGAGGTTCGAAACCACCTGCGCCAAGCGAATCGGGTCGCCTTCGACCGCCAGGCCTTGCCGCGGCACTTCGACCGTCAAGTGATGGGTCTGCTGCTCCAGGAGAGGACTCACCATCTCGATCGCTTTGGCCACCGCCTCCGCGATCTCCACGGTTTCCGTTTGAAGGTCGACCGTGCCGCGCGCGATGCGCGAAACGTCCAACAGGTCGTCCACCAGCCGGATCAAATGCTTGACCTGGCGCTCGATGATGGTGCGCGCGTCATCGAAGCCTTCGGGTCCTTGGAGCTTCATCAACTGGAGCGCGGTGACGATGGGGGAGAGCGGATTGCGCAGCTCGTGGCCGAGCATGGCGAGGAATTCATCCTTCGCGCGGTTCGCCTTTTCCGCGTCCTCGCGCAAGCCGTCGATCTGTTCGCGCGCCAGGACTTGCTGCGTGACGTCCGAGGCGATGATGAAAATGCCATCGACCTCCCCCTCGATATTGCGGAACGGGGAGTAGACGAAGTTGAAGTACCGCTGCCGCCCCGGGCCTTCGCGATGCCGCAGGCGGGCCGCCGTCTCCCGGCCGACGTAGGGCACTCCCGTGCGATAGACCTCGTCGAGAAGTAGCGGGTAGATCTGGTCGCGCAGCTCCGGCATTGCCTGGACCAAGGGTAGGTTCAAAATTTCCTCCGCCGCGCGATCCCACGATTCGCACAGTGGCGGATTCGCCAGCTCGATCACGTGGCTCGGTCCGCGCAGGACGGCGATCGGGGTCGGAGCCTGCATGAACAGCGAATGGAGAAGCCGTTTTTGCAACTCCACTTCCTGCCGTGCCAACAGCTCGCGGCTCAAAGACTGCGCCGAGTCCTCGCGCGCCTGTTGGGAGTGGATGAGATTGCGCACGCGGACCGCGAGGTCCTTCTCGGAAAACGGCTTGACGATGAAGTCCTGCGCGCCTTCGTCGAGCAACCGGACCATCAGCTCCTCGTCGGCTTTGGCGGAAAGCAGCAGCACCGGCGTCGCGCGCAGCTCCGGGAGCTTCTGCAGCTCGGCGAACATTTCGACGCCGCTCATGTTCGGCATCATGATGTCGGTCACGATGAGGGTCGGACGGAACCGCAGCGCCTTTTCGATCCCCTCCCGGCCGTCGAACGCGCTGGCCACCTCGTAATCGCGCCCCAGCGACTGGCTGACGAAGCGGTTCATGTCGGGGTTGTCTTCGACGACGAGCACCCGCGCGCGGCCCGGGATCTTCGGCGGGCCGGCGCCCTCCGCTGGCCGGGCCGTCGTGGCGAAGCGCAGCTCTTCGAGGACGCCCTCCAGGAGGGTGCGGTCGAGCGTCGCGTCGGGGGCCGCGAGGCCGGCCCCGAGACGGTGGAGCGGCAGGGTGACGGTGAAGCTCGCGCCGCCGAGCTCCGACTCCTGCACCTCGATCCGGCCCTTGTGCATCTCGACGAATTCCTTCGCGATCGCGAGCCCCAGGCCGGTGCCGCCGACTTTGCGGTCGATGCCGCCGTCGCCCTGGCGAAAGCGCTCGAAGATCGCCTGGCGCAGGGCCGGCGCGACGCCCGGGCCGGAGTCCTCGATCGAGAGGACGATCTCGGCCGGCAGTTGCCGTAGCGAACAGCGGATGCGGCCTCCCGACGGCACGAACTTGAACGCGTTGCCCAGCAGGTTCATCAGCACGCGCTGCAACTTGTCCGCGTCCACGGCCGCCATGACGGCCTGGTCTGCGTGGACCTCGAATTGGATGTTCCGATCCGCGGCGAGCGCCGCGAAATGGGAGGCGAGAAAGCGCACCAGCGCGGCCACGTCGGCGTCTTGAAGCTCGACTTTCAGCTTGTTCGCTTCGATCTTCGACATGTCGAGCAGATCGTGGACGTGTTTGAGCAGCATGCGGGCGTTGCGTGCCACCACCTCCGCCGACTCGCGCCGCTCCGTCAGCCTCATCGTTCCGTCGTCGTCGAGCAGCCGTTGGGCGGGACCGAGAATGAGCGCGAGGGGGGTGCGCAGCTCGTGGCTGACGTTGGCGAAGAACTGGGTTTTGATCTCGTCCAGCTCGCGGATGCGTTCGAGCAGCCCCTGCAGCTCGATGTTCTTCTCGGCGATCTCCCGCTCCTGGGCCTTCTTCTCGGTGATGTCGCGTCCCTCGGCGGCGATAAAGACGACTTTGCCGTCGTCGTCTTTGACCGGCATCAGCGAGGCGTCGATGATGATCGTCTCGGTGCCGCCCGAGCGGCCGTAGATGGGCGTATCCCAGCGCACGAACTCGCCCTGGGCGGCCCGCGCGATCGCTTCCCGGAGGCCCTGGTTGATTTCTTCCGAGACCTGCCACCAGAAGGTGGTCCAGAACGGTCTGCCTTCGACCTCGGAGAGGGTAACGCCGACGGCGTCGAGGGCGACTTTGTTGATTTCGAGGACCGTCCCCTCGGCATCGAGCAGGCCGACGAACTGGACCATGGAGTCCAAAGTGATTCGCGCCAGCTTCTGCCGGTGCAGACGCGGCGGGTCGTCGCCAAGGATCTCGGTTCCCTGGACCGTAATGGGTCGTCTCGTGGTGTCGCCTGCCATGCGCTGCCTTTCCGGGAATTCGTCTGCCTTTCCCGATCATATCTTGGCCGTTCCCGCGGAAAGTGGCGCGCAAATCGCCCTCCGGCTCACCTGAATCGATGAGGCCGAAAGGAGACCGCCATGAAACGAGCCCTCTTGTTGTCCGCCCTGACCCTGGGTCTGCTGTTCGCGATGCCCCGCACTTCCTCCGCCTGCTACGACTTTTGCTCGGGCGCCCCCGGAACCTGCCGAACCTGCGAGACGGGTTTCGACCTGACGTTCCAGGTCTGCGTCCAGACCCAACCGTGCAAGTGCATCACCTATTTCGTCCCTTCCTACCAGTGCACCGGACTGACCGCCGGGCAGACTTCGCCACCGGTCCCGGCCTTCGCCTGGAACGAGACGCCCATCCGGTCCGAAGTCTCCGGCGAGCTCTCTCCGAGCGGCGGGCTGCGATAAGATCGGCAAAAGCTGACACCAAGGTTAGGGTGAGCGGGGTTCACGCTCAGGGGAAGAGGGGATCCGCATGACCGGAAAAAACAGCTCCCGCGCGCCGGAGGCTCCGTTCACCGTAGCCGACTATCTACTGACCCGCCTGAAGCAGTTGAATGTCACGGAGGTCTTTCAGATTCCGGGCGACTACGTGAAGCACTTCACGCAGGCGCTGGAAGATTTCGACGGCATCCGGACCATCGGCGCGATCAACGAGCTGGATGCCGCCTACGCGGCCGACGCCTACGCGCGGACCCGCGGCCTCGCCGCCGTGTCGCTGCAGTTCGGCGTGAGCACCTTCAGCGCGCTCAACGCCGTTGCCGGCGCCTGGGTCGAGCGCAGCCCGATCGTCGTGATCAGCGCCACGCCCGGCGCCGACTCGCGCAACATCACCGATATGTACGACGTGCTGTTCCATCACTCCACCGGCGATCTCGACGCCGACCGCAAGGTCTATGAGAACGTCACCGTCCGGGCGATCACCCTCTCCACCAACGTAGGCGCCGCGGAGCAAATCGACGAGTTGCTGATCGACGCGATCACTGCCCGGCGCCCGGTCTACATCGCCTGCTACAAAGAGGTGTGGGGGCAGCCTTGCCCCCGCCCGTCCCGGGCACCGCTCAAACCGCGGGTGACCCAGAGCCCGGAACTGGCGTTGCGCAATGCGGTGGACCAGGCCTGGTCGCAGATCACCGCCGCGAAGCAGCCGCTGATCTTCGCCGGGGTCGAGGTCCTGCGCTTCGGCCTCGCCGGCCTCCTGCAAAAGATCATCGACGCCAGCGGCTTTTTGTACACCACCACGACGCTCGGCAAGGGCGTGCTCGACGAGAAGGGCGACAAGTTCATCGGCACCTATTCCGACGCGGCTTCGATCGAGTCCGTGCGAAATCTGGTCATGGCCTCGGACTGCGTGCTGACCCTGGGCACGATCATCACCGACGACTATCTCGTCTTCATCGAAGGCAAGTACGCCCAGATGGTGCTTGCGGATACCGCGGGCGTCCGCGCCGGCTACTTCAAATACGCCGACGTGACGATGCGGGACTTCATGGAAGCCCTGCTCGCGAAGTTCAAGCAGAGCAAGACCTATCCGATCAAAGCCACGGCGCCGCCGCAGCCGAAATACCCGGAACCGTGGGCGTCCAACTCCGACCCGAAGTATGACGACCAACCCGAAGTCATCACCTACAACCGGTTCTTCCAGCACTCGATGAAGTTTCTTCGCGACCGGAACCTGTTGAAGGACATCGTGATGACGTACGGCGTCAGCTCGTCGATGTACGTCGCCACCAACGCCTACGGTCTGTCCCAGGGAAGCTTCGTCTCCTCGGCGGCCTGGCAATGCATCGGCTTTGAAACCGGCGCGGCCAGCGGCGCGCAACTGGGCAGCGGCAAGCGGGCCTGGACGGTGGCCGGCGACGGCGGCTTCATGATGGTCTGCCAGTCGCTCTCCACTCTGGCCCGCAACCAGCTCAACGCGGTGATCTTCGTGATGAGCAATCAGGTCTACGCCATCGAACAGGTGTACGTGGACATGGCCGCGTTCAACCCCAAGTCGGGGGTTCCGTTCGACACCTTCGACATCCTGCCGAAATGGGATTACCTGGCGCTGGCGAAGGCGTTCGGGGCCGAAGGCCTGCGCGTCGAGACCGTTTCCGAGTTGAACGCCGCGCTGCCCCGCATCGTGAAGGTCACAGACAAACCGGTCCTCGTCGAAGTCGTCATCCCGCAAAAGGATTTGCCGCGCCAGATGTATCGCCTGGGCAGCGAGTGACCACTCTCCATCCTTCGACCCCTTGGGAGGGCATCCGAACATGGCCGAGAAAACCTATTCGATCTTCGGCGCCGGAGCTTCCGGTCTCTATACCGCCTGGCGGCTGCTCGCGGGCAAGTCGAAGAAACCCAAATTTGCAGCGAAACAGCTGAAACCCGGCGACACGCTGGAGCTGTACGACTGGGGGCGCTACGACTTTTCGAAGCGGCATCCCGGCTCCCGCGCCGCCGGTGCGCGCGTCTGCACCTGGCATTACGAGAACGACGAGAAGAAATCCTTCGTTGAGCTCGGCGGCATGCGGTATTCGTACTGGAACCAGATTCCGGAAAAGGGCCAGCCCGACCCGAACGGCGGCATTGCGGCAGGCCACCGCGTGGTGACCAAGACCATCGAGCTGCTGGGGCTGGACAAGTACTCGGTGCCGTTCAACGTCACCGGAAATCAGCTGTTCTACTTGCGTTCGCGGAACTTCTACCTCAACGGGATCACCTCGAACAATCCCGCGCCCTATAACGTGAACGACTTCGGTGCCGGCACCACCCCCGATCAGGGCTTCACCACGGTTCAGGATCTGGCCACGCCGGCCAAGGGGTGGGACCAATTCACCCGCCGCGATTGGTGCCGTTTCTATCAGGACGGCAAGATCACCGCGCAACTGACGGACGCGAGCATCTTCCAGCAGGGCGATGATCTCAAGGACATCGGCTACTGGAACCTGCTCTACGACCAGCTCGGTTCGGAAGGCTACGACTACGCCGCCGACGGCAACGGCTACAGCTCGAACGTGATCAACACCCACGCGGGAGTCTCGTTCAACATCAACAACGAGTTCACCCCCGGCAGCCAGTATCGGACCCTGTCGATCGGCTACTCCGGCATGTTCAACAAGCTGTTCGACGAGGTCGTGCGGCTGGCTAAAGCCAAGGGCGTTCACTTCAAGTACCACCCCGACACCCGCCTGCATTCGATCGTCTGGAAGAAGGGCAAGGCGGTCTTCACCTACGCCCACCGCGACAACCCGAACATCGCCGCGGGCACGCGCGAAGCCGATGCGGCCTGGCTGGCGATGCCGCGCTCGCCGATCGACCTGGTGGCGCAGGCTACGCGTTTCCGCCCGCCGGCGCCCGGCGAAGTGGACGTTCTCAACCACGAAAAGGTGAACCTCTATCTCGAAGCGACGATCATGCAGCCGTCCTACAAGATCGGCATGTTCTTCGATTCGCCTTGGTGGGCGCCCGATGCCGCCAATCCCGCCCCCTATCCCGCGCAGATCATCGGCTACACGATCACGCCGGACGTGATCGCATCGCTCAAGGCGGAAAAGTTCCCGGCCCCCGCGTTGCAGGCGATGGCCACGCTGATCGACGTGCCCTACGCCGCCGCGTCGGATCTCGTGCAGGCGATCGAAAGCATCACCGAGCAAGCGCTCACGATCGGCCAGATCAAGCAGCTGACGGCGGCCGCGCGCAACGACACGATCGGACCGAGTGTGACCAACTCGCCGATGCGGATGGTGGTGTACTTCGGCAACAACGCGCCCGACCCGAAGGCGAAGCCCATCTACGGCATTCTCGCCAGCTACGACGACGAGGACAACGCCGACTTCTGGCACGAGTTGGAGCTCGGATCCAAGCGCCAGCGCAAGGTGCCGGTCTCTCGCGACACCCAACCGCTGGACGGTCCGCGCAAGGTGCCACCGCAGATGGTGAAAATGCTGCGCAAAATGCTCGCCGAGCTGCATTTCGGCCCGAATATGGATTACAGCGCGGTGCCGGAGCCCCTGGAGGCCCGATACATGGATTGGGCGCTGCCGCCGTTCAATGCGGGATACCACGAATGGGCGCCGCACTACGACATCGGCGACGTCCAGCGCAAGATCCGCAAGCCCTCGCAGCTGATTGCAGGCACGGATGCCGACATCTTCATCGTCGGCGAGGCGTATTCGAACGATCAGGCCTGGGTGGAAGGGGCGTATTGCACCTCGGAATCGGTGCTGAACGACTTCTTCGGAATCGAGCCGATCATCGACGACCGGCACTACCCGTTCATCTGTCCGGAGTAGGCGGTCCCGCCGCCGGGGCCGAAAGGACCCGGCGGCGCGATCTTTAGATTTCGAAGGCCATGAGCGTGACCGGCGACTCTCTCACTGCCGATTCCTGCACGCGCCGCAGCCGTTCGAAGGGGCGCCGACGCAGCTCTTGGATGGGGGGTTCCAACCCTGGCAGTCGTACTGGCACTGGCAGCAGACTCCGTGGACCGAGAAACTGCAAGACGGCGTGCCCGTCGGCAAGCACTTGTACTGAGTGTTGGCGGCGTAGCCGTTGCCGCACGTCAAGCAGTTGCCCTCGGCGCAGCTCGTGCAGTTGGGGTCGAGCGCCGAGCACGCTTGGCAGGCCTTGCCGCCGTTGATCACGCCGTAGCCGGACGCGCAGGAGGTGCAGACGCCCTTGCCGCAGACCCTGCAATTGGCATCGATCGAGGAGCAAGCCTGGCAGGAGGTGCCGTCCGCCCCGATGCCGTATCCCTCGGGGCAAGCCGTGCACTTTCCGTTGGCGCAGGCCGTACACCGTGGGTCGATCGAGCTGCAGGCCTGGCAGCTCGCGCCGCCGTTCGCCAAGCCATACCCGGAAGCGCAGGAGTTACAGGAGTTGCCGTTGCAGGCCGTGCATTGAGGATCGATCGTATTGCAGTTGACGCAGCTGCCGTTCTGGAGCTTGAAGTTCCCCGGACAGCCGGTACATTTGCCGTTCAGGCAAGTCGTGCAGTTCGCGGTGACCGTAGAACATTGCTGACAGGCCTCGCCATTGTCCGCGATGCCGTACTCGTTTTTGCATTTCAGGCATTGAATCTGGCCGCCGCCACTGCAATTAGTACAGTTCGGAATGATCTGGCCGCAAGAGATCGCGGCGGCCGAGGCCACCGCCGGTTCCGCGGCCGCGGCCGCCGTCTGGCCCGCCGCGGGGACGACGGCGACGACCCACGCCCAACTCATCCATCCGACCAGCGCGTGAAGCGACTTCCTTCGAGTCATGACGTTTCTCCCCTCTCTCTACAGCGTTTATGCCGATGCCAGAAGAGTTTCACAATCAGAAATTCGTCTGCCGTTCCAGAATCATACCTTGGCCATTCCGTTGGAAGCGGCGCGCAATTCGCCTTCCGGCTCAGACGCCTCAGACGAGCTCCTGGTTTTCGCCCCGGTTCCGTAACTCTTCGTCCCGGGATCCGCCCAGCGCGAGGCCCCGCCGAACCCTCCGGCGTGGGCCGCGCGGGCCGCTCCGTCCGGCGATTCGAACAGCAGCACGCTGCTCCCGGCGTGGCCGCCGAAGTGGAAGATGGCACCCGGTTGCGCGCACCGCCGGGTCCTTTCGAACCCGGCGGCGCCCTTCGAAACTCTGTCGTACTACCTACCCGGTCATTCGATCTCGAAGTCCAACAGCGTGACCGGGGTGGTCGTCGTGGCGTTGGTGTTGTTCGCCATGTTCGGATCGCTCTCGTTGGCCGCGACCGTGGCCGTGTTCGCGACCGTGCCTCCGACCGTTTTGGTCACCGTCAGATCGATCGTGACGCTGTCTCCTCCGAGAACGGTGCCGAAGGCGCAGGAGATGGTCGTCGTTCCCGAGCAGATCCCCCCCGAGCTGGCCACAGCCGAGACCAGGGTGACTCCGGCCGGCAGATTGTCGGTCACGGTGACGCCGTTCGCGGAGCCGGCGCTCAGGTTCGTGGCGACGACGACGTAGTGGAAGGTCAAGCTCGCGGCCACCGGTTCCTGGGTGGTGATCTTGGTCAAGGCCATGTCGGCGAAGGTGGCCGCCGGGTTGAGGACCACGCTCGCCGCGTCGTTGCCGGTGACCAGATCCTGCTCGGTCGCCGCGGTCTTGGTGAACGTCTGGATGACCGGCGTCGCCACCGTGTTCGTCATGGTGAGCGAGAGGGTCGCCGAAGCTCCCGCGGCGAGCGTTCCGACGCTCCAGGTTCCGGTGCCCGGGGTGTAGGTCCCCTGCGACGGGCTGGAGGAGACGAAGCTGAGCCCCGCGGGCAGGTTGCTGTTGAGGCTCACCCCCGTGGCAGTCGCGGGTCCGGCGTTCTTCGCCGTCACCGTGAAGATGACGTTCTGGCTCACCGTCGGCGTGCTGTTATCGACCGTCTCCGAAACCTGGATGTCGATCAGCGGCATGCCGTTCAATCTCACCGCGGCCGTGTTGTTGCTGCCTTTCGTATCGGCGCCGCTCTGACCGGTCGAGGTCGCCTGGTTCACCTGCGACTGCGGGCGGTTGACCGTCGCCGTCAAGGTGAGGGTGGCCGTCGCGCCGTTCGCGAGCGAGCCGATCGTCCAGATGCCGGT
>Ga0134122_10000171_pt1 | contig 38928 bp, 36 predicted proteins | sample KB302_FD_96461 | JGI IMG/M metagenome (GOLD analysis project Ga0134122, IMG submission 96461) | Terrestrial soil microbial communities without Nitrogen fertilizer from Kellogg Biological Station, Michigan, USA - KB3-0-2 | ecosystem: Environmental > Terrestrial > Soil > Unclassified ... | reverse complement strand
TCCACTTCCTGCTCAAGCGAGCCAAGGTCGGAGGCGAGCTGCTCGGCGATCCTCGCCTCCACCGCGAGCGCGTCGCCAGGCTCGCCGGAATGGGCGCCGTGGCGACGCCGGCTTAACCAGGGCCGGGGCTAGCGACGAAGTCGCGGTAGATACGGAGGTGCCTGCCGGGTAAGGCTCAGGCCCTAACCCGCCGAAAACGTAGGCGAAGCCGAGGCTTTCGGCGGAGTTATTAGCGCAGGATCTCAGCGTCGGAGTAGAGCTTGACCTCGCCTGCCAGGCGGTATTCGACGTCGACCGTCTCGTGCTTGCGATAGGTGCCGAAGAGGCCGAGCAGCATCGCCAGCCAGCGAAATCCGCTCACCTTTCCCTCTTTGACGATCGGACGCTCGAAGACGATCTCGCCGCGTCGAATCCGGAAGTCCGAGCCCTCGCTCTGCTCGACCCCGTTCACGTAGACGCGGATCGGCGGCTCGGCGCCACGTGGCAGGCGTACTCGGCATCCCACCTCGACACCCTCGGAGACCTGGTCGAGCTTCACCTGGGCTTCGTTCGGGCTCATCCGGTCAACGCCTCGCGGACGGCGTCGAATGCCGACCGATCCCGGCTCGGCTCGAGCCGGCGCTTGCGGATCACGCCCACATAGGGGACAAGCGCGCCGTCCCCCATAACATCGATCCCGGCCTCGCGGCCGCGCAGGACCCCGCCGGTGGACAGCTCGAGACGAGCGTGGACCCGCTGACCCGGCTCGTAGTCGCGCAGGGTGTTGACCCTCGTCAGCGGCCCTTCCCGGCGGACCGTCTCGGCGCGCCGCTCGAGTGCCGCGACGGCCTCGTCCACCGTTTCGAAGCTCTCCCGTTCGACGTTGGGCCCGTGTCGAACCGTCAGGCGATACGCGGCCACCGATGCATGCTAAGCGCCTGGCTAGCGGCGAAGTCGCGGGTCAGGCGCCGCGGCGCTGGCGCTTGGGCCGGCGGGCGGGCGGCCCGACGATCTTCTCCGGCCCCTCGCGCTGCCCGATCGGGATGTAGTCGCGATCCCTCTCTCCGGTGTAGATCTGCCGCGGGCGAGCGATCTTCTGCTCGGGATCGTCATTCAGCTCCATCCACTGGGCGACCCAGCCCGAGGTGCGAGGGATCGCGAAGATCACGGTGAACATCTCGGTCGGAATCTGGAGTGCCTCGTAGATGATCCCCGAGTAGTAGTCGACGTTCGGGTAGAGCTTTCGCGAGGTGAAGTACTCGTCGTCCAGAGCGCGCTTGGCGAGCTCGCGAGCGATCTCGACCAGCGGGTTGTACTCGGTGGCCTCGAATACCTCGTCCATGTGCTGCTCGATGATCCGCGCGCGCGGGTCGTAGTTCTTGTAGACGCGGTGCCCAAACCCCATCAGGCGCTCTTCGCGGTTCTTGACCCCTTCGAGGAAGCCGGGCACGTTCTCGACCGTCTCGATCCGGCGGAGCATGCGCAGCACCGCCTCGTTGGCACCGCCGTGAAGGGGGCCGTAGAGGGCCGCCACCCCGGCGGCGACGGCAGAGTATGGGTCGACCTGCGAGGAGCCCACGCCGCGCACCGCGTTGGTCGAGCAGTTCTGTTCGTGGTCGGCGTGGAGGATGAACAGCACGTCGAGCGCGCGCTCCAGCCGAGGGTCGGGCTCGTATCTGGCCTCGGTCTTCCTGAACATCATCGAGAGGAAGTTCCCGGGATAGCCCAGGTCGTTGTCGGGGTAGACGTAGGGGAGTCCCATGTTGTGCCGGTAGGCGAAGGCCGCCAGCGTCGGCACCTTGGCGATCATCCGAATCGCCGCCATGTAGCGCTCCTCGGGATCGTCGATGTGCTTGGCGTCGGGATAGAAGGTGGACAGCGCCCCGACGCTCGCCAGCAGCATGCCCATCGGATGGGCGTCGTAGCGGAACCCCTGCAGGAACTGCTTGATGTCCTCGTGGACGAAGGTGTGGTGCGTGATGTCGAAGACCCACCGTTCGAGCTGCGCCTCCGTCGGCAGCTCCCCGAAAACCAGCAGGTAGGCGACCTCCAGGTAGCTCGATTGCTCACAGAGCTGCTCGATCGGGTACCCGCGGTGCTGGAGGACGCCAGCCTCGCCGTCGATGAACGTGATCGCCGAGCGACACGAGGCCGTGTTGGTGAACGCGGGGTCGTACGACATCAGGCCGAAGTCGTCGTCCGAGACCTTGATCTGGCGTAGGTCCATCGCCTTCACCGTCCCGTCCGTGACCTCGACCTCGTAGGTCTGGCCGGTTCGGTTGTCGGTGATCGTCAGCGTGTCCTGGCCGACGGTGGCCACGCCGCCGTCGCCTGCTGGCTGGGTGCGCTCGTCGGTGGCCATGGCAATCTCCTGGTTGGGGGAGGTTCGTCTAAGGGTTCTCTCTCCCCTCATTTTGTCAGTTGCGGACTGCCCCGCGGCGCTTCTGGGAGGCTTCCCGCAAGTTGGCCACCGGGGAGACCGTCAGCTCGGAGCGAAAGCGCGGTGCGCTGGAGCTCTTCACGGGGCTTCAGCACCGCTACGACCTGCTCTCGGCGCTGCTCAGCTTCGGGCAGGATCCGCGCTGGCGCCGGACGATGGTCGCGGCTGTGGACGCCCGTCCGACCGAGCGCGTGCTCGACATCGCCACGGGCACCGGCCTGGTGGCGCGGGAGCTGGTGCGCCGCTACGGGTGCTCCGTTGTGGGCGTCGACCAGAGCGTCGAGATGCTCGGCGGGGCCCGGCGGAGACTGGAGCGGGACCCCGAGCTTGCAGCGCACGTCGAACTGGTACAGGGCGAGGCGGAGCAGCTCGCGTTTGCCGACGCTGAGTTCGACCACCTCACGTTCACCTACCTGCTGCGCTACGTGGACGATCCCGGGGCGACGCTGGCGGAGCTGGCCCGGGTGGTGAGGCCGGGCGGGCGGATCGCCTCGCTCGAGTTCGGAGTTCCCGCGCCGCCGCTCTGGCTACCGCTCTGGCGCCTCTACACCCGAGTTGGCTTGGCGGGCCTCGGTCGCCTGTTCGGTCGCGACTGGTACGAGGTGGGCCGCTTCCTGGGACCGAGCATCGAGGACCTGTACGAGCGGTGGCCGCTCGGGCGCCAGCTCGAGCTCTGGCAGGACGCCGGCATCTCGCGGGTGCGCCAGCGGCTCATGAGCCTTGGCGGTGGGGTGGTGACGTGGGGCGTCCGCGATGAATGAGGCGGCTGAGAGGCCTGCTTTCTACGCGCTCCGCACGGGAGGATGGCGCGACCTCGTCACCCTCCTGCACCCGCCGTACACAGCTTGGCATTTGAGCTACGTGGCGTTCGGTGCGGCCGCGGCGCCCGAGCTTCATCCGGTGCGCCTCTGGGCGGCGCTCGGCGCATTCTTTCTGGCCGTCGGGGTTGCGGCCCATGCGCTCGACGAGCTCAAGGGACATCCGCTCCGCACCCGGCTTTCAGACCGCGCCCTGACGCTGCTTGCCGCGGCCGGGCTCGCCGGCGCGGTGGCGATCGGGATCGCCGGCCTATTCGTCGTCTCCGCCAGCCTCCTCCCCTTCGTCGTCGCCGGCGCCTTGATGGTTCTCGCCTACAACCTCGAGCTGGCAGGTGGACGCTTCCACACGGATTTCTGGTTCGCCGTTGCCTGGGGGGCCTTCCCGGCGCTGACGGGCTTCTGGGTGAACGCCCTCGGCGTCCACTCGCTGGGGGATGCAGTCGCGGGTGCCGGCGTGACCGCGGCCTGCTTCGGCCTCAGCGTCGCCCAGCGCCGGCTCTCGACCCCGGCTCGCGAGCTTCGCCGCCGGACCGTCGCGGTCAGCGGGGAGCAGCGGCTCGCCGATGGCACCAGCCGCGAGCTCACCGCCGCACGCCTCGCGGCCCCGCTGGACGGCGCGCTGGCGGCGCTCTCCGTGGCGCTCGTCCTGCTGGCCACCGCCCTGGTCGCAGTTCGCCTCTGAGCGGCGACGGGCGGGCGGCGTTTCAATCGCGGGAGCAGCAGCCGCTAGTCACCGAGCTCGAAGTGCGTCATCGCGCGCAGCTGCTCGTAGCGCTCCGCGATCTCCGGCTCCGTGAGCCGAGCAACGCGCTCGGTGCCGAACGCCTCGACGTTGAACGAGGCGAGCACGGTCCCGTAGGCGAGCGCCCGGCGCAGAGCTGCGTCACTGAGGCGCTCAGTCCCCTGCATGTCGAGATAGCCGAGAAAGCCGCCCGCAAAGCTGTCCCCGGCGCCCGTGGGGTCGCGGACGTCCTCGAGCAGGAACCCCGGTAGCGCGAAGGACGTGTCGGCCGTGAACAGCACCGCGCCGTACTCACCGCGCTTGGCGACCACGATTCGGGGGCCGATGTCCATCAGCGCCCGGGCGGCGCGCGCAAGGTTCGGTTCCTCGGTGAGCATTCGCACCTCGGCGTCGTTGAGCAATACGCAATCGACCTCGCCGACGGCCGCGATCAACGAGTCCCTCGTGGTGTTGATCCAGAGATTCATCGAGTCGAGGGCTGTGAGCCGAGCCCATTCGCACTGGGCCCGCACGCGCCGCTGGAGGTCGGGCTGGATGTTGCCGAGGAACAGGCCTTCCGCGCGGCTCGACGCCTCGGAGAGCTTCGGCTCGAAGTCGGCGAACACGCCCAGCTGCGTGTCGTCCGTATGGGCGACGTTGAGGTCGGCCGCATAATGGCCTCGCCAGTAGAACGTCTGGCCTCCGGCGACTCGCTCGATGTCGGTGACGTCCACTCCCCGCGAGCTGAGCAGCTCGACGTGCTCTTCTCCGAAGTCATCGCCCACCGGGCCGACCACGTGGACGGTGGTGAAGAAGCTGGCCGCGAGCGCGAAGTGCACGGCGGAGCCGCCAAGCATCCGCTCGCGCTCCCCGAACGGGGTGCTGACGGAGTCGAATGCGATCGAGCCGACCGCGGTGAGAGACACGAGGTCGTGCATCCTAAGAGCCAGCCACTCAGGCGGCTCTCGAAGCCAGGTCGATAGCGTTCCCGAGATGGAGCTCGCCGCGGAAGCACAACGGCTCACAGCGCGGGCGGCGGGACCCGACTTCCACGCGATCGGCGACTACGGGTTCCTCTCCGACTGCCACACCGGCGCCCTGGTCGCCTCGGACGGGACGGTGGAGTGGCTCTGCCTACCGCGATTCGACTCGCCGAGCATCTTCGCCGCCCTTCTCGACCGCGCGGCTGGCGCCTTCCGGGTCGGGCCGCGGGGGCTTCGGGCCCCTGTGGCGCGCCGTTACGTCCCGGGCACGAACGTGCTCGAGACGAGCTGGATGACCGAGACGGGTTGGTTCGTCGTCCGCGACGCGCTGGCCCTGGCTCCGAGCGGCGACGAGGGGGACGGCGTACACATGCACGCGCGCGAGCTGGGGCCGCACGATGCGGAGCATCTGCTCATTCGCACGGTGGAGTGTGTGCACGGACGGGTCGAGATCGAGACGGTCTGCGAGCCGGCGTTCGACTACGCCACGGAGGCGGCCCGCTGGACGCTTGTGGACGGAGACGCATTGGCGGCCGATGCCAGCGGTGGCGAGCCTCTTCGCCTGCTCGGAGACATCCCGCTTCAGATCGATGGACCGGTCGCCCGCGGCACGCGAATCCTGGAGGCGGGAGACCGGTGTTTCTCGTGCCTTTCCTGGCGCGAGGAGCTGAGCGGCCCCAAGGACGCCACGGACGCCGCCGCCCGGGTCGATTGCACCGTCCAGCTCTGGCGCCGCTGGCTCGAGGCGGGTACGTTTCCCGACCACCCCTGGCGCTGGACCCTGCAGCGCTCGGCGCTGGTGCTCAAGGGACTCACGTACGAGCCGACCGGGGCGATGGTCGCGGCGCTGACCACCTCGCTGCCCGAGACGCCTGGCGGAGAGCGCAACTGGGACTACCGCTACACCTGGATCCGGGACGCGACCTTCACCCTCTGGAGCCTGCACGTGATCGGCTTCGACCAGGAGGCCCGCGAATTCATGGAGTTCGTCGGCGATCTCTTCCACGGGCGGGGGCCCGCGACCCAGATCATGTTCGGGATCGGCGGCGAGACCGAGCTCACCGAGAGGACGCTGGACCACCTCTCCGGCTACGTCGGCTCGCGTCCCGTGCGGGTCGGCAACGCCGCCTATGACCAGCGCCAGAACGACGTCTACGGTGCCCTGCTCGATTCGATCTACATCCACTCCAAGACCCGCGAGGGCGTGCCCGAGCAGATGGCAACGATCGTCTCCGAGCAGGCGGAGGGGGCCGCTTCCGCCTGGCGCCTCCCCGATCAGGGAATCTGGGAGGCGCGCGGCGAGCCCAAGCACTATGTCTCATCGAAGCTGATGAGCTGGGTCGCGCTCGACCGCGCTACGCGGCTCGCCAAAGACCGTGGCAACGAGGGGCCGGCCGAGAGCTGGCAGCAGGAGGCGGACACGGTGAAGGCTGAGATCCTCGAGCGGGGCGTGAGTGAGCGGGGCGTCTTCCGCCAGCACTACGAGACCGACGCCCTCGATGCCTCACTGCTGCTGATCCCGCTGGTTCGTTTCCTGCCGGCGCGCGACGAGCGCGTGCGTGCCACGGTGCTGGCGATCGCGGACGAGCTCACCGAGCACGGGCTCGTGCTCCGATACCGCGTCGACGAAACCGAGGACGGGCTCAGCGGAAAGGAGGGGACCTTCACGATCTGCTCGTTTTGGCTGGTCTCCGCGCTATCGGAGATCGGCGAGCGAAAACGGGCGCGGAAGCTCTGTGCGCGAGTGCTGACGCATATGACGCCGATCGGCCTCTATGCGGAGGAGATCGAGGGGATGAGCGGTGCTCAGCTCGGCAACTTCCCGCAGGCCTTCACGCACCTGGCGCTGATCAACGCGGTATCGCATGTGATCGCGGACGAGCAGCGGGGCGACCAGGACGAGCCGAGCGCCGTCTTCACGGAGCTGCGGGCAGCCGGTGCAGCCGGCTGAGGCTCAGCGCTCCGTACACTCCTGCGCGATCAATTCGAGATGAAGGCGATCCAGATCGACGAATTCGGCGGACCGGAGGTCATGAGCCTGACCGAGGTTCCGGACCCCGAGCCGGCCGCCGGCGAGGTCCTCGTGGAGGTGACGCGGGCGGGCATCAACTTCGCCGACACCCATGTGACCCGCAACGACTACCTCGCAAGCCAGGAGCTACCGCTCATACCCGGCGGGGAGATCGCGGGCCGGACGGCCGACGGCAGCCGAGTCGCGGCGCTTCTGGCCAAGGGCGGCTACGCCCAGAAGGTGGCCGTCAACGAGGCGGTCCTGGTGCCGGTCCCCGACCAGGTGTCGGACGAGCAGGCCGCCGCCTTGCTCCTACAGGGGCTCACGGCGCGCAGCGTGCTGCGAATCTCCGCCCGACTTCAGGAGGGCGAGTCCGTGGTGGTCCAGGCCGCCGCCGGGGGCACCGGCTCGCTCGCCGTGCAGCTGGCCAAACGCATGGGCGCCGGTCGGGTGATCGGGCTGGCGTCATCCGAGGACAAGCGCGAGCTGGCGCAGCGGTTGGGCGCCGACGTCGCGATCGACTCTCGAGCCGGTGACCTGCAGGCGGCGATCCTCGAGGCGAACGAGGGCAAGCCGGTCGACGTGGTCCTCGAGATGACCGGCGGCGAGTGCTTTGAGGCGTGCCTGTCGGCACTTGCACCCTTCGGCCGGCTGGTCACCTACGGGCTCGCCTCGCGGGAGCCGGTGGAGGTCCGAAACGCGGACCTGATGCGAACCAGCCGCGCCATCGTCGGATTCTGGCTCGTGAACCTGTTCAGTCGCCCGCACGAGGTTCGCGAGGGAATCGCCGAGCTGCTGTCGGCGGTCGCTGCTGGGGAGCTGGAGGTGGTGATCGGTGGCGTGTACCCGCTGTCGGAGGCGCAGCGCGCCCACGAGGACATCGCCGCACGGCGAACACACGGCAAGCTGTTGCTCGACCCGAGTCAGTGACGGCCGCCACTCAGTGACCACCTTTCGCGAGCTGGGGCTTTCGGACGAGCTCACCGAGGCCCTCGACGAGCTCGGCTACACCGACCCGACGCCGATTCAGGAACAGGCCATTCCCGCGCTGCTCGCCGGTCACGATGTGATCGGCCAGGCGCAAACGGGGACGGGCAAGACGGCGGCTTTCGGGCTGCCGATGCTCCAATTCCTCGATCCGGACTCGAGCGACACCCAGGCGCTGGTCCTGACGCCTACCCGTGAGCTCTGCATCCAGGTGACCCAGGCGCTCCGGACCTACGCCGAGCACCTGCCGGTCGAGGTCACCGCTGTTTTCGGAGGCCAGGCCGTCCAGACACAGCAGTCGAGGCTTCGAGCGGGCGCCCAGGCCGTGGTGGCGACCGTGGGGCGAACGCTGGACTTGGTCTCGCGCGGCTCCCTGGACCTCGCCGCAACCCGCTACATCGTCCTCGACGAGGCCGACGAAATGCTCGACCTCGGCTTCATCGACGAGGTCGAGCGCATTCTGCGGCTCAGCCCCTCCGGCCGGCAGACCTCGCTGTTCTCGGCCACCATCCCGCCCCCGATCGAGCGGCTCGCCGACCGCTATATGTACGACCCCGTCACGATCAAGGTGACCCCGCAGCAGATCACCGTCGACGCAATCGAGCAAGCCTTCGTAGAGGTGCCCGCGCGGGGCAAGGTCGATCGCCTGGTCGAGGTGCTGCGAGCCGAGGATCCCGAGCAGGCGATTATCTTCTGCCGCACGAAGATCGGCACGGCGAGGCTCGACGAGACGCTTCGCGGCCGCGGGCTCCAGGTCAAGGCGCTCCACGGAGACCTGAGTCAGGGCCAGCGCGATGGCGTGATGCTCGCCTTCAAGGACCACCGGCTCCGACTGCTGGTGGCGACGGACGTCGCCGCCCGCGGCCTCGACATCGAGCACGTCACCCACGTGATCAACTACGACGTCCCGGACACCTCCGAGGGATACGTCCACCGGGTTGGTCGCACGGGGCGAGTTGGCCGGACGGGGCGCGCGATCACCTTCGTGACGCCGAAGCAACGCCAGGAGATCCCGCGCATCGAGCGCGAGGCCCGAACCCGGATCGGCGAGTGGGAGCCTCCCGAGGAGCGGCTGGAGCACGCGCCGCGGCCGCGACTGCGCGAGCACCGTCCCGCTGCAGGCGCCGCGCCTGCCGAACGAGCGGCGGACTCCGGCGAAGGGCCCGTGAAGCTGTTCGTGAACCGCGGCCGGCGCAGCGGCATCGACGAGCGGGATGTCCGCTGGGCGCTTACCGACGGGGCGGTGATCCCCGAGGACGCGATCGGCTCCATCAGGGTCCTCGATCGCTTCTCCTTCGTCGAGCTCGACGCCGGGCACGCCGAGCAGGCGGTGGAGCGCCTCGAGGGCACCAAGCTGAAGGGAAAGCAGATCCGGGTGGAGTACGCGAAGGGCTAGGAATCATTCCGCCGGAAGCCTCGGCTTCGCCTATCAGGGAGCCGCAGGCGACCGGTCATCCGGCGAAGCCGGATGCGGCGGGCGAGGGTCTCCGCCTGACCCGGCAGGTCCACACTCAGCTAGCGCGACCTTTGTCGCTAGCCCGGACCGGCCTCCGCGCGGGCGGCTTCCCCCTCGCGGATCAGGGTGCGCCAGTCGCTGACCCGGAAGAAATAGATCAGCGCCGCGAACGCGAGCGTCACCGACCAGGCGGTCACGGCGAGCTGCTGGCCGACCGAGTAGGCGAGGACGACCGTGTGCGAGGCGCCTCCGAGCGTGGCCACCAGGAGCGCCTGTTGCGCGCCCGCTCCGCCCGGGGTGAACGGAAGCGCGCCCGTGATCGACTGGACGCTCATCACCAGGAGCACGTTCTCGACCGAGCCACCCACGTGAAAGGCCTCGAGAAAGAGCCAGAACGACGCGAACCTGCAGAACCAGCCGACGAGCTGCCAGGCGGCCACCTCGCGCACGTACCTGGACGGCTCGCGGAAGATCGCCACCCCCTGCTTGACCCGCTGCCAGAAGGACTCGACGTGTCGGGAGAGGACCGCGACGAGGACCACAGCCCCGATCCCGAGCACGGTCAGGGCAAGCATCAGGACCTCTGGATGCGCGGCCCAGAAGCTGATCTCGAAGGCGGGCAGATGTGGGATGCGCGGTGCGCGGGGCAGGAGTCCCTGGGTGATCGCGTACAGCAGCACCAAAACTCCGATCGCGAAGTCGAAGGGCGTCAGGACGGCGAACGACGAGATGATCGTGGGGTAGGAGGAGCGCTCGACACTGCGTTTCGCCAGGACGATCTTCAACGCGTCGCCGCCGCGCGCCGGAAGGACCCCGTTCATGCCCGCACCGACGAGGAACGAGGCCGCGATACCGGTCTCCGAGACCCGAGAGCGGGGATAGGCGGCGCGCAGCGCATTCGCCCAGCCGTGCGCTCGGGCGAGCTGCAGCGCGAGCGAGAGAATCAGGGCGGCAGCCAGGTATCCGCAGGCGATATCCGCAATGCTCTGGAAGAATGCCTCGGCCGCATTTAGGAAGCGGTGAAAGCTGGCGCCGAGGTCCGGGGTATCAATTGCTGCGGCCACCCTCATAAGCTAGCCCCCCTCATGCTCGTCGCTGCCATCCTCTCGCTCGCCTATCTGCTCCTGGAGCCCTCCAGCGCCGATCTCGCTGCGCAGACGTTTCGCTCCGACCTGTTCGCCTCCCACGGCTTCCTGCTCTGGAACAACGACTGGTACGGGGGCCACTACCTGCCCGGCTACAGCGTGCTGTTCCCCCCGCTCGGGGCGGCGCTCGGGCCGCGAATGGTTGGCGCTCTCGCCGCCGTGACGGCCGCCGGTTTGTTCAGCGCCCTCACCCGTCACCGGTACGGCGAGCGCGCACGCCTCGCAAACCTCTGGTTCGGGGCGGGTGCCGCGGCGCTCCTGTTCTCCGGTCGCCTCACATTCACACTGGGGATCGCGATCGGCCTGGGGTCGCTGCTAGCTCTGCAGAGGCGGCGTCCGCTGCTGGCGGCCGTGCTTGCCGTGCTCACCGTTTGCGGCAGCCCGGTTGCCGGCGTCTTCCTGGCACTCGCGGGCGTTGCCGTGATGCTCGCGGGGGATCGGCGCGGTGGGGCATTCGTCGCGCTCCCGGCGGGCGCGACGCTCGGCGCACTGTCGCTTGCCTTTCCCACCAACGGCCATGAGCCGTTCGTGTTCTCGGCCTTCATCGGTGTGCCCCTGCTCGCCCTGGCCGCCCTCTTCCTGCTGCCACCCTCCGAGCGTGCGCTGCGGTGGGGCGTCGCCGTGTATGCGATTGCGGCCGCCGTCGCCTTCGCGCTCGCCAACCCGGTGGGTGGGACGATGGCTCGCCTGGGAGCTCTCGCCGGGGGGCCGGTCCTGGCCCTGGGGCTCGCCGGCCGGCGCCCCGTGGCACTTGCCGCTGTGGCCCTGCCGTTGCTCTACTGGCAATGGGTGGCCCCCGTCCGTGACGTTGCCAAGGCGGCCGGAGACGCGTCCCTGCACTCCTCGTACTACGAGCCGTTGCTCGGCGAGTTGCAGCGACGCACGCAAGGATGGCCGGCGCGGGTTGAGATCCCACCGACCGAGAACCGCTGGGAGGCCGACTACATCGCGCCGCATTTCCCGCTGGCGCGCGGCTGGCTGCGACAGCTCGAGTCGGACGACCACGACCTGTTCACCGATGGGAGCCTGAGGGCGGCCACCTATCGGGCCTGGCTTCGCGCCAACGGTGTCTCCTACGTGGCAGTCGCGGACACCGAGCTCGACTACCTGGCCAAGGACGAGGCGGCCTTGATTCGCCGCGGGCTGCCGTACCTGGACAGGGTCTGGAGCAATCGCCACTGGCGCCTGTATCGGGTGGAGCACTCCATTGGGCTGGTGTCGCGGCGTGGCCATGCGAGCCGCGGCGCGTCCGGTGCGCACCTCACCGCTCTCGGGCCGGCCAGCTTCACTCTGTTCGCCTCGCACTCGGGCACCTTCATCGTTCGCGTGCGGTACACGGGCTATTGGACGGTGACCTCCGGGCATGCGTGCGTGGAGCGCCATGGCGACTGGACGAAGATTCGGGTGCGCCGGCCGGGGGTCGTCAACGTCGCCGCCAGATTCAGCCTCGATGGCTTGGTCGGGCGCGACGCTGAATGCTCGGCATAGCGCTCGGGCTCGGGTCAAGCGTCGCCTGGGGCGTCTCCGATTTCCTCGGCGGCCTTCAAAGCCGCCGGATCTCCGTCCTCACCGTGCTGCTGGTCAGTCAGCCGGTGGGGCTCGCCCTCGCCCTGGTGGTCGCGGTGGCAGTGGGCGGCGACCCTTTGGGGACGGGCGATGCCGCGATCGCGATCGCGGCAGGCGCCGCCGTGGTGATCGCGTTGGGGGCTTTCTATCGGGCGATGGCGCTCGGCTCGGTCAGCGTGGTCGCGACGATCGGCGCACTGGGGGTGATGGTGCCGATCGTCGCCGGCCTCGTTCAGGGCGAGGAGCCGGCCACGATCCAGGCGGTCGGCGTGGTGGCGGCCGTGGTCGGAGTCGTCCTGGTGGCGCGCGAGCCCGATCCCGAGTGGCGTGCCGCCGGCCGCACTGCTGTCGGCCTGGCCGCCCTTGCGGCGCTGGGCTTCGGGACGTTCTTCCTGGCCCTCGACGAGACTTCCGGCCCAGAGCCCACCTGGACCATCGTCGCGGTGCGCTGCGGGGGGGTTGGGACCCTGCTGGTCGTCGCCGCCTTCCTGCGGCCGTCGATGCGGATCGATAGCGCGCTGCTCCCCGCCCTGCTCACGATTGGTTGCTTGGACGTGCTCGCGAACTCGCTGTTCGCGGTTGCCACCAACCACGGCCTCCTGTCGCTTGTCGCGGTTGCGGGCTCGCTCTATTCGGCGGTCACCGTTCTGCTAGCCCGGTTCGTGCTCGGAGAGCGGCTGGCGCCCATCCAGCGGAGCGGGGTGATCGCGGCCTTGGTCGGGGTCGCCTTGATCGCCGCGGGCTCTTAGTGCTCGGCGGGGGCCGTGAAGCCCAGGAGCTCCTCCATCCGTGCGACGGTGTCGGCCACCTCGCGGTGGAGGATCGCGGTCATGCCGACGGCTTCGGCCCCGGAGCAGTTCTCCCGCAGGTCGTCGACGAACACGCATCGCTCAGGCTCGACGGCGAGGCGCTTCGACGCCAGCCGGTAGATCTCGGGCTGGGGCTTGTGCAGTCCCACCTCCGCCGAGATCACCACCGCGTCGAACAGCTCCGCCAGCAGGGCACGGTCGTAATGCGAGGTGCTCCAGGAGTTCGACACCAGCCCCGTCCGGACGCCGCCGGCCCGCGCCGCGCCCACCGCGGCGACCATCGGCTCGCAAGGCTTCATGCCGCGGAACATGCTGTCGATCAGGTCCGCGGCATCCCCCAGGCCGAGACGTTCCGCAAAGCGCCGCTCGAACTCCGGCTCCTCCATCCGCCCGGTCTCCAGCTCCCTCAGATCGGCCAGGGCGGCGGGGTCTTCGCGGAACAGCCGCCGCATCGAGTCCTCCGGGAGGCCCTTTTCCCGGCAGAAGTCCGCGAAGCTGTTCCACACCGAGGTGGTGAGAACGCCGCCGAAGTCCACCAGCAGGCCAGTGTGATGCCGCTCCGCCCGCATAGGATTGGCGCCCATGGCGGACGAGGCTATCGACCAGCCGAATCTCGAAGCCTGGTTCGAGGCGCATGTCCCCACGGCCACTCCGCCGCTGGCCTTCGAGCGCATCTCCGGCGGCCACTCGAACCTCACGTACTCGGTCGCCGACGCCGCTGACGGGCGCTGGGCGCTGCGGCGCCCGCCGCTGGGCAGACGCCTCGCCTCCGCTCACGACATGGCCCGCGAGCACAGGATCATCTCCGCTCTCCAGCAGACGGAGGTGCCGGTGCCGCCGATCGTCGGCCTCTGCGAGGACGAAACCGTGAACGGCGCGCCGTTCTACGTCATGGACTTCGTCGAGGGCCCGATCCTGCGCTCTCGCACCGAAGCCGAGCGCAGCTTCGACGAGGCCCAGCGAGGCCCGATCGGGGAGCGAGTCGTGGACACCCTGGTCTCGATTCACTCGATTGACCCCGACCGGGTCGGGCTTGGGGAGCTGGGTAAGAAGCAGGACTACGTCGCCCGCCAGCTTCATCGCTGGCAGGGGCAGTGGGAGAAGTCGAAGACGCGGGAGCTCGAGCTGATCGACGACGTCCACAGGCGCCTCTCCGAGCGCATTCCCGAACAGGGACCGGCGACCATCGTGCACGGCGACTACAGGCTCGACAACATGATCCTGACGGACTCCGGCGAGGTGGCGGCCGTGGTCGACTGGGAGCTCTGCACGCTCGGCGACCCGCTCGCGGACGTCGGCATGCTGATCGTCTATTGGTCTGAGGAGGGCGACGAGCTGATGCCGCTGCTCGAGGCCCCGACCACCGCCGCCGGCTTCCCCGCACGCGAGCAGGTCTGCGAGCGTTACGCCGAGCGCTCCGGGCGCGACCTCTCGGAGATCGACTTCTACGTCGCGCTCGGCTGGTGGAAGCTGGGGATCATCCTCGAGGGGGTCTACTCGCGCTACGCGGCCGGCCAGTACGGCAAGCCCGAGGAGGGAATCGAGGGCATGGAGCGCTTCGCCGCCATCGTCGAGAACCTCGCACAGGCGGCCGACGAGGCGGAGCGCCGCCTCGGCTAGAAGCCCTAGGCCTTGGCCGTCTCCTTCGGCGCGGCCTCCGGGCGGGTGGCGCCGTCATCGGTGGCGGCCTCCGCTTCCTTGGCCCACCGGTGCAGCTCGCGGCGGGCGATGACCATCTTGTGGACCTCGTCGGGGCCATCGGCAACCCGCAGCATGCGGCTGAAGCGCCACATCCAGGCCAGGGGGGTGTCGTCGGACATGCCGAGCGCGCCGTGCACCTGGATCGCGCGGTCGAGCACGTCCATGACCACGTTTGCGGCCACGACCTTGATCATCGAGATCGCCTGCCGGGCCGCCCGCTTGCCCTGGGTGTCCATCTGCCAGGCGGCGCTCAGGGTCAAGAGGCGCGCCTGGTCCACCTCCATGCGAGACCGGGCCACGAAGTCCTGAACGAACTGCTTCTCCGCGAGCTTGCCGCCGAACGTCTCGCGCTCGTTGGCGCGGCGGCACATCAGCTCGATCGCACGCTCCGCGGTCCCGATCGCGCGCATGCAGTGGTGGATGCGGCCGGGGCCCAGCCGATCCTGGGCGATCACAAAGCCGGCGCCCCGCTCGCCGAGCAGGTTCGAGGCCGGCACGCGGCACGCGTCATAGCGGATCTCGCAGTGGCCTGGTCCGCCCGAATGGCCCATCACAGAGACCGGCCGGACCAGGTCGAAGCCTGGGTTGTCGGTGGGGACGAGGATCATGCTCGCCCGGGCGTAGGGATGCGCGTCGGGATCGGTGACGCACATGACGATTGCCACCGCGGCGCCCACCGCTCCCGAGGTGAACCACTTGTGGCCGTCGATCACCCACTCGTCGCCGTCGAGCTCGGCGCGGGTCCTCAGCGTGGTGGGATCGGAGCCTGAGACCTCGGGCTCGGTCATGGAGAAGCAGCTGCGGATCTCGCCGTCCAGCAGCGGCGCCAGCCATTCCTGTCGCTGCTGCTCCGTGCCGTGCTCGGCGAGGATCTCCATGTTGCCGGTGTCGGGCGCCGAGCAGTTGAAGGCCATCGGGGCCGCAGCGGGACTGCGCCCCATCTGCTCGCAGAGGATCCCGTACTCCCAGTTGGTGAGCCCGGCGCCGTAGCGCTCGTCCGGCATGAACAGGTTCCAGAGCCCCTCTCGGCGCGCCGCCGCGCGGATCTCGACCAGGATCTCCGGGTAGGGCGTGCCCGAGGCGACCTCCGCGTCGAGCGCCCGCATCACCTCGAGCTCGACCGGATAGACGTGCTCGTCCATGAACACGCGCACCCGGTCGCGAAGCTCCTCGACCCGGGGCGTGACTTCGAAGTCCATCGGGGTGGAGAGTAGTGGAGCTGGGTCCGGGCTAGCGACGCAGTCGCGGTCGCTACGTGTGGACCTGCCGGGTCAGGCTGGCGCCCTAGCCCGGCGGAACCGTAGGCGAAGCCGAGGCTTCCGCCGGGGTGGGTCCCGAGGATGTCGCCGGTATATGTCTTCGGCTCTGGGCCCTGCGGTGGATTCCGATCTGCATCGCGAACAGGCCGCCAATCGCCGCGGTGGCCACCACGAGCGACGGGATGAGGACGGCAAGCGGCGGCTGCTCCTTGGCGATCAGCGTGATCGCCGCGGCGATCATCACCGTGCCCAGGGCGCCCCGGAGGAACCCCTGTGGCACCCTCACCGCGAAGTGGGCGCCGAGGAGCACACCGGGGATGGAGCCGAGCAAAATGGTTCCCGCGAGCCCGAGGTCGACGTTGCCGCCGATCCAGTGAGCTATGCCGGCTGCCCAGAGCAGGATCGCGGCGTGGAACACGTCCGTGCCGACGACTCGCTGTGGCGTCAGCCGGTACAGCGCGATCAAGACGATCGCGATCACCGTGCCGCTGCCGGCTGAGGTGAGGCCGATGACGAACCCTGTGGTCGCACCCGTGACGATCGCCGCGATGATGTGGCGGCGGTACAGGTGCAGCGCCGAACGCTCTGGAATCACGTCCCGCAGCAGCGTTCCCCGAACCAGGGTCGCGATCCCCACCACCATGAGCGCCGCCCCCAGCATCCCCAGCACCAGGTGGTTGACCTCATCCTCGCCGTATGCGTTCTGGAGCACCTCGATCAGCCACACGCCCGCGAGCGCCGAGGGGACGCTGCCGACCGCGAGCCAGAACGCGAGCCCGCGGTGAACGGTCTTGTGCTTGAGATGGCGCCAGCCGCCGGCCGTCTTGGTGATCGCGCCGTAGAAGATGTCCGTGCCGACTGCGGTCACGGGCTGCACGCCGAACACCAGGATCAGGAGTGGCGTCATCAGTGAGCCGCCGCCCATCCCGGTCATCCCGATGAGCAGGCCCACCCCGAAGCCGAATACGACGATGACTGGATCCATGGGTCCATCGGCGCCGTCTTCTGACGATTCCTGACCAGCTTAGTCAGAAGCGTCGCCGCAAACACGTTAGCGAGTCAACAGCGAGGGTTGGAGCACCAGCCTTCGGCGGGTGCAGATTCGCTCGGCCCGACGTCGGCTACCGAACCTGCCAGGCGTCCGGGTCGGCGATCAGCTTGGCGACCGGCTCGGGCAGCTCCCCCGTGATCAGATCGGCGAGCGTGACGGTCTCCAACACAGCGCGCAGGTTGGCCCGGACGGCGACCCAGACATCGCGCAGGTGCTCGGCCGCGCCCGGGTAGTTGGTGGCTTCCGGGGCCGAGTCCTGAATGTTGGCGAGCGGGCCTTCCACAGCCCGGATCACGTCGGCGAGGGTGATGGTCTCCGGCTTGCGGGCGAGCCAGTAGCCTCCCCGAGCGCCTCGCCGGGCGCGCACCAGGCGCGCGTGCTTCAGCTCCAGCAGGATGTGCTCCATGAACTGGAGCGGGATGTCCTGGGCTTCGGAAAGCTTCTCGCCCTTGACCGGTTCCTCATCGGGCGCGGCCGCCAGCTCGAGCGCGGCGCGCAGCGCGTAGTCGGCTTTTGCGGAGATCCTCACTTCGTCACAATGGCCCGTTCTCGATGCTTGACCTTCAGGCGCACTCGACCGTATCGGACGGGCAGCTGGAGCCGTCGGCAGTGGCCGCTGCCGCTGCCGCTGCAGGCGTCACCGTGATGTCGCTGACGGACCATGACGCGGTGGCGGGCGTTCCGGAGGCGATCGCGGTGGCGGAGCAAGAGGGAATCGAATGCGTCCCCGCCGTCGAGATGTCCTGCGTGCACGCCTACTCCGACGATCTGCACATGCTGGGCTATTGGGTGGACACCGACGCGATCGCTCCGGCCTGCGAACGCGCCCAGAGGGAACGCGCGGACCGGGCGCGCGAGATCATCGAGCGACTGAATGGCCTGGGGCTCGAGGTCAGCTTCGAGGCCGCACTCGCCGAGGCGGGAGCCGCAGACTCGATCGGGCGTCCCCACATCGCCCGCGCCGCCGGCGCGGGTCCGGATCTCGGCCCCTTCTTCGAGGAGTATCTGGTGCCGGGCGCGAAGGCGTTCGTGGCGCGACGTTGGCCGACCGCCGAGGAGGCGATCGAGCTGATCCACAAGGCCGGAGGCGTCGCCGTGGTCGCTCATCCCTACTGGGATGTATCGGAGCCCAGCCAGGTCAGTGACCTGGTGGTGAGCCTGAAGCGCGACGTGGGCCTGGAAGGGATCGAGACCTTCTATCCACCCCACACGAAGGAGCAGACGGCACATTGCCTCGAGCTCTGCCACGAGCTCGACCTGGTTCCGACCGCTTCCTCGGACTTCCACGGCCCCACGCACAAGACCTTCGCACGCTTCGGCGCCTACGACACCTACGGGCTCGGCGAGCCGAGGGTGCCGGAGCGCCCCTAAACCGGGCTACGTGCCGCGAGGGATGAGCTCCCGCTCCTCGAGGTAGTCGAGGATCTGCCGGGCGGATTCCTCGGGCGTCTGGCTCTCGGTGTCGATCACCAGCTCCGGGTTCTCGGGCGCCTCGTAGGGATCGGAGACCCCGGTGAACTCCTTGATCTCGCCGGCGCGGGCCTTTGCGTAGAGCCCCTTGACGTCGCGCCTCTCGCATTCCTCCACTGACGCCTTGACGTACGCCTCGATGAAGTAGCCGTCCATCTTCGCGCGCGCCTCGTCGCGAATCTCGCGGTAGGGCGAGATCGCCGCCGTGATCACGGGCACGCCGTTGCGCGCCAGAAGCGAGGCGACGAAGGCGACTCGGCGGATGTTGGTGTCGCGGTCCTCCTTCGAGAACCCGAGCCCCTTGGAGAGGTTTTGGCGCACGATGTCACCGTCCAGGACCTCGAGCTTCGAGTCGCGCCGGCGAAGCTCCTTGACCAAAACGTTCGTGATGGTGGTCTTCCCGGACCCGGAGAGGCCGGTGAACCAGAGGCAGAATCCCTGCTCACCCGCCATCTGAGGCTGCTCCCGTTGTGTAAGCGTCGATCAGGATCTCGGCCACCTCCTCGCGGGTGAACTCGTGCGGTGGGGTCTCGCCGCGAGCGAGCATCTCTCTCACCTTTGTACCGGACAGGAACAGGTGCGATTCCTGCGGGTGGGGGCAGGTCTTGTCGGAGGCCATCCCCTCGCACTGGTGGCACCAGAACGTGTGCTCGAAGAAGAGCGGCTGGATCCCGAGCTCCCCGATGTCGATGTCGTCGAAGATCCGCTGCGCGTCGTACGTGCCGTAGTAGTCGCCCACTCCCGCGTGGTCGCGACCGACGATGAAGTGGGTGCAGCCGTAGTTGCGGCGGATGATCGCGTGCAGCACGGCCTCACGGGGGCCCGCGTAGTGCATCTTCGCGGGGTTGACGCCGAGAATCACCCGCTCCGGGTGGTAGTAGCGCTCCATCAGCACCTCATAGCAGCGCATTCGCACGTCCGCCGGGATGTCGCCTGGCTTCGTCTCGCCGATCAACGGATGCAGGAACAGCCCGTCGGAGACCTCCAGCGCGGCCTTGGTCAGGTACTCATGGGCGCGGTGGATCGGGTTGCGGGTCTGGAAGGCGACGATGCGCCTCCATCCCCGGTCGGCGAACGCCTGCTTGGACTCCGCGGGGGTCAGGTAGCGGCGGTTGAAGGCCTCCTCGTGGTCGGGCAGCGCGTCTGCCTCGATCGGGCCCGCCAGGCAGCGAGAGCCCTCCCGGCGAATGGCGGCCACCCCCGGATGCTCGTCGTCGGTGGTCAGGTAGACGAGCTCCGCCTCCTTGTCCACCTCGCGGTCGAAGACCTCTTCGACCGTCAGGCGTCCGAGCGCCTTGCCGTTCGGAGCGCTGAGCTCGATCGAGTCGCCGACCGATGCCTCGAGGTCGGTGGCCAGCGTGATCGGGATCGACCAGAGCTCACCACTTGCGAGGCGCATCTGCTCGCACACGGAACCCCAATCCTCGGAGCCCATGAACCCGCGAAGCGGCGCGAAGCCCCCGTTTGCGAGCAACTCGAAGTCAGAGGCCTGGCGGGGGCTCAGCCGCAGCGCCAGGCCGGTCTCCGCGTTACCCATTCAGACCGCACTCCGAGCGAGCTGTGCCGGCCCAGCGGCCCGAGCGTGGATCGCCGCTTTCGTCCGGCACCGACGTGCACGGCATGCAGCCGATGGAGGGATACCCCTCGTCGTGTAGCGGGTTGTAGGGCACTTGGTTTTCCTTGATGTAGGCCCAGACCTCTTGATCGGTCCAGTCCACCACGGGGTTCAGCTTCCAGCGGTCGAACCGCTCATCCCAACCGAAGCGGACCGCCCCGGCACGGGTCTCCGAGTCCACTCTGCGAACCCCCGAGACCCAGCAGTCGAGCCCTTCGAGAGCCCGGTGCATCGTCTCGACCTTCCGGGACGCGCAGCACTCGTCGGAATCGCGCCACAGGTTAGCCTCCCACCGCTCGCGAAGCCCGGGCGGGTTGGCCTGAACGAACCGCTCGAACTCGATCCCGTAGCGCGCCGCAAGCGCGTCGCGGGTGGCATACGTCTCGTCGAAGAGCAGCTCGGTGTCCAGGTAGAGGAAGCGAGCGTGCGGATCGATCCCGTGGGCGAGGTCGATGATCACGGAGCTCGTCTTCTGGAACGAGACCGCGAAGCCGAGCTTCGGACCAAAGGTCTCGATGGCCCAGGCAACCGACTCCCTGGCGCTCATCTCCTCGAGCTCGGCCGCGAGGCGCGCGGGGTCTACGAGCGTCCCGTTGATGGTCGGGAGTCGCTCGGCTCGGCCGTGTCCGTTCGCGCCGTTGCCCGAGGAGGCGTCGAAGTCCTCGTGCAGCGGCCGGGGCCGCGCCTCGACCAGCTCGAGCTGTCTGGGGGCGGCCATCAGACTGCGCACTCTCCCTCGCCGCGCTCGACCTTGTAGGGGTCCGAGCGGCTCCAGTCGATGAACTGGTCGAGCGTCTCGAGCCCGAACTCCACCGGCATCGCCAGGTCCTTGACCTGCGCCTCGAACGGGTCGGTCCCGATCCTCTCGACGAGGTCGTTGAACTCCTCGCCGTCACGGCGCTCGGACTCGTAGAAGCGCACCCAGCGCTCCACCGCGTCGGGGACGCGCTTGGCAGGCAGCCGCGCCTTGAGCCGGTGGCCGTACACGACCTCGCCGCCCTCGTAGTTGCCCGCGAGGTGGGCGATGTAGGCGGGGATCTGGCGCTCTCCGATCTTCAGCGAGGCGCCGGTGAAGCCGATGTTGGCGATGTGGTGCTGGGCGCAGCCGTTCGGGCAGCCGGACATCTTGATGTGGATGCGCTTGGTCAGCGGGTCGGTGATCTGCATCGTCTCGAGCCGCTCCTGGACCGCCTGGTTGAGGCCCATCGAGCTGGTGATCCCGAGCTTGCAGCTGTCGGTGCCGGGGCAGCTCACCACGTCGGTGATCTCGCGGGGGCCGCTCCCGTCGAGGCCCAGCTCGCCGAGCTGCTCCCAGACGTCGTAGACCGACTCGTCGCGCACCCAGCGCAGAACCAGGTTCTGCTGCACAGTGGTACGGGCGTAGCCGCCGCTGAACTCGCGCGTGATCGCGGCCAGGCCACGAAGCTGCTCGGGGGTGAGATCGCCACGAGTCACCTTCACCTCGACTGAGCTGAATCCCTTCTGGCGCTGCCGCTTGACGTTCGCCTCGAAGAAGCGGTCGAACTCAGAGCGATCGCCGTTGGGGCTGCCGTAGGTGCCGGGCGGCGGCGGCGCCTTCGCCTCCTCGTCGTCGATGAGCTTGAGGCGCTCGACGTCGAAGTCGCGCTCTTCCACCCAATCACCCTGGAGCTCCTCCTCGACCATCTCGCGGAAGGCGTCGATGCCGATCTTGTCGATCAGCACCTTGATCCGGGCGCGGGCACGGTTCTCCCGCAGCCACTCCTGCCGGTCGAAGATGCGCCAGCAGGCCTCGGCGACCTTCAGGTAGTCGCCGTTCTCGAGCTCGACGAACTCGTAGAGGGTGGGGGCGATCCGGGGCATGATCGAGGTGCCACCGCCGACCCGGATCTCCACCCCGCGGACGCCGTCACGCAGGCGGGGGATGAAGCCGATGTCGTGGATCCCGGTGATCGCGACGTCCTCGTCCGTCGCCGTGAAAGCCGTCTTCACCTTGCGGGGCATCAACTGGGTGACGGGGTGGCGGACGAAGTAGCGGACGTAGGCCATCGCGTACGGGGTGATGTCGAACAGCTCTCCCTCGGTGATCCCGGCCCAGGGGTCGCCGGTGACGTTGCGGATCGTGTTGCCGCAGCCCTCGCGCGAGGAGAGCCCGGCGTCGGAGATCTCGCGGATGAACTTCGCCGCGTCGGGAAGCGGTATGTGGTGGATCTGAATGTTCTCGCGCGTCGTGATGTGGCCCTTTCGCAGCGGTGCGTACTTCTCGATCGCGCTCGCGAAGGCCTCCATCTGCTCCGGGTTGATGCCGCCCAGCGGCAGCTTGACGCGGATCATCTGCACGTCGGGTTGGCGCTGGCCGTAGACGCCCTGCTTGAGGCGAAAGCCGATGAACTTGTCCTCCGGCAGCTCGTCGCGCATGAACCGTCCGGCCTCGGTGTCGAAGTCGTCGAACTCCCGCTCGATGACCGGGATCACGTGGCCGGGGACGTTCTCGTACACCTCCGGGTTCTCGAGCGACCCGATGCGGCCCTTGCCGGCCTGGTCCTTGTGGCTGACCTTCAGGTCGTGCTCTTCGTAAACGCGCTCGGCTGCGGTTTCGGGCGCCGACGCCTGTTCCACGGCTGTGGGCTCCATCGACGCAATATTACACAAATCCCGACCGGAATTAGGCTATTTACGTCGTCACGCCGGCGGCTCCTCGTCGAACATGGCATCCGTGCCCGACTCGGAGCCGCCGGATTCAGGTCTAACTGACGTCGGTTCCCTCGACCAGGAACGCGACCCGGACGTGGGCGCGGTACTCGTCGAGGTTCTCGCCCCGGATGCCGGTGCTGACGATGTCGACCGCGCGGATGTTCCGCAGCGATGTCTGGGCCTGCTTCAGCGCTTGCATCGCCGCATCGTCGCTGGACGTCTTCGAGCTACCCACCAACTCGATGATCTTGACTACGGCCACTCTCTCCTCCTGTTCGTCGCTGCTCTTCGTCTTGTTGCCGCCCGTGTTCTATCCGGAACCGGCCCGCGCGGCAAGCCAGGCTGACGGCGCTGGCTCGCGTCCCCAGCCCTTTGAGGATCCACCGACATCGTGGGCAGACACGCCCTCTTCGAGCGCGGCCCGCTGCCAGCGACTGGCGGGCGGGCCCCCGGCGGATGGCCGCGGCGCCGTCTCGGCGAGGAACTGCTCCACAGCAGAGACGATCGCGGCCGCCTCGCTGTCGGAGCTCGGCTTGGTGATCAACTCGATCCGCGGTCGGCGGGGATGGCGCTCGCCGTTTCGTCCCATCTCGCCACCGGACTCTAGTCTGAGGCGAGGTGGCCCAGATTCCCGTCCTCGACGCGAACTCCGTGCTGGCGGCGGTCAGTCCCGCGGATGCGATCGAGCGGACGCGACTGGCCTTCGAGCGGCATGCCGTAGGCGAGTGGACGATGCCGCCCAAGGTCTATGTCGACTCGCCGCCGAACGGCGACTTTCGCGCCATGCCCGCACGCGGCGACGGATTCGCGTTGCTCAAGTGGGTGACCTCGTTCCCCGGCAACTCGGATCGGGGCTTGCCGGTCGTCACCGGAGCGGTGTTCCTCTCCGACGCCGGCACTGGGGAGCTGCGAGCGATCATGGATTGTGCCTCGATCACCTCGCTTCGCACCGGCGCCGCTGCCGCGCTGTCCGCTCAGGTCCTGGCCCGCGACAACGCAAGATCAGTCGGCCTGGTCGGCTGCGGGGTTAACGGCGCCTGGGCGGCGCGCTGCCTCGCGGCAGCCGGTTATGAGATCCGGGTTTGTGCCGACCCCCGCAGAAAGTCCGCCGAAGCGCTCGCCGCGGAGTTTGGCGGGCGCGTCGGCCCCCGCGAGGAGGCCGCAGCGCAGGATGTCGTGGTGACCGTGACGCCCGGGGCCGTGAGGGTGATCCTGGCCGCCGACCTGCGTCCTGGCCAGCATCTGGCCGTGCTGGGCGCTGACGCGGCCGGCAAGTCCGAGGTGGAGCTTGCCGCGGTGGAACGCTGCCGGCTGTTCTGCGATGAGTGGGAGCAGGCGGTGGGCGGCGGCGAGCTGGCCGGCCCGGTGGCCGCCGGCGTGGTGAGCCGGGGCGACGTCACCCAGCTGGGGGACGTGATCGCTGGCGGCGCTGAGGGACGGCGCTCGGACGATGAGCTGACGCTGTTCGACTCGACCGGCCTCGCGATTCAGGACCTGGGCGTCGCCACCGCTGCGTATGAGGCGTGGCTAGAGCAAAGGATCGAAGCGGCCACGGTCGATCTCGGATAAGCCCGCGCTACAGGGGGATGTTGCCGTGCTTTCGCTTCGGCTGCTCGACCCGTTTGGTTTGCAGCGTGCGCAGGGCGCGGATCAGCTTCGGACGCGTCTCGTGGGGCACGATCACGTCGTCGATGTAGCCGCGCTCCGCTGCGGAGTACGGGTTGGCGAACTGGGCCTTGTAGTCCGCGATCAGCTTCTCGCGGCGCTCGTCGGGGGTGGGCGAGCTCTGGATGTCCCGCCGGAAGATGACGTCGACCGCCCCCTCCGGGCCCATCACCGCCACCTCCGAGGTCGGCCAGGCGAAGTTGAAGTCGGCGAGCATGTGTTTGGAGGCCATCACGTCGTAGGCCCCCCCGTAAGCCTTCCGGGTCACGACGGTCAGCTTCGGCACCGTCGCCTCGGTGAAGGCATAGAGCAGCTTGGCCCCGTGGCGGATGATCCCGCCCCACTCCTGGGAGGTGCCGGGCAGGAACCCCGGCACGTCCGTGAAGGTGATCAGGGGGATGTTGAAGGCGTCGCAGAAACGCACGAACCGCGCGCCCTTCACCGAGGAGTCGATGTCCAGCACCCCGGCGAGGTGTCGCGGCTGGTTGCCGACCACGCCGACCGGATAGCCGTCGAGGCGGGCGAAGCCGACCACGATGTTCTGCGCGTAGTGCTCGTGGACCTCGAAGAACTCGCCGTCATCGACGATTCGCGAGATCACGTCGCGCATGTCGTAGGGCTTCGAGGGATCGTCGGGGACGATCCGGTCGAGCGCCTCGTCGGCGCGGTCGGGATCGTCGTAGGGCTCGACCCGCGGAGGCATCTCGAGGTTGTTGAGTGGCAGGAAGGACATCAGGAAGCGGACGTCTTCGAGGCACTGATCCTCGTTGTCGGCCGCGAAGTGCGCGACGCCGGACTTCGTGTTGTGGGTCATCGCCCCGCCCAGCTCCTCGAACGTGGGCTCCTCGCCGGTCACCGTCTTGATCACGTCGGGGCCGGTGATGAACATGTGCGAGGTCTCCTTGACCATGAAGATGAAGTCGGTCATCGCCGGCGAGTAGACGGCGCCGCCCGCGCACGGCCCCATGATCACGCTGATCTGCGGGATCACCCCTGAGCACTGGACGTTGCGCACGAAGACGTCGCCATAGGCGCCCAGCGACACAACCCCCTCCTGGATCCGCGCCCCGCCCGAGTCGTTGATTCCGATCACCGGCGCGCCGATCTTGGCGGCCAGGTCCATGACCTTGCACATCTTTTCCGCCATCACCTCGCCCAGCGAGCCGCCAAAGACGGTGAAGTCCTGCGAGAAGACGACCACCGGCCTGGAGTCGATGGTGCCCCAGCCCGTGACCACCGCGTCGCCCCAGGGCCGGCGCTTTTGCATGTCGAACTCGTACGTGCGGTGCCGGACGAAAGTGTCGAGCTCCTCGAACGAGCCCGGATCCAGGAGCTTGTGGACTCGCTCCCGGGCGGTGAGCTTGCCCTTCTCGTGCTGCTTGGAGACCGCCTCCTCGGAGGCGGAATGGAGCGCCTGCTCGCGCAACTCGCGCAGGTAGGCGAGCTTCTCGTCGTGGGTCTCGGGGAACTTCTGGCGCACGCCGCGCCGATTCTATTTCGCCGTTGCGCGCTCGAGCATCGTGGTCAGGGCCAAGGTGACACGAGGGTCGAGCTCGGAGCCGGCGGCGGCTCGAAGCGAGTCGACTGCCATCCGCCGACGCTCGTCCTGGGACGTGGCGCTCGGCGTCGGAGCCGCCAGGGCCGCGTCGCAGGCGCAGGCAACGCGCATGATCCGCGACTCGATCGGGATCCGCTCGCCGGCCAGGCCGCCCGGGCCGCTGCCGTCGAAACGTTCCCGAATGGCGCCGATCCACTCCGAGACATGCTCCGGAATGCCCGCGCCGCGCGCCAGTTCGGCGCCGCTGGCGAACGCCGAGTCGAGCAGTTCCTGCTCCTCGGGCGTCAGCTCGCCGCGCGGCTTTGCCACAACCGCGGCCGGGACGTAGACATTGCCGACCTCGTGCAACCTCGCGGTTTCGCGCACCGCCTCCGCGTGATCCCGGTCAAGATCCAACTCGACGGCCGCAGCGAATGCGTAGGCCGCCGTCCCGTCAGCGTGGTCTCGCGCACCCGGAGCATGGCGCTCCAGCGCCTCGAGGAGCTCCGTGCCCCGCGCCTTCACGCGCTCCGCCAAACCTGCGGTCGGCTCAGGCTCGCTCGAACGGGCGTCGCTCGGGGGATCCGAGCTCATCGAGCAGCCGCTCCAGGACGGCGTGGACATCGCGAGGGTTGGGCCGCGAGTGCTGGGCGATGATCGAGACACAGGTCCCAAAGCCCTTCTCGGCGAGCTGCAGGGCGATTCGCGCTCGTCCCACCTCGGTCTCGCTCGTGCGCCAGGCGAGCATGCGCTCGCGCTCGCGGTGGGTGACCTCGACCGAGACTGGTTCCGACCCGCCTACCACGCCTGCCATCCACGCCTCCATGCGCTCCAGGTCGTCCGCCAGCTCCCAGAGCTCGGGGGCGGACTTGACCAGGGTCCGCTTTGTCTTCGATTCCATGGCCCCGGGCTTCTGCCATCCGCCGCCGACTCCTTCCGCGGGGCACGATTGCACATCGCAGCCCATGCGCCGGCGAGGCGTGAGCTTCCCCGGACATCGTGGCCGTTGGCGACTTTGTGGCGCTATGCGCACCAAAGACGCCAATCGCCTAGTTCAAAAGAAGGCGCCGCCCGTGTACTCGCCGAACACCTCCCGCATGGCGCCGCAGACCTCGCCGATCGAGGCTCCCGCACGCAGGGCGTCCTTGATCGGGAAGAGCAGGTTGCCTTCCCCTTCGGCAACCCCGCGGAGCTCGGTGAGCCCCCCCTCCACCGCGGCCTGGTCCCGCGCCTCCTTGAACCGTCGCAGGCGCTCGACCTGACGGCGCTCGGCCTCCGGATCCACCCGCAGGATCTCCACGTCATCGACCTGCTCGGTCACGTACTTGTTGACGCCGACAACGATGTCCTGGCCGCTGCGGTAGCGCTCGTGGTAAGAGGCGGCGGACTCCTCGATCTCGCGCTGGATGAACTCGAGCGCCTGCACCGAGCCGCCCAGTTGCGTGACCTTGTCGATCAGCTCCCAGGCGCGCGCCTCGATCTCGTCTGTCAGCGACTCGATGAAGTACGAGCCGGCGAATGGGTCGGCGGCGTCGGCGGCGCCCGACTCGTGGGCGATGACCTGCTGGGTGCGCAGCGCGATCCGCGCCGAGCGCTCGGTCGGCAGCGCGAGCGCCTCGTCGAAGCCGTTCGTGTGCAGCGACTGGGTACCGCCACACACTGCCGCGAAGCCCTGCAGCGCCACCCGGATGATGTTGACCTCGGGCTGCTGAGCCTGGAGGGTGACGCCGCCGGTTTGGGTGTGGAACCGGATCATCTGCGCCCGCTCGTCCGTGGCGCCGAACCGCTCCCGCATGATCTGCGCCCACATCCGGCGCACGGCGCGGAACTTGGCGATCTCCTGGAAGACGTTGTTGTGGCAGTTGAAGAAGAAGGCGAGCCGGGGGGCGAAATCATCGACAGCGAGGCCGCGATCGAGCGCTGCCTCGACGTAGGCGATCGCGTTGGCGAGGGTGAAGGCGACCTCCTGCACCGCCGAGCAGCCCTTCTCCCGGATGTGGTACCCGGAGATCGAGATCGTGTTCCACTTCGGTACCTGCTTGCGGCAGTACTCGAAGATGTCGGTGGTCAGTCGCATCGTGGCCTCGGGGGGGTAGATGTAGTTGCCCCGTGCCACGTACTCCTTCAGCACGTCGTTCTGGACCGTGCCGCGCAGGTTCTCGGCGGTGACGCCCTGCTCCTCACCTACGAGCTCGTAGAGGAGCAGAAGGATCGCCGCCGGCGCGTTGATCGTCATCGAGGTGGAGACCTCATCGAGCGGGATCTGGTCGAAGCAGATCCGCATGTCCTCGATCGTGTCGATCGCGACCCCGGTGCGGCCCACCTCGCCCAGGCAGAGGGGCTCGTCGGAATCACGGCCCAGCTGGGTGGGCAGGTCGAAGGCCATCGAGAGGCCGGTTGAGCCGTGCTCGATCAGGTAGCGGTAGCGGCGATTGGTCTCCTCGGCTGTCGCGTAGCCGGCGTACTGCCGCATCGTCCACAGCCGGTCGCGGTACATCCCCCTGTGGATGCCGCGAGTGAACGGGTACTCGCCCGGCTCACTCAGCCGCTCCCCTAGACCGGGGGGGACGTCGTCGGAGTCGTAGACCCGCTTCACCTCGATCCCCGAGTCCGTGAACCGCCGCTCGTCGTCGGGCCCGACGAGGGGAGCGATGTAGCGATGCAGGTCCTCTTGGACTTCCTCGACCTGCTTCTCGGTCGGGCGGGTGGCCATGGAACTTCAAGGATAGGGACGGCGGCGGGTCCTGGCCACGGCCACGGCCCCGGCCGCGACCTCGGCCATCCGCTCGGCGACGTGGGGGTAGGAATAGGCGCTGCTCATCCCCGCCGTGGGCGCCTTGAGCTCGCCCCTGGCGAGCCGCTGCAGGCCACCGACGATCGCCGCAACGTCGTCGGCGGGAACGGCCGTGCCGCCGGCCTCCTCGACGACTCGCCCCGCCTCGGTTCCCGCGGCCAGCGCAAGCATCGGGCGTCCGCTTGCCAGGTACTCGAAGACCTTGAAGTTGAGCAGCTGGGTGCGCCGGGGGGAGGCGATCAAGAGCAGCGCGTCTGCGGCCCGCTGAAGGGCGAGAGCCTGTTCGCGGGGCAGGCTGCCGGCGACCACGATCCGGGCCGGCGAGACGTCCGTTTCCATCAGGCCGGCCTCGGCGTCCGTCAAGGGGCCCGCGACAACCAACTCGAGCCGGGAGGCCAGCTCAGGCTCGGTCCGCGCCAGGTCGCCCAGAGCGCTGACCAGCGGGCCTGGGTCGCGACCGTAGCTGCCGAAGCGGCCCGTGTAGACGAGCGAGACACGCTCGGGGTCAATGATGCTCGCTGCCCGGCCGTCCGGCCTTGGCTCGCGTCGCTCACCCGGCGGCTCGCGCTCCTCGACGAGGTCCGGATCCCAGCCGTTCGGGACCAATGAGGCCTCGATCCCGAGGCGCCGGCGCAGGTCGTCCGCCACGGGATGGCTGACGCAGACCACCGCGTCGGCGGCGCTCAGCCAACGTCCTTCCAGGCGCTGGTCGAGGCGGCGCTGGAGGGCGGTGGGGAACCGCGGCCGAATCGGCTCGAAGGTCCAGGCGTCGCGGAGGTCGGCGACCCAGGCGACACCCCGCCGGGCGAGGGCCCGGCCGACGGCGTGGGCCGACTCGGGCGGGGAGCTCGTGATCACGCAGTCGAACCGCCGCCGACGATTGAGCCGCAGCGCGCGCGAGCGGGCGAACGGGGCCCAGGCGGCGATCAGCGGCTCGGGAACGAGCGCCTTGCTGAGCGGGTGCGCCCCACCCGCGTAGGTGTCTGCGTCGAACAGGGCGTCGACGCGATCCTGGCCGCGCAGGCGCGCGCGCAGGCGTTGGAGGTCGAAGGTGCGCACCACGTCCTCTTCAGAGGCACCCTCACCGGCGCCGTAGGCGGAGGTGGTCAGGACGGTGACGCTGTGCCCGAGCCGTCGCAGCCACTTGGCCATCGCGGCGGGCCGGTGGGCGCCGGTGTCGCGGCAGGGGGGAAAGAAGTAGGCGACGAGCAGCAGGTTCATCCGAGCTTCAGCCGGCGGGACGCGATCGCCTCCGCGTAGACACCCTCCATGCGGTCCAAGAGGCGCGGCCAGCTCCAGAGGCGCTCGGCCTTCTGGCGGCCGGCGGCGCCCATTCGCCCCCGCCCCGCCGGGCCCGCTTCGACCAGCCCCCGGATCGCGGCGGCCACGGCCTCCGGGTCTCCGGGCTCGACCACGACGCCGGTCTCGCCGTCGTCGATCACGGCGCGCACGCCCGGATACTCGGTGGCGATGGTGGGAAGCCCGCATGCCATGGCCTCGATCAGAACGATCCCGAACGACTCGGGAGGCTCGGTGGTGAGCAAGAGGAGGTCGGCGCCCCGTAGTGTCCCCGGCAACTCCGCGTGTGGGACCGGGCCGAGAAAGTGGACTCGGTCGCCCACCCCGGCGGCGCGCGCCTGATCGCGATAGCGGTTGAGCAGCTCGCCTCCCCCGGCCACGATCAGGTGCACGGGCGCCGCGCCATCCGTGACGCGCGCTATCGCCTGGACGGCCAGATCGAGGCGCTTGAAGTGATGTGCACGGTCCAGCGTCGCGACGAAGGCCGCCACGGGCGCCGCATCCGGGATGCCGAGAGAGCGACGCAGCTCGACCCCGTCCCCGCCCGGGGCGAACTGCTCGGTGTCGACGCCGTTCGGCATCTCGACCAGCTTCCCGGAGTGACGCTCGCCGGTCCGGCGCAGATAGGGGACCGAGCCCGCGTGGTCCGGCGAGAGCACGCAAATCCGGTCCGCCGCGCCTACGAGCAGCGGCGCCACCGTGTGCTCGTAGCCCTCGAACAGCGCCCCCCGGGCGCCGCTTCCGATCAGCCGGTTCTTGTAATGGACCAGCAGCGCCTGGCGCCGCTGCCGACGTCGCAGGCGCCCGAGCAGCGTCAGCTCGGAGCCGAAGATGAACGGATAGTGCAGGTGGAGGAGGTCGAAGCCCTCGATCCGGGCGATGCTCGGGATCAGCGGCGCGTTCCCGATCGCGAACAGGGGCTCGATCCGGTGGACGACGGCGTCTCCGGCGTCAGGCGGCTCGCCGGCCGCCGGCGCCGTGAACACCTCGACCTCATGGCCGCGGTCCGCCTGGCCCCGGGCCAACCGGTAGCAGGTGTTGCCCGCCCCGCCGGGATACGGAGGGAAGGTCGCCGTCAGATGGGCGATTCGCAGGCAGCCGGTTTGTGACCCAGGACCGGCGCTCAATCGGTGGCGCCGACGAGTCGCTCCACGCCCGCCTGCTCGATCGTGCGCCGCAGCCCGTCGCGGAGCTCGATCTCCGGCTCCCAGCCGAGGAGTTGCTTTGCCCGCGTGATGTCGGGCTGCCTGACCTGGGGGTCGTCCACCGGGAGCGCCTCGAAGACGATCTCCGAGCGGGCCTCAGCGGCCTCGATCACCGCTTCGGCCAGCTCCAGCAGGGTCATCTCATCGGGATTGCCCAGGTTCACGGGCAGGTGCACGTCCGACTCGGCGAGCAGCACGAACCCGCGAATCATGTCGTCCACGTAACAGAAGCTCCGGGTCTGGCTGCCGTCGCCGAAGACCGTGACCGGCTTGTCCTGCAGGGCTTGCCGGAGGAAGGTCGGGATCGCCCGCCCATCGTGGGGCCTCATCCTCACGCCGAAGGTGTTGAAGATCCGGGCGATGCAGGTGTCCACGCCCTGCTGGCGGTGGTAGGCCATCGTCAGCGCCTCGGCGTAGCGCTTCGCCTCGTCGTAGACGCCGCGAGGGCCGATCGGGTTGACGTTGCCCCAGTAGTCCTCGGGCTGCGGATGAACCTCGGGGTCGCCGTATACCTCTGACGTCGAGGCGATCAGGAATCGAGCTCGTTTGAACTTGGCCAGCCCGAGCATGTGATGGGTCCCGTAGGAGCCCACCTTGAGCGTGTGCAGCGGCAATCGCGCGTAGTCGATCGGGCTCGCGGGCGAGGCCAGGTGGTAGACGAAGTCGACGTCGTCGTCGATGAACAGCGGCTGGGTCAGATCCAGGTTCAGGAAGGTGAACTTGGGATTGCTGATGTGCTCGAGATTCTGGAGCGAGCCGGTGTCGAGGTTGTCGACGCAGATCACCCGATGGTCCTTCGCCAGCAGGTGGTCGCAAAGGTGGGAGCCGAGAAATCCGGCTCCGCCGGTGACGATGCAGGTGCTCACGGCGAGGCTGAGCATAGCGCCGCCTGCGCCGCACCTGGCCGGTTGGCTGAGACTCGCATGCTCCTTGCCGGGGCATCAGGAAGCGGTTCGGGCTTTACCCGGGCGATGCGGGCCGATCCAGCCGAGCCACCTGCCGGCTCTCGGCGCCGGGCGCTGGCGGAGCTCGCCTCTTCAGAGGCGTCGCTGCGGCGCACTGCCCGTCGCCACTCCCTATGCACGGATGACGCCGAGGATGCCTACCAACGGGCGGTCTTGATTCTGCTCACCAGGCCTCTACCCGCCGACCCGGGGCGTCTGGCCGCCTGGATGCAGGTGGTGATCCGCCACGAGGCATTGGCCGTCCGGCGGGCGCGCGAACGGCTGCTTTGGCCGGGCGACGAGGATCGCGGTGACCCGTTCGACCGCATCGTCACGGACGAACCCGGCCCGCAGGAGACGCTCGAGCGCCGCGAGCAGGTCGCCGCCGGCATCCGGCTTCTTTTGGGGCTGAAACCCCAGGAACGCGTGGCGCTGATTCTCCAGGCCCAGGGCTACTCCTATGCGGAGATCCGTGAGCTCTGCGGCTGGACGTACACCAAGGTGAATCGGTGCTTGGCGGAGGGAAGGGCGAGGCTGCGCCAGCTCAAGCAAGAGGTCTGAGCCACCGGAAACCGGGAACACCGATCGAAGGATTGACGGGCGAGGATTGACGGGCGATGTGTCGGGTGTAGGGTCGGTTGGCTGGACTAGGCGACCTCTGTCCGAGAAGGGAGCACCCGTCATGAGCGAGTTGACCGAGCGGACGAACGAGGCAGTCATCGCCGCGGTGACCGAGGTGGTGCTCGCGTACTACGACGGGATGATCGCGGGAGACGAAGTGAAGCTCGCCCATGCGTTTCACCCGCGCGCCTGCATCGTCGGCAACAACCAAGGAGAGTTGGAGTGGCAGACCTTGGAGGACTTTGTCGCCGAGTGCAAGGAGGCGGCAGGCGACGCGGCGGGAGCCTACGAGTGGCGGATCGACGGCCTGTCGTTTCAGGGTGACACGGCATTGGTCAGGATCGGTGGCCAATTCGCGGGCGAGTGGTACAGCGACGATCTGTCCATGCTTCGGATCGACGGCGCTTGGCGCATCGTCCACAAGACGTGGTACGTCCATCGCGCCACCTAGCCCTGCTCAGGCGGGCCGGCTGTGTCGAACGGAGCGACCATCAGGCTTTCCCGGGCCGGCACAGCCACGGGTATGGGCGCAAACAGGTCGTCCGACAATTGCGCCTTAAGCAAGGTGAATCGGTGCTTGGCGGAGGGGCGGGCGCGACTGCGCGAGCTCGGCGCGATTGCTTGATCAGCTGCACCACCCTCGTCCCGAGCCGCAGATGGCCGTCAGCACGAGACGCTCAGCGGGGGCGCGCGAGGCCCGCCTCGCGCGCCTTCTTCATGCGGAAGGCGATGCTCGCGCTGGCCAGGATGAAGGCGAGCTTCGAGGTCGGAAGCCGGTAGCCGGCCTTCGTGTGCGGCGCGAACTCCACCCGGTCCGAGCCGTCGTTCCCCAGCCAGCCGGTGTGAACGCGCTGCTCCTGGCCGATCATGCGCGGCTGGAATTGGTGGGACGTGAGACCGGCGCGTCTGCCGCCGGCGGGAACCGAGCCCGCCGGGACGCTCAGCTTTACCCCGGAGTCTCCGCTCTCGACCGCTGCGGTCGGGACGACCTCGGGCATGGCGTCCGAACCGCACCAGCCGAGCAGGGTGTGCGGCAGCCGCTGGGCGTGAGCCGCCACCTTGGTGACGTCGACCCGTGGCCCTGTGCCGCCGCCGGGTGGCTTCTGGGGCCGGGCGGGTTCCGCCGGCGGCCTTCCCAGGATCTGCGGTTCGCTGGCGGCCGCGTCGTCGGGGTAGGCGACGATCCGCTCCACCTGGATCGTGATCGGCACCCGGTGCCAGTAGTAGACCTCCAGCATGCGTCCGGTCAGGCCGGCGAAGCGCGGCCCAAGGAAGCGCTCCCACTGAGGCGTGATCGACTCAAGCCAGTCGCGGTCTGGAGTGATCGGGAAGCTCGCCCGGCCCTGGACTAGCACGAATCCGGACCTGCCCGTCAACCCGTGCTCGCGCGCGTGGTAGGCGACGGCCACGCCGGGGTTGCGACGGATCCGGTCGAGCTTCTTCCACAACGCCTGCGACGTCGTGAGGGTGACGGTGCCGGCCTGGCGGTTCCGCAGCGCGAGCGGCGCCATCGGGGTGATGACCACGCCCTTCGCGGGCGTGAGATAGGCGAAGCCCGCCGCGAGATCGGACGCCAGGATCTGGTCGACATCGTCAGTCCAGCTCATGGCACGACGATAAAGCCCCCTCCGCGACGCCGGCGCCCTGGTTCCGTCGCTGAGCGATCACACGGCACGTCGTCGTAGGACGCGGCCTCGCGCCCGCTACCCTCGCTTCATGGGAGACCCAACCAGCCCGCTCAGCCCTGCCCTCTCCGAAGGGCAGCTCCGGACCCTTGCGGCCAACGGCGAGGAGCACACGGCCGCCGAGGGGGAGTTCTTGTTCAGGATCGGTGATGCGAGCTATCCGTTGATCGTCGTCCTCGAAGGCGAGGCGGCGATCCTGGACTCTGCCGGAAACGAGATCGTGCGCCAGGGTGCCGGCGGCTTCATGGGTGAGGTGGGCCTGCTCAGCGGGCAGACGGTCTACGTGGACGGCGTCGTGACCAAGCCGATGCGCTACATCGCAGTCGACCGCGACAATCTGCGGCGCCTTCTGTTCGAGGACGAGGCGCTCGCGGACATGTTGCTGAACACGTTCATCAGGCGCCGCGAAATCCTCCAGCGACGGGAGGGCGTTGGCTTCGAGATCCTCGGGCCCCGCTCCTCGGCGCCCACCCGCGACCTGCTCGACTATGCGCGGCGCGGTCGCGTCCCGCACTTCTGGCGCGATACCGAGGGCGCCGACGATCGGGAGGCGGCGGCTCTGGTCGCCGATCTCAAGCCGACGGAGCTGCCGCTCGTGCGCCTGCCGGGTGGGGCCGAGCTTCGCAACCCGAGCAACGGCGAGCTCTGGCGAGCGCTCGGGATCGGACTGGAGCTGGAGCCACGCGAGGAGGTGGATCTCGCCGTGATCGGGGGTGGGCCCGCCGGCCTCGGCGCGGCCGTCTACGGAGCATCCGAGGGGCTCAACACACTCGTCGTCGAGAGCACGGTGCTCGGCGGCCAGGCCGGGACCTCACGCCGGATCGAGAACTACCTCGGCTTTCCGGCCGGGATCAGCGGCACCGGGTTGACGAGCCGGGCGATCACCCAGGCGCGGAAGTTCGGTGCGCGGACGGCGACGCCCTACCGGGCGCTTGCACTGGAGCCGGGCAACGGCTCGCACCGGATCCACCTCGAGGAGGGCCGCGAGATCGTCGCTCGCGCAGTCGTCATCGCCACCGGCGCCGACTACCGGCGCCTCCCGTGCAAGCGGCTCGAGGAGTTCGAGGGCCTGACCATCTTCTACGCAGCCGGTCCGCCGGAGGCCCGGGCCTGCGCGGGCACCCGGGTCGGAGTGGTCGGCGGCGGTAACTCCGCCGGTCAGGCTGCGGTCTGGCTGGCCCGCGGCGGCGCCCTCGTCACGCTTCTTCATCGTCGCGCCGATCTCCGCGAGACGATGTCCGACTATCTGATCGCCGAGCTCGACCGCTACGGCGTCTCGGTTCGTAACCGCAGCGAGATCGGCGAGCTCCACGGCAATAACGGCGAGCTCGAGGCGGTGACGCTCAAGGACGGGGAGAAACTCCCGTTCGGCACTTTGTTCTTCTTCCTGGGAGCGGACCCGTGCACCGATTGGGTCGACGATGCGGTCGCCCGATGCGACAACGGATTCATCCTCACCGGCGGCGACGCTGGAGTGGATGGACTGCTCGAGACCAGCGTCCCCGGTATCTACGCCGCCGGGGACGTCCGCGCCGGCTCGACGAAGCGGTGCGCGACCGCGGTCGGCGAGGGTGCGGCGGTGGTCAGCTACATCCACCAGCGCCTCGCGAGCGTGCCCGCCAGCGCCTCCGCGAGCTGAGCTGACGCCTCCTCCCGCGTGAAACGAGAGCGGCGTATTAGGCGTGGGTCGGGAGCTGCAACGGCGGGAGCCGGAGGCGACAAACCGTGCCATGGACCAAGCTGGAACGCCAGCCGCGGCGTCCTTGGGGCTTTAGCTCGTCGCGCGAAGCAGAAGTACCGCATTTCGTCCGAAGCGGCTACTGCGCGCCGCCGTAAGCTCCTGCCGCAGAAGCCCTATGGATCTCCACTTGCGCGATCGGGTCTACGTCGTCACAGGCGGCAGTCGCGGCCTTGGGTTCGCGGCGGCTGACGCTCTCATCGCAGAGGGTGCCCGCGTCCTCGTGAGTTCGCATGGCAAGGGTTCCGCTGCCGCGGCGGCGGACCGCCTCGCGGGCAATGCCGCCGCCGACAGGGTCGCCTGGCTTACCGCGGATACCGCCGATGCCGCGACACCCGAGCGCCTGATCAAGACGGCCAAGGATCGGTTCGGCCGCCTGGATGGTGCGCTGGTCAGCTTTGGAGGGACGCCACCGGGAACCGTCGCCACCACCCCCGATGACGCGTGGCGTGGCTCGTTCGAGAGCGTTTTTCTCGGTGCGGTTCGCCTGGCAAGGCTCCTCGCGACACATCTGACCGGCGGCGCCGACGGGCGGGGAGGCGGCGCGCCCGCGGGCACGGGCGGGTCGGTCGTGTTTGTGCTCGCCTCGTCGGTGCGGGTGCCGCTCGCGGAACTCGCCGTCTCCAACGGCCTGTTCCCGGGCCTCGCCGGCGTCGTCAAGATGCTTGCCGAGGATCTCGGGCCATCTGGGATCCGGATGAACGGGATCCTCCCGGTCAGGATCGCTACCGAAAGAGTGCGCCAGCTCGACGCCCTGAGCGGCGACCCAGATGAGGTGCGTGCTCGCAAGTCCGAGGACATCCCGTTGCGCAGGTACGGCGAGCCCGAGGAGTTCGGTCGAGTCGCGGCGTTCTTACTTTCCCCGGCGGCGTCGTACATCACGGGGGCGATGATCCCGGTCGATGGCGGCTCCATCCGAGCAATCTGAACCGTGCGATCTTGCTTCGCGCGAGAAGCACGAGCGCAGCCCAAGCCGCTGCAGAGGAGAAGCGAGTTCGTTGCGTGTCAAGATCGAGGGGTCCAGCGGCAACGGCTTGCGGCCGTCACCGAGTGCCTGTTGCCCGCGGCCAAGCGCTCGGATAGGTTCCCGACGTGGGGACGGGGATTTATCGGTGGGGGACAGCCGCCATGCTGGGAGTCATGCTGGCTCTCGCAGCGTGCGGCGGCAATGGTGAGAGGCGACCGACAGCGAGCCACTCACCGACGAGGAGCTAGCCCGGCGGACCGCGGAAGTGGCAATCGCTGCCCTCGCCGAAGGGAACGCGGACCAGGGGTGAAGCGCTTGGCGATTCTCGTCGCCGTGCTGGCAGTGACGCTGTGCGCCGCGTCCACGGCCGGGGCGGCGGTCCGTACGGAGTTCTACGGCATCGTCCAAGGCGTGCTCGACCCCCAAGACCGCCAGGGGATAGCCGAGGTCCGGGTTCAAACGACGCGCTTCATGCTCAAGTGGCGGGATATCGAGAATGTCCGGGGCACCTACGACTGGAGCAAAAGGGACCGCATGATCGGCGGTCTCGCCTCGAAGGGGATCCGGTCGCTCCCGTTCGCGTTTGGCTCGCCGTCCTGGGTGGGCAATGGGGCCGTCGGGCACCCCCCGATTGCCACCTCGGCCGAGATCACGGCGTGGCAGAACTTCCTGAAGGCGGCCGTGGCGCGTTACGGGCCCGGCGGCACCTACTGGGCCCCCGGGGGGAAGTACGACCAGGACTATGGAACGAGCGCCCCGTCGGTGCCGATCACGCAGTGGCAGGTCTGGAACGAGCCCAATCTGAAGAAGTTCTTCAGCCCCGGGTCGACGACCCAGGAGACGGCCAACAAGTACGGCAGGCTGCTGGCGATCTCCCACGACGCGATCAAGGCCAAGGATCCGAAGGCCACGATCGTGCTCGCCGGCATGCCGAGCACCCCGGCCGGGTACCCGACCGCTTGGGACTTCCTGAACGCCCTCTACAACGTCACCGCGGTCAAAGGAGACTTCGACGCCGCCGCGCTGCATCCCTACGGCTGCGACCTGGATCAGGTTCGCACCGGGCTCCAGAAGTTCAGCGCAGTGATGAAGAACCGCGGCGACGGGGCAACGCCGCTGTGGATCACCGAGTTCGCCTGGGGATCGGGACCCCCGGACAATTTCTGCAAGAACAAGGGCCTCACGGGCCAGCGCGACCTGCTGATCAGCTCCTTCAAGCTGTTCCTGCAAAACCGCAAGGCCTGGAACATCCAGCATGTCTACTGGTTCCTGTGGCGCGATCCCGCGCCCGGTGCGCATAGTTGGACGCTGTGCAGCATCTGCGGCACCGCGGGGCTCCTGCGCTACGACCGCACTCCGAAGCCTGCCTACTACGCCTTCAAGGGCTTCACGGCAGAGACCACGCCGCCGGTGGCGAGCATCACGGGCGGGCCAACCCAGGGAAGCTTCACGAACGACTCGACCCCGACCTTTTCCTTCGCCTCCAACGAGGCCGGCTCGACCTTCGTCTGCCGGTATGACTCGACCCCATTCGTGGCTTGCTCCTCCCCGTACACCCGGTCCACGACGCTCACGAATGGCGCCCACACCTTCTCCGTGAAGGCGATCGACGCCCCCGGCAACGAGAGCACGATCGTCTCGCGCTCCTTCACCGTCGACACCGTGGCGCCCCAGACGACGATCACCTCCGGGCCCTCGGGGTCGACCGCCGACACCACGCCCACCTTCACCTTCTCCTCCAGCGAGTCGGGCTCGACCTTCCAGTGTCGCTTCGACGCCAACCCGTTCG